>WNGE01007016.1_pt1 | contig 12388 bp, 11 predicted proteins | sample 5400651 | NCBI WGS metagenome assembly WNGE01 (sample SAMN13153370, study PRJNA577476) | soil metagenome | isolation source: 60 cm soil or saprolite under grassland replicate 2 | place: USA:California | collected 2016-06-15 | reverse complement strand
GGGAGTTATCGACTACCTTCCTGGCAGCCTGCTCCTTGAACTCAGGAGTGTATCTTTTCGCTTTTCCCGGCACTCGTTCCCGTCCTTTCCAGGGGAGAATCCTACTGGATCCCCTGTCCGGAAACGGTGGGGCACCTCATTCCCCCTGTCAGTTGTCCCAGCCCCGCCTGGCCGCTGAGCTATTGCCTGGCAGGTAACGACAAGTTCTACGCCTTCGCCCTGCCAGCGCCGGGACGGTAGCCCGCCAGCTACGACAAGAGCGGGTGGCAGAGCAGCGCCTGCGAGAAGATGCGCACGCGGAGACGCTGAGCGCGGTTGAAGAACCGTCACCGTTTGTGACAACCAGCGCAGCCGTTATGGAGCCTCTACAGGTGCGGCACTGGTCGGCGGCAGATCCTCTGCTGGCCGCGGCCAGCCCGCCTGCGAGGGCAGAATGGCCGCATGGATCTTGGCTTGCGGGACAGGGTGTACCTAGTGACCGGCGGCAGCCGGGGCCTGGGGTTCGCCGCGGCCCAGGCACTCGTCGCGGACGGGGCGCGCGTGCTGCTCAGCGCTCCCCACCAGACCACAGCCGCCGCGGCCGCGGCCCGCCTCATGCAGGACGCCACGCCCGGCGCCGCCGCCGACAACGCCGGCCCGGCTGCCCCCGGCCAGCTGATCACCGCCGCCAAGAACCGCTTCGGCCGCCTGGATGGCGCGCTGATCAGCGTGGGCGGATCACCAGGCGGGACCGTCGCGGCCACTGCGGACGACGCGTGGCGGTCCGCATTCGAAAGCGTCTTCCTCGGGGCCGTCCGGCTGGCCCGGGTCCTCGCGGCCGACCTGACGGGCGTACGCGAGGACGGTTCCCTCAGCGGGACAGACGGATCGATCGCTTTCGTGCTGGCCGCCTCCTTCCGCGCACCACTGCCCGGCCTCGCCATCGCCAACGGGCTCTTCCCGGGCCTGGCCGGCGTGGTGAAGACACTCGCCGATGAGCACGGACCGTCCGGGATCCGCATCAACGGGCTGCTGCCCGTGCGGATCGCCACCGACCGGGTCCGCCAGCTGGACGCCCTCATCGGCGACCCGGACGAAGTACGCGCCCGCCTGTCCCAGAACATCCCGCTACGCCGCGACGGCGAACCTGCGGAATTCGGGCAGGCCGCCGCATTCGTGCTCTCCCCCGCCGCGTCCTACATCACCGGCGCGATGATCCCAGTAGACGGCGGGGCCATCCGCTCCATCTGAACACCTAACCCCAGCACCGCCACGACCACAGTGCCAGCCAAGCCGGGGCCCGCAGGCGCGAAATCCTTTACGGCCTTTAATGCCAGCGGCGACGAGAATTGCAAATTCACCGCCTGGCCGCTCCGGCGCCGAGCAGGAGACCGTACTTGGCTCGCTGATCAAAGGAATTATGCCGAACGGCTGCCGCTTCCTGGCGCTGCGAGTGAAGGTGACGCTCGTCTTTGCGGGTGGCCGCCCAGGTCCGCCGCGCGCCGCATTCCCTCCGCCCGCCGCGTCAGCTCACGGGCCCAGTGGCGAGCGTCACGGTCGCGGTTTGCTGCTGGCCGGATTGGCCGGTCCAGGTGATGCTGACCGTGTCGCCGGGGTGATGCTGTTCCATCACGGAGGCGACCGCAGTGGGTGAGTCCACCGGCGTGCCAGCGATCGACACGATCGTGTCGCCGGCCGTGATGCCGGCCGATTCCGCTGCCGAACCCGTCTCGACGCCCTCGACGGGGACGCCGGTCGCTGCCGCGCCGCCGAACCCGCCGCCGGGCGCGCTGCCGGGGTTCAGGAGCTGAACGCCGAGGAAGGCGGTGGAGCCGATGTGGACCGTCGATGACGACGTGCCTGCTTCGATCTGATTCGCGATCGTTATCGCCTCGCTGATCGGAATCGCGAAGCCCTCGGTTGACGTCGCCGGTGTGCCGCGGAACTGGAACTGCGACGAGGCGGCGGTGTCGATGGCGATCACCTGGCCGGAGCTGTTCACGAGCGGGCCGCCGGAGTCACCGGCCTGGATGTTGGCGTTGGTCTGGATGAGCCCGGTCAGGTTCTCCGAGCTGCCGGCGGACTCGTCGCTTGCCGTGATGGACTGGTTGAGCGCCGTGACCTTGCCGGTCGCGGCGGAGGGCGTGCCGCCTTGCCCGCCCGCGTTGCCGATGGCCACGACGTTGTCTCCCACCGCTGCCGCCGCCGAGTTACCGAGCGTGGCGGTCGTCAGCCCGGACGCCCCCTGCAGCTGCAGCACCGCGATGTCACCGGTCTGGTCATAGCCCACGACCGTTGCCGCGTACGTGTGACCGTTGCCCACATCGGTCACGCTGATGGACGTGGCGCCCTCGACCACATGGTTGTTCGTCAGCACCTCACCGGACGAGGTCACGACGATTCCGGTTCCTGCCGCGGCGCCGTTCTGGTAGCCGAGCGTGGACGTCACGTCGACCACCGCGGGGTCGACCTTGGCGGCGATCTGGGATGTCGTCAAAGACGCGCCCGTCTGCGCCGAAGACGTCAGCGTATGGGTGCTGCCTGAGGAGGCGAAGAACACGCCCAATGCCGCCGCGAGCGCGACCGCGACGACGGCCGCGACGAAGGCAAGGATCCGGGGCCGGCCCCGGCCGCGGTTGCCTTGTGGGCCCCGCGGGCCGTACGGGCCGTCCGGAGGCGGGCCGAAGGCCGGCGGCTCCGCCTCATCCGATCCGCGCAGAACTGATGGCTCATGGATCGTAGTCATGATCTTCCTTGGCTGGTTGCCATGGCCGCCGCGTCGGCGGCTACATGTCCAGGGTGGAACGCCTTGTTCAACCCGAACTGTGAGCCGCTTCTGACTCGGCTCTGAAAGGCGGAGCGATAGACCGGTGGCTGAACGGAGGTGGCGTGATCGTCGTCAGTGCGTGTGCTGAGGTCAAAGAGCTGGCACAGCACGTCGAGATAGACCGGCCCATTCGGGCCGGTGGAGAACTCCTTGGCGCGGACCGTCGGCCGGTGCAGGATCTTGCGGAGGATGCGGTGGACGGTGGCCGCCGTCTCGGCCCGCTGCTCTTCGCTGAGGCCCGGCAGCCGGTCGTGCAGCCGGGCCAGTTCAGCGTCCGCGAGCTGCCTGATCTGTGCGTGCATCGCGGCGATGACGGGCGCCGCGGCCGCTTGGTTCTGCCGGTCGATGTACGCGGCGGCCTCCGCGGCGACGATGGCGCGGACCTGGGGGACCTGGTCCGGCACCTCGCGGTCGGCCAGGTACCTGCCAAGTGCGGTGAGATCGACGAGCGTGACCCCGGCCAGCCGCCCCACGGCGGGGTCCACGTCAGGCGGCATCCCCAGGTCGAGCACGAACAGCGGCCGATTGCCGGACTGCGCCCGCGCCGCCCGCACCTGCTCGGCGGGCACGGTGGCCCCAGTGGCCCTGGTGGCCGTGATCAAGATATCGGCGTCGGCGAGCGTGGCGGGCACGTCGGCGGCCCGCAGGTGCCTGCCGCGCACCGCCGCGGCCACCTCGGCGGCTCGCGCCGCGTCGCGGCTGGCCACTGAAAGCCGCCCGACACCGGCTTCACGGAGCAGCCGTGCAGCGAGCTTGCCCATGCTGCCGGTCCCGAGTACAATCGCATCGCGGGCCGCGAGCCCGCCAAGGTGCGCGTCGGCAAGGTCGAGGCCAGCCCGGGCGAGCGAGATGCCGGCGGTGCTGATCGTGGCCTGCGTGCGGGCCCGCTTGCTGGCCCGCAGCGCCGCGTCGATCAGGCCGGTGATGGCAGGGCCGGTGGTTCCCGCCGCGGCGGCCGCGCGCGCGGCGTCCTTGACCTGCGCGACAATCTGGTCCTCACCGACGGCCATCGAATCCAGCCCGCACGCGACCGAGAACAAGTGCTCTGCTGCCGCGCCGCCGACTCGGATGCGGGCCATGCGCAGGACCTCGCCGGCCGGGGCCCGCCCACGGGCCGCCAGCAGGCCCGCGATAGCCCGGGTCACCCGTCCGGCCGGGCCGCGCGCGGCCGTGTAGACCTCAATCCGGTTGCAGGTGGACAGGACGGCCACCTCGTCGATGGACGGCACGGCGTGCAGCCGGGCCAGCACGTCGCCCAGTTCCGCGGACGGCACGGCAAGCTTTTCGAGCACCTCGGCCGGAGTGAACCGGTGGGACAGGCTCAGGCTCACAATCGTCATCGCATTGACCGTTCGCTCTGGGGATTCGGCTCGCGGATGGATGAGGGCCCGGCACCTGCCGGCGCCGGGCCCCCGGTCTGTCACGGTGCGATCTGCCGATCAGGACTGTCCGGCGCGGACGCCCTTCTCGACGCGCTGACCCAGTTCCTTGTCGACGTTGCGCCAGTACTCGAAGGCGCGCTGCAGCACCGGCTCAGTGACGCCGTCGAGCAGGTGGCCGACGATGTTGCTGACCAGCCGGTCGCGTTCTGCGTCGCTCAGCACCTCACGGACCATCCTGTCGGCCTGGCCCCAGTCGTCGTCCTCGGCGTGGAGGGTGTAGGCGGCGTGCACCATCTCCCCGTCGGTGTACCAGCCCGCGGGCTCGCCGTAGCGGCCGGTGTCGGCCTGCGGGCCGCCCTTGGAGTTCGGCGCGTACACCGGGTCGGACACCTTCTTGTACCGCATCGCGCCGTCCTTGCTGTAGCTGTACACCGGCGCGGTGGGCGCGTTCACCGGAAGCTGGTTGTAGTTCACGCCGATGCGGGCGCGGTGGGCGTCCGGGTAGGAGAACAGCCGGCCCAGTAGCATCTTGTCCGGGCTGGGCCCGATACCCGGCACGAGGTTGCTGGGCTCGACGGCCAGTTGCTCGATCTCGGAGTGGTAGTCGGTCGGATTGCGGTCCAGGGTCATCCGGCCGACCTCGACGAGCGGGTAGTCGCCGTGCGGCCACACCTTGGTGAGGTCGAACGGATTGAACCGGTAGTTCTTGGCGTCCTCGAACGGCATGATCTGCATCTTGAGGGTCCAGCTGGGGTAGTCACCGCGTCCGATCGCCTCGAACAGGTCACGGGTGTGGTAGTCACCGTCCGTCCCCGCCAGGTGGTCGGCCTCGGCCTGCGTGAGGAACCCAACACCCTGGTCGCTGATGAAGTGGTACTTCACCCAGAACTTCGCACCCTGCGCGTTGACCCACATGTACGTATGCGAGCTGTACCCGTTCATGTGCCGCCAGTTCCGCGGGATCCCGCGGTCACCCATCAGCCAGGTCACCATGTGCGCCGATTCCGGTGACAGGGTCCAGAAGTCCCACTGCATGTCGTGGTCGCGCAGGTTGCTGTCGGCGCGGCGCTTCTGCGACCGGATGAAGTGCTGGAACTTCATCGGATCGCGAATGAAGAACACCGGGGTGTTGTTGCCGACCATGTCGTAGTTGCCCTCGGTGGTGTAGAACTTCAGCGCGAAGCCGCGAGGGTCACGCCAGGTGTCGGGGCTGCCCCGCTCCCCGGCCACGGTGGAGAACCTGGCCACCAGGTCTGTCGTCGTGCCCGGCTGGAACACCGCGGCCTTGGTATAGGCGCTGACGTCGCTGGTGACCTCGAACCGGCCAAAGGCGCCGCCGCCCTTGGCGTGCGGCTGGCGCTCAGGAACCCGCTCGCGGTTCCACTGCGCCATCTGCTCGATCAGGTAATGATCCTGCAGGAGGATAGGGCCGTCCGGGCCGACCGTGAGCGAGTGTTCATCGCTTTCGACCGGGATGCCGGCATCCGTCGTCGTCGGCGGGGGCTGTGTGCTGGTCATACGTGTGTCTCCTTGATAGATGGGATCCAGGGCCGTCCGGGGTGACTGACTGCGCTGGGTGGCGCCCAGCTCGATGTGATGAACTCGGCCGGATCACTTGTCGCCGGGGTTGAGCGCGAGGAACGTGAGACCCGCGGCGATGCCGGCGACGGCTTGCACCACGATGTAGACCCACAGCGTCGACCAGGCGAACAGGCCCGCGGTGGCGGCGCCGAGAGCGACCGCCGGGTTGAACGCGCCGCCGGAGATCCCGCCGACGGCGAACGCGCCCGCCGCGACGGTGAAACCGATCGCCAGGCCGAAGAACGAGTTGCCGGGCTGGTCCCTGCTGGTGGCGACGTTGAGTACCACGTAGCACAGGGCGAAGGTGAACAGCAGCTCCACCACGGCGGCCGCGGCGAGGGCGTGGCCGGACGGGTGCAGGGTCGTCACCGTCGCCGGGTTTACGACCGCGCGGGCGGCCACTCCAGCGACCACGCCGACAACCAGCTGCACGATCCAGTACGCAACGGCATCAGCCAGCCCGATCCGGCGGCGCACCAGCGCCGCCAGGGTGACGGCCGGATTGAAGTGGCCGCCGGTGTGCCCGCCGGCGTAGACCATCACCATGAGGGCTGCGTCGGCGGCCAGCGGGGTAAAAACGCTGTGGCTGAGCACGCTGACGGCGACCGTGAATGCGAGGAAGAACGTCCCGATCACCTCGACGGCGTACTTCCGGGTTGCTGCCCCCAGTTGGGGCGCGGCGGTATACGTCCGGCTTGCTGCGCCCCCTTGGGGCGGGGCCACTACTTTCGTGGCTTGATGTGTGACGGCGTCCGCCATCTGCTTCCTCCTTGCTCGGGGAGTCCGATGCGGCGTGACCAGGCCGCGGACTGGCCACCGCGGCTTATCCGGCGCACACCGCCTTCTTTTGCCCTGGCTCGAGTTTTCTTTGACGCCAACGATTCCGCGCCTCCGGTCCGGCGTCATCGTTGCCAGCGGCCATTTGCCCCCCCCGGCTAGCCGAACTGGCCGAATTCCTGCTAGCTGCAATATGAGCCGTAAACGGCTTGCCGGTAGCCGGGTAAAACGGGCCGCGGGCAAATGCGCGCCGACTCAGAGATCAAGAACCGGGGCACGCGGGATGTGCTGATGGTGGTCTGCGACGGGCTGAAAGGACTGCCGGACGCGGTGAATGCCGTCCCGCATCTACAACGTGGAAGCCGGAGCAATCCAACGTATCGCTCGGTAAGCACGGTCTTGGCCCGGCTAGTTCTCGGCGATGCTGCTGCATCGCGCCGTAACCGAGTCCACCGGACATATTCCCGGTTTTCCTGCGCCTGGTCGGAAATGGTCACTGGCCGTCGGCTCGGGCAGCCGTGTCTCGGCGCGCACACCGCCGCGGTCTGTCCGCTGGTAAACATCACTGCCTCCTCATGTCGCGAAAGCCCGGCGCGGTGCCGTCTATCGCTCACGATCGCGCATGGGCGTGACCCGGTCTGCCCGGCAGGCGGCCAACCCCACTACCGGCTAGCTGGAACTGCTCGCACTGGATATCCCGTCGTGTACGTCGACGCGGCGGAATTCCTGCTAGCTGCAATGCGGCGGAGCCGTGGCCCTGGCATCGTGATCGAATGCGGCTGCGGTGCCTGCTGGTTGACGACAGCGATGCCTTCCTCGAAGCGGCGAGCGTTCTCCTCGAGCAAGAGGGCGTGACGGTCGTGGGCGTGGCCCGGGACATCGCGGGGGCGCTCCGGCAGGCCCGGGCGCTGCAGCCAGACGTCATCCTCGTCGACGTCGGGCTCGGGAAGGAGAACGGCTTTGACCTCGCCCGGCTTTTGGCCCGCGACGGTCAGAGCGGCGGCGCCACAGTGATCATGATTTCGACGGGTGCCGAAGCTGACTACACGGACCTGATCGCCGAGAGCCCGGCGGCCGGATTCCTGGCGAAGTCGGAGCTGTCGGCCCGGGGGATCGGCCGGATCCTCGACCACTCGCCATGACAGGCGGGCCAGCGGACAGTTCCTGGCGGTTTACTGGCTGACGCGGCGAAGGTTCGCCCCGACCACCGCCACCGCAGCCAGCGGAGGCAGCCACCACGCGGCCACTCCCGCGGTGTGCAGCAGCCAGGTCACCACGAGCGCGGCCGCTACGGTCGCGGCGACGGTCCAGTCGTCGCCGATGATGAACCGGTACCAGAACGTGCCGAATCCCTGGAGCCAGCCAAAGATCACGATTCCCACGCGGTTGAGCCAGGAAAGGATCATGATTCACCTCGCGTTCTTGGGAACGAGCTTGGCGGCATGCCGCCGCAGGCGCCCGATGTACCAGGCAGCGGCGAGCACACCCCATCCGGCCAAGGCGAGGATCGCTGCGTCTCCGCCCGGCCACGCGACCCCGAGCCCCTCCACGGCCCAGAAGGTCCCAAAGCTGGACAGCAGCGTTGCCACCAGGAGCTGCAGGGCGCCGCGCGGGATGCGTTCCACGATCCCGCGGGCGAGCAGTCCCGCGCCGGCGATGACTGCGAAGGCGGCGGCCGCGCCGAGGATCGCGGTGGAAAAACGCTTGCGCGGTCGCGCCGAAGCTGACGACGATCAGCGCGATTTCCAGGCCCTCGAGCAGCACACCCTTGAACGATAGGACGAACGCGGTCCAGTCGACGCCGTGGCCGGGGATGCCGTCGGCGGGCGCAGACTGACCGAAGAGTGGCTCACGGCGACGTCTCCGCGCGCGCCGTCCGCAGATCATGTCTGCTCAGCCGGGTGCCAGCCGGTCGCCGCGGCCGACGCTGCAGTTGCTTGGCCCGAGTGATGTCGGGGTCTCGGGGATCCAGCGGGAGCAGCGGCTCGCCCTGCCCGCGCCGGCGTGTGCTTGCCGTCCGGCGCTGCTTGGTGATCCGTATCTGTGACATCCCTCGCCCTCCTGTGGTCCGGGGGTGGTATCAACCCTTGCCGTCAAGCGTCGCGCCCGAGCGGCCCGGTGTCGTCATGGCCAGCGCCCGTATGGGCGCCCGGCGGGCTGCCATCCTGAGATACCGGCTAGCCGGAACGCACGCCCGCGCTATTGCCCGCGGGCACGCGTCCTGCTCATGTGCCGGGAACGTGCGCATCGCCGCCGAAGCCGCACCGGGCCAACGGGCACTGATCGGCTGGTTCGGGCCCGGCAGCGCCGGCCGTAGCGGGGGACGCGGGCGCCATGGGCTGAGGTGGTGCGGCGGATGCTGGCCTCCCCGCGGCACCGGCCGGGACTGCCTGCCGCGATCCGGCGGTGGCTCGCCGGAGCTGGACCAGGACAATCGACGCGGCCGCGGCGATGACGCCGACCGCTACGAGGAACGACATCCGGTAACCGGCGACCAGGGAGCCGTGGACGGCGTGCGTGCGGGCGTCGGCGATGGTGGCAAGCGCCGCGAGCCCGGCGGCGGCGCCGACCTGCTGGGCGGTGACGAACAGGCCGCCCGCGACGCCTTGCTGGCGTGCAGGTATGCCCGCGGTGACGGCGATGGATACGGTCGGGAACGCGATGCCCAGCCCGAACGCGGTCAGCATGACCCCGGCGAGCACGTTGACGTCGTAGCTGCCGCCCGCGCTGATCTGGGAGAGCCATGCCTGGCCGAGACCCATGGCGGCCAGGCCAAGCAGGAGCATCCATTTGACGCCCAGCTTTGGCAGCAGCCGCCTGGTGAGGAACATGGACGTCGCCATGACGGTCGCCGTCGCCGGGACCAGCGCCAGGCCCGCCTTCACGGCGCTGAAGCCCAGGCTGTCCTGCAGGTACAGCGAGATGAAGTACAGGTATCCGGCCAGGACGCCGCCCATCAGGAGCATCGCGGCCAGCGCGGCCCGGCGGGCGGGGTCGGCGAAGATGGCGAAGGGGAGCATGGGCGCGGCGGCCCGGCGCTCTGCGACCACGAACAGGCAGCCGAGCAGCACGGCGAGCGCGAAGGCGGCGACGGCCGGCGGCGCGGCGAAGCCGTGATCCTCCCCTTCGCTGAGCCCGTAGATGAGGCTGGTGACCGACAGCGTGACGAGTGCGGCACCCGCCACGTCGAGGCGGGCGCGGCCCTGGCCGGCGTCACGCGGAAGCAGCCGCGGCACCGCCACGGCCAGTACGGCGATGATCGGCGGGTTCACCAGGAAGATGGCCCGCCAGCCGATGTAGGAGGTCAGCAGGCCGCCGAGGACGATCCCTGCGGTGGCGCCGCCCGCGGTGGCGGCCTGGAAGATGCCCAGTGCCCGGGTTCGCGGTGGGCCCTCGCGGTACATGCCGGTGAGCACCGCAAGCGCGGACGGCGCGACGAGCGCGGCGCTCGCGCCTTGGGCGAACCGGGCCAGGACCAGCACGACGAACGACGTTGCAAGCCCGGCGGCCAGGGACGTCAGCCCGAACGCCACCAGCCCGGCCAGCAGCATCCGCCGGTGACCGGTCAGATCGCCGATCCGGCCGCCGGTCAGCAACAGGGAGCCGAAGGTAAGCGCGTAGCCGGTGATGATCCACTGCAGGCTTGCCGGAGTGACGTGCAGCTCTCGCTGGATTGACGGGAGGGCGACGTTGACGATGCTGAAATCGAGTTGCAGCACGAACTGCGCCGCGCACATCAGCGCCAGCGGCCAGCCGGTAGCGCGGCGGGCCGCTACGGCCACCGAGTTCATTCGCTGCTGAGCCGGCGTCAGGCTGCTCATCATCGCTTCCCCTCGCCCGGCCGGTGGCGCGCCTGTGTTCTAGCTTTGGTGGCCTGGGCCGCCCAGTGCCAGGCGGGCGGCGCTGATGTCCTGGCGGCCGTGCCCGGCGGCCACGGCGGTGTGCCACTGGCCCGACAGCGCGGTCAGCAGCGGCAGCGTGTCGCCGGGCGCGGCGCCGATCGCGAGGTCGACGTCCTTCAGCGCCCACTCGAGCGGGAATTCGGCCGCGAAGTCGCGCTGGTCCATCTTGTGGAACTTGGCGCCGGCGATCGGCGCGTCAAGCGGGCCGCCCTCGATGACCTCCGCGAGCTGCTCGTGGCCGATATCGAGGCGATCAGCCAGTTCCATGGTCTCCGCCACACCCTCGATGAGGATGGACATGTAGGCGTTGACGACGAGCTTCACCTGGCTGCCTTTGCCGGCCTCACCCAGCCACACGGTCTTGCGGCCGATGACGTCGAACACCGGGCGCACCACGTCGGCGGCCCCGGCGGGCCCGGACGCCAGGATCAGCAGCTGGCCCTGCTGCGCCGGTCCCTTGCTGCCCGACACGGGGGCGTCCACGAACATGACACCCGGCCGTCTCGAGGCCAGCAGGCCTTTCATGCGCAGGGTCGCCTCGACGCCGATGGTGCCCATCTGCGCCCACACACATCCGTCGGCGAACGCGCCGGTCACACCGCCATCGAAGATCACCGAATCCACGACGTCGGCCGTGGGCAGCATCGTGATCACCACCCGCGCGCCCTGGACCGCGTCCGGGCCGACGCCGCGACGACCGCGCCCGCGCCGGCAAGCGGGCCTGTCGCCGACGCCGACCGGTCCCACACCCTCGTGTTCAGGCCCGCGGCAACCAGATTGCGGGTCATCGCCGACCCCATGATGCCGGCGCCGATCACCGCCACCGCCGTGCGGGCATCGCTGCCATTCGTCCGTGCCATAACGGCTCCTTCCTGTTGTGGCCCACCCCGCTGCTCCACGAGGAGCCACGTCCTCGGCTCCCAGCATGCCCGCGGGGCCTGCGGAGCGCATTGCAGCTAGCCGGGAGTGGCAGGTGCCGCTAGCCGGGGGCGCCGATTGGCTCTGGCAACAATGACCGCGGCTCGCGTGCCTCGGCCGAGGGCCGCGTAGGTTAAACCATGGACTATCGCACTTTGGGGCGCAGCGGCTGCGCGGTGTCGAGCCTTTGTCTGGGGACCATGACGTTCGGCGTGGAGACCGGCGAGCCGGGCGCGCACGACCAACTCGACCGTTTCGTTGAGGCGGGCGGCACGTTGGTCGACACGGCCGACGTGTACGGCGACGGGAGGTCGGAGGAGATCATCGGCCGCTGGTTCGCGACCCGCCCGGCGGAGATCACCGATCCGGTGGTGCTGGCCACGAAGGGCCGCTTCCCGCTGGATGATTCTCCGAACGGTTCCGGGCTGTCGGCGCGGCATCTCACCCGGGCGCTTGACGCGTCGCTGCACCGGCTGGGGCTCGAGGCGGTTGACCTGTATCAGGTCCATGCGTTTGATCCGTGGACGCCGCTGGAGGAAACACTGCGCACGCTCGACGGGTTCGTGCGCGCCGGCAAGATCCGCTACTACGGGCTGTCGAACTTCACCGGCTGGCAGGTGACGAAGGCGGTGCACCTGGCCCGCGCGCTGAACGCCGCCGGGCCGGTGACGCTGCAGCCGCAGTACAGCCTGCTGGTGCGGGAGATCGAGTGGGAGATCGTGCCCGCTGCGATGGACGCTGGTGTGGGTCTGCTGGCGTGGAGCCCGCTCGGCGGCGGCTGGCTGTCGGGTAAGTACAAGCGCGGCCAGCGCCCGGTCGGCGCCACCCGGCTCGGTGAGGACCCGGACCGCGGCATGGAGGCCTACGACCGGCGGGGCACGTCGCGCACCTGGGAGGTCATCGACGCGGTGCAGAAGGTCGCGGGCGAACGCGGCGCGCCGATGGCCGAGGTCGCGCTGGCGTGGGTGACCGGCCGGCCAGGGGTGACCTCGACCATCCTTGGCGCCCGCACGGCCGGGCAG
>WNGE01010413.1_pt1 | contig 12391 bp, 11 predicted proteins | sample 5400651 | NCBI WGS metagenome assembly WNGE01 (sample SAMN13153370, study PRJNA577476) | soil metagenome | isolation source: 60 cm soil or saprolite under grassland replicate 2 | place: USA:California | collected 2016-06-15 | reverse complement strand
CCGAATTCATCCATCAGGAGCGCGTAGGCACGTGCCTCCTCCACCGACGACAGCTGCTCGCGGGCCACGTTCTCGACGAGGCCGATGAGAAGCGAGTCGCGGTCATCCGCCTCGCGCACGAGCGCGGGGACCGTGGGGAGACCCGCCTCCCGAGCCGCCCGCCAGCGGCGCTCGCCCGCGATCAGCTCGTAGCCGCCGGCCTCGCGCGGGCGCACGACGACCGGCTGGACGAGCCCCTGGGCCCGGATCGAGTCCGCGAGAGCGCTCGTCGCCTCGTGCTCGAAGCGCTTCCGCGGCTGGCGCGGGTTGGCGTGCACCGTCTCCACGGGCAGATGTGCGAGCTCCGGCCGGCCCTCGCCGCCGACGAGCACCTCGAGGCCGCGCCCGAGGCCCCTACGCTTCTCAGGAACGGCCGACAAGCTCCATCGCCACCTTCCAGTAGGCATCGGCGCCGGCCGATGCGCGGTCGTAGGTCGTCACGGGCAGGCCGTGGCTCGGCGCCTCCGCGACCCGGACCGAGCGCGGGACGGCAGTCCGGAAGACGAGCTCGCCGAAGTGCCGGCGCACCTCGTCGGAGACGTCAGCCGCCAGGCGCGTGCGCCGGTCGACCATGGTCAGAAGCACGCCGCCGATCGCCAGGCGCGGGTTGAGCCGCGCGCGCACGAGCTCGACCGAGCCGACGAGCTGGGCGAGCCCCTCGAGCGCGTAGTACTCGGCCTGGACAGGAACGAGCACGCGGTCGGCCGCCGCCAAGGCGTTGACTGTGAGCGGGCCGAGCGAAGGTGGACAGTCGACGAACACGAACGAGTAGGACTCGCCGGCGCCGGCCAGGGCTTCCGCGAGATAGCGCTCTCCGTCGGGCCGGCGCGAGAGCTCGACCGCGGCACCGGCGAGCTCCGGTCGCGACGGAACGAGCTCGAGCCGTGGGAACCGCGTCGGCCTGATCAGCCGCTCGAGCGGGATCCCATCGAGCAGGTCGAGCGAGGAGCTGCCCGAGGCGTCGCTTGCGACGCCGTTTTGAAGGCCGTGCCGGCTTTGCCGGTGCGGCCGTTCAAAGCGCTCGCCGAGCCCCGAAGTGGCGTTCGCCTGGGGGTCGAGATCGACGACGAGCGTGCGCTCACCCGCCTCCGCGAGACAGGCTGCGAGGTTGATCGCGGTCGTCGTCTTGCCGACGCCGCCCTTCTGGTTAGCAAGCGCATACACCCGGCCGGGCATACGGGCACGCTAGCTACGCGAGCGGACGTTTCCTGGCGACGCCGGGACGGCGCGGGAACCCGGGCGGAGTGGGCCCGAGCTTGCGCAGGACGAGCAGGCCCGCAGGGGACTCGGCGAGCTCTCCGCGCCCACCGCTCGAGGAACTCGCACTTCCGGCGGTTGGCCTCGAGCAGCGTCACTTCGCGGTGCGGAAGCTCCACGGCGAGGGGAATCCCGGGCGCGCCGCCGCCGGACCCGACGTCGACGATCGGCCCCTCGTACTCGTGGACGACACCGCGCGCGGCGAGGCTGTCCTCCAGGTGCACCCGCCGTGCCTCCTCGCCAGCGAGCGAAGTGAGACCGGGAGTCGAGACGAGCGCTTCGAGCCAGCGCTGCAGGCGCTCGTCCGCGATAGCGGACTGGTGGAAGGGGTCTGGGGAAACCGGGAGGTTTCCCCAGCTACCCACGCGAGCTCACTCAGGCTCGATCACGACGAAGCGATTGGGCTCGGTTCCCTCGCTTCGCGTGGTCACACCCGGAACGTCCTGCAGGTGCACGTGCACGATCTTCCGCTCGACCGCGGTCATCGGGTCGAGCTCGACCGGCCGCCCGGACGAAGCGACCCGTTCAGCGCTCCGCGTGGCCAGCGTCCCGAGAGTCGCCTCCCGCCTCGCCCGGTAGCCGGCGGCATCGATCACGACCGGCTTGCGCTCGTCGCCGTGCTCACGCCAGACGATCGCGTTGACCAGGTACTGGATCGCGTCGATCGTCTGGCCGTGCTTGCCGATCACCAGGCCCAGGTCACGGCCCGCGATCGTCGCCACGAGTGACGCGTCGTCCTCCCGCAGCTCGATTCGTGCCCCGATGCCGAGCGCCTCAAGAATCTGCTCGAGGATCCCGCGCACCTCGCCTCCAAGCTCGCTGTCGTCCGCCGGGGCCGCCGCTGGCGGCTCAGCAGACATGACGTCAGCGGTCGCGACCACCCGGGCGGGCGCATAGCCGACGCCGAGCAGGCCCCGCTCGCCCTCCGAGACGACCTGGAAGCGGACGGTTGCCTTGTCGATCCCCGGCTGCAGCTTCTCGAGCTCACGGAGCGCCGACCATTTCGCCTCGCCCACGGTCTCGCCGGTCGCCTCGACCTGCAACGCCTCGGTCTCGGTCACCGCCGCGCTCCCTTCTTCTTCTTGCGCCGCACCCGCTTCGGCTGGGCCGGCGTCAGAGCCGGGGCCGGGGCCGGCGGAAGCTCCGGGGAGCCGTCCTGGGCGCTCTCCTCCCGCGGTGGGGTCCGCGAGGACCGCTTCGCCGGCGGCTGCGCTTTGGGCATCAGGCGGCGCGTGATCAAGCCCTGCCCGACCGTCCAGAGGTTGGTCGTCACCCAGTAGAGGACAAGCCCGGTCGGAAAGTTGATCAGGAAGAAGACGAAGGTCAGCGGCAGGATCAGGAACATCGTCCGCTGCGACTTCTCCATCGCCGTCGACATCAGCAGCGTGGAGACGATCTGCGTGACCACGTAGACCCCGAGCAGGAAGAACCCCGACCAGTGTGCGCTCGCGTGCGCGGCGATGTTCGGCACGAAGTGGTGGAGCCAGGAGAGATCACCGGGAGGCGGGTGCTTGGAGAAGTGCCGCAGCACGAGGTAGAGCGCGATGAAGACGGGGAACTGCGCCAGCATCGGCAGGCACGAGGCGGCCGGGTTGATGTTGTTCTCCTTGTAGAACTTCATCAGCTCTTCCTGCTGGCGCTTCTTGTCGGTCTTGTACTTCTTCTGGAGCTCCTTCATCTGCGGCGCGTGGCGCTGCAGGTTCTGCATCGAGTGGATCTGCTTCACCATCAGCGGCACGAGCAGGAGCCGCACCATCACCGTCAGGGCGACGATCGACCACGCCCAGGAGAGGCCGACCGAGCCGTGAAGCCAGTCGAGGATGCTGCGGAGGATGTCCTCGAGCGGGGTGAGCGGCGAGGCGAGGATCACCTGAAGAGCCTCTGGTTCTCGGCGTAGTCGACACCGCCGCGGCTCCACGGGTTGCAGCGCAGGAGCCGCCAGCCGGCGAGGATCGAGCCGCGCACGAGCCCGTAGTGGCGGACCGCGTCGAGCGCGTACTGCGAGCAGGTCGGGTGGTACTTGCAGCGGCCGCCACAGAGCACGCCGAGCGTCCAGCGGTAGAGGTGGATCAGCCCCAGGCCCGCGTACGTCGGCAGCCGCAGCGCGTATCTCACGGCGCCACCGCGAATCCAGGCGCCCCCGGCCGGCAGCGCAGACGGACGCACGGGCAAGCCCGCGCGTCCTGAAGCCGGCATCGCGAGCGACCCCTCACCCTTGAGCCTTTCCGAGGATCTCCTCGACGCGTTCTGTCAGCCAGTCGAAGCCGCGGCTCTCGGCCGCCTCCGCGAGACCCGGCCGTACGACGAGAACGTAGTCGCGGTCTTGCCGCAGCTCTTCGGAGCGCGCGCGGAAGATCTCCCGCAGCTGGCGCTTGACTCGGTTGCGGACGACAGCGGTCCCGACCGCCCTCGGCACCGCGAGCCCGAGCCGTGGACCTTCGCCGTCGTCCTCCCGCTCGAACCAGTGGAGGACGAGGACGCGCGTCGAGACCGAGCGCCCGCGCCGGTAGACGGCGTCGAAGTCCCGAGAGCGCGAGAGACGGTGGCGGCGGTTCACGCGCGCAGCTAGCGCTCCGGTATCACGCAGAGAGGCGCTTGCGGCCTTTCGCGCGGCGGCGCTTGAGGATCGCGCGGCCGGCGCGTGTCGCCATGCGGGCACGGAAACCGTGCCTGCGCTTGCGCCTGCGCACGTTGGGCTGATAGGTCCGTTTCACAAGTCGAGGGGCGAAGAAGAGCCGCCCGGAAAGAGGCGGCGGAAGGCCAGTATAGCGAGCCGCCCGGGCCCGCTCTCCACAGACAAGAGGACCCACAAGCGCACCCCGAATCGTGGGGCAAGGGCCGGTCCGGCAGGCGCAAGCGTCGTCAGTTCCGACAGGACCGTCCACACCTGTGGAGACGTGTGTGGAGGGCGACGATTCCCCTGCAAATTTAGGGGTTTTGGCGGTTGCCGCAGCGGCGGCGGCCGGGCCGAGACGGCCCATTGAGCGCGCGCCTGCACGCTGCTATGCTCGGACGCTCGCCCGGTCAACCGAAAAGGAGCCTGCCGGCAGCGTGGAGCCCTCAATCGAGCTGACTGCGGAAGGCCTGTGGAGCGAGGTATCTAGTCGGCTCAAAGGCGCCCTCAACGAGACGACGTACCGCACGTGGTTCGACCACGTCGAGGGCGCCGCGCTCGACGACGACGGGTTCGTCCTCTCGGTCCCGAACAACTTCACGCGCGACTGGATCGAGGGGCACTTCCTCGGCCTGATCCGAGCCGCGATCGCCGACGCGACCGGGCAGGAGCGCCGCGTGCAGCTCGCGATTGTGGAGTCGCGGGACGAGGCAGCCGCCGTGGCCGCAGCGGGGCCCGAGACCGTTTCGCCCGCGCTCCCCGGGCCGGGATTCAACGCCAAGTACACGTTCGACTCGTTCGTGATCGGCTCGTCGAACCGCTTTGCGCACGCGGCCGCGCTCGCCGTCGCCGAGGCCCCTGCGCAGGCTTACAACCCGCTCTTCATCTACGGCGGAACGGGGCTCGGCAAGACCCACCTCCTCCAAGCGATCTCCCAATACGTCGGGGAGCACCAGAGCGAGTTGTCGGTCCGTTACGTCACGAGCGAGACCTTCATGAACGACTTCATCAACGCTCTCCGCGACAAGCGGATCGAGGGCTTCAAGCAGCGTTACCGCGCCTACGACCTGCTCCTGATCGACGACATCCAGTTCTTCGAGCACAAGGAGCGGATCCAGGAGGAGTTCTTCCACACGTTCAACTCGATCTACGAGGCCGGTGGGCAGCTCGTGATCTCGTCCGACCGGCCGCCGCGCGAGATCTCGACGCTCGAGGAGCGGCTGCGGTCGCGCTTCGAATGGGGGTTGATCACCGACATCCAGCCGCCCGACCTCGAGACGCGGATCGCGATCCTCCGAAAGAAGGTCAAGACCGACGGCATCCACATCACCGACCCGAAGGTGCTGGAGTTCATCGCCGGCCGCATCTCGTCGAACATCCGCGAGCTCGAAGGCGCGCTCACGCGAGTGGTCGCCTTCTCGTCGCTCACGGGGCGGCCGATGAGCGAGGATCTCGCCCAGGACGTCTTGAAGGACGTCTTCCCCCAGGGCGAGGTGCCGCAGGTCTCGATCGAGCGGATCCAGGAGCTCGTCTCCGACCGCTTCGGGCTCTCGCTGGAGGAGCTCTGCGGGGACCGGCGCTCGCAGAACATCGTCTACCCGCGCCAGGTTGCGATGTACCTCTCGCGCGAGCTGACCGACTCGTCGCTACCCAAGATCGGCAGGCAGTTCGGAGGCCGCGACCACACCACCGTGATTCACGCGACCACCAAGATCGCGCGCATGATCCGGGAGGACCGGTCTGTGTACAACCTCGTGCAAGAGCTGACCGCAAGAATCAAACAGGCGCGCTGAGATGTGGAGAGATCAGTCGGTCGCCGCTACCCCTGTCGACAACCCGTGTTTCTCCCCACCGCGGCCCCACAGGCAAAGCCCGCTCCAGAAGCCATCGGAGGGCGTCGTCCCCGTCATCCACACTCTCTATGACTACGACAAAGGATTTTCATAGATGATCGAAACAGAAGCTGTGGTCGCTCAAGGAACGCTCAGCGTCGTTTGTCCGCGGGACGAGCTCCTGCATGCGCTCGGGATCGTCTCGAGAGGTGTCTCGACCCGGACGACGGTTCAGATCCTCGCCGGCGTCCTGCTCGAGGCGAGCGGGGGAACGCTGCGGCTCGCCGCGACCGACATGGAGGTCTCGCTGCGAACCTCGCTCGAGGCGAAGGTCGAGGCGGAGGGCTCTGCTGTCGTCCCCGGCAGGCTGCTGCTCGAGCTGGCGCGGCTGCTGCCGGAGGCGGAGGTCTCGATCGAGCACAAGTCCGAGGAGGCGACGGTCGAGATTCGCTGCGGCTCGGCTACGTACCGTCTGCACACCTACAACCCGGAGGACTTTCCTCGCCTCCCGGAGACCGAGGGGATCGAGCTCCACGAGGTCGACCGCGCGACGCTCCTCGAGACGGTTGCTCGGGTCAGCCGCTCGGCCTCGCGGGACGAGTCGCGCCCCGTCCTGACCGGCGTGCTCGTGCAGTTCGCGCCGGGGAAGCTCGTGATGGCGGCGACGGACTCGTACCGGCTCTCGGTGAAGGAGACGGAGCTGGAGGGCGCGGTCCCCGAGCTCGAGGCGATCGTCCCGGCACGCGCGCTCGGCGAGCTGGCGCGGATCGCCCCGGAGGGCGAGAAGATCGCGCTCGGGGTGCACGAGAACCAGGTGCTGTTCGGCACCGGAACGGCCTGGCTGACGACGCGGCGCATCGACGGGCAGTTCCCGAACTACAAGCAGCTCGTGCCGGAGGCGTTCGAGCACGAGGTCGCCCTGCCGCGGGAGGAGCTCCTCGACGTCGTACGCCGCGTGTCGGTGATGGCGCAGCGCAACTCGCCGCTGCGGCTCCGGTTCGCCGAAGGCGAGCTAACGGTCTCGGCGCAGACGCAGGACGTGGGCGAGGCGCGAGAGTCGCTGCCCGCTCAGTTCGGCGCCGAGGCGCTGGAGATCGGCTTCAACGCGGAGTTCCTGCGCGACGGGATCGAGTCGGTCGGCGGCGAGCAGGTGCGGTTGAACCTGATCAGCCCACTCCGGCCGGCGGTGCTCCAGGGGGAGAGCGACAACTTCCTCTACCTGATCATGCCCATACGTTTGGCGGGGTAGGCAAATCCAGCGGGTTGACCGGTCATTTCAGACGGGCGCCCGGGCAAAGCCCGACCGCCCTGATGTCGGCACCGCAAGCGGTGCCTCAGTGGCTGGCTAGCTGATCGTCGGCGCCGTCTCTCTCCGCGACTTCCGTTCCTACGAGAAGCTCGATCTGGAGCTTGAGCAGGGACTCGTGCTCGTGACGGGGCCGAACGGCGCGGGGAAGACGAACCTGCTTGAGTCGCTACACGTGGGCACGCAGGGGTTCTCGCCGCGGACGCGAGCCGACGCGCAGCTCGTGCGCTTCGGGCGTGACGCCGCGCGGATCGCGTTGCGAGGCGAGCGGGCCGGCGTCGGGGTCGAGCTCGAGGTGACGCTCGAGCTGGGGGCCGGCAAGCGGGCGAGCCTGAACGGAGCGCGCCTGCGCGCGGCCGAGCAGCTCCGGACAGAGGTCTCGACGCTCGTGTTCACGCCGGACCGGCTGGTCGTCGTCAAGGGTGGCCCCGCCGCGCGCCGCGCCTACTTCGACCGCGCTCTCGGCCGCCTCTCGCCGGCACGCGCCGGGCTGTCGGCCGAGTACGGCGCCGCGGTCGGCCAGCGGAACGCCGCACTTCGGCGCGTCGCGCAGCAACTCTCGTCCCGCGAGGCCCTTGCCCCGTGGAACGAGCAGGTGAGCCGCCTGGGCGCAGAGCTCGTGGCGGGCCGAACGGACACGGTCTCGCTTCTGCGACCGCGCTTCCAGGAGATTGGCGACGAGCTCGGTCTCCCTGCCGCAGAGCTCTTCTACTCGGCTCAGGCGCCGACGGTGGAGGAGCTCGAGGTGCGCACCGCTCACGACCTCGAGCGCGGCGCGACGAGCCTCGGGCCGCATCTCGACGACATCGGGATCCTGGCCGGCACGCGCGACCTTCGCGCCTTCGGGTCACAGGGAGAGCAGCGGCTCGTCGTTCTGGCGCTTCTGCTCGGCGAGGCCGAGCTGGTCGAGGAGCGCCGCGGGGCCAGGCCGCTCCTTCTCCTCGACGACGTCCTCTCGGAGCTCGATCCGGACCGGCGCCGGATCCTGGCCGACCGGCTTCGGGCATCCGGCCAGGCCCTCGTCACGAGCGCGAGCAGGAACGCGCTTCCCGGCGACCCGGCCCAGACGGTCGCGGTCGCCCAAGACCGCGACGGGACGAGCAGCGCGGAGGCCGCGTGATGGAGCGAATCGGCGAGACCGTTCGCCGCGAGCTCGGCCGGTTCGGGACCGCCGGCGCGATGACCGATCTGGTCGCGGCCTGGCCCGCTCTCGTCGGCGAACAGGTGGCTGCGAACGCCTGGCCCGCGCGTCTTGCGCGCGATGGAACCCTGCACGTCTACGCCAGCTCCTCAGCCTGGGTGTTCGAGCTCGGCCAGCTCGAAGGCGAGATCCTGCCGCGGCTGCGCGAGGCGCTCGGGAAGGACGCGCCGCGGCGGCTGAGGTTCACGCCTGGCCCGATCCCGGAGGCTCCCGCGATCGCTCCCGAGGCACGCGCGGGACCGCTGCCGGAGCCTACGCCCGAGCAGGCTCGGGAGGCCGAGGCGTGGGCCGCCGGGATCGGCTCCGAGGAACTTCGCAAAACAGTGGAAAAAGCTGCGCGCGCAAGCCTCGCGAGGGCCTCTTCCGGCCGCTCGGTCTGGTAGACTTACCTTAGCCCGGAAAGGCGTAACTTGCAGGGCTTTTTTCATGTCTAAAGCTACCTACACCGCAAAGGACATCACCGTTCTAGAGGGTCTTGAGCCGGTGCGGCTGCGACCGGGGATGTACATCGGCTCGACGGGCGCCCGCGGCCTCCACCAGCTCGTCTACGAAGTGATCGACAACGCAGTCGACGAGGCGCTTGCGGGGCGGGCCGACACGATCGACGTGACCATCCATCCGGACGCATCGGTGACCGTCGTCGACAACGGCTCCGGCATCCCTGTCGACATCATGTCCGAGCAGGGCCTGCCGGCTCTGACCGTCGTCCTGACGAAGCTGCACGCCGGTGGCAAGTTCGGGGGACAGGGCTACAAGGTCTCCGGCGGGCTGCACGGCGTCGGCGTCTCGGTCGTGAACGCGCTCTCCGAATGGCTCACCGCCGAGGTCAAGCGCGACGGCAAGATCTGGCGCCAGGAGTTTGCGCGCGGCGAGCCGACGACCGACCTGAAGAAGGTCGGCGTCGCGAAGGACACGGGCACGACGATCACGTTCCTCCCCGACGGAGACGTGTTCGAGGAGGTCGAGTGGTCGTCCGAGACGCTCGTCCAGCGCCTGCGCGAGACGGCCTTCCTGACCAAGGGCCTGCGCATCGTCCTCCACGACGAGCGCGAGGGCGACGAGACGCACGAGTTCCACTACGAGGGCGGGATCCGCGACTTCGTCGCCTACGTGAACAAGGCCAAGGACCCCGTCCACAAGGGAATCGTCTACTTCGAGGGAGACAACGGCGAGGGCCAGGTCGAGCTCGCGATGCAGTGGAACAGCTCGTACCAGGAGTCGGTCTTCTCGTTCGCCAACAACATCAACACGACCGAGGGCGGCTCGCACCTCTCGGGCTTCAAGGGCGCGCTGACGCGCACGCTGAACGACTACGCGCGCGCGAAGGGCCTCCTGAAGGAGAAGGAGGACAACCTCGAGGGCGAGGATGTGCGCGAAGGCCTCGCCGCCGTGCTCTCGGTCAAGCTGCGCGACCCGCAGTTCGAGGGGCAGACGAAGACGAAGCTCGGCAACCCGTGGGTGCGCGGGCTCGTCGAGCAGACGGTCAACCAGCGGCTGGCCGAGTACTTCGAGGAGAACCCGACCGAGGCGCGGCGGATCATCGACAAGGCGATCTCCGCAGCCCGGGCCCGGCAGGCCGCGCGCAAGGCGCGTGAGCTGACTCGGCGAAAGAGCGCGCTCGAGAGCTCGTCGCTCCCGGGCAAGCTCGCCGATTGCCAGATCACCGACCCCGCCTCTGCCGAGCTCTTCCTGGTCGAGGGAAACTCGGCCGGCGGCTCGGCGGTCGACGCACGTGACCGCACTTTCCAGGCGATCCTGCCGCTCCGCGGCAAGGTGATCAACTCCGAGAAGAACCGAATCAACAAGGTGCTTTCGAACAACGAGATCCAGTCGATGATCACCGCGATCGGCACCGGGATCGGCGATGAGTTCGACATCGACAAGCTCCGCTATCACCGCGTGATCGTGATGACCGACGCCGACGTCGACGGCTCGCACATCCGGACGCTGATCCTCACCTTCCTCTACCGCCAGATGCCGGAGCTCGTCGACCAGGGGCACGTCTACATCGCCGTGCCGCCGCTCTACGCGGTCAAGGTCGGCGGGCGAGAGCAGTACGTCGAGAAGGAGTCACACTTCGAAGAGGTGCTCGTCCGCGAGCGCGTGAAGGACATCGACGTGACCGAGCGCGACGGAACGAGGCAGAAGCTGACGGAGGCGCGGTACGGGCGCTTCAGCCGCGCGCTCCACGAGTTCGAGGGCTGGGCCTCCCGCCTGCGCGCGGACTTCGGCAACGGGCCGGCGAACTTCGTGATCGAGCACCGGCTGGTCGAGACCGAGGCCGCTCTCGCCGGCGAGATCGAAGACGCGCTCTCGTCGCTGGACGGCAACGGCTACGAAGTCGCGGTCGTCGAGAGCACCGAAGACGGTGCGCGGATCAAGGTGATCGAGCGCGAGACGAGTGCCGCGACGCACGTCGTCGTGCCGGCCGAGTTGCTCGCCTCTCCCGTCTACGCGAACCTCCGCAAGACCTATGCGTCCAGGTGCGCCGCTTCAAGGGTCTCGGCGAGATGGATCCCGAGGAGCTGGCGCAGACGACCATGGACCCGGCGCGGCGGATGCTGATCCGGGTGGAAGTCGACGACGCGGCCGCCGCCGACCAGGTCTTCTCGATGCTCATGGGCGACCAGGTCGAGCCGCGCCGGCTGTTCATCGAGCAGAACGCGAAGGACGTTCGCTTCCTCGACGTTTAGCGCATGGCAACGGTAGAGCCACTCGGGCCCGGCCGGATCGAGCCACGCGAGCTCGAGCAGGAGATGCGCTCGAGCTTCCTCGACTATGCGATGAGCGTGATCGTCGCGCGGGCGCTGCCCGACGTTCGCGACGGCCTCAAGCCCGTGCACCGCCGCGTGCTCTACGCGATGCACGAAGCGGGTCTCCAGCCGAACCGCGCGCGGCTCAAGTGCGCGCGCGTGGTCGGCGACGTGATGGGCTCCTACCACCCCCACGGCGACCAGGCGATCTACGACACGCTGGTGCGGCTTGCCCAGCCGTTCTCGATGCGCTATCCGCTCGTCGACGGCCAGGGCAACTTCGGGAACATCGACGGCTATCCGGCAGCCGCGATGAGGTACACCGAATGCCGGCTTACGCGGCTCGCCACCGAAATGCTCCGCGACATCGACGCGGACACGGTCGACTTCGGGCCGAACTACGACGAGTCGCGCCGTGAGCCGGAGGTCCTGCCGGCGCGCCTTCCGAACCTGCTCCTGAACGGCTCGGCCGGGATTGCGGTCGGGATGGCGACGAACATCCCGCCGCACAACCTCGGCGAGGTCGTCGATGCGCTGGTGGCGATGATCGACGAGCCGACGATTGACGTCGACCGCCTCGTGAAGCACGTGAAGGGCCCCGACTTCCCGACCGGCGCGATCATCGTCGGGCGGGACGGGATCCGCGAGGCCTACCGCTCCGGCCGCGGCCGAATCGTGATGCGCGCTCGCACGCACATCGAGGAGCTACGCGGGGGACGGACCGCGATCGTCGTCGGCGAGCTGCCCTACGGCGTCAAGAAGGGCGGGGACGAAGGCGTGATCAAGAAGATCGCCGACCTCGTCAACGACAAAGTGATTCCGGAGGTGCACGACGTCAAGGACCTGTCGGACAAGTCCGGGATGCGGATCCAGATCGAGCTGAAGCGCGACGCCGTTCCCCAGGTCGTGCAGAACAAGATCTTCAAGCACACGTCGCTGCAGACGACGTTCGGCTACAACGCGGTCGCGCTGGTCGAGGGCGTCCCGCGGACGCTGCCGCTTCGCGACTTGCTGCAGCACTACCTCGACTTCCAGCGGGAGGTCGTCACCCGGCGCTCGAAGTTCGAGCTGCGCAAGGCCGAGGCTCGCGCGCACGTCCTGCGGGGCTACCTGACGGCGCTCGACAACCTCGACGCGGTGATCGCGCTGATCCGGGCCTCGGCCGACCCCGACGCTGCCCGCGCCGGCCTGATGGAGACCTTCTCCCTCTCCGAGATCCAGGCACAGGCGATCCTCGATCTCAGGCTCCAGCGTCTCACGGGGCTCGAGCGCAAGCGGATCGAGGACGAGCACGCGGACCTCCAGGAGCGGATCGGCGAGCTCCGCGCGATCCTCGGCGACGAGTCGCGTATCGACGCGTTGATCCGCGAGGAGCTGCTGGAGGTCAAG
>WNGE01000649.1_pt2 | contig 12391 bp, 9 predicted proteins | sample 5400651 | NCBI WGS metagenome assembly WNGE01 (sample SAMN13153370, study PRJNA577476) | soil metagenome | isolation source: 60 cm soil or saprolite under grassland replicate 2 | place: USA:California | collected 2016-06-15 | reverse complement strand
CGCAAGTGGTGGAAGTGCCGGATAGAATTGCACCTATCGACGCGAGTTTTGTGTCGGCACATTGCCGGGCAGGGTATGAACGCATCTTATTCAAAACGCGTAACTCCAGGTTCTGGGCGAGCGAAGAGCCTGTCTTCCAGACTGATTTTACTTATCTTGACCTCGGCGCCGCGCAAGAACTTGTAAGTCAAGGCACGAGACTGGTGGGGATCGACTATCTTTCAATAGAGCGTTTCAAATCAAAGACTCATGAGACACATGTCGCCTTGCTCTCCAAAGCAATTATTATCCTTGAAGGTCTGGATCTTCGAGAGGTTACGGCCGGCATTTATGAGTTGATCTGCCTGCCGCTAAAGATCGCTGGCGGAACTGGAGACGGCGCACCCGCTCGCGCGGTGTTGCGAACTCTTCAATAGCGCCACGTGGTTAGCAAGCTGCTCAAAGCCACTGTCATAACATGCAGAATGATTCAAATTACCGCGAACGGGTTTATGAGGTTGTTCGATCTATTCCGCGCGGCCGCGTAATGACCTACGGACAGATTGCGGAAATACTTGGCGATGGCTACACGCCGCGAACGGTAGGTTTTTGTATGCATGCGTCGGATGACGTCACGCCATGGCACCGGGTTATTAATGCACAGGGGGCATGTTCAACCGGAGGAATTGTTCTTCCCCATGACAAGCAGCAGCGTATGCTGGAGGCGGAAGGCGTGAAGTTTAATGAACGCGGTCGTTGCGATCTGAAGACTTACCTCTGGATTCCGGATGAACAACGAAATGAGAACCGCAAAAAGTTGTCTCCCACCACGCTATTCAAACGCTAACCAGCCAAAGGACAAAACATGAATAAAGACCCGATGGAACGAAGAGCGCCTTACGAAGTTTCTCCGCCGCGTTATTCGGTTTCCCACCAGATGGTAACCACGGCGTTCGAACTTCCTAACTACCGAATTATGCAGAATCTTGGCGTGGTTCGCGGAATCGTGGTCCGCTCGCGGAATATATTCGCTACGATTGGAGCCTCGCTCCAAACGATTGTTGGGGGAAACATCACGGTGTGGACAAATCTTTGCGAACAAACTCGCGTAGACGCTTTTGACATAATGATTCAACACGCAACAGAGATTGGAGCCAACGCGATTGTTGGCGCGCGGTACGACACTACCGAACTTTCGACCGGGGTCACCGAAGTGCTGGCTTATGGTACTGCCGTGATTGTCGAGCCGACCAACCCGGGAGAGAGCTACCGTTCATGAACTCTGGTGAGCTAACGGCGGCCCAGCTCAAGCGAATTTACCAATCCCTCGCCGAAGTACCATTCGCGAAGCTTCTCGGTATTGAGCTCGAAGCGATTGATACCGGCGTAGCCATCCTGGCGCTGGATGTGAGAGATGAGCTGAAGCAAAACGATGGCGTAGTTCACGGAGGTGCCATTGCAGCGCTCGTCGATACCGCCGCCGCTTTTGCGGTAATCTCGTTACTACCGGTAGACGAACGAGCAACGACGGTGGATTTGACCCTCAACTATCTCCGGCCCCTGCGGTCGGGACGTGCACGTGCCACAGCACGAGTCGTCAAAGCCGGGCGGAGGTTGATCGTGGTTTCGGCGGAAATGACCGATGGAGCTGGAAATCTAGCTGCAACAGCACTTACGACCTATATCAGGGTCTGAGTCCAGCGCCGCTCAGCCCGGCGGGCCGATAGTTATTATCGTGGACAGGTGTCCGTTGGGCCGTGTACAATCTAGTTGGCCTTTGAATAACATTTACGAGGCCCGCCCTTAGAAAACGCTAGCGTTACCCAAGACGCTCAACCTGCCGAGGCCAACCCCGCTGGCCAAGTTCGCTGGGACTAGCTGAAATCAAGTACGCTTTGGTCTTTAGATGCATTCTCTCTACCAATCACTCTTAGCGCAGCACTCCCGACAGTTGACGCCCGTTCGTTGCGCAAAGTCAACGATCGCACAACTCCATCGTTATTTCGAGGAAGTCGTGTTGGAAAACCATCTGGCCGCGATGGTTGTCGAGAGCTTACCTACCTCTGTGGAGCGCTCGGCGCGCGAGGTAGCTCGCGTTGAGGACCTGGGTCGCGTAGCCCAAAATTGTTTTTTTTCGGTAACTAAAAAAGACACGTTGGCCCGACTAATGTCTGGTCGGGCAAAGGACCAGAGTAAGATTGTCTTTCTTGACCGAGCCGATCAGGGCACAAATTGCGAGCGATATGTGGTGATTGCCGACGCTCGGTTCTCCGCTCTGCTTGCCGCAGTTCACGAAGAAGAAGACGAGGAAAACAGTTCGGGCGACCTTGTAGTCTGGACCTTTGACCCGGACATCGTTTATTCGGCTTTGGAATATCTAATGGCGCGGGTAACCGCTGAACATCCCTTTCACGCCAAGCTGTTTGCGAAGGCGGTCAGTGTTTCCATGTCGAACACCACTTCGCTGCAGTTGACTCTGAGCGTGACAACGAAGCTTGCGCGTCTCTTGCAGGCACAAGCCGAACGTGAGATCGCTGTTAACCGGATCGCCACTGCCATCAGGAACTCGCTTAGCCTCGACGGAGTCTTGCAAACCGCGGCCAGCGAGGTGGGACGGGCGCTCAACGTAAAATGTTGCGCTGTGCGGGTTGAGGGTAAGCTCGTTTGTCGAGAAATGACCAAGGCTTATTTTCGCTCAGATGTCACTTTCGAGGGCGCCACAGATGGTGGCCTATTGGGCGACCTTGAAGAGGTCAGCGCGCACCTTTCAACATCTCTCACACCCTGGGTTGTTGATAGTGATGATGCGGCTGCGAAATCAACGTTGGCCCAGGCTGCTGTGCCGCTAATTTTTCAAGGTGGCTTCGTGGGCTTCCTACTGGTGCGCTCAGATGATCCAGCTCGTGTCTGGGCTGATAACGAGCTGATGCTGATGCACACCGTTTCTCATCAACTCACGGTTGCTGTCAATCAAGCGCATCTGTTTGCCCAGATGCAGGAGTTGGCCCTGACCGACGGACTTACAGGCTGCTATAATCGCCGCTCTTTCGAATTACAACTTGAGCGCGATTTGCACCTGGCCACCAGAACTCGCCAGCCACTTTCACTAATCATGCTGGACCTGGACAAATTCAAGCAGATCAACGACCACGCTGGGCACGAGGCTGGCGACGACGCCTTGCGCATGTTCGCACACACGCTGCGTAGTGAATTGAGGGCAGTAGACACTCCCGCGCGATTTGGCGGTGATGAGTTTGCTGTGATTCTTCCTCAGGCAAGCATAGAGGGTGCCATGGTAGTAGCTGAGCGGTTACGAAGCCGGCTGGCACGAACTGAAATCCCGGGGTTCGGTTCTTTGACTGCCTCCTTTGGCCTGGCTAGTTACCCCGCTCACGCATTTTCTCGCGACACATTGGTTGATGCCGCAGACCGTGCGCTCTTTAACTCGAAGCGCTTGGGTCGTAATCAAATCAGTGCCGCATGCGAAGATCCATCTAAGACACGTCTAGCCGGCCCCGTTCCATTCCCGGCGAAAGACGAGTTCGCCGAGCTATTGCAAAAGCTCTAGCAGGTTGATAGAAAAGTGGTGGGAATATAAGCACTAAAAGCGATCCACGAAATGACACGAAGTAACTCGAATTAAGGATCTGTTTCGTGCGGTTTCGTGGATCGTGTTTTGTTTTTCAGCGCAGCCTGCCAGGCGTCTAGCAAATACTCGAGTTTAGGCGCCGGCGAGTCCTTGCAGCAGCGACCTCTAATGGCTTAGAACGCCTTAGACCTCATCCTTTCCACTTCATTGCTCTCGCACTCATCTTCGTCAAGCGACCGCTTTCGCGTCTGGCGTCCGGAAGCAAAATCGCGCATCATAATGCTTTGCGACTTTTGCTCCAGTACTTCTGGGCCAAGTTGCGCGCCAAATTATGGACGACTTACGAAAATTTGCGCGATACTTTCGTCCTTATAAGGCATCCGTAATTATTGGCATCCTTTGCATACTCGCCGGTGTTATCTTTAATCTCACAATTCCTCTCATCGTCGGGCAAGCTGTGGATGAAAACTGGACCGAGGTTTCCTGGTCAAAGTTAACTGTGTCGGCTTTGAAAGTGCTTGGCGCAAGTTTGGCCAGTGGTACGTTCCTGTTCCTGCAACGTCGCATATTGATTGGAATGTCTCGCCACATCGAATACGACCTGCGACAGGATTTTTACGCCCACCTGGTGGATCAGCCGCTCTCCTTTTTTCATGAACACCGGACCGGCGACTTGATGGCTCGCGCTTCGAACGATCTGGCAGCAGTCCGGCAGTTGGCCGGGCCCATGATTATGTACACGTTGCAAACAATCTTCGTCGTTGTGCTCGTGCTACCGCTGATGTTGATGATCAACTGGTGGCTCACGCTGCTGTTGTTTGTGACTATGCCGTTGGTATCGCTGACGGTTAAGGTCTTCGGCCAACAAGTCCACATCCGATTTGAGAAGATTCAGGACTTTTTTGCTCAGATTACCGCGCGGGCCCAGGAGAACTTCACCGGTGTGCGGGTTGTTCGCGCCTACGCCCAGGAAGGCGCTGAAATTTCGGCCTTCAATCAATTGAACAAGGAATTCGCTGAGAAGAACCTCGGACTGGTAAGAATTGATGCCGTAATGCGGCCTTTGATGCAATTCCTGATCGGAATAGGTTTTGTCCTGATTATGTGGGCAGGCGTGCCGCTGGCGATTCGGGGAGAGATTACAGTCGGAGAATTTACTGTCTTTAACATGTATCTCATGAGACTTATCTGGCCGTTAATAGCGCTCGGATACGTTGTGAATCTCTTTCAGCGTGGCACAGCCAGCTTGAAAAGGATGAATACGATATTCGCGATCAAGCCTTCCATAACCGATGCTGCCGGAGTGAAGCGGCAAACGCCCATTGCCGGTGAAATTGAATTTCGGAATCTTACATTCAGATATCGTACGAACGAGGACCCGGTACTACGCGATATTAACCTGACCATCCCAGTCGGCCAGTCTGTTGCTTTCGTCGGGCGAACCGGCAGCGGCAAATCCACCCTGGTTAACCTCATCCCACGGTTGCTTGAAGCGCCGGCAGATGCCGTGTTCGTTGACGGCGTTTCAGTGCGGGATTATCCACTCGCGCAACTGCGTTCCAACATTGGCTATGTGCCCCAGGAAACCTTCCTGTTCAGCGATTCTCTGGCCGAGAACGTAGCCTTTGGCGTGGAGAAATCCGAACGCGCGGAAATCGAGTGGGCGGCTGAAATAGCAGGTTTGACTGAAGATGTGACAGCTTTTCCGGATGGCTTCGACACGATGGTAGGCGAGCGTGGCATCACTCTCTCCGGAGGACAAAAGCAAAGAACGGCCATTGCGCGTGCAGTCATGCGCGAACCGAAGATCCTGATTCTCGATGATGCATTGTCCTCTGTTGACACTTACACGGAAGAGAAGATTCTGGGTCGCCTCCGCGGGGTGATGCGCGATCGAACGAGTCTGATTGTTTCCCACCGTATCTCGACAGTGCGCGACGCAGATCTGATTTGTGTGCTCGACGAAGGGCGAATCGTCGAACGCGGAACACATGATGAGCTTTTGGCACTTGGTGGTGAGTATGCCGATCTCTACGAGCGGCAACTACTCGAAGAGGAGCTGGCGGCAACCTAAGACATTGCCGATTGCCGATTGGCCCCGGGCATCAAAATTCGACTCTCGCAACGAAGAACTTGAACAGGATACAGAGAGCAATTGGCAATTGGCAATGGATCGAGAGGCATCGATGAAACCAATGGACCAGAGCACCCAAACAGGTCTCGACGCTCGTTATCGAACAATGCAGATTCTGTGGTTTGCATTGCTCATGAACATTGGCATCCTTTTTGTCTTCTCGCTTTTGATGGGCCCCGAGATAAGTAACGATCGTGATGTGGTTCCCAACGTTCTTTTGACTGTGGTGCTCACGGCGCTGGGGACCTTTTTTGTTGTAGTTTCCTTTGCAGTGAAACGAAAGTTGCTGAAAAGATCAGTGGAAAAGCAGGACGTTCAGTTGGTACAAAAAGCCCTTGTGATCGCTTGTGCGATGTGTGAGGGAAGCGCCCTACTGGGATTGGTTGAACGTTTTCTGGGGGCCAATCGCGAGTACTACTATTTGCTGTTTTTGATCGCCGCTATTGGCACGGCGCTTCACTTTCCGAGACGCGAGCACCTCGTCGCGGCGACATGACTCATTGCCGATTGCCGATTGCCGATTGCCAATTGGCGCCGTCAGTCGAAATTAAATCTCTAGCAGGAAGAAACTTAAAACAGACAGCGATAAATTGGCAATTGAGCAATCGGAAATAAACGACAAATTGGCAATCGGAAATAAACTGTGTCAACGGCCGTCAAACAATTTCATGAAGAAGAGGCAATCGGAAAGACCTACGATTTCCAGGTGGCGCGCCGACTGCTGCGATATCTCCGACCCTATCTGCGCCTGCTGATTCCCGCTCTGGTGCTCACACTAATGCTCAACCTGCTGGGAATTTTGCAGCCAAAGTTCACTCAATACGCAATTGACTGGCACATCCTGCCGCGAAAAGCTGACGGCCTCATGCTCCTCGTTGGTCTCTTTTTCGGCGTTCAGCTATTGCGTTTCGTCTTTTCTTACTTGCAGACCGTGCTGATCAATACAGTGGGGCAGTACGTCATGTTTGATATCCGCCGCGAGCTTTATGACAAGCTGCAACACCAGGAGGTGGCCTACTACGATCGGAATCCCGTAGGACGTATCATGACGCGTCTTACCAATGACGTGGATGCACTGAATGAACTCTTCACTGCCGGAGTGACAGACGTGCTCGGCGATGTCGTTATGATCATAGCGATCATCGGCGTGATGCTGTGGATGGACGTGCGACTAACGTTCGTAACACTGCTAACGGTGCCGATGCTTTTTGCGGCCACCACCTGGTTCCGCAAAGGCGCCCGCAAGGGTTACGACATGGTAAGAACGCGCATTGCCCGCATTAACGCCTTCCTGCAGGAACACTTTGCCGGCGCGCAAACCGTTCAGATCTTTAATGCCGAGGCAAAATCGTTGCGCAAGTTTCACGATATTAACGACGACTATCGCAAGGCAAATATAGATACGATTTTTTACTATGCAGCCTTTTTTCCTTTAGTCGACTTTATTGGCGCCGTCGGCATTGCGCTGATCATCTGGTATGGCGGATACCGGGTAATGAACGGGGCGCTGACTCTGGGCGCGCTGGTCGCTTTCATCCAATATTCAGGCTTTCTCTTTCAGCCAATTCGCGACATCTCGGATAAGTACAACGTGCTCCAGGCAGCAGTCGTCGCTTCTCACCGTATTTTCAAAACACTGGATCTGCCCATTGCGATCGGAAACCCGGAGCAATCGCTGAAATCCGGCCGCGCGCGCGGTTTGATCGAATTTCAGAATGTCTGGTTTGCCTACAAGGATGACGACTGGGTGCTGAAGGACGTTTCGTTTGTCGTGAGTCCAGGCCAATCAGTTGCGCTGGTGGGCCATACCGGTTCGGGCAAGACAACTATCACCAATCTGTTGATGCGTTTCTACGACATCCAACGCGGTCGAATACTATTGGACGGTGTGGATCTTCGCGATTGGGACCTGCAATCATTGCGGGAGAATTTCGCGGTGGTGTTGCAGGACATTTTTCTCTTTAGCGGCACTGTGGAAACGAACATTCGCCTTGGCCGTAGCGATATTGCGGATGAGCGTGTGCGGTGGGCAGCAGAGGAAGTTCATGCCAGCAAGTTCATTGAGCGCTTGAAAGGTGGCTACAAAGCGGAAGTAAGGGAGCGTGGGGCCGGACTCTCCGTTGGTCAGAAACAATTAATCTCGTTTGCTCGAGCACTGGCGTTTGATCCAGCCTTGCTGATTCTCGACGAGGCAACCAGCTCCATCGACACCGAGACGGAACAGTTGATTCAGCAAGCGATCGAACGCGTGATGAGGGATCGCACGTCGATCGTGGTCGCGCACCGGCTTTCTACTATTCAAAGGGCCGAACAGATCATCGTGCTTCATCACGGCGAAATACGAGAACACGGTACGCACCAGCAACTGCTAGCCAAGCGTGGTCTTTACTGGATGCTTTATAAGCTGCAGTACGCCGATGGTGGACGATCGCAACCTGTTACGCTGCCAACCGAGGAAGAAGAACCGGCGCCGGCCACCAGCCGGCTGCAGTTCAGCGAGTAGTCTTACCAGATTCGGGGTTAACCCTGTCCCTGATCAAGCTGCAAAACTGTTTCCGGATTCATTGATTCGTATCTAGCTTTCTTTGCGACTTTGCCCCTTTGCGTCTTTGCGTGAACTACTAATCGCAAGAACTGCTGAGGTGAGCATTGAAAGGTCAGCACTGCTTTTACGTTCACATATGGCGGCGGTCGCGTGTGCTCAGCTTCGCTTTTGATTACCCTCGCTTACTGAAGAGTTCATCGAGCTCGCTGTATTGAGCCGCATCGGCAAAGGTGTCGAACGAGCCTATCTCCGCTATGCTTCGCGCCGCGCGGATGAAAGCTCCCCAGGCAACAAGCGCCAACGCGGAGCCAACTGAAATGCGGCGCACGCCAAGGTCGGCGAGTTGGGACACAGAAAATTTAGGGTTGCTCCTCGATACCAACACGTTGACCGGCTTCGGAGAAACTGCCTTCACAATCGCCGCGATCTCATCAGGTGCAGAAACGCCGGGAGCATAAAGACAATCAGCGCCAGCTTCGGCATAGGCAACGAGTCGCTCAATCGCCACCCAAAGAGGATCTGCTTGCCCAACGAGCCACGCTTCACAGCGCCCGGTAAGGACAACGGGAATGCCTGAGGCATCAATCGCACTGCGTGCTGCCTTGATACGCTCGACCGCCAGGCCAGCTTCGTAAAGAGGTTCGCTTTTGTTTTCCGTCGCGTCCTCGATCGATAAACCTGCGACTCCCGTTGCGACGCAGAGCGCCACGTTTGCGGCCACGCCTTCAGGTGAATCCGCGTACCCGTTCTGGAAATCAGCATTGACCGGCAGCGACGTTGCCGCAACTACTTCGCGGATGTGCGCGAGCATGTTGTCACGGGTAATCGCCTCAACGGCATCGGGCAATCCGCGAGAGAAGGCAAAGCCGGCAGACGTAGTGGCAAGGGCTTTGAAGCCCAGGTGTTGCAGATAGACAGCCGTTCCGACGTCCCATGGATTAGGTAAGACGAAACATCCCGACTTGTGCAAATCGCGAAAAGTTGTGATCGGGCCTACGCCAGTAGTCCTGTTGTTCATTAATTGCCCGTCCCATTGCCTCGCAAATGCTTGTCCAGAAACTCGAGAATCGCCTTGTTGGCTCGAATTTCGTTTGCCTTCTTGGTGAACCCGTGGCCCTCGTTATCGAAGACTACATACTCAACGGGTACGCCGCTCTTCTTTACTGCCTCGACTATCTCATCTGACTCAGGCTTGATCACTCGCGGGTCGTTGGCGCCCTGCAATACGATAAGTGGCCGGCGAATCTTGTCCGCATGAAAGAGCGGTGAACTGTAGGGTGCGCACCCAGTTTGACACACCAAAGATGTCCACGCCGACAGCGAATTCCTCGGGCTTGAACGCCAGAGCCGCAAGCACCATGTAGCCACCGTAACTACCGCCCATCACACCGATCTTCTGCTCGTCAACCCAACCCAGCGACTGCAAATATTTCTTGGCCTCCACCACATCCCACAATGGTTCGCGCCCGTGCTTGCGATCGTCGGCCGTGTAGAACGTCTTGCCGTAGCCTGACGATCCGCGATTGTTGACATCGAGCATTGCATAGCCATGGTTCACGAGGAATTGCACTTGCGCCTTATAGCCGCGCCGCGCCTGCCCGCCGGGCCCGCCATGGACCAGTACGATCGCGGGAACCTTGCTCTGCCCAGTGGCTTCGTGCGGTTTGTAAAGGAGGGCGGGAATTTCCATACCGTCGAAGGACTTGTAGTGTATGTTCTCGGCTTCAACCAGGTCAGCCGCGTCGATCTCGGGATTGAGGCTATTAGTCAACTTCGTGGCCTTTCGGCTGCTGAAGTCGTAGACGTAGAGGTTTGCCGGCGATCGATCGCCGTTAAGATAGAAGGCCATCCGGCTCTCGCTCGGCGAAAACGTGACACCAGTAATGTCGCCGCCCGGCAGCTTTGGCAGCGGCACGAGCTTGCCGGAGGCTTCGTAAATCCTGATCACGGTGCGCGCATCCTCATTGATAATGGTGACGCGATATTTTCCGTTCAGCGAGAAGTAAGTGGCCTGTATGTCCCATGGCGCCTTCTCCACAACCTCGGATTTTCCGGTTGAGAGTTCGTAGCGCTTGAGGTAAGCAAACTCGCTGCCCTCGTCTGTCGTGTAATACAGCGACTTAGACTGCGGGTCGAAAGATTGGGCGTTGAAGGAGACCTCACCAGTGTGAGGCGTAATCTTCTTGATCTCCTTCTGTTGCGAGTCGTAGATAAAGATATCGGAGTCAATGGTTGAGTCGCCTGGTTTACTGAAGGCGAGGTAGCGTTTGTCATTTGAGATGTCCGCGAAGTCGTAGCCGGTCTCGTCCTTGAAGACGAGAGTGGGCTTCATGTCCGCCACGGTCATCTCAAAGATGTCGAAGTACTTCGCATCGCGCTCGTTGGTCGAGTAGTAAAACGACTTGCGATCGTGCGCCCAGCCGAGGAAGTTGGCTTTGGTCTTCTCGCCGGGTGTGAGATCGCGCTCGCTGCCGTCCGTCTCACGAACGTAAAGGTGGCTGTTCTCGTTGCCGCCTCGGTCGTAGGTGTAGATAAACCGCATGTCGTTTGGGAAATAGGAGACTGCAAAAGTGCTTTCCTTCGTCGAGTTGGTCAACTCTTTTGCGTCGCCGCCCTCAACCGAAACTGTGGAAACGTTGAAGATTCCCGTCTTGTTGTTGTGGAAAAGGATTTGTTTTTCATCGAACGAGAAGGATGCGCCGCCGATGCGGACTGTATCCATGAACTGCTCAATGGTGTACTCGCGTACATGACGAGACGCGGCGCCTGGTTTCGGTTTCTTGTCAATCGTATTCTTCTGAGCCTGCGCAAACGGGGTAAAGCAGGAGACGGCAACGAATACGACGATTAGAAACGACGCACTACCTGCCGTCGTGTTGATTCTTCGAGCGATTCTCCTGAGGGATGTGATCGGATTCATAAACTTTTCCTTTGCGTAGGTTGTGAATTGTCTCGGACAGCGATTGTTGGCTGCTCTGGCTCGAATGCGTCGTCCGCATGACGTTCGTACTTGGGCGGTGATTACCGTTCGTTAGAACGTATCACGCGACGCTCAGGTTTCAAAACAGGCAAGCATTTCGCTGACATGCGGACTGTCGTTTGTCCGGGGATCCTGCGGCAGTGTTGACTAAGCGTCAGGATTCCATCCAGGTACGACATGTCTTATTATTCCGAAAATGTTTTTAGCGCGGCGTTGGGTTGCTTCGTAAATGCTAATCGTCTCCTCAAAGTTGCCGGCTTGCTGTGCCGTCCTCCTCGCCCTGACCCTGGTGACTATGGCTTCGAGGGTCTCTTGCCAGCAGGTTAAGGGGTCTTCTGGTAGCGGCGCTCCTCGAATCCAACGTGCGACGCCGGCTGATGCCACCCTTGCGGCGCGACAGCGCTTCCTGGAGATGTTCGCTCGGGCATATTTCCCCGGACGAACCGGCCAGCTCCTGATCGTGCCACGTGAGGGCGACTTCATCACGCGGCCTGACCCGGAAGTAGCGTACATGCACGGTTCGCCGTGGGCGTATGACGTTTCGATTCCACTGATGTTTGCGGGCCCTGCGGTGAGAACGGGAGTGTACTCGATGCCAGCCGTTCAGCAGGACGTTGCGCCAACGCTTGCTGCGGCGCTTGGAGTGCAGATGCCCCAAACCGCGACAGGCCATGTATTGCCGGTTTTGCGGACTGGCTTTGCAAGACCACGAATTGTCATGCTGCTCGTTCTCGATGGCATGCGCAGGGATTATTTCGATCGCTACGCCGCAGCTATGCCAACGCTCACCGCCTTGCGGCAGCGTAGTGCCTGGTTCACTCAAGCGCGGGTTAACGTGCTCCCGACGAACACTGCTGTTGGACACTCGACCATCTCGACGGGAACCGATCCCCGCGTGCACGGAATCACAGGCATTAGCGTGTACGATCGCGCGCACCACGGGCGCTACGACCTATTCGCTGGAGGAATGCCGCAAGATCTGATGGCACTGACGCTGGCAGACGTCTGGCAGCTCGCGACGGCTGGTCGCGCGATCATCTTGGCCCAGGGCAGCATCGACCGGGCCGCGACGCCACTCGCGGGGCATGGAGCATGTCAGTTGAATGGAGCGCCAGTCGTGCTCGCAAGCTACGATCAGCAGACGGGCAACTGGCACACGAACCT
>WNGE01007014.1_pt1 | contig 12392 bp, 11 predicted proteins | sample 5400651 | NCBI WGS metagenome assembly WNGE01 (sample SAMN13153370, study PRJNA577476) | soil metagenome | isolation source: 60 cm soil or saprolite under grassland replicate 2 | place: USA:California | collected 2016-06-15 | reverse complement strand
GTCCGGATCCGGAAAACGCTCTGGATCGCGGTTTGCTGCAGCCATCACCGCTCGCACCACTTGCCGCTTGCGAATCAGTTTACCCCCCAACTCTATATTCTCGGGGGCCAACCGGGCGGTATGCTGGCTGGGGCTCTCGTATCTCAGCAACTCCTCCACCGCCGCGGGGATCATGGAGAGATCCGCACGAAGTTTTTCCAGTTCATCGGGATTGCGGAGCAACGAAAGCGTGCCATTGCCGATGAGGTTCGTAGTCGTTTCCTGGGCGCCGACCATCGTTATAATCGAGTTGGCGATTACTTCGTCCTCCGTCAGACGTTCACCGTCGACTTCCGCGTTCATGAGCGAACTAACCAGTCCATCCGGACGCAAGTTTTGCGTGCGCATGGAGGACCGAAAATAAGCCGTCATCTCTTCCGTGGTCTTCAAAATTTTCGGCGCGCGGTCGGGATTGTGTTGGAAGTTCCCCAGTACTTCCGCGAAGTCTTGCGACCACAGCTTCAATTGATAATGGTCTTCGACCGGCACGCCGAGCATCTCGGCGCTAACGATGCACGGTAGTGGCTCGGCCAAGTCCGCGATTACATCTATGCCTCCCTTGCGCCGCACCCTGGCAAGCAAATCCCTCACGATCTCGCGGATATGGGCTCGCAGCGCTCCTACCCGTTGGGGGGTGAAAGCTGCTGAGGCGAGGCTGCGAATCCGCGCATGTTCCGGAGGGTCCAAAAAGAGCATCTGCTTCACCATGACTTTGGCCACCGGGTTCAGCACCTCGAGCCCGAGCGCCGTGAGTTGCTCCGCCGTCGGCGCGCGCTGCGCCGAAAAATCCCGCAGCACCCGAACGACATCCGAATAACGAGTAACGACCCATGAGTGCAAGAAGGGATCCCAGTGCACCGGGTCCTCGCGGCGAAGGCGGTGGTAGAGTGGATACGGATCTGCCAACACCTTCGGATCCAGCAAACGAAACAAGCTCAGCTCGGCAGCTGTCTTCTTCGCATAAGACGTGACGCCGGATCCGGTCATTGCCTTACGCTGATTGCGGCTGGCGTGTCGAATCCAGGATACGCAGAACCTCTTTTTCGCTCATCGCTTCGAGCTTGGTGACAAGAAGCCGCTCAATCTCAGCAGACAATTCAGCTACTGTTGGGGCCTCAAAGACAGCGCGCAGGGGCATCTCAATTCCGAATGTGTCGCGCAACCTGGCAACGAGCTGTGCCCCCAAGAGCGAGTGTCCCCCCAGCGAGAAAAAGTTCTCTTCCACGTCAACGTGCTCCAGGTTCAGAAGACGTTCCAACATGCCGGCGACTGTCCTCTCCATCTCTGTCCGAGCAGCGGCGCGCGCTTCTTCGCGCAACGTGTTGCTCTCATCCGCCGCAGGTAGAGACATGCGGTCCACCTTTCCGTTCGGTGTCAGCGGTAGTTTTTCCAGACTAACGAATGTTGCCGGTACCATATAGTCCGGCAGGCGACCGCGAAGAAAGGCGCGCAACGCACGTAACGTGAGGTGAGATCCCGGCACCGGAACCAAATAGCCGATCAACCGTGTATCGCCTGGGGCGACTTCGCGAGCCACAACCACACTTTGCTGAATACCCGGATGCGCATCGAGCGCCGCCGCCACTTCGTTCGGCTCGACCCGGAAACCGTGCACTTTCACCTGCTCGTCAATGCGGCCGACAAAGGCGATCTGGCTGTCGGGTAAAAACCTCGCTAGATCCCCTGTCTTGAAAAGCCGTTCATCTCGTCTGTCACTGAACGGATTCGGAATGAACCTTTCTGCCGTCAACTCCGGACGGTTCCGATAACCGCGCGCCACACCCATACCTCCGATGTGAAGTTCACCAGCTGTTCCCGCCGGCACTTGGTTGCCTGATTCATCCAAAATGTAAACCTGCGTATTGGCGATGGCGTAGCCAATCGGTGGTAGTTGATCGGTTGAGGCGCTCGAATGAACCGGACCCGACGTGGCCACCACCGCGCATTCAGTCGGGCCATAGTTGTTGACTAACAGAAACGGCAGTCCAGCTGGTGGATAAAGGTGGAGCGTATCTGATCCAGTGAGCATCGTACGCAAAGCAGCCTCGGATGGCCACGGTAGCGTCAAGAGACGCTCGGCGAGCGGCGTCGGGATGAAAGCGATTGTGATCCTCTGCGCAACGAGCCAATCTCGCAGCAATTCCGGATCGCTCACCGTTTCGTCCTCAGCGAAGTACAGGCTCGCGCCGGTCGCTAAGTACGGCCAGATTTCCCACACCGCCGCGTCGAAACACACGTTGGCGACTTGGCTCGCGCGATCGCCCGCTGTCACGCCAAAGGCCTGCTGATGCCAATGTACGAGGTTCAAGAGGCTCTCGTTTGTGATCTCCACGCCCTTCGGTTGCCCGGTCGAGCCCGACGTGTAGATCATATAAGCTAGGCTCTTAAGCGCTGCGGCGGCCTTCATGGTAGCGGCCTGGGCAAAAGGCGGGAGCGCAGCGGCTCGCCCAAGATCGTCCAGAAGAATTGTGTGGTAAATGCCTTTTGGTAACCGCTCCTTTATGCGCTGTCCGGTCACCACCACCGGAGCCTGGCCATCTTCCAACAAAAACGCGAGCCGCGCCGCGGGATAGGTTGGGTCCAAGGGCAGATAGGCTCCTCCGGCTTTCAGAATCCCCAGCGCGCCCACTACCATTTCCGGCGAACGCGGCATACATAATCCAACTACCACCTCAGGGCCGACGCCCAACGTCCGGAGCACATCCGCAAGCGCGCTCGCCCTCTCGTCCAGTTCCTGGTAGCTCCAGACGCGGTTTGTAGACGCCAAAGCAATTGCGTCAGGCGTGGCAGCTGCCTGGAAAGCTACCAGCTCGGCGACAGTCCCAACTTTGGGGAACGGAGCCGGGGCGCTCCTAAGCTTAGCAATTGTCCTGGCGGGAGACATAGAAATCTAAACGAGCAGAATACATTTGCTAAAGCAAGCGTCAAAGCCCCCTGTAATCACAGATTTGACAACCCGGCGGATGGGCGGGGATTCGAACCCCGGGTGCCTTTCGGCACACACGCTTTCCAGGCGTGCACAATAGACCGCTCTGTCACCCATCCCTTTTGCTTCGCTGTAGCGGCTGTTTATGGCCGTCGCACTGTAAAATCCCGGTCGCTAAAGTTTTCAAAGTTGCAGTCGCCGAAACAATTCGTCGAGTGGCAATTGGATGCCGATGTAAAATTTGCCGAAGTCCGCGTACTCGGCACTCACCGGATCGAAACGCATTTTGTAAACGATCGCTTTGATCTGAAATGTGTCGCGAGCAAATAGAGTCACACCCCACTCCGCATCATCCAGACCCGTCGAACCGGTGATGAGCTGTTTCACTTTGCCGGCGAACTCGCGCCCGACGGCGGCGTGCCCTCTCATCAGTTTGCGACGCTCGTCATAGGGAAGCGCATACCAGTTGCGCTGATCGCCGCGGCGCTTGCTCATGTTATAGAAGCAAACTACCGGCCAATCGGGCAGCGTCGGGTAAACGCGCTCTTGCCGGTAATGTTTTATTCGTTCACGAAATGTCGTCAGAGCTTCGTCGAGTTTTGCGGGATCATTACGGACGCTCGACTCGAGCGTTTGCACGTATTCTTCTTCGGTCGTGATGTACTCGCTTTCCTCGGTTAGCGATAAATAACTGTAAACCGGCATCAGGGCGTCTGCGCCAAGCGAAAGCGACAATCGCTTCTCGATCCTGTTGGCGTTGTGCAGGTCTGGCGTGATCAGCATGAAGCCGACATCGGCTTTCGGTGTCACGATCCCCAGCGTGAGCAACTGCGTCGAATCCATCGCACGCACCTCCTGCAGGAGCGAGGAGAGATTCGTTTTCGCGGCATTTTGCTCTTCGCGACTGAGCAACTGCCATTGCCCGAACTCGACCCGGTAAAACAAATGCAGACAATGCCAGCCTTCTTCTGGAACCAGCGCACTATTCTTGTCAGTCATCGCGCTAGTCTCCGCTGCGAAAATTTCCGGTCAAGGGTAGCGCACGCGTCTCGCGTGCTGGCGAGCGCGTCCCGCGATCGCGAACTTTTCTTTGGCTTCCATTTACTCGCACGGGTGAGGGCAGGGCAAAAGTTCGTTTTGGCGCGACGCCAAAACCAGCACGCGAGACGCATGCGCTACCCGGACTGCCTTTCATCCGCGACGACGCCCTGTGTTTTTCGGCAGATGCGCCATGCAATATTCCTCGCCGTCGCGCGCGACACGGAAATCGAGATTCGGATCGGTCAACTCGGTCGCGCCGCAGACTGCGCATTTGTGAAGCGGTTCGGCGTCGCTCCGTGCGTGCGATTCGAAGCGCTTGCCCCGGGCCGAGACTTCGGTGCGATGCCGGGCTTCGTGAATAATTTCCGGGCCGAAGAAGATCAGATAATTGGCAAACGCGGCTACAAGCGCCATGCGATAGGAAGGCCCATTGACGACGAACCCGAAAAGCAAAAACGCGCCCATGATCCACGCCAGCCATTTGATCTTCATCGGCAGAACAAAAAGGATGTAGATCACTTCGTCGGGATAAAACCGGGCAAAAGCGAAAAACAACGACACAATCAGCATGCCGTTCGAAAATTTTGCGCCGAAGAAAAACGCCGCGGCCGTCGTGCCGATCATGCCGACAAGAAAATAGAGAGTAAGCCGGAACGCGCCCCATGCTCGCTCAAGGCCTTCGCCAATAAACCAAAGAAACCAGAGGGCGAGAATGACCCAAAGACTGAGCGTCTGCGGAAGAAAAATATACGTAATCAGCCGCCAGACTTCGCCATGGAGGATACGCGGCGGATCCAGATCGAGGGCAAACCGGAAATCAGGATTCAGCCAGATCAGCCCCCACACGAGCGCCGTTAAGCCGACAATAATCCGTGTCAGTCCGGGTATGCCGAGAAAGCCAAAACGGCGTTCGAGTTTATCCAGCCAAGTCATTCAGTTGCGGGAGCATTGCGCACTCCATTTGTGAAGTCTAGGCTTTGCGCGTGAGCGAAGCCGCACAAAGACGGACTCCACTTTACGATGAACACGTGCGGCTTGGCGCGAAAATTGTGCCGTTCGCGGGATGGCTCATGCCGGTGCAATACACCGGCATCGTCGACGAGCATCAGGCCGTGCGAAGCAAAGTCGGCATTTTCGACATTTCGCACATGGGCCAACTGATTGTCGAAGGAAGCGGCGCGCGCGAATGGCTCAACACCATGCTCACAAACAACATCGACAAAGTCGATGTCGGAACAGGTCAATATACTTTCCTGCTAAACGAACGCGGCGGAATCATCGATGATCTGATTGTTTACCGGATCGACGAGCAGAAATTTCTGCTCGTCGTGAACGCAGCCCGCACGGATGAAGATTTCGCCTGGCTGCAAGAACATCTCAAGGAGGGGCGGTCTCCAGACCGCCCCGGCGGCTGGAAAGCCGCCGCTCCTTGTAAACTCGAAAATCGCAGCGCGGAGTTTGGTGGAGTCGCAATTCAGGGGCTGCGGATCGCGGAATTATTTCACACGTTGTTCGGCGATGACGTCGATCTTCCGCCGCGAAACCACATTGTCGATCTTCCGTTCGACGGAACGAACGTTTCGGTGGCGCGGACCGGTTACACCGGAGAGGACGGCGTTGAAGTCTTCTTTCGCACAGCGGATGCGGTGATATTTTGGAATGCCGCCCTCGGAAAAGGAAAGCCGTTCGGAATCAAGCCGTGCGGACTCGGCGCTCGCGATACGTTGCGCCTGGAAATGTGTTACCCGCTAAACGGCTCCGATCTTGCGCCGGAACGCAATCCAATCGAAGCGGGGCTCGGCTTCTTTGTCGATCTGTCTAAGCCAAATTTCATCGGGCGCCATGTTCTCCTTCAAACAAAAGAAAACGGCCCGCGAGAAAAGCTAGTCCCATTTCGGATGAAAGAAAAAGGGCCGCCGCCGCGGCCGCATTACGCGGTTTTTCAAAACGGGGAGCGCATTGGCGAAGTGACAAGTGGCACCCTTTCTCCGAGCTTGAACTGGGGCGTCGGGATGGCGTATGTCTCGACCTCGCATGCGAAGATCGGCGCGCAGATCGACATTGAAATTCGCGGCCAGAAATTTCCCGCTACCATAGAAAAGAAACCACTCTACAAAAAATCATGAATGTCCCCGACGATTTGCTTTACACCGAGAGCCACGAATGGATTAAACGCGAAGGCGACAACGTCCGTGTTGGAATTACCGATCACGCGCAATCTGAGTTGACCGACGTAGTTTACGTCGAGCTGCCAAAGATGGACGGGCAAGCGAACGCGAAGGAAGCAATCGCAGTGGTGGAATCAGTGAAAGCGGCGAGTGACATTTACGCGCCCGTGAAAGGAACCGTTGTCGAAGTAAACAAAGCGCTCGAAGCAGATCCGGGCTTGATCAACCGCGAACCCTACGGTCAGGGCTGGATTTTCATTCTTAAGATTGAGAACGCCGACGAGCTGAAAAATCTAAAAAACGCCGCGGCTTACAAAAAGCAGATCGGATGAACGCCATCGTCGTGGCGGAAAAGTCCGTTTCGGCGAGGGCGCCGAAACCAGCACGCGAGGCGCGTGCGCTCCCCAATCCGTTGAATCCGCGTGATCCGCGGTTGAATTTGATCTTTACTGACGAACAGTCGCTCGAATGTAGTGCAGAACTTCGTTGACACGCCTAGAACCTCGCCCTTTTCTCCTGGCTAATCTGTGCTTAATTTCTCGTTTGCCCGTGAGCAGCAAACCGAAGCAGCGCGAGACAGAGCCTAACTTTGAGCGAGCGATGGAGCGTCTCGAAGGGATTGTCGAGCAGATGGAGTCGGGCAAATTGCCACTGGAAGATCTAATCGTGCGCTATGAAGAAGGAATGAATCTGGTGAAAATTTGCCAGGAACGGCTTGCCAACGCGGAACAAAAGATCGAGATCATTGCCCGCGACAACGCCGGCAAGACGACAGTTAAGGATTTCGAGGCAACGCCCGAGCCGGCAGCGTCGGCCAGTGTGGTCGAACCCCAAAACAGCAATGACGAAATCCAACTCTTCTGAAACCTCCGCGACTTCTGACGCGACAGTGGCGCCAACCCGATTGCTGGACGGAATCCGTTCGCCCGCAGATGTCAAGGCGCTGCGCGAACAAGACCTGCCCCAGCTGGCGCAGGACGTGCGTGATGAGCTGATCAAAGTTCTTTCTCAAACCGGGGGACATCTGGGACCGAATCTGGGCGTAGTCGAGCTGACCATTGCGCTGCATCGTGTGTTCGACACGCCGCGCGACCGCTTTGTCATGGACGTCAGCCACCAGGGTTATGTCCACAAGATGTTTACCGGGCGACTCGATCGTTTTCACACGATGCGGCAATTCGGCGGTCTGAATGGCTTTCTTTTGCGCACAGAAAGCGAACACGATTGCTACGGCGCCGGTCACGCCGGCACGGCGCTTTCCGCTGGGCTCGGCATGGCTGTTGGGCGCGATCTGCGCGGCGGCGATGAAAACATTGTCGTAATCGCGGGCGATGCCGCGTTCACCTGCGGAATCAGTTACGAAGCGCTCAACAATGTCAAGACGCATACCAAACGTTTCATCGTTGTGCTCAACGACAACGAGTGGTCGATCGCAAAAAACGTGGGCGCGATCGCTAATTACCTAAACAGCATCGTGGCGAATCCCACATACGCGCATCTGCACGATAAGGCGCGCGATTTCGTCCAGGCGATTCTTGGAAAAACCGGCGTGCAGCTCGCGCACAAGGTAGAGGAAAGCGTCAAGGGTTTGCTCGTGCCGAGCGTTATTTTTGAAGAACTCGGTCTGCGCTACTACGGCCCGATCGATGGACACGATATCCCGTTATTGATCCGGACATTCGAGTTTTTGAAAACCCAGGAGGAGCCGGTGCTCCTGCACATTCTCACCAAGAAGGGTAAAGGGTAAGGACCGGCCATTAAACAACCCGACAAATTTCACGGTCTCGGCAAATACAAGATCGAGAGCGGCGAGACTGCCCCGACAACGACTCCGACTTATTCGGAAATCATTGGCAAGACACTAGCGAAATTTGCGGAGACCAATCAGAAGCTCGTCACCATCACGGCAGCGATGCCGAGCGGGACCGGCCTTTCGCACTTCGCCAAGGCGCATCCTGCTCGCTACTTCGACGTCGGCATTGCGGAAGAGCACGCCGCGCTTTTCGCCTGTGGATTGGCGACGCAGGGCCTGACGCCCTTTCTCACTATCTATTCCACGTTTTTCCAGCGCGCTTACGACATGGCGATTCACGACATGGCGATTCAAAAACTAAACGTCAGGCTGTGCATGGACCGCGCTGGATTAAGCGGCGACGATGGCCCGACGCATCATGGATTGTTCGACATTGGTTATCTGCGCCACATCCCGAATTGGGTGCACATGCAGCCGAAGAACGAAGACGAATTCGTCGACATGCTCTGGACAATGGCGCACTACAACTCCGGTCCAATCGCCGTCCGCTACCCGCGCGGCCCCGGGACGGGTGCGCAAATCAAACCGGAGCCGAAACTTCTTGAGATTGGCAAGGCGGAAGTCGTGCAACACGGCCGCGATGTGGCCATCTTTGGATTGGGCAACATGTTTGAAGTTGCCGAAGAAGCCGCGCGCAAACTGGAAGAGAAAGGAATTTCCGTTGCGCTGATCAATCCGCGCTGGATCAAGCCGATGGACACCGGCACGCTCGAATTTTTCGCTCGCAGCGTCGAAGTCGTCTGCACGATCGAAGATCATGTTTTGCATAACGGGTTTGGCTGCGCGGTGATGGAACATCTGCACTCGCAAATGATCAATACGCCCGTGGTGCGAATCGGTTGGCCCGATCAATTCATCGAGCATGGCGCCGTTCCAATCCTGCGCAAAAAACACGGCATCACCGCTGACGCATTAGTCGAAAAGGTTTTGCCTCTTCTCCGCAAAAAATCCAGTCTTCGACCCTCAGTTGCCTGAGTTTGGCTCTCCAACGTAGGCACAAAACCGAGAAAACAGTGTCGCGTCTGCTAGTCGCACTAGATGACGTATTAAACTATACAAAGGAACTCGGTTAAAGTCTCGACTCGCACTAATCGGAGTGAACGATGGGCATTGCTGAACGTGATTACATGCGGCGAGACGACCGAGCGCCGCAGATCAAGTGGGGGCATGTACTGTTCCTTCTAGCCGGCGCAATCCTCCTGATCGCATTCGGCGTGCAATATTGTTCAAGCACGGCCAAGAAGGACCGTGAGCTTACGAAAGGCTCTCTGGTCCTAAATGTTAACGAAGCGACAGCTGCGGAATTGCAAACGTTGCCTGGCGTTGGTCCCGCGCGCGCGGAACGCATTATTCACTAATCGGCCGTATCAGTCCGTGGATGGGCTTTTCGAAAAGCGCGCGTTGCCAAAGACCGTCGTTGATGCAAATCGCACCTTGTTGAAGACAACCGGCAAGAACGAGCGAACAGCGCGCCACCATTGATCAAAAAGCGAAGGGCGCCTTCGTTTCCGAAAACGCCCTTCATATTTCGATGGCGGTAAGCCGAATTCTGTCGGCGTGATTGCTCACGCGGATGATCATTTATCTCACCCGGATTTCTCCGAGAGTCCGATGAAGTTTCGGCGGTCATAGACCGCCGCTACAGCATCGTGATGCGACGATACCCGAGGATTTTTAGCGGACCGGCTGCCCTTCCTCTGTTTTGTCTTGCACCACATGGGGTTCTTCCTGCCTCGCGAATTGCTCCGCGAGCGGTGAGCTCTTACCTCGCCTTTTCACCCTTGCCTGTGCCTTTGTTGCCAAAGAACCGGCGGTGTCTTTTCTGTGACACTCTCCGTCACCGCAATTTTACAACCGCGGCGCCCGCGTCTTTTACGCGGCATGTCGCCGTATGGTGTTCGGACTTTCCTCCAGCAAGCGTTGCCGCTTACCAGCGATCATCTGCCATCGGCGAGGAATTTAGCACAACTGAGAAAGAAGAAAACAGAACCGCGGATTACGCGGATCAACACGGATAAATCGAACTAGGATTTACGTCTGCGTAATCTGCGGTGAAAAGTTGTTCACGTCCCTTAAAATGGTGGCGGCACGGTCAGAAAGAAAATCGTAATCATAACGAGGCTGATCACGAGTTTGGCGATCATTGCGCCGAGACTTCCCAGTAAACTCCCCCAGCCTGCGCGTCCGGCATCGATCATTCTTTTCCCCGCAACAAATTCTCCAAGCACCGCGCCGATCACCGGTCCAATAAACAATCCGGCAATTCCGAAAAAGATGCCAATGAGCGCGCCGACGAGCGCGCCGAACAATCCCCATTTCGTCGCTCCAAAATATCTTGCGCCAAAGTAACCACTCACAAAATCGAGGGCGTAGGTCGCGAGGGTCAGCAGCACAAGAACGGCAATGGTCCTCCAGCCAATGCTTTTCTCAGGACCAAGCATAATGCGATGAAGGATCGCGCCAGCCAGAATGATAACTGTTCCCGGAACCAAGGGCAGCACCGTGCCGATAAGGCCGACGGCGAACAGCACTACCGTGACGAACCACCAGAAGAGTTCCATGCAGGCCAGGAATCGTAATCCAAGATTTGTGAATCGAGAAACGTGAGCCAGCCGTCTAACGATCCACGGTTTAACGAATCTCGTTTCACGATCTCCTTTGACCGCTCAAATCTCGATCTTATACTGAAAGTCCCCCTGTTGAACGCAACCCGGAGGATTCATTATGCCACTAGCAGCAGGAACCAAAGCACTAGACTTCACACTATCGACCAAGACCGCCGACGGACCAAAGCAGATCAAACTGAGCGATAATTTCGGAAAGAAAAACACGTTGCTCCTTTTCTTTCCCATGGCGTTCACCGGCACCTGCACGACAGAAATGTGTGAAGTCAGCCAGGGGCTGAACGCTTACACGGATCTAAACGCCGCCGTTTACGGAATCAGCGGCGACAATCCATTCGCACAGGAAGCCTGGGCACAAAAAGAAAAGATTACCGTGCCGCTCCTGAGCGACTACGAACACAAAGTCGCAAAAGCTTATGACGTGATGTACGACTCATTCCTGCCGCAATTAAATCTCGGAATGGCCGGGGTCCCGAAACGCTCCGCCTTCGTCATCGATAAGAACGGTGTGATCCAATATGCCGAGAGCAACGATGACGCAAAGCAGCTGCCCAGCTTCGACAAGATCAAGGTAAAATTGGCAGAGCTGAAATGAGTCGGATTCACCACGAAGGTCACGAAGAGTACGAGGATTGTTTCCCTTCGTGTGCTTCCTGTTCTTCCTGGTACGAAGATGAATGACGAATTCAAGACGCTGAAGAAATTCGACGCGGGCAAAGGCCGCGAAGGTTTTCTCTATTCGCTGCCAGCTCTGGAAGAACAGGGCATCGGAAAGATTTCGCGGCTGCCGATAAGCATTCGGATCGTGCTCGAATCGGTATTGCGTAACTGCGACGGCAAAAAAGTCCGGCGCAAAGATGTCGAGATGCTGGCGAATTGGAATGCAAGATCGTCCGCCAATGAGGAAATCCCGTTCGTCGTCGCGCGCATCGTCCTCCAGGATTTCACGGGCGTGCCGCTCATTGTCGATCTTGCCGCGATGCGCAGCGCAGTAAAACGGCTCGGTGGCGATCCGAAAATCATCGAGCCGCTCGTGCCGGTTGATCTGGTGGTAGATCATTCCGTGCAAGTCGATTTCTTCGGTTCAGCGAATGCCTTACGATTGAATTTGGAAATGGAGTTCAAGCGCAATCGCGAGCGCTATCAGTTTCTGAAATGGGGACAGCAAGCTTTCAAGACTTTCCAACTCATCCCGCCGGGTATCGGCATCGTTCACCAAGTAAATCTCGAGTATCTCGCCAAGGGAGTATTGAGCCAGAAGTCAGAGGTCGGACGTCAGAAGTCGGAAATATTCTTCCCCGACACGCTGGTGGGCACTGATTCGCATACGACAATGATCAATGGGCTCGGCGTGGTGGGCTGGGGCGTGGGCGGTATTGAAGCGGAAGCGGGAATGCTTGGGCAACCGGTTTATTTTCTCACGCCGGAAGTGATGGGCGTGCACATGAGCGGCCAACTGCGCGAAGGCGTGACTGCCACCGATCTGGTGCTTCACATCACGCATTTGCTGCGCGCGCAAAAAGTCGTCGGCAAATTTGTCGAGTTTTATGGCGAGGGCGCAGCATCGCTGCCGGTTCCCGACCGCGCGACGATTGGGAACATGTCGCCCGAGTACGGCGCCACCATGGGCTACTTTCCGATTGATCAGGAGTCGGTGGATTATTTGCGTGCTACAGGACGCAGTGAGGAGCAATGCCGCGCGTTCGAAAATTATTTTCGCGCCCAGAAAATGTTTGGGATGCCGCGGAAAGGCGAAATCGATTACAGCGTCGATATCGAAC
>WNGE01008980.1_pt1 | contig 12393 bp, 13 predicted proteins | sample 5400651 | NCBI WGS metagenome assembly WNGE01 (sample SAMN13153370, study PRJNA577476) | soil metagenome | isolation source: 60 cm soil or saprolite under grassland replicate 2 | place: USA:California | collected 2016-06-15 | reverse complement strand
CCCGTGAGGCTCATCGGGCTCTCCGTCGCGGGGCTGGGCCCGGCGGGGGAGGGGCAACTCGCGCTCCTAGGCCCCGACGCCGTCCGCCGCGAGCGGCTCGCCCGCGCGCTCGACCGCTTGGTCGAGCGATTCGGAGAGGAGTCGATCGGCCCCGCGAGCGTGTTCCCTCGAAGGGAGGCTTCGCCCCCCTCCCGCGACCGCTCCCCCGAAGCAGGGTAGGACACTCGGACGGGGGGCTACGCCACCCTTCCGAACTCCCCCCGGACGCAGTGTGTGGGCGCAGGACGCGCCGGCAAAGCCCTGATCAGCGGGGCCGTCGGGCTCTTCATCGGGCTCCTGGCCGGCTATCTCCGCTGGTTCGACGGCATCGTCATGCGCATCATGGACGGGCTCATGTCCAACATGCTCGGCGACGGCCTGCGCGACCCGCTCGACCCCGCGCATGCGCAAGCGGCTGTGACCGCCCGCCGAGAAGTGATCCGGCCCGTCAACGACATCGCTATAATCAGCAGGGTGTGAATCCGTTTGTGCGCGAGGGGGTGAGGTCGTGGCCAAGGGCAAGAGCATGAGGAAGGAGAAGAAGAAGCCGAAGCAGAAGAAGTAGGCCGCCGGTCGCCGCTCCAAGCTGGGCCAGAGTCGGAAGGCCTACGGGACCCGGTCGCTCTTCAACGGGCTGTCCGGGCGGGTCTCGTGGGCCTATGGCTCCGGCCAGGCCACCTCCCTCGCCCGGGCTCGAGATGCCAGACGCGGGCGTGCGCAGCGTCCGCGGCGGCGTCGACTCCCTCCGCCCCTCCGGCGCCGTGGAAGACATGGTGACCCAGTACCCAGACTCACGGTGACCCACTGCGATCAGCCGTGCGAAGGAGTGTTCTCGGCGGCGGCCGCGGATCATGTCCTCGGGTCTCGGCGGCGGTCCGACCGACGGGGGCACTGGAGGAAGCGGAGAGGGCGGGTTATGATGCCTCTCCGGGAAGTCGTCGTTGCGGTCTTCAAGCGCCGGGGCGGATGCAGGGATCGGGGCCGCCACGAGCCACGGGGATCCTGATCGTCAACACGGGGAGCGAGTATTTCGCGTACCAGGCCCAGTGCCCGCACGAGGCGGTCAGGCTCGAGGACGGCATTCATGACGGCTCCGTGCTGACGTGTCTCGAGCACCTCTGGCAGTTCGATGTGCGTACGGGGGCGCCGCTCGGCGACGCCGAGACCGGCCTCAGCAGCTATCGCCTCAAGGAGGAGGAAGGGGCGCTGCACGTCTGGATCGAAGGCCCTTAGGAAGGAGACGAGCCGATGCCGCCCGTTGATCCCAACGCTGTGCTGATGACCGGCGAGAACTCGTTCATCCGGCTGAGCGCGGACGGTGGCAAGACGCAATCCGACCGCGTGAGCCACTGGCGGGTGCTCTGGTGTCCGGCGGGGGCCGGACACGCGCTCTTCATCCAGAGCCAGCTCACCGATGGCCGCGTCCGCATCTACGGTGACAATATCGCGGTGGCGCGGTGGCTACAGAGCACCATCGAGAGCCTGCTCTTCCCGGCCTTCGCCGACACGACGCTGCCCGTGGTCGCCGCCGCCTTCGCGCGCCGGGGCGGGCCCTGGTCCACCACGACCGAGACGGTCGTGGCCGCCGGCCCCCGGGTCACGCTCTCCTGGTACGACTGCATCGAGCCCTTCGTGCTCCACGCGCCGCCCGGCTTCAACAACCGGCCGATCGGCGTGTTCAGCACCTTCTTCCCCGCGCGTGCCGCGCAGCTCGAGATCGACGGCCGCGTCGCCACGGGGAGCGTCTGGCCCGAGACGCGGGGGGACCGGCAGGCCAGCAGCGCCTGTCTTGCCTGGTCGGAGACCTGGGTGAAGCCGCGCGGTTAGGGCTCTGCCGGCGCCGGCCGCAGGAGTGAGGCGGTCAAGGCCTCACGCACTCCACTCGCGGGGACCCTCGTCCGTGTAGCCGCATTGCTCGCAGGGGCTCCAGTAGTGGGTGGCTGGCGGCATCGCCACGGCGAGCCGCAGGGAGAGCTCGTCACCCACGTTCCGGATGTGGTGGACCGTTCCGCGGGGCACCCACACGATGTCGCTCTGGGTCGCCTGGAGGGCGATTCCCCCGGTCAGCTCCCACTCGAGGCGTCCGGCGAGGACGACCCACCACTCGTCGAAGTCCCGGTGCCAGTGCGGGCGGTTGCCGCCGCCCACCGGAGTGGCGATCAGCGTGACGAGCTGGCGCTCGTCGGCGATGAGCCGCTTGGACCATGGCGGCGGGCCCATGAGTCGAGCCACGTCCGCGATCCGCGTGTGGAGGACGTTGGGCCAGGTCCCGCCGGCCGCCGCGGGCGCAGTCGGCGCGGTCGCGAGAGGGCCGATGAGGATGGCGGGGGGCGGCGGAGGATCCTGCATGGCGTCCTCTCTCCGTGTCTCTCAGTGCACGAAATAGTCCCAGAGCCTCGCGGCGGCGGCCACCGATAGCTCGATGTCCTCTTCCAGAAGATAGCCCTCCCGGGCGAGCGCGCGCGCTGCCTCCCGCACGCGCTCGAGGTAGTCGGCGCGCGAGGCATAGCGCTCTTCCACCGACCGGCGCGGGTCGTTGGAGGCCTCCCGCGCCGCCCGCGTCCGCGCGAACGGAATCGTCGCGCCCGCGAAGACCAGGAGCTGCTCGGCGCCGCCGATGTCGGGATGCCGGAGATTCCAGCCGGTGTGGGTGGCGAGGGGCGCCGCCAGTTCCGGCAGCACGAGGCCGGCGACCTCGTTGCCGTCCGCGTTCACCGCGGAGACGAGCGAGCCGAAGGCCCGTCCCGGCCGCGGGGGCATGACCGTCCAGTCGAGACGGGTCGGTTTCGCGTGGTGGCGCGGGTAGCCGGCGCCGGGAATGCGTGAAAACACGGGGGCGAGGCGCTCCGGCGGGACGGCGGTGCCGTCGCCGAGGCGCGGGTGGCGGCTTGGCGGCGGCTCGATCCCCTCCACGACCCAGCGGTCGAGATGCACGAGGCAGGCGCGCAGCAGCGGCGAGTAGTCCACCACGCCGCGGAGGCTCCGGGAGCGCTCGACGGCGCCGGTCGGGTCGGCGGGAGCTACCTGCGTGTCGGTGGGCGGCCAGATGCCGAGGCCGTGCTCGGTTCCGGCGAAGTGGTAGACGCGCACGCTCGGGCCGTGAGGGACGTCATGCGCGCCGTCGGGATCGGTGTGGATGAGCGAGGCGTCGCCGCGGTGGTACTCGGCCGACGTGTTCGTGTAGAACACGCGGAGCCGGCTCCCGCGCGCATCGAGGCGGGCGTGAAGCGCGTCCTTCACGCCCGTGTCAGGGTCGGTGGCGGGCTGGTCGGTGAAGGGAAAGAGGTGGGCCATCATGTTGTTGCGGTCCTTCGAGTTCTGCCCGAAGCGCTGGTTGAACTCGCCGCGCATGCCGCCCGCGACGTTGGCGATGATCCCGTCCAGCGCCTCCCGCCCCTCCTCGTCGAGGTTGAGGTCCTCGTAGACCAGGGTGCGCAGCAGGCGCCCCGTCTGGGAGCGGCCATAGGCGTACGCCCAGCGCAGCACGCCCGGCGCCGGATGGCCCTCGGCGCCGCTTCCGTGCTTGAGCCAGGACACCGCCTCGCGGAGCGCGGCCATGCCGAGGCCCTGCACGGGCGTGCCCACCGCCGTGTAAGTGATCTGGTAGAGCCGCCCCTTCTCGAAGCTGCCCTCGAGGTGGACATGGCCTGCGTCCGGTGCGACGCGCCCGGCTTCCACGCGGGCGAAGCGCCAGCGCTCGCGCGGGATGACGGTCGGCGGCCCGTCGGGCTGATCGCGGACGGTGAGCAGCGCGTCGCGCTCGTCGAGGTCGGCCGCCGGGTAGGGGATGTGGCCACGGTCGGAGAGGAGGAAGTGGCCGACCGGCGCCGCGGACTGGAGCTGCGAGTGGACCCGGCCCCGGAGCGGCTCGCCCTCGGCGTCGCGCGCCGCCGGCGTCTGCATCCGGAGGAGTCCGGGGATCCGCGGGACGTCGCCTTGCCAGCCGCATGAGACGACGACCCAGCCGCGCTTCATGAGGAAGGCGTCGCCAACGTCGACGGGCGGGTTCGGGTCCGCGCCCGGAGCGAAGACGGGGCGGGTGGCGCGGTTGAAGTTGGGCACGGCGACCGTATTGCCGCGGTTGACGACGTCGAGCAGGAGCCGGCCGCTGCACCGGGCCCGGTCCACGGGGAGCAGGATCGACACGTCGGAGCTCCACTCGACTCGACCCCGGGCGGTGCGCGGGGCCAGCTCGACATCGGTGATGCGGCGGTTGGCCGGGTGGAGCGGATCGATCGCGAAGTGAAGACGTCCTTTCAGCTCCTCGTAGGGCCCGACCTCCACGCCCGCGCCGCGGAATGTCGCGCCCTCCGCCAGCGGGCGCCGCAGCGTCACCTCGAAGCGCGTCACCGGCATGAGTTCGGCCTCATGCGGCAGCGGTGAGACGCGGGAAGACATGGGCGGCCGAGCGGATGCGGCACGCCGCTGAGCATAGCACGGCTCGCCGCGACCGGGCGCTGGGCCGCGTGGCGAGCGGAGCCAGCGCCCCTTGACGGCGGCGTCGTCGCCATCGTTCGCGTCGCGCCCGGTGGGGTCAGGCTTTGACTTCTTAACGAATCACCGGGAGTAAGGTCGGCGTTTGTTAAGAAATCAAAGTCTGACGCCGGGTTTGCCTTCCCCGGCCGGTTCGGCTACACTCACTGAACAGCGGTTCATTCGGTCACCCGAGGGAAGGTCATGGATCGTCCGATCGCTTACGACAAGCTGGCCCGCGAGGACCGCTTCGTCCGGATGCGCGCGCGGGAGGTGGCTCGGCTCAAGACCGAGCAGGGACTCCCGCCATTCCCCGATCTCATGACGCGCGAGTCCATCAAAGAGCGGGCCCATGGCATCATGGTGGGGGAGCTGCAGGCGATGGAAGGCGCCGGGCGCACCGTCTACGACTTTCCGGACGCGCCGTGGGAGTTCACCATGGACATGGCCCGCCAGGTCTGGGACGAGTCGCGACACGTCGACATCTACATCCGCCTGCTCGAGCATCTGGACGGCTACATCGGCGAGTTCCCCGAGACCACCATCCTGTGGCGTTGCGCCTGCGCCGAGGACGCGGCGGCCCGCGTGGCCGGCGTCAACCGCGGCCTCGAGGGCCTGGCCTGCGACGTGTTCAACCAGCTCGTCCACATCGCGCGGAAGATCGGCGATCCGGTCCTCGAGCGCGCCGTGGACTTCGTCCTCGCCGACGAGATCACCCACGTGCGCATGGGTTCCAAGTGGTTGACCAAGCTGACCGAGGGTGATCCCGAGCGGCGGCGCCGCGCCATCGAGTTCCAGGAGAACATCGACGAGCGCTTCAACCTGGGCGGGGTGCGCCAGGACGGAGACCACGAGGTGGTGCTGATCTCGATCGCCCGCGAGGCCCGTGAGCAGGGGGGCTTCACCGAGGAGGAGATCGAGCGGCTGATCAAGACGACGCAGCGCTCGCCCGTCTACTGACGTGGCCGGGCCGAGGCCGCTCGCCCCACACCACCGGTAGCCTTCTTTGGCACATCCGCTGTCCGGCCACTTCTCCGCCGACGAGTCCGCGCGGCTGATCCGCAACTACCGCTACGCCGTCGAGCGGATGATGCGGATGCTCGGCGGCTGGATCGCGCTCACTCCGGAGCTCTCGGCCAAGCTCCTCATGGGCCGCCATGTCTGGGACAATGCCCAGCACGCCGACGCCCTCGGCCGGCGGCTGCCCGAGCTTCGCGCCCAGGCGCATGTCTCCGAGCCGGCGAACGAGGCCTTCGTCGCCTTCATGGACGCGATCGAGGAGGCCGAGCGGCCCGGGCAGACGGTGGAGCGCGTGGTGGGCGTCTACCGCGTACTGAAGCCGCATCTGCTCGCGAGCTACGCGGAGCATCTCCAGCGGGCCAACGAGGTGTACGAGCCGCCGACCCGGCGCATCCTCGCCCGCTGCGCCGCGGACGAGCGGTGTCACGTCGCCGCCGGCCTCGCCGTCTTGCGCCATCTCACGAGCACGCCCGCGCTCGAGGAGCGGGCGTGCGCCTGGCAGGCGCGGCTCGAGGCGCGGCTGGCCGCGTCGGGGGGAGTCACGGGCCGCGGGCTGCCGTCCCCGGCCGTCGTCGACATGCCGCCGCCGGCGCTCTCCCTGAGCGATGACGCCGACGAGCTGATCCGGCTCGAGCAGTCCGCGACCCGCTGGACCGTCTCCGAGGATCTCGACTCCGCGGTCCGGAGGCTGGGCGAGGCGCTGGCCGCGCGGGATCCGGCGGGCATTCGCCGCTGCTTCCTGCCCGGCGCGGCGCCGGCGGAGGACGTCGAGTCGGCCTTGGCCACGCAGAGGTTGACCGGCCACCGGTTGGTGGCCCTGGCCAAGGTCGGCCGTCAGCGACTGGTGAAGTTGAGGCTGGAGGGCCCGGACGGCTCGGTCGTGCTTGCCATCCGCTGGGCGCCCGGGGAGGACGGCTGGCGCGCGGCGGCGGCGGACCTCGTCGCCGTGGACACGGCGCGCCCCGTCTGATCCGTTGCTCTCGAGCGTCCTCGTCGCCAACCGGGGCGAGATCGCCCGCCGCATCATCCGTGCCTGTCGTTCGCTCGGGATCCGGTCGGTCGCCGTGTACTCCGAGGCCGACCGCGCGTGGCCCTTCGTCGCCGAGGCCGATGAGGCCGTGGCCATCGGCCCCGCCCCGCCGCGCGAGAGCTACCTGGACATCGAGCGCATCCTCGATGCCGCCCGGCGCGTCCGCGTCGACGCCATCCATCCCGGCTACGGCTTTCTCTCGGAGAACTGGCGCTTCGCGCAGGCCTGCGAGCACGCCGGGTTCATCTTCGTCGGGCCCCCCTGGCAGGTGATCCAGCAGATGGGCGACAAGGTCGCGGCGCGCCGGCTCATGGCGGCCGCCGGCGTCCCGGTGGTGCCCGGCAGCGAGGGCACGGTGGATACGCTGGAGGCGGCCCGGGACGCCGCGAGCCGCATCGGCTATCCCATCATCCTCAAGGCCGCGGCCGGAGGCGGCGGCATCGGCATGGTGGAGGTCGCCGGGGAGGCTGCCCTCGCCGCCGCCTTCGCATCGGCCCAGCGCCGGGCCCAGTCGGCCTTCGGATCGGGCGCCCTCTTCATCGAGCGGTTTCTCCAGGCGCCGCGCCATGTGGAAGTGCAGGTGTTCGGGGATGCGCACGGCCAGCTCGTGCACCTGCACGAGCGGGAGTGCTCGATCCAGCGCCGCCACCAGAAGCTCATCGAGGAGAGCCCCGCCCCCAACCTGCCCGCCACTGTCAAGGCGCGGCTGACGGAGGCGGCGGTAGCGGGTGGCAAGGCCGTGGGGTACGTCAATGCGGGAACTATGGAGTTCGTCGTGGCGGGCGTCGAGTTCTACTTCCTCGAGATGAACACGCGGCTCCAGGTCGAGCATCCGGTGACGGAAGAGGTCACCGGCCTCGACCTCGTGCAGGCGCAGCTCAGGGTGGCGGCGGGCGAGCCGCTTCCGTGGAAGCAGGACGAGATCCGCCGGCGCGGGTGGAGCATCGAGTGCCGGATCTACGCCGAGGATCCGGCCAGGGGCTTCCTGCCCTCTCCCGGCCGGCTGGCGCGGCTGGCGCTCCCGGCGGGTCCCGGGATCCGCCTGGAGTGCGGGGTCGCGGAAGGGGTGGAAGTTTCGGTACACTACGACCCGTTGCTTGCCAAGCTGGTGGCCTCGGGCACCACCCGCGAGGAGGCCATCGCCCGGATGACGGTGGCGCTCGACGGGTTCGTGGTCGAGGGCGTCAAGACGGTGATCCCGTTCCTCCAGCGCGTCGTGCGGAGCGCCGCCTTTCGCGCCGGCTCGGTGCACACCCAGATGGTCGAACAAGGAGCGTTCGATGGCTGAAGAGGTCAAGGCCCACATCACGGGGGTGGTCTTCCAGATCACGGCCAAGGCGGGCGACGCGGTGGCCGCCGGCGACCCTGTCATCGTGCTCGAGTCCATGAAGATGGAGATCCCGGTCGAGGCGCCGAGGGCGGGCACGGTCAAGGAGATCACGGTCGCCGAGGGGCAAACGGTGCAGGAGGGGGACACGGTCGCCGTCCTGCAATAGGAAGGCTATCGCAGAAGACCTCGCGCGAAGGTGATGGCAGCGCGAGAGGAGGCTCGAGATGGGAATGGAGCTGATCCGGGGACTCTACGACTATCACCGATGGGCGAACCGGCGGCTGTTCGAGGTCGCGACGAACCTCGGCGACGCCGTCACGCACGACATGGGCAAGCACTGGAGCGTCCCGACCGTGAAGGGGATGTTCGCGCACATCTACGGGGCGGATTCGATCTGGCTCCAGCGCTGGAAGGGCGGTGCGCCGGCGCGGCTGCCCGGCGACGCGGACTTCGCGACGCTGGTCGACCTTCGCGCGAAGTGGGATGCGCTCGAGGCCGAGCAGCGCGCCTTCGTGGACGGCCTCGGCGAGGCCGACCTCGCGCGCCCGGTCACCTACCAGAACACCCAGGGCGCCCAGTTCACGGTGCCGCTCGGGCCCCTGCTCCAGCACGTGGCCAACCACGCCACGCACCACCGCAGCGAGCTTGCGACCATGATCACTCTCATCAGCGGCTCGCCGCCCGATACCGGCATCAACACCTACCGGACCACGGTCGTCAAGGGGTAAGACGGTGAAGGACGGCTTCAAGGTCTTCGACAGTGACATGCACGTGCTGGCCGGAGATCCTCGGGGACAACTGCGCCCGGCTCTACGGCGTCCCGCCGGATTGAGCAAGATCGAACTGGTGCCCTCGTCGGGCTGAGGGCGGGCAGGGGGACAACGTGGCAGCCATCACGGTCGCCGGGCTCCGGAAATCGTACGGGTCAACCGAGGCGATCAAGGGGATCAGCTTCGAGGTCGCTGAGGGCGAGGTGTTCGCGCTGCTCGGGCCCAACGGCGCGGGGAAGACCACGACCGTCGAGATCCTCGAGGGCTACCGCCGACGCGACGCGGGGACCGTGTCCGTGCTCGGGATGGACCCCGAGAGCGGCGGCTCGCGACTGCGCGAGCGGATCGGCATCGTGCTGCAGGAGTGCGGGTTCGAGGAGCTGTTGACCGTGGAGGAGATGCTGGCGCGCCAGGCGGGGTATTACCCGGCGCCCCGTCCGGTCGAGGAAGTGATCGACCTGGTCGGGCTCGAGGACAAGGCGCGGGCGCGGGTGCGGACGCTCTCCGGCGGGCAGCGGCGCCGTCTCGACCTCGCCCTGGCGCTGATAGGCAGTCCTGACCTGGTCTTCCTGGACGAGCCGACCACGGGGTTCGACCCGGCGGCGCGCCGTAACGCCTGGGACCTGGTGAAGCGCCTGGGCGGCCTCGGGAAGACCGTGTTGCTCACCACGCATTACATGGACGAGGCGCAGTACCTGGCCGATCGCGTGGCGGTGATCGCGGCGGGGCAGCTCGTCGCCCAGGGAAACCCGGAGTCGATCGGGGGCCGGGACAGCGGCGCCGCCCTGATCCGGTTCATGCTTCCCGGCGGTCTGCCCGTGTCCGCCCTGCCCGTCAGGGCGAGGCTGGACGGCGACCACGTGGTGATCGAATCGTCGGACCTCACCCGCACGCTGCACCTCGTCACCGGGTGGGCGATCGAGCGAGGCGTGGAGCTTCGGGCCCTGACGGTCAGCCGCCCCTCCCTCGAAGACGTGTATCTGGAGATGGTGGGGCGATGAGGACGCTGGGTCTCCTCGCGCGGCAGATCGGCTACGAGCAGAAGCTCTACTGGCGCAGCCCGTCGAGCGCCGTCTTCACCTTCGCCTTCCCGATCCTGCTCCTGGTGATCTTCGCCACGCTCAATCAGGGAGCCACGATCCGGGCGCTGGGGGGGATCAGCTACAACCAGTACTACGTCCCCGGGATCGTCGCCTTCGGCGTGATCTCGGCCTGCTACACGAACCTCGCGATCGCGCTCTCCTTTCGCCGCGATGCCGGCGTGCTCAAGCGGATCCGGGGGACGCCGCTGCCGCCGTGGGTGTTCATGGGCGGCAGTATCGGCTCCTCGCTCGTGGTGAGTCTCCTGCTCGTCGTCCTGACGACGTCGGTGGGGGTGCTGTTCTACGGCGTCACGTTCCCCGGGCGCTGGGGCGCGCTCCTCCTGACGCTCGTGGTCGGCGCCTTCTGCTTCTGCGGCCTGGGGCTCGCGATGACGGCGCTGATCTCCACGGCCACCGCATCCCCAGCCATCGTGAACGGGACGCTGTTCCCCCTCCTCTTCATCTCGGGCACGTTCTTCCCCGTGCAGGCGACGTCGTTCCTGGGGCTGATCGCGGGCGTATTCCCGATCCGGCACTTCGAGCAGGCCATGTTCGCGGTCTTCGACCCGCACCTGGCGGGGTCGGGCATCGAGCTGCGGCCACTCCTCGTGATGCTCGGCTGGGGACTCGGCGCGCTGGTGGTGGCGGTGAGGCAATTCCGCTGGGAACCCCGCCGGAGCTGAGGAACCCGAGGGGGCCTCGACGGCCCCCTCGGACTAGTTCTCGACGAAAGCGCGGAGCGAGCGACCGCGCAGCGGATGCCGGAGCTTGCGCAGCGCCTTGGTCTCGATCTGGCGGATGCGTTCCCGCGTCACCGCGAAGCGCTTGCCGACCTCCTCCAGGGTATGCTCGCCCTCCTCGCCGATGCCGAAGCGCAGGCGGAGGATCTTCTTCTCCTTGGGCGAGAGCGTGGCCAGGGCGCGCTCCACCTGGGTCATCAGGTCCTGACTGATCAGGCTGTCGTTGGGCGAGCCCGCGCCCTTGTCCTCCAGGAAGTCGCCCAGCTGCGAATCCTCGCCGATCGGGGTCTCGAGCGACAGGGGCTTGCGCGAGGACTCGAGGATCAGCCGCACCTTCTGCATGGGGACGCCCGTCCGCTTGGCCAGCTCCTCCGGCGTGGGCTCGCGACCCATCTCGTTGACCAGACCGCGGTTCACGCGCGAGATGCGGTTGAGCGTCTCCACCATGTGCACCGGGATACGGATGGTCCGCGAATGGTCGGCGATGGCGCGCGTGATGGCCTGCCGGATCCACCAGGTGGCGTAGGTCGAGAACTTGAAACCCCGCCGGTACTGGAACCGGTCGACCGCCTTCATGAGCCCGATGTTGCCCTCCTGGACCAGATCCAGTAGAGACAGCTCGCTGCCCAGATAGCGCTTGGCCACCGACACCACGAGGCGCAGGTTCGCCTCCATCAGCTCGCGCTTAGCCTTGCGCACCACCTGATCGTGCTGCTCGATCTCCCGCAGCGCCGCCAAGAGCGACTTGCGGGTCAGGCCCGCCTGCTCCTCCAGCTCCCGCAGCTCCTTCCCGCTCCGCATGGATTCCATGCGCCGGGCGTGTTGTCGGATCTCCGCGACGATCTCGTCCACCAGGGCGGGCTTGAGCGGCAGCCGCTCCATCAGGGTCTGGATAGCCACCCGGTTTTGCGCGATCTCGCTCTGGAGCCGGCGGACCCGCGCGACGGCCGCCAGCATCGGCTTGACCTCATCCGGCTTCGGCTCGCCCCCTTCGGGGAGCAGGATCACCTCATCGAGGGGCATCTCCTCCTTCCGGACGCGCTCGACCAGGCCCCCAAGGTGAGCGGTCGCCATGGGGATCGCCCCCAGGGTCCGCCGCAGGGCGATCTGGCCCGCCTCGATCCGCTGGCCGATCGTGACCTCTTCCTCGGCCTTGAGCAGCGGAACCTTGCCGATTTCCTTGAGATACAGCCTGACCGGATCCTCGCTCGGAGCCGCGGACGGTGCCAGCGTCTCGGTCAAGCTGGGGGTCTCCTCGAGCTCTGCCGTGTCGGCGGCAGCGTCGATGACCTCCAGCCCCGGAAGGTCCCCCTTCTGGACCGGATCCTTTGGACCGGAAGAAAAGCCCGCCAATCGGCTCACTTCGGGACCACCGGATTCCTCTCGGAATGTCATTGCCACCCTCGTCTTCTGTCAAATTTGCGTGGCCGAGGGGTCCCTGCCCAGGAATTAGACAGCCCCTCGTAGTTTAGATGCCACCAGCGTTTCGGGAGTTTCAGGGCTCGCGGCTTTGATGAAACAGTCGGCCGCCGCTGAGTGTTCCGTAAGTAACCCGACGAGGGGCGGCGGGACGCTATTCACTCTCCTGAGCGGATGGAAGTCGACCGTCCGGATGTGGTCGCACACGGCGGGTCGGAACGGTTGGTGGCCCGCTCTCGGATGCGAATCCGGCCTTATCGCACGGGAGGTTGCCACCATTGGGGTAGGGCTTTACCTCAGGAGCCGACGGGGACCCCCCGAACGCCTCGAAGCCACCCGCAGGCAGGCCCTGAACCCCCTCCGGGGGAGGGAGGGGGGCTCAGCCGCGCTCCCCTCAGTTTTCCTCGACGAGCTGGACATCGAAGCTCAGGAGCACCGCGTCGGCCACCTGCAGAAAGAACTTCTTCGGCGGCGTGATCCCGAAATCGCT
>WNGE01008054.1_pt1 | contig 12393 bp, 10 predicted proteins | sample 5400651 | NCBI WGS metagenome assembly WNGE01 (sample SAMN13153370, study PRJNA577476) | soil metagenome | isolation source: 60 cm soil or saprolite under grassland replicate 2 | place: USA:California | collected 2016-06-15 | reverse complement strand
CCGGGTCGGCGGCGGCCGCCAGGAAGAACCTCCTGAACACGGCGTCGTAGACCGGGATGTTCTCGCGGCGGGTGACCAGCGTGGTCCGCCCGGCCCAGTACAGGTCCAGCAGATCGGTGGGGTCCAGCGGGGTCATGGCCGCGCAGTAGGTCAGCACGTCCCCGGAGCCCACGGCGAGCCCGGCGGCGCGGAGCTCGTGCGCGAAGTCCACCAGCAGGCCGACGAACGGAGCGGGCCGCTCAGGCACCGGACGTGATCTCTTCCAGGTTGTCCCGCACCAGCTCCAGGTCGTCCCGCTCCTTCACCACGGCGCCCAGGGTGTCCTGGGCAACCTGGGCGCCGAGCTCGGTCTCGCCGAGGAAGTCGAGGGTTCGCACCCAGTCGATCGTCTCGGCGACCCCGGGCGGCTTGGCAAGATCAAGCTCGCGCAGCCGGTTGACCGCGGCGACCACCTTGCTGGCCAGTGCCCGCGACACCCCCGGCTCCCGGACGAGCACGATCTCCACCTCGCGCTCGGCGGGCGGGTACCCGATCCAGTGGTAGAGACAGCGCCGCTTCAGCGCGTCGTGCAGCTCGCGGGTGCGATTGGAGGTGAGCACGACCAGCGGCGGGCGCTCCGCCCTGATCGTGCCGATCTCCGGAACGCTGATCTGGAAGTCGGAGAGCACCTCGAGCAGGAACGCCTCGAACTCGTCGTCAGCGCGGTCTACCTCGTCAATCAGCAGCACCGCCCGGTCACCGGCACGCACCGCCTCCAGCAGCGGCCGCTCCAGCAGGAATTTCGGGCCGAACAACTTGTCGACCGCGTCCTCGTCGGCTACCTGATGCTCGGACAGGGCCCGGATATGCAGCATCTGGCGCGCGTAGTCCCATTCGTAGAGCGCCTGGTTGGTATCGATGCCCTCATAGCACTGCAGCCGGATCAGCTTCCGGCCGAATACCGACGCGAGCACCTTGGCGACCTCGGTCTTGCCGACCCCGACCTCGCCCTCCAGCAGGATCGGGCGCTGCAGGGATAGCGCCACGAACAGCGCGGTGGCAAGCCCGCGGTCGGCAGGTCCCGGACGCTGCCGGCGCCGGGATTCAGCTTGCCCTCGCGCTCGAGCCGTGCCCGCCACGCGGCGCGCAGGTCACCGTCGGCGTCGGCCATGCCGTCGAAGCCGACGTCGGCCATCCGCTTGCAGGACTTCGTGGAGCCGCAGTCCTCGTCTAGGTCCGCGCTGGTCTGTCCCTGGGCGCTCCATATCCCGCGAAGCACTCCGAGGGCCTCATCCGGCTCACGGCTCATCTCCCGGTACCTTCCAGCCAGTACTGCTGTCCTATGCTGACTGTAAGTCCTGGTAGTGACCGCAGGCGACAGCGGATTAAGAGTTCTCTTATGGAGCGCGCCGTGACGGCAGGCGTGCACGCGGGCAGCATGCTCGCGGGAGCGCAGGCCGGCCAGCGGAGGCCGCCGCGGCCGCCGCGCCTCGGCCTCCGGTGCGCTACGGTCAGCCGCCGGGGTTGCCGGTCGTGCCGCGGGACCGCCAGGTGCCGCACCTTACTCGTAACTGCCGGAAATGCCCGGGAGTCCCGCTCTCGGACTTGCCGGGTGTCCCGGCCGTCCAGGATGTACCCGGTGTCCCGCCGGCGGGCGCACCCGGCGCGCCGCTGCCGGGGGTGCCGCTGCCGCGGGTGCCGGGAATGTTCAGGGCAGCATCGGCTGCTGATGCCCCTTGCGCGACTGGCACGGATTGCGTGGATTGCGCCGGGATGGGCACGGGTTCGCCGAGGATGCCGTCGAGGGTCTGCAGCAGGTCCCGGACCCGGATCGGCTTGGTCAGGTAGGCGGTAGCGCCGGCGGCCAGCAGTTCGTCGATGTGCCGCGGCGTGGCGTTGGCACTGAGGATGACGATCGGGATGTTGCGGGTGGCGGGATCGGTGCGGAGCTGCTGCATGACGTCACGGCCCGGCATGTCGGGCAGCCGCAGGTCCAGCAGTATCAGGTCTGGCCGGTGCTGGCGGGCAAGGTCAAGCGCCACCCCGGCGAGCATGGCGGGGATGAGAGTGGTGGACGGCCGCTGCTTGAGCACCTGCTCGACGAGCCGGAGGTTCTCGACCATGTCTTCCACGTAGAGCACGGTCCTGGCGGCCGGGTAGGTGCGGCTGGCGACGATCGGGTCGTGGCCGATGGCGGGCTGAGTGACAGCGACCGGCTCGGAGGCCGGCAAATCCACCCAGAAAGTGCTGCCTTCGCCGGGAGTGCTGGCGGCGCCGCAGGCTCCGCCCATCGTCTTGATGAGGTGATGCGACAACGTCAGGCCGAGCCCCGCGCCCTCGACGCCGGCTTGCGCGGCATCGAGCCGCTCGAAGGGCTCGAACAGCTTGCCCAGCTGATCTTGTGCGATGCCCCTGCCCGTATCAGTGACACTGATCCGGATGCGGTCACCGGGCTGCTGCCCGACGGTCACGGTCACCTTGCCGCTGGGGTAGTTGTACTTGATGGCGTTGGACAGCAGATTGATCAGTACCTGCCGCAGCCGCTGCCCATCGGCCGCGACGTACAGGCTGTCCGGCAGGCGCGGCGGCGGATCCAGGTGGATGCCACGCGACCGGCCCAGCGGGCGGATGAGCTCGATCGCGTCGGCGATCACATCCTGTACCGGGACCGCTTCGATCGACAGCGAGAGCTCGCCGGAATCGCTGCGGGAGATGTCGAGTACCTCATCGAGGAGCTGCTGCAGTTGCTGCGCCGCCTTGAGCATCATCGACATCCACTCGCGGTGCTCGGCGGTGATATCGCTGAAGCTGAGCAACTCGCCGAAGCCGAGGATCGTGTTGAGCGGAGTACGCAGCTCGTGGTTGACCCGGGACAGGAAATGCTTGTTGACGGCGTTGTCGGCGCGCAGCGCCTCGCAGTCAGCCCGCAGCGCATCGTTGGCGGCCTGCAGCTCCCGCGAGCGGCCGACTATCTCTGCCTCGCGCTGCTCGGCGCGCAGCTGAAGTTGCCCGTTGAGCAGCTGCTGCTCGGTTTCCTGCTGCTTGAGCCGCACGTAGCCGGTGACGTCTTCCTCCTGGTGAATGATGTAGGCGAGCTCACGATGGTTGTCGAATACCGGCGAGTTCACCCGGCTGCGGTAGCGGATGTCGGTGCCGCCCCCGGCCTCAGCCTCAGCCTCGGGCAGCCTGACTTCGTACTTCTGCACTGCCATGGTGTCCGGTTTGCGGTCACGGCAGGCCCGGTCCAGGGAGGCGCGGAGATCCTCGGCGTCTGCTGACTCGCCGGGGCCGCCCGGGTCACAGCAGACGTCAAAAACTTCCTGGCCGATGATTTCCGCCCGGCTGGTGCTCGTTTCCTGCAGATAGGCATCGCTGGCCGCGACAATCACCCGGTTGGCATTCAGGACCAGGTAGCAGCCGGGCGCCGACTCGAACAGCGTCCGGAAGTCTGGTTCGTGCCATTCCTGGCCCCATGCGGTCCCGCCCGAATCCTGCGGCTCTCCCGGACTGCCCCCGATTGTCACGATAAGAGTCCTTTCACTTGCGGAAGCCTGGATAGGCGTGCCGCGCCCTGGCCGCCCCCCGGCAGCCAGCCGTTGCGGTGACACCGGCTCACCCAACGTATACCCGCAGTTACATAATTAATACAATGAGTGACAGCTCGTCCTAGTGAGCACTGTCCAGGGCCGTCAGCCAGGGCCTCCAGCGAGCAGCGATATATTCCTGGCTGCCACGATGCTCGGCGGGCATGAGTCCTGACTGGAGCGGGATCGGCTGATGGTCCTGGACGCTGATCCTGAGGTGGTGGGGGTGGCACGTTGGACGTTGGTAGCTGCACCGGCACATCCGCCGGTACGTGTTTCGCTGCCGCGCACCTGCGCCGCTGGGAAGCTGGCTATCGGCTGGGGAGCGATCGTGGCAGCCCGAACCAGGGGAGCACGCTGTTGTCGAAGCGGGTCATGGCGCAGATCCGGTCGCCGGTGAGGGTGAGAACGTACAGGCCGGTCCCGTGGCGGATGCCAGTAGGGGCGCGCAGGTAGGCCCCGAACGCCGGCTGAGCGTTGGCTCGCGCCGGGACGAGGTCGAACCTGCGGCCCGCGCCGCGGCTAGCAGCGTGTCCTGGAGGGCGTCCTCGGCGTCCTGGAAGGATCCGAGCATCCGGTAGCAGTGCACGTGTAGCTCCCGGCGGTGCGGCTCGGTCAGCTCTCGGAACGCGTCGCCGTCCCCGGCCCGCGCCCTTGAGATCAGGTCGGATCTCACCGGCCTCACAACCGTCACCTTCTTCCGTGCCTTGTCGCGTTTCCATCTTGTATGTACACCGCCCGACGGGTGAACTGGGCGGCTCGTGGACGCCCAGTTTCCCGACGCCGCGGTGTATGCATCATCGACGGCTCGGACGCGGAAAGCAGCGCACGAGCTGCCGGAGCCGGTCCCGGCGGCCAGCGCCAGAGACTGAGGAGACGAGAACCAATGCCGAGGAACATCGGGGGAGACGGCGTGTTTCGAACCCGCGCCCGGCGCCGCCGGTCGCAGTGCTCGAGCTGCTCGAGGAGATGTGGGATCAGAACAGGAGCCAGATGAGCCAGAGCATGGATTCTCACCACCCACGCCGCCCGCGGCGGGGGTAGCTGGCAACACCAACGAAAGGAGAACCGAAATGGGAAAGATCATCGTGAGCGACAACGTCACGCTCGACGGAGTCGTTCAGGACCCGGCCGGTGACGAGGGCTTCAAGCACGGCGGCTGGGTCGGCCTGATCAAGGATCTCCCAGAGCTCAACAAGCTCGCGCTCGACGAGGCCCTCGGCGCCGAGGCCCTGCTGCTGGGCCGGCGCAGCTACGAGTGGCTCGCCGCGCGGTGGCCATCCCGCAGTGGCGAGCTGGCGGACAGGCTGAACAACCTGCCCAAGTACGTCGTGTCCGCGACTCTCGAACATCCCGTCTGGAACAACTCGACGGTACTCAAGGGCGACGTGGTTAAGGAGGTCTCGAAGCTGAAGCAAGAGCTCAACGGGGAAATCGTCGTCCCCGCCAGCTTCCAGCTCGTACGCACGCTGATGGAGCACGACCTGGTCGACGAGCTGCGGCTGAAGATCTTCCCGGTCGTGCTCGGAGCCGGCGAGCGCCTCTTCGGCGAGACCAGCGACAAGAAACCCATGCGCCTCCTCAACGCCCGCACCATCGGTAACGGCATCGCCTACCTCACCTACCAGCCCGTCCGAGACGCCTAGCAAGCGCCGGACGGCGCCAGCGTTCCGAAAAGCTCGCGGGCGCTCTCCCCAGGGCAGGGCGGCTGCTGCTGCCAGGATAGGGGCCGCGCTGGCGGCCCGGAAACGCGTTGAACTGCTTGGGCTGCTGCGGCCGTGCTTCGTCGCATCGATCCGCGTCTGGCTACGCGACCCGTCACATGATCTACGAGACGACATGCCCTAGCGCTGCGCACAAGTTGACGGCCGCCCCAACGTCCGTCCCGTATATGTCCAGGTTGATCTGAAACACTCTTATCCTCATGCTTCCACTGGTCAGCTTGCAGACGGGCCGGGTGTTTGTGGGCATCGCCGTCGCGTGCCAGGCTTGCGTCCCGGTTCTGTCGAGAGCCGCAAGTTCGGCGTGGCAGCTCATCTTCTGCGCCGAGTTGTGCCAGCGGATCACGACGGTTGCACCCTGGGCTGACTCCTCATACTCACAAGAGGACGCCATTGGTGGCGGTGACGAGTGATGGACCGCGCCACTGCCACACCCTGCTATCGCTACCGTGAGAGCGGCAGCACCGAAGATCGTTTTCATGTTCATTGTGTTTCACCTCCTTTCAGGCGGCTTGCCAGGTTGTGAGCCATGTGGCATCCATCGTGAACAGATCACGACCGGCAAGGACCCTGACCTGATACTCCCGAAGGAATTCGCCCCGCTCATCACTAGTGAGGGAATCGCAGTGCTTAGCTATCGACTGGCCCTTTCCACTAGGAGCACTCTGTCATCCTCGTGGGACGCACTACTCCTGCGCCTCGCGCCGTCAGTGCGTAGCCCCAGCTTGGAAGGTGCCAAGAGGTTAAGAGTCGTACGGTCTGACCTGGCAGATTGAATGACCGTAGGTGACCGCGCCGGACCGTTCACCACCGTGGCTAATGGCACGTTAATGGCACGACGATCTTGGGAGTGCCAAGAGTAGGCGTCATACCGGCGGGTTCGAGTTGACCGAGCAATCAGCCGTATAGCGAACGACGGGATGGCGAATCGTCCGCGGCAGGTACCAGTAGAACGCCGTCGAGCGATGCCCCTCAAACAGCCCGGCCGGGAAGTCTGCGAAAGTGAGTGGAAGTTGTCCTTTGAAACGGCGAGCGTCCGGTGGTCAGGATGGCCAACACAATCTAAGCTGCTATGACAGAGGGCAACCATGACGTCGACTCGTCTGCTTAGGTCAGCCGGGCGGCAGCGAACTGGGGGCCACCGGCTTACGCCAGGTCGCCTCCGTCATCGGCTGCGTACCTGACACCAGCCCGAGTTGGTTCAGGAGCAGCAGATCGTTGCGGCTTGCGGAATGCTCGACGATCTTTCCGCCTTGCACGCGCCAAATGTGGATCTGGTCTGCTTCGAACGACCGGCCCGTCGGGGCCATGGTCCCCATGATGCGACCGGGTCCGACCCCCTGCTGGAACTCGCCCAGGTGCGTGCCGCGCATTAGCCCGCGGGTCACCACCTTGTCGTCGTGAACAATCTCCTCCTGGACTTCGAAATGCAGGTCGGGGAAGGCGGTCCGCCACACCGTGACGATGTGCCGCATCCCCGCATGACCGCCTTTCCGCCGAACACCGAAGTTGGTGAAATTGTCGTCCACGAGGTCGTCGATGGCCGAAAGTTCCCCGTGGTTCCAAACCAGGTCCAAGAACCGGCGAACGATCGCGCCGTTGTCCTGCTCGAAAGCCATAAGACCCTCCCCTCCCGGTGTCTTCTGCCTATCCGGTTGCCCGCTGGAGCCGGTCTTGTCTGACAGCCGACAGCTAAAGCATGACACGTTCAGACTCCAGGGCGCCATGATGGTGGAACCAGCCGGTGGTCACCGCCGCACACCCCGCCGAGCTGTGGCACCAGGTCAGCACCCGGCGGCTGGGAACCAGCCGCCGCGACATCATCCCCGGGCGGCTAGCCGACATCACCGGCCGCCCGGCCGGGCAGCTCGGCCTCGCAATACCCGAACTGCGCTACCCCGAGCCGGACTGGACGGCCTGGCGACACCAGCCGCAACCCGACTGCCCGCGCTGCGACGCCCGCCACGACGGCGGGCCGATCACCCGGCTCCTGCCGCGCCCCGCCCGGCCGCCGTCAGCCAGCAAAGCCTCCAGCGGCAAGAACGCAGCGCCGTCTTCTTCGCCCTCAACCGCCGCGGCGGCAACGACCGGCCCGGACAGCACCAGGCAGCCCGCCACACTCCCGCACCACCGAAAACGAAGAAAAGAACTGAACAACACCCGCCCAGACCGTCCAAGTCAATCCTTGGAGCCCAGCAAGCACGGCACCACGAACGAAGACTTCAACTGAACGCGACAAAAGGGACAAAGTTGGATCGGACGATCGGGTTAGGCGTGGCCGCGCGCGACCGGAATGCGACGGCGCGAGCGTGCCGATGAGTCCTGTCCAGCCGAAGGTTGCGAGTCCACAGTCACGTTGCGGGTGATCTTTGCGGAATCCGGGGCTGACCTCGCGTGTCCTGGCGGCCCAGATCCTTCGCCCGGACCTGCCCCGGTCCAGTGTCCAGACGATCAGGCGAGGCCCCGGGCTCGCTTCGCCGCGCACCCCCAGCGGTCCCTACTCAGGCGCAGGGCACCCGGGGCCGAGCCGGAGATGAGCAACCGTTACTCATCCGGTCCGGCGGGCAGGCGGCGCATCGTTAACGGTGACGCAGACAGCCTGGAGGGTCCGAGCAGCGGATCATCCGAAGACCTAAGGAGTAGCTCGATGCAGAACATCACGAAGCGGCTGGCGCTGTTCGCCGCGTCAGCGGGTGTGGCCCTGACCGGACTCGGCGTGCTCGGCACGGCGGCGAACGCGGCGGCCGACTGGCCGCCCGGGCCAACCCACGCGGCCGCCACGGCCGATCTTCCGCCTGGACCGAGCCTGAGCGTGGCCGACTGGCCGCCCGGGCCAACCCACCCGGCCGCCACGGCCGATGTTCCGCCTGGGCCGACCCTGAGCGTGGCCGATGTTCCGCCTGGGCCGACCCTGAGCGTGGCCGATGTTCCGCCGGGGCCGGGCGCCATCGGACCGGAGATCTGATCCCTGGCCTCGTGCGCGATCATTCAGGTAGCGCCGCGATGTCGCGGCGCCATCTGCATGGCTCGGGCGCCGCGCTGCGTGCAGTCCCGCGCCTCGGCGCAGCCGCCGAATGCGAGGAAGTGAACTGAACAACGCCCCGCCCGGACCGTCCAGCTCAACTCTTCGAGACTCAGCTAACGGGGCTTCGCCCCAGCCCGCCAAGTCATGTCCGTTGTGGCTGAGGTGGGTGATGGGGCTCCGGCCGGTGCCTGACGGTGGCACTGTGTGTCCCGTAATTGACCGCCGCTGGCGGTAGGTGGCCCTTGGGGCCGTGGCCCGACCGGAGCCTTGTCATGACGCTACCTCGCAGCGTGGCCGATGTGCTGTCTGATCACGTGGTCTTCGAGCTGGAATCGATCGACCGTCTGTACCTGTTATCTGAACTACTCTGCAGGTCTTTCCTGTTCACGAGCCGGGCCGTGATGCGGGCGGATATGTTCGCGGTCCATGATCGGACAGGACGAGCCGCGGGACCTTATTGCCTTGATCGTTCCGCGGGCGGGCTCAGTCCAGCGGACCGGCGATCCGTGGGAGCCGTTCCGGCTGATTGGTCCGGAAGGCGCCGTGGTCGCGCCGGCCGTGGTGTATCTGCGGGAGTTGCAGGCGTGCGGGCGGCCGGAGAACACGCTGCGGTCGTATGCGATCGCGCTGCTTAGGTGGTTCCGGTTCTTGCGGGCGATCGGGGTGCCGTGGGATCAGGCGACCAGGATCGAGGCCCGCGATTTCTGCTGCTGGATCCAGATCGCTGTCAAGCCTGCCGGTGCGGGCCGCCGGGCTGATGCCGACGGGGCGACTGGCCTGGCGCGGGCTGCCGGCGGCTCTGATGCCGGGGTACCCAACCGGGTGACGGGAAAGGCCGCGCCCGGGCGTAACTACGCGGCGGCCACAAGGACGCATAGCGAAAGTGTCCTGCGCGGGTTCTACGACTTTCATCGCGACGCCGGGAGCGGGCCGATGGTCAACCCGTTCCCGCTGTCGCGGGGCAGGCCCGGACGGGCGCATGCGCACCACAACCCGATGGAGCCGCATCGCGGCGAGCGTTCAGGGCTCTACCGGCCGCGGCTGGCCCGTCAGGCACCGCACCACATACCGGACGGGGCGTTCGGTGAGTTGTTCGCCCGGCTGGGCTCGGACCGGGACCGTGCGCTGGTGGCGTTCTGGGTGTCCACGGGGGCACGCGCTTCAGAACTGCTGGGCGCTACCTGCCGGGATGCCGATCCCGGGCAGCAGCTGATCACTGTGGTCCGTAAGGGGACGCGGCACCTGCAGCAGCTACCGGCCTCCCCGGATGCGTTCGTGTGGCTGCGGCTGTATCAGGTGCAGACCATGGGCCTGGTCCCGGCCGGGCCGGATGACCCGTTGTGGTGGACGCTGCGGCGCCCGTTCCGTCAGCTGGGCTACCACGCTGCCTACCGGATGTTCCACCGTGCCAATGCGTCGCTGGGCGCGAACTGGTCGCTGCATGACCTGCGGCATCTTGCCGCTTACCGGATGGCCCGCGACCCGGCCATGCCGCTGACGGACGTGCAGTGGGTTCTTGGCCACGCCCATCTGACCACGACACAGCTGTACCTGTCGGCCCCCGCCGGCGAGGTGATCGAGAGCGTGCTCGCCCATCATGCGCGGATGGCCGGCCGGCAGGAGGCCTCCTGCCGGCCGGCTGACCCTGGTTCCGGCTACCGGCCCGAGACGCTGGACATCTTGTTCGGGGAAGGCAAGTGGTGACGGCCGCCGAAGCCGGCCTGGCCAGCCCGCGGGGCGAGACGACCGGGCCGGGCATGCCCGCCAGGGGATCCCGCTTCACCGGGCCGGCGTGGCTGGAGCGCTTTCCGCCGCGGCCGGTGCCGGATACCTGGCCGGCGACCGAGCTGGACCGCGACGACGTGCAGGCCCTGCTGCTGGGGCCGCCGTTCGCGCTGGGCAACCCCGCTAGCCAGGCGGGACGCAAGGCCGGGCTGTTCAGGATTCTGGACTGGCTTGAGCAGCAGCCCGGCGGCACCTGGCAGGACCGCTGGATCGCCAGCGGCGCGGATGCGGCGGGTAACGCCGGCTGGCGGCTGCTGGCAGCCCGGTGGCTGCACGCGGCCGGCCGCGGATGCCGCGACCCGCGGCATGATCACGTGATGTTCGGCAGCGGGGTCCTGCCGCTGATCTGCGGGGAGGTGATCCGGCCCGGCCTGACGTGGCTGACCACGCCGCGGACCCCGCGGCATCTGGTTGCCGAACTGGCCCGGGCCCGCGACCCGGACGGGTTCTCGGCGCTGACCGGGCTGTGTGACGCCGAACCGCTGGGCCAGTCGGCCACGTGCACCGCCAGGTATCAGGTCGCGGCCATCGTGGCGGCCAAGGGCGGGACGATCCGCGACATCACCGTCGGCGACTGCCTGGAGCTGATGCACCTCCTCCGCGGCAGCGGCACCGCAAGCCACCACGCGAGCCTGCGTTTCTACCAGCTGCTGCACACGATGGGGGTGTTCCCGGCGACCGCGCCGCCGACCATGCGGGCCTTCGACGCCCGCGGCCAGCTGACGGCAGGGCAGCTGATCGGACGTTACGCGATCGAATGCCAGCCCGTCCGCGACCTCCTCGTGGAATACCTGCGCGAGCGCCAGCCAGCGGTCGACTACTCGACGCTGGAGAACCTCGCCCAGAGCCTGGGCATGCTGTTCTGGCGCGATCTGGAGCTTCACCACCCGGGCATCAGCTCACTGCGGCTGCCATCGCCGGTGGCCGCAGGATGGAAGCAGCGGATCACCACCAAGATCACGCGGACCCGCACCAGCGCCGGCGAGATCACCGAGGCAGGCAGCCAGCGCCTGGCCGCGCTGAACCACCTGGCGACCGTACGCGCGTTCTACCTCGACATCGCCCAGTGGGCGATGGAAGACCCACCGCGGTGGGGACAGTGGGCGGCTCCCTGCCCGGTCCGGGACGAAGACCTGACCCGTAAGAAGGAGCACCGGCAGCGCAAGTCCCGCATGGATCAGCGGACCCGCGAGCGCATGCCGGTCCTGCCCGCCCTGGCCGCCGCGGTCGACCGGGCGCGCCAGGAAACCGCCGAGCGCCTGGACCACGCCCGGCATGCCAGCCCCGGCGCGCTGTTCACCGTCGCCGGCCAGACGCTGCGCCGGCCAGTGCTGGGCCGCGACGCTGGCGCCAGGCTCTGGGCCGACGATCCTGCCACCGGCAAGCGCAGGAACCTGACGCTGGAGGAGCATCAGGCGTTCTGGGCGTGGGCCACCGTCGAGATCCTGCGGCTCACAGGCATCCGCGTTGAGGAACTGACCGAGCTATCCCACCACAGCCTGATCCAGTACAAGCTGCCCGCTACCGGCGAGCTCATCCCGCTGCTGCACATCACCCCGTCCAAGACCGATGCGGAACGCCTGCTGGTGGTGAGCCCGGAGCTCGCCGACGTGCTCAGCGCGATCATCTGCCGGATCAGAGATGACGACGGGACAGTCCCCCTTGTGGTGGCCTACGACATGCACGAGCTCACCTGGCATCCCGCGATGCCGCTGCTGTTCCAGCGCCGGTACGGCATGGAGAACCGGCCGATCCCCGCCCACGCGGTCCGCAAGATCCTCCACATCGCCCTGGCCGCAGCCGGGCTCACCGACGCCAGCGGGTCGCCGCTCACCTTCACCCCGCACGATTTCAGGCGGCTGTGGATCACCGAGGCCATCATGCACGGCATGCCCCCGCACATCGCCCAGCTGATATGCGGCCACCAGACAATCACGACGACCATGGGCTATAAGGCCGTCTACCCCGAAGAGGCCATCAACGGCCACCGGGCGTTCATCGCCCGGCGCCGCGCGCTGCGCCCCAGCGAGGAATACCGGACCCCCACCGACGAGGAATGGGCCGAGTTCCTCGGCCTCCCTGTTAACTTCGAACGCCGCAAGGTCGCCCTCGGCGACTGCGGCCGGGCCTACGCGACCAGCTGCATACACGAGCACAGCTGCTTAACCGAACTGATCTTGGTCGGACGGTGGCGCGAACCCTGGCAGGCGGACATCACCCTCAGTAACTAGGCCTTGGTTCGGTCCCACTCGGCCCGGCGTGTCGGAGGCGGCATTTTCGGTCAGGGAACTGGTTCTCG
>WNGE01007012.1_pt1 | contig 12393 bp, 10 predicted proteins | sample 5400651 | NCBI WGS metagenome assembly WNGE01 (sample SAMN13153370, study PRJNA577476) | soil metagenome | isolation source: 60 cm soil or saprolite under grassland replicate 2 | place: USA:California | collected 2016-06-15 | reverse complement strand
CGCGCAGGTCCTGTCCACGCTCCGCGGCCCGCCTCCCGCGAGCGCCGCGCCACGCGGCAGCGACGGCGCCGCGCTCGCGCCGCTCGCCGCGATCCGAGACGGCGGCGCGCAGCTCGGCATCCAGGGCCGCTTCTAGCGAAACCCCTTCGCTGTCACGTTGACACTCCCGGATGGCGCGGGTAGAAACGCTGCGCTTCAGGCCCGTAGCTCAGTGGTAGAGCACTGCCTTGACACGGCAGGGGTCGGCGGTTCGAGACCGCCCGGGCCTACCAGGAAGAGGGCGGGGACTCGCCGGTTGGCGGGTCCCCGTGCCATGTGTGCCCAGCATGGGCGTGACTAGGAGGTGAAAGTCCTCTGCGGGAGCTGGTCGCAGCGACCGCAAGCGAACCGCAAGGCGCCGACCGCGAGGGAAGCGCTGAAAGAAGCGGGGAGCGAAGCCGCGAGCCGACGAACAGGAATCGGATACGAGGCGGAGCCGTCCAGGGCGAGCGGGCATGAAGCCGCGAAGCTCTCGCGACCAACGGGCGACGACGTAGATCCGGCGGCTGCGCGGTGAAAGCCACGAACCCTTACCTGGGGAGATCTCGCCTCACGCCTGAAAGGGCGACGCCAGAATGCGGAGCGAGAAGTCAGCAGAGGCCGAAGTAGCGGCCGCGAAGCTCGGCAGGGATGGCCACCCGCCTACCGGCAGCCGAGAAGGCTTTGACGGCGCGAAGGGCCGAACGAGTAGGAGGGCAGGACGACCGTGAGTCTCGAAGACGCCAGGCGCCAGAAGACCGGGCAATTGGTGCTCCCGCTGGATGGTAGGGGTGAAGCCCCGAGATGCCAGCGGAGCGGCGAAGCGTCGACGGCGGCGAGCGGAACCGAACGCCCAGGAACCGACCGCCTGATGGAAGAGGTGGTCGAGCGCGGCAACGCCAAGGCGGCGTTGAAGCGAGTGAGACAGAACAAGGGCAGTCCCGGCGTCGATGGGATGACCGTGGACGAGCTGCCGGAATACCTGGTGGAGAACTGGGAAACGATCCGCGAGCAGCTTCTCGCGGGGAGCTACCAGCCGAAGCCGGTGAAGCGGCAGGAAATACCCAAGAGTGGTGGTGGGGTCCGAGAGCTCGGGATCCCGACGGCGCTCGACCGGTTCGTCCAGCAACTCATCCTGCAGGTGCTTCAGCCGAGATTCGACCCGACGTTCTCCGAGCACAGCCATGGCTTCCGACCTGGACGCCGAGCGCACGATGCCGTGTGTGAGGCGCAGCGGTACATCCAGGAAGGCCGCCGGGTGGTGGTGGACGTGGATCTCGAGAAGTTCTTCGACCGCGTGAACCACGACGTGCTCATGGGGAAGTTGTCGGCGAGGATCGAGGACAAGCGGATGCTGGGGCTCATCCGCCGCTACCTGGAAGCCGGCATCATGGCGAACGGGGTGGTGGTGGAGCGGGTCGAGGGGACGCCGCAAGGCGGCCCCCTCTCCCCGCTCTTGGCGAACGTGCTCCTCGACGAAGTGGACAAGGAGCTGGAGAAGCGCGGTCACACCTTCGTGCGCTACGCCGACGACAGCAACGTGTACGTGCGGTCCCGGCGGGCAGGCGAGGACGTGATGAAGACGCTTCGGCGTCTGTACGGGCGACTCCGGTTGCGAGTCAACGAGGCGAAGAGCGCGGTGGCGCGACCGCAGGACCGCAAATTCCTCGGCTACAGCTTCTGGTACGCCAGGGGAGGCGAGGTCCGGCGCCGCGTCGCGCCCAAGGCCCTTGAGGCGATGAAGGAGCGCGTCCGGGCGATCACCGCCCGGAACGGTGGCCGGTCCATGAAGCGAGTGATCGCGGAGCTTCGGAGCTACCTCACGGGATGGAAGGCTTACTTCCGCCTCGCAGAGACGCCCAAGGCGCTGCGGGAATTCGACGAGTGGATCCGACACCGCCTGCGCCTCGTGCAGTTGAAGCAGTGGAAGCGGGGACGGACCATCTACCGGGAGCTGAAGCGACTCGGCGCGACCGAGGACGCGGCCCGGCTGGCGGCAACGGACCCGCGGCGCTGGTGGAATCACTCCAGCCACCTGCTGAACCTCGCCCTGTCCACCAGCTACTACGACCGGATGGGAGTCCCGCGGCTTGCTGGCTAACCTCAACAACTCGAACCGCCGGATGCGGACCCGCACGTCCGGTGGTGTGGGAGGGGAGTAGCCGGGATCACCGGCTACCCCCTATCCCGATTTTCGGCGAAGAGCTGGAGCTGCGCGTCGTCCGCGCCGAACCGCCTGGGCGATGCGCAACCGTGCGCCGGTCTCGGATCGGCCGTGCGGAAACGCGGTCGGGCCCACCCGGCTGCCAAAGCCGGATGGGCCCTCGTCTCCAGCGCCGTCGCTGCGCCCGGACCTCTACGGCTGCGCCGCGTACACCTCGAGCTCGACGAGCGCGACCGGGGCGGCCATGCCCACGTAGTCGGTGCTGCACGCCGGAGACCCACTCCCCGTGCGGCAGGCGTAGCTGTAGCCGAGCGAGACCGAGACCTGGTCCTTCAGGTTCGTCGAGAAGTCATGGCCCATCCCGAACGTCGGGCCGAGCGTCGGGCAATCGTACATCGCGTACGCTGAGGCGGAGCTGCTGATGAGCCCGTGCCTGAAGGAGTTCGTGAGCGAGAAGAGGAACGCGGTGGGGTCGCTCTTGTAGCCGCACGTCGCAGCGCCCCAGGGCTGCCCGGCATAGCCGCCGAAGAGCGCGCCCGCCGTGCTCTTCGCGACGAAGAACGTGCGTGCGTACCCGTCGCACCGGCCGTGGAACGCGAGCGCCGTCGAGCTCGCGAACGAGAAGCCGCCGTTGTCGCGGGTCGCCTTGTAGCAGACCGACCAGCGCGTGTCGGACGGCAGGCCGGCCCAGGCGTCGATCTTCTGCATCGCCGCCGCGTCCACGAGCGCCGGATAGCCCTGCGGCGCGCCGCAGACGTACGCGGTCCCGCTCTCGGCGTTGACGGCGACGCCGCCGTTCGGGCAGTTGGCGTCGCCCGCCGCGAGCTGCGTCAGCGTGACCGACAGGCCGGCAGGACCCACCGGCCCCTGAGGACCGGCGGCGCCCGCGTCGCCCTTCTCACCCTGGGCGCCGATCGGGCCGATCGGGCCGGCCGGGCCGGCCGGGCCCTGCGGGCCCGCTGCGCCAGCCGCGCCCGCGAGACCCTGCGGTCCGGTCGCGCCGATCGCGCCGGCCGGGCCTTGCGGTCCCTGCGGGCCAGTCGCGCCAGCAGGACCTGCGGGACCCTGGAGTCCGGGGAGCCCGTCCACGCCGGCCGAGCCCATCGGTCCGGGGATGCCCATCGGGCCCTGCGCTCCCGCCGGCCCCGTCGCTCCGGCTGGCCCCATCGGCCCGATCGGTCCCGCGTAGCCCATCGGGCCCATCGGTCCGACTGGTCCGACTGGTCCCGTCGCGCCGGGCGTGCCGTTGCACGCGTAGGTGGTCGCCCCCTGCCACACGAACTCCGTGCCGCCCGCCGGACAGTTTGGATCACCGACGAAGAGCGGCGTCGCCTGGATGGAGCTGCTCGGCGCGTTCTGGTTCCAGGTGACCTGGAGCTCGCCATTGCGACAGGAGTCGGTCGAGGTGTCGATGAGGCGCAGCGATCCGCCGTCGGTCTTGTAACATCCCGTGAACGTCCCGTCTGGCGAAGGGACCGATGCGGTCGCGAGCGACGAGGCGAGAGCTGCGGCACGAAGCAGATGCATGGGTCGTCCTCCCGTACGTGAGTCGAGCGAGCGAGCTGTCGAGCGAACGCTACTCGTCTCTAGACGGTACGGCCAGTGAATTGGCCACTGGATTGGACGCGATGTTAACCCACCGTAAACGTGCAGGAAAAGGAGCTGCGGAAAGGTGCGAGCGAGCCGCACCGAGAGTCACCACGCGCTGCGCCGTGTAGGTGTTCCCGGGCGCAGCGTCCACGTCGTCCGACACTTGCGCTCGTCGGGCTCGAGCGCGCCGCGCCGACGCGCGCGCGTCTCTGGCTCACCGATGCGACGCTCGCCGCGCAGCGGCGCGCGACGAGGCGAGCGCTAACGGCCGCGCTGCCGCGTCGAGACGAGGTTCGACGCCATCACGACGCGTCCGAGCGCGGCGACGGGCTGGCGCCGCAGCTTCCGGACGCCGGAGCGCCAGAGCGTGTAGCCGAGCGCACTGCCGGCAACGAGGACGGGGAGGACGAGGCCGCCGAGGAATGTGGTCGTCATCACCTGGAGAACACGCGCCGTTCGCGGAACATGCCTCCCGAGCGCGGCCGCCAGCTCACGGCACGGGCGCGGCGGACGCCACCTGTTCCGGCGGCGATCAGGCCGGCTTCACCGACGCTCGACCGCCGCGGCCGTCGACCGCCGCGCGCGGCTTCCAGAACTGCCGCGGGACGAGGCAGAGCGCGATGAGCGCGAGCTGCGTGGCGATGAAGGCCGAGAGCGCCCAGAACGCGGAGTCCATGAAGCCGTACGAGTGGAGCCCCACGCCGAGCATGTTCACGCCGAACCAGGAGAGGCTGGTGATGACGTTGCCGAAGATCGCCATCGCCATGATCCCCTTCTCCTTGACGTACCCGCCCCACCGCGCGTGGAGGATGATGGCGTTCCAGAGGACGATGAGGAGCGCGCCGTTCTCCTTCGGATCCCAGCCCCAGAAGCGGCCCCACGACTGGTCCGCCCAGATGCCGCCCAGCACCGTCCCGACGAAGCTGAAGAGGAGCGCGAAACAGACGATGCCGTACGTCATCGAGACGAGCGCCTTCGACGTCGCCGGATCGATCCTGGGCGCGAGGTGGCGCCGGAAGACGTACCCGATGGCGAGCGCCCCGGCGAGGAAGGTGCCGCTGTAGCCGATCGTGATGGTCACGACGTGGGTCGCGAGCCAGAAGTTCGAGTCGAGGACGGCGCGCATCATCTCCATCGTGTCGCCGTCGCCCGAGAGGTGGTGGGCGATGATGAGCGAGGCGAACCCGGAGGCGGCCGCCACCGCCGTCCCGAAGCCGCGCCGGTACATCCGCTCGAGGACGATCCCGAGGAGGACGGCCACCCAGCCCACGAACACGGCCGACGAGTAGAGGTTCGTCACCGGCGGCCGGCCCTGCAGGATGACGCGCGAGACGAGCCCGCCCGTGTGGATGACCGCGCCCGCCACGAGCAGCGCGAACGAGGTCGGCTGGAGGATGGCGGGGAGCCAGAGCCACGACGCGAAGAGCACGAGCAGCGCGAGCACGTACACGACCATGCCGAGGTAGAAGGGCTGGGCGCGGTTGAAGATCGTCTCGTGATCGGCCTGCGCCTGGGCGTCGGGCCGGGCCGTCGTGACGAGCGCGCGGAGCTCGGCGGTGGCGCGGTCGAAGGCGGCGGCGTCCTGCTTGGCGTAGGCGGCGCCGAGGCGCGCCCACGGCGCGAGCCCCGGGTCGAGGACGCCGGGTGCGGGCGCCGCGGCGCGGAGCGCCTCGCCGACGCTCCGCCACGAGTCGCTCGTCGGCGACGGCGGGAGGAGCGGGCGGAAGAAGGCGAGCTGGGAAAGCTCCTCGTGGCGCGCGGCGGCCCCGGAGGCGGCGCGGGCCTCGATCTCGGCCGCGAGCCCCTGCGAGCCCGCGAACTGGAGCGTGTTCTCGAGCCGGTAGTAGAGGTAGACGCGGTCGAAGAGGTTCACGATCGCGTTCTGGAAGCGCGTCCGCTGCTTCGCGTCGATCGCGTGCGCGGCCTGCGCCTGCTGCTGGATCTTCTCGAGGTGGGGCGCGAGCGTCGCGAAGGAGAAGTACCGCTCGGTGGTCTGCCGGAGCCCGAGCAGGCCCAGCACGTCGGGGTCGTTGATGACGAAGACCGGCTCCTGCGCCGCCACCTCGGGGCGGAACAGGACGTCGAGGAACCACTCGTCGGCGCCCACCGTGCGCCCCTGGTGCCGGAAGCTCTGCTGGCTGCGGATCATGAGGAGCGAGTTGCGGGCGAGCGAGTCGATGGGCTTCACGCGGCCGCCCTCGAGCACGGGCAGGCGCCCGAATGCGTCGAGGTCGAACCCGCGCACCGGCGAGGGTGGGATCATCGCGAACCCGACGCCGGCGAGCGCGAGCGCCCCCGCGACCCAGGGCGCGACCTTGGCGATCTTGGCGGTGTTCATGTGAGGCCTCCAACCGGCTCCGCCGCCTGGCGGCGGCGCATCCCGCGGCGCAGCGACATCGCGAAGTGCACGAGGAGCCCGAGCGTGACGAGCACGCAGGAGATGTAGGGGAGGAGCCAGCCCGGGTTCTCGACCACTTGCAAGACGGAGAGCGTGTCGCCCTTCCCGAAGCTCGCCTGGTAGAAGGTCTTCCCCAGGTAACGGAGCGGCTGGTTCATGTAGATGAGGACGTCGCGCTCCTCGCCGCGCGAGGGGTTCGACAGGTGCACCAGGCTCGAGAAGTTCTTCGGGATGTCGGTGCCCGGGTAGACGTCGTGCCGGAACTGCTTCAGCGTCACCGAGTACGGCAGGTACTGCCGCTGCGGGCGCATGGCGAGGACGTAGGTCCGGCCCTCGTGTGTGAAGGACTGCGGCGCGCCGAGCGCGTTCGAGACGAGCCAGGTGCCGTAGCTCCGGCCGCCGGCAGTCGGCTCCACGAAGGCCGTGGCGCGGTTCATCTGGTCGTCGGCCGTGACGGGCGGCAGCTCCCGCACCGACACGCTCGCGCCGACGCCCATGTTCGCCGGCGACGGTGGATCGCCCGGCACCCGCGCCGACAAGTCGGCGTTCTGGAAGAAGCGCCTCACGCGCAGCGAGACGGGCGTCCCGGGGATGTCGATCGAGGTGGCGCTCGCGAGGCGCGACTGCGGGATCCCGTACACGTCGTCGTGCGCCGGATCCGTCACGTCGACGACCGCCAGCTCGAGCTCGCGCGGGCTCTCGATGTAGTTGAGCGTCTGGCCCTGCTCGATGGCGAGCTGCGCGTCCACCTGCAGCGCGCTCGTCATGAACTCGCCGACGAAGAGGAGGATGAGACCGGCGTGGATGATCCAGATCCCCGCCTTCTTCCCCGAGAGCTCGAGCCGCTTCACCTGCGCCGCGATGAGGTTCGCGGCGAGCACGAGCCCGACGAGCGCGCCGCCCGGGAAGACCGCGATCGACCAGCCCGTCCCCGGCACCTGCCACCACACGAAGAAGCTGCGGATGTACAGGTTCACCGCGCCGAGCGTGCCAAGGTTCACCTGCGCGAGCGTGCAGGCGACGACGAGCACCATGAGCGCCGCCAGGCAGACGATGCTCGTCTTGAGGGAGGTGAGGGCGCCGAGGAGGCGCACGCCGAGGTCCTTAATCTTCAAAGCGGAGGGTCTCCAGCAGTCGGATGAACTCGGGCTTGGCAGCGCCGACCGCGTCGGCGTCGCCGGCCATCTTGATGAACCAGGTGTTGCCGCGCGCGGACGAGAGGCCCGCGACGGTGCGGCTCCTCGCCTTGCCCTCGCTCCTGAAGTCGTACACCGACACCGGCCCCGCCTTCGTCTGGAGCGTCTTGCGGGCCGACGCGAGCGCCGCCTCGTCGACGGCGGGAAGCCCGATCTGCGCGCGCCACCGGTTCACGTTCGCCAGCTCGCCGCCCGCCGATCCCGGAAGGACGATCACGGAGACGTCGATGCGGCCGGGGATCGAAGGTTTCAAGGTGGCGTAGCGCATGCCGCCGGAGAGGCTCTGCGTCCAGCCCCCGGGCAGTGTCCATCGGAGGCGGTTCTCTGCGTCGGGTGCGGACGGCGGCGCGACTTCGCCCGGATCCCCCTGACCGCCCATCGGCATCGCGGCCGGGCGGAACGCCGCCTGCCCGGGCTCCTCCTTCGCGACCCGGTAGTGGGTGACCTCGTCGCGCCGGCAGCCCCCGACCGAGAGAGCCAGGATGGCAGCGACGGCGGCGCAGATCTTCGACGTGACGGGGGTGCGCGTGCGCGCAGCACCCCTCGGAAGGAAAGTGACGTGCATCAAGTCTCTTGAACGCAAGAAGGCCGGAATTTGTTCACCTTGGCAAGGGCGAGCGCTTTCTTAGCGCCCGAGCGAGCGCTCCGCCCGCGCCGGCACAATGCACGATGGCGCTTTTCCGTCGTGTGACTCGCCCGCCATGCTCCTCCAGGGTTGGCCCGAACGCACATGGGACGCCGCAACGCGGGCGAGGACGCCGCGACCGGCCCTTTCAGCGTGCCTGACCGGCCGGCGACACGTGCCGCACCCGCGCGTGGGCCTCCCCGAGGCGCGCGAGCGCCTCTCCGGCGCGCGCCTCCACCACGATCGACGCCGCGGCCGCGCCGAGTCGCGCCGCGTCCACGGGATCCTCGCCGCGGGCGAGCGCGAGCAGGAATCCCGCCGCGAAGACGTCGCCCGCGCCGGTCGGATCGACCGCGTGCGTCGGGTAGGCGCCGACGCGCCGCGTCCGCCCGCGGACGATGACGTCGCAGCCCTGCGCGCCGCGCGTGAAGGCGACCACGGGCACGCTCGCCGCGAGCCGGGAGAGGAGGTCGCCCTGCCCGACGAGGTCGTCCTCCCCGAGGCAGGCGGCGCCGAGCGTGGCGAGGTCCGCCGGGTCCGGCTCCCAGCGCGGCTGAACCACCTTGCCGTCGGGCAGCACGGCACGGACCGCGCCCTGGACGCCGAGGCCGACGAGCCGCGCCGCGACCGCCGACCGCCACGCGTGCAGGTCCACCTCGCCCGCCACCGGCGCAAGGTGGAGGAGGTCGGTCGTGCGCCACGAGGGGGGCAAGAGCGCCGGGTCGAGCGGCGGCGCGACGGCCTCGACCGACTGGGCGCGGCGGCCGTCCGCTGCGTAGCGGTTCACGAAGATCGTGGTGCGCGGGGCCGGTGCCACGTGCTCCTCGAGGCCCGCGAGCGCCGCGCGCGGCAGGTCCGGTCCGGCCGCGGTCGCCACCCGAACGAGCGCGCCGAGCGCGTGGTAGGCGCGGCCGGCGTAATACGCGGAGCCGCCGGGGAGGAGCACGTCGCCGTACCGGTCGAGCGTGACGTGGCCACACACGAGCACGCGCGGGCGCTCCATCGTCGAGAGCATGGGCCCTTCGGCGAGAGAGCGCCAGCGCCATGAGGGCGCCGATCGCCGGCTCCCGGTTGCCCGCGCGGCACCACCTGTCGCAACATCGTGCCGTGCACCGTTCCGCCCCGCTCGCGTGGCACGCCCTCGGCCCGCTCGCGATCGCGGCGTGCGGCGCCGTGCTCGTCGCGCTGGCCGCGTGGTTCCTGTGGCGCCGCCTGCGCGCGCGCCACCTCCTGCGCCGCCGCGCGCCGCGGCTACGCCACCCGCTCGTGCTCGCGCACGGCCTGCTCGGCTTCGACGCGATCGCGGTCGCGGGCGTCCGCAACGAGTACTTCCGCGGGCTCCCCGACAAGCTCGCGCGGCATGCCTGTGCGGTCCACCGCCCGCGCGTCGCCGCGGCGGGGTCCGTCGCCGCGCGCGCGGAGGAGCTCGCCGCCTGCATCCGCGCCCTCCCCGACAGGCGCGTGAACGTCGTCGCGCACAGCATGGGCGGCCTCGACGCGCGCTACGCCATCGCGCGGCTCGGGATCGGATCGCGCGTCGCCTCGCTCACCACCATCGGCACGCCGCACCTCGGCACGCCGCTCGCGGACCTCGGCACCGGGTTCGGCAAGCGCCTCGGGGTCATGGCCGCGCTCGAGCGCCTCGGCATACCGGTCGAGGCCTTCTACGACCTCACCACCGCCCGGATGGCCGAGTTCAACCGCGCCGTGCCGGACGCGCGCGCCGTCAGCTACGCGAGCGTGGTGGGCGTCGCGCGGCGGAAGCGCCGGACGAACCCGCTCCTCCTCCCTGGCCATCTCTACCTCCTCGGCCACGGCGGAGAGAACGACGGGCTCGTGCCCGCGGCATCTCAGCGCTGGGGCGAGGTGCTGTGCGAGATCGACGCGGACCACTGGGCCCAGATCGGCTGGTCGCTGCACTTCGATGCAGCCGCCTTCTACGACAGGCTCCTCACCGAGCTACGCGGCCGCGGGTTCTAGATGCCGCGTCCGACCGCGCAGCACGCAAGGAAGGGCGGCGGTGAGGGGACACGCCCGTGAGACGCCTCATGACAGGATCCGAGGCGCTGGCGCGGGGAGCCGCCGAGGAGGGCGTGCAGCTCGTCGCCGGGTGCCCCGTCCCGCCGATCGCCGCGCTGCTCGACGCCGCGGAGCGGGAGGCGGTGCTCGCCGAGCGCACGCCGACCGGCAAGGTGGCGCTCGAGGTCGCCATGGGCGCGTGCCTCGCCGGGGCGCGAGCCGTGGCGGCGCTCCCGGGCCTCGCCGCCGGCGCCGAGCCCCTCCGTGCGATGACCTGCGTCGGCGCGGCCGGGCTCGTGGTCGTGGCGATCGACGACCCCGGCCTCGCGCGCTCCTGCGTCGAGACCGACAGCAGGGTGCTCGCCCGCGCGCTGGAGCTGCCGTGCGTCGAGCCCTCCGACGCCCGCGAGTGCAGGGAGCACCTCGCGGCGGCGCTGGAGCTCTCGGAGCTGTGGGACACCCCGGTGGTGCTCCGGCTCACGGCCCGCACGGCGCTCGGCGCGAGGGCCGTGCCCATCGGGACGGCCACCGCCGCGCGCGCGGCGGGGCTGCGCCGTGGGCGCGAGCGCGCGGTGATCTCGCTGGAGCAGGGGCTGCGCCTGCGCGTGCGCTCCGAGGAGCGGCGCGCACAGCTCGCCGCCCACGGCGCCGACAGCCCGCTCAACCGCGTGGAGCTCCGTTCGGCGGAGCTCGGCGTCATCACGAGCGGCGCCGCCTACCACCACGTCCGCGAGGCGCTTCCGGACGCGTCGGTGCTGAAGCTCGGCCTCTCCTTCCCGCTCCCGACCGAGCTCGTGCGCGACTTCGCTCGTCGCGTCGAGGTGGTGGTGGTGGTCGAGGAGCTCGAGCCCGTCGTCGAGTCGGAGCTGCGCGCGCTCGGCATCGCCTGCCGCGGCAAGGACCGCTTGCCGCGCACGGGCGAGCTCGGCCCCGACCTCCTCGCGCGCGCGCTCCGGGGCGCGCCGGCAGCCCGGCGCCGCGAGGACGTCCCGCCGCGGCCGCCCGAGGCGTGCGCGGGGTGCCCGCAGCGCGCCGTCCTCCAGGCGCTGAAGCGGCTGCACGTGAGCGTCGCCGGCGAGCTCGGCTGCTCCGTCCTCGGCGCGGAGGCGCCGCTCGGGGTGGTCGACCGGGCGATCGGCGCCGGCTCGGCCGCCGCGGTCGCCCGCGGGGCGGAGGCCGTCCTCGGCGAGCGGATCCGCGGCCGGCAGGTGGCGCTCATGGGCGAGAGCGCGCTCGTCCGCGGCGGGGCGCCGGCGCTCGCGCACGCGGTGGCCAGCGCCGGCGGCGGGACCGTCGTCGTCGTCGCGGATGGCGAGAGCGCCACCCGCGCGAGCGCATCCGTCGACGTCGCGGCGCTGGCGCGTGCGCTCGGCGCCCGGCGGGTGCGCGAGGTGGACGCGCTCGACCTCGCCACGCTGGAGCGGGCGCTCCGGGAGGAGCTCGCCGCGCCGGAGCTGTCGGTGGTCATCGCGCGCGGGCGCTGCCCGGTCGCCGAGCCCGAGCCGCGCCCGGCGAGCGGCGTGGGCGCGCCGCGCTGCAACCGCTGCGGCGCCTGCCTTCGGCTGGGGTGCCCGGCCCTCTCGGAGGGGGAGGAAGCGATGGAGATCGACGCGGGCCTCTGCGCCGGGTGTGGGCTCTGCGCGCAGGTGTGCCGGGCCGGGGCGATCTCGAGCGCGCAGGAGCTGCCATGAGCGGCCACGTGACGAGCGTCGTGCTGGTGGGCGTCCTCGGACAGCCGGTCGTCGCGACCGCGCGCGTCCTCGCCGAGGCGGCGCTCCAGGCCGGCCTCGACGTGAGCCTCTCCGAGTGCCCCGCCAAAGCGCTCCAGGGTGGATCGATCGCCGCCTACGTGCGCATGGGCGAGGAGGTGCGCTCTCCGCTCGTCGGCGACGGCGGGGCGGACGTCCTCGTCGCGTTCGAGCAGATCGAGGCGCTGCGCGCCGCGCACCTGCTCTCGCCGGACGGGTTCGCGGTGGTGAACGAGCGCCTCGTCTCGACCTGGCGCATGCGGGCGCGGCTCGACCCGGCGCCCCCGGACGTCACCGCGCGGCTCATGGCGGTGACGCCGCGCGTGGTGGGCGTGCGCGCGGAGGCCCTCGTGCGCAGGGCCGACGATGCGCTCCTCCTCGGCTTCGCCCTCCTCGGCGTCGTCTCGTCGCTCCTGCCGGTGTCCCGGGAGGCGTTCGACGCGGCGCTGGCGTCCACGGGGCCGGGGCTCGAGGCGCGCCGTCACGCGCTCTCGCGCGGGCGGCAGCTCTTCGAGGCGCTGCCCGCTCACCTCACGGCTGCGCCCCGTCGCGAGACGGGGTAGAAAGGCGCCCGGGCCGGACCGGCCCGCCTGGCGGGCACATCGCATGGGGCCGATCCGGAGCATGCCAGAGCT
>WNGE01014019.1_pt1 | contig 12396 bp, 13 predicted proteins | sample 5400651 | NCBI WGS metagenome assembly WNGE01 (sample SAMN13153370, study PRJNA577476) | soil metagenome | isolation source: 60 cm soil or saprolite under grassland replicate 2 | place: USA:California | collected 2016-06-15 | reverse complement strand
AAATGCCACACCCCGTATGACATTGCGCAGCCACTTATCCAGTTCGAGCGCGAACACGAGCAGCAGACCCGCTGCCGCGATGCCCAGATCCAGGAATGAGAGCCGTCGGCGTATGCGTGCGTACTCACGCGCCTTTTGCTGGCGGCCCGCGTCGATCTCCATATGCTGTCCCTCCCAAAACTACGCCAGTATCTTGCTGAGCTTCTCGAACGAACGGCGCGCACTCTCCAACGAAGGAATCGTCGGCGCATCGTTCTCAACCACGTACCATTCCACGCCGCTCTCCTCGGCGGCGCGACAGATAGCCCAAATATCGAGTGTGCCGTAGCCCACTTCGGTGAAGGTCCGTTGACCAGCTCTGGATTGGTGCTGTCAAGGAGAGCGTCGAGCAGGTAGCGTCCATCGTCGCCCTTTGTGAATTCGTGACTGTGGTTATGATAAGAGAGGGTCAGCCCCTTCTCCTGGGCCACGCGCCCGCTGGCGTTCAGGCGCAGTGCCAGCGCCGGGAGCCGCTCGCTTGCAAACCACTCGGTGCTGAGATAAGGGACAGTTATATTGCGACTACCGATCTCCGCACAGTAGTTGATCTCGTGGGTGGGATCGCCCTCCAGTACTTCCCACCTCACGTGCGACCCTGCCGCGCGCAGCTCCGTACTGGCGAGCAGTTCGGCCAGCTCGCCGCTCGTGAGACCTCCATAGCCTGCGAACTCGACGCCGTTATAACCAATCTTCGCCACTTCGCGCACCGTTGCGGGAAAGTCGCGCGCCGTCTCGTCGCGTATCGTGTACATCTGCAACGCTATTAGTTTGTTGCTCATTAAGATCTCCCAACCGATTGTAATTACCCTTAACTCTAATTTCTCAGGTAGATTGTATCAGTATATCACCTGCCGAAGGGAGAAGATTCTTTGCTGTGAGTGAACCCGTTCGAACGCCTGGCGGCTGCGCAGACCCCGACCTGGGCGCTTCCCGGCATTTCCGGCATCTTAACCTCTGCAAAGTACTTTTCTACCATCCCCAAACCTGCACCCATGAGGATCGTATTGATCTCTACTAATATGTCTGGGTGGAGACATCTTTTTACCGGACTTGCTACCCGGCAGCGACCTCATCGACGCGCCCGGTAGAGGCTGAAGGAACAGGAATGTAAGTATGAAACGTGCGAACAAGCAACGCTTTCGTTACGCTGTCTCGTTGATCGTTACACTGGCGCTTGTACTGCTGACGGGAGGTTTTTTCTACCTGCAGGTCGTGACGAAGACATCCGCCCACGCGGCGCAGAACAATTTTGCGCTGCGCCTGGCACGACCTGTTTACTGGATGGCGGGTCAGGCTGCTATGGGGATGCAGCTTAATTGCCAGAACGCCAACGCACAGGGCCGCTGCTACACGCCGCAACAGATACAGAACGCCTACAATATCACGCCGCTTTACAAGAGTCGTACCACTGGGGTGGGCCATACCATCGTGCTCATCGACGCCTTCCAGAGTCCCACGATCCGGCGCGATCTGGCCCTCTTCGATCGCATCTTCGGGCTTAAAGATCCAAAGTTGCAGATCTTTGCACCCGATGGGCTGGTGCCGTTTAATCCCAATGATGCCGCGCAGGTGGGCTGGGCGGGCGAGATTACGCTCGATGTCGAGTGGGCGCACGCCGTCGCGCCGGGCGCGAATATAGACCTGGTGCTCGCCAATCCCCTGAAGGTGCAGAGCAATACGTTCTCAGGCTTCTTGCTCAACATCCTGCGCGCTACGCAGTTCGCCGTCAAAAACAATCTGGGCGATGTGATCTCGCAGAGCTTCGGCGGCAACGAGAACTGCGCCACGCAAGAGGTCCTACAGATCCAGCACCAGGTCTTCGTGGCAGCAACGGCGAAGAAGATCACGCTGCTCGCTTCATCCGGCGATCTGGGGGCTGCGCAGATCAATTGCGCCTCTACCAGTTTCGTGAGGGCCGTATCCACGCCTGCCAGTGATCCGCTCGTGACGGCGGTCGGGGGCACGTCGTTGATCGCCGATGCCGCGAGTGGCGTGTATATGAGCGAGACCGCGTGGGTCGGCAGCGGCGGTGGTTTCAGCGCGGTCTTCCCCAGACCGAATTTTCAGAGCCATGTGCAGACGAGCAATCAACGCGGCCTGCCCGATGTCGCCTCTGTGGCGGACCCGCAAACCGGAGTCGTCGTCGTCTGGAGCTCCTCGGGCCAGGGTGCGAATCTGGCGGCTGTCTTCGGTGGCACCAGCGTCGGCGCGCCTCAATGGGCAGGCATTACTGTCCTGACGAACGAGCGCATGGGCGCGCGCATCGGTTTCCTCAACGGCGCGCTCTACCGCCTCGGAGCAAGCCCCCAGGCCGCGACGGCGTTCCACGATATCGTGCAGGGGAACGATAATTTCGTCGGGCAGGACGCCAATGGCGCGACGGTGAACGTCAAGGGTTTCAATGCTGCGAAGGGCTGGGACCCGGTGACGGGGCTCGGCACACCCAACGTGGCGGCACTGGCGCGCCTCCTGCCGCAGTTCGCGTGATATCGAGCGCTCTGATCCATTCATCACAGCTTGCGCAGTCTGATCTCCTGAACGGAGTGGTCACGTCCCTTGTGCAGGATGAGTTGGGCGCGATCGCGGGTGGGCAGGATGTTCTCGTGCAGGTTGCGCCCGTTGATCTCCTGCCAGACATAGCGGGCCAACTGCACGCTCTCCTCGTCACTCAGGCTGGTAAAGCGCATAAAGAAGGAGGTGGGATCGTGGAATGCCGTGTCGCGCAGCATCATAAAGCGCTCGATGAACCACTGCTCAATATCGGTCTCTTCCGCATCGACGTAGATCGTCATATCGAAGAAGTCTGAGACAAACAGGCGCTGCCGCGTGCGACCAGTCCCGACCTGGAGCAGGTTCAGTCCCTCGACAATGAGGATATCGGCAGGCAAGGTCGCTCTCAACAAGGCTTGACAACGTGCAGCACAACTGCTATCATAGCGTTGCTTCACGTTACGCGAGTAACAGTATGCGCGAAAACTATGCGAATGCATATACCACAATAGAGAAGCTTGTGGTCAATCTCCTGCGCTTGAAGGCAGAGCGAGACGCGCCGATCCGGTGCGTAGTGCCCATAGTACCCATTAGTGCTATACAGTCAATCTCGGTAAGATCATACTGCTTCTGAGATTGAACATGCCACAATGACTCAGGATCAAGGAACTGTGATGGATGGCTCTCCACCTATGCCTCCCACGTATCCTCCTGACGCGCGCCGGAGCCGTCAAAAATTTCATCTCGGTCCGAAGCTTCTGATCCGAGGCAGAAAAACCTCATTGCGGTCAGATGAGCGCAGCTAGAAGCGAAAGCTTCGTTTCTGGCCGAAGGTAAGAAAAAAGAAGAGAGAAAACATGTTTGCAGTAATTAAAAGTGGTGGACGACAATACAAGGTTTCCGTGGGTCAGAAGCTCGAAGTCGAACGGCTCCCCCTCGAAAGTGGCACGCAGGTCGCCATCCAAGAGGTACTGCTGGTCTCAGACGCCGACAACACGCGTATCGGCTCACCGTTCATCGATAACACCCAGGTGCTGGCAACCATTGATGAGCATACCCGCGGCGAGAAATTGATCGTTTTCAAGTACAAGGCCAAGAAGCGCTACCGCCATCGTCGCGGACATCGCCAGGAGCTGACCGTATTGCTCATCGACGATATCGTCACCGATGGTAAGAGCCTGGTCACCGGCGAGGCGCCCAAAGTGAAAGAGGCTCCCGCCGTGGAGACCGAAGAGGCTCCCACAACGACGGTAGAGCCAGTTGCGGAAGAGTCCTCCGAGACCGACACCGGCAGGAGACTACGCCGCCGCTCAAGCGAGACCGCGCCTGAAAGCAGCACGGAGGAATAGATAATGGCACATAAAAAAGGAATGGGCAGTTCGCGCAATGGTCGCGATAGCAAGCCCAAGATGCTGGGCGTCAAACGCTTCGACGGTCAGTTCGTGACCGCCGGCAGCATCATCGTGCGCCAGCGTGGCACGAAGATCCAGCCCGGCGACCGCGTTGGCGTTGGCCGCGACCACACGCTTTTCGCCCTGATCGATGGCTATGTCAAGTTCGGGAATGCCTCGCGCACACGTCGCTCCGTGAGCATCCTCACAGAGTTCCCAGAGCGTCCATCGGTGGAAGAGATGCTCGCGCGACGCGTTCGCGGCAGGAGGAGAGCTCCGCTTCTCGTCGAAGTCTAATCCAGCAGCGATATGCGGTATCATATAAAAAAGCATGGCACACAAGAGTGCCATGCTTTTTTGTTTTGCAATATATATGAGTCTGGACGGAGTTCGTCGCAAGATGTGACAGACCCGTTACCTTTCCATCCTTGAGATTGCCCGGTCAGGCCATCCTTTGAGATATACTGATAAAGAATAGTTTTTCCCGGCAGTCCCTTCATATTACCCCGAAAGGATAATCTATGCGAGCAATTATAAGCGTTGCTAACCGTGACGGCGTGGTGGAGCTGGCACGCGAGCTACAGAGCTACCATAGCGAATTATTTTCCACAAGTGGAACCCTGGCCGCTTTACAGGCCGAGGGCATACCCGCGCAATCGGTGAGCGAACTGACGCATTTTCCCGAGATCCTTAGTGGACGTGTAAAGACGCTCCATCCCGCTATTTTAGGAGGCGTCCTGGCACGACGCGATCTTCCTGAGCACGAGGAGGAACTGCAGGTGCACGATATCGGTCTCATTGATGTCGTTGTGGTCAACCTCTATCCCTTCGCGGAGACGGTGGCACGCCAGAATGCGGCCTTGATGGAGGCACTGGAGCAGATCGATATCGGCGGCGTCACGCTGGTGCGCGCTGCCGCGAAGAACTTTCAAGATGTGATTGTGCTGGTGCGCCCGCAGGACTACGCGCCGGTGATGCAGGAGTGGCGCGAACAGGGCGAGGTGAGCATCGAGACCAGGCGTCGACTCGCGACCATCGCTTTCCAGCATACCGCTAGCTATGATACCGCCATCGCCGAATATCTGCGTCTGAGCACGGGCAATTATTTCCCCGACCAACTCACCCTCCCGCTGGAGCGCGTCCAGGCGCTGCGCTACGGCGAGAATCCTCACCAGCAGGCGTCGTTCTACCGCTGGTCCGATACTACCTTCCATGCCGCACTGCCGACCGTGGCGGGCGCCGAGGTACTGCACGGCAAGGAGCTCTCCTATAACAATCTATTGGATCTGGACGCGGCTCTGGCGACCGTACAGAGCTTTACCGCCCCCGCGATAGCCATTATCAAGCATACCAATCCTTGTGGCCTGGCCTGCGACGATTCGCTGGTAGAGGCATATAAGCGGGCACACTCCGGCGATCCCATCTCCGCCTACGGAGGCATCGTTGGGAGTAACCGCAAGCTGGATGAAGCGACCGCGCAGGAGATCTCGCAGCTCTTTTACGAAGCGATCATCGCACCGGAATTTACGCCCGAAGCCCTGGCGATTCTGTGCAAGAAGAAGAATATCCGCCTGCTCGCCACCCATACGCCGATCAATCCGAGGAGCATCAATACGCAGGCTCTGCACGCTGGCCGGCCCGAGGTGCGCTCCGTCGGCGGAGGCTTGCTCTTACAGACCCCTGATGCCGTTGGCGAGCGCGAGGCCGAATATACCGCCGTCACCGACCGCGATCCGACGCTGGAAGAGGTCACGGATCTCATGTTTGCCTGGAAAGCGGTACGACACGTCAAGTCAAACGCGATCGTGCTGGCGCATAAACTGATGCTGGTCGGCGTCGGGGCCGGACAGATGAACCGCGTCACCAGCGTGCATCTCGCGGTTGATAAGGCTGCCGATCGCGCGCGCGGCTCCGTGCTGGCCTCCGACGCCTACTTCCCCTTTGCCGATGGCGTCGAAGCGGCGGCAAAAGCGGGCGTCACTGCCATCATTCAGCCCGGCGGCTCCGTGCGCGACGAGGAGACGATCCGCATGGCGAACCGCTATGCCATCGCGATGATCTTTACGGGCAGGCGCCACTTCAGACATTAGCGCGTTTGCTGAAAGGCGCATAAAAAAGGAGCGGCTGACGATAAGCCGCTCTTTTGCTGCATTGTACCCTCGTCAGGCTACGATCTCGTCGGAGAAGAAGCGTACCCACAGGACGCATATCGCCAGGCCACCGATGAGGGTGAAGAAGCCGATCGCTCCCGCGGCAGTGTTGGTCGGGTCTTTGTAAGGATAGAAGATGATGAGCGCGAGCCAGCCGATGGTCAGCACAGCGGTCCAGCTCAATTTCGTGGTCTCGGGATTTGAGCGATAGAGCAGGTGGTAGAAAAAGATGACCAGGAAGCCGATCAGTACCACAACTATTTTAAAATTTGTGGTGACGGAGCCATCTCCGATCCAGTCGATGACAAGGGTCGGCTTGATAAATAGAAAGGTGCACACCCATAATATGGCCAGAACGACGCCCCCGACGACCTTGCGTATCTCAAAGGGATTATTCACCGATAGGGCTCCTTTCGAGGAAGATATCTACAAAAATGACTGCATCCGTACGCATAGAACGTGATGGTACGAATGTATATAGTTTCCATACGTATTCGTATTGTAGCCGTTGCCACAAAATAAATCAATATCTGTTTACTGAAAGAATTTTTGCGAGGACACCTCGCACTCCGGCAGGGGCGGCTGCCCCTGCACCCCGCTTTCACCCGAGGGATGGAGACCCTTACTGATAATAAGCGCGCGCGAAACGCGCTGCCCAGCGGGCATTGTTGATCAAGAGGGCTTTGTTGGCCGCGACGCTCTGGCCGCCGGTGATCTCGGCGACGTGCGCCAGGACGAACGGTGTGGTGGCTGCGCCCTTGATGCCCTGCGCGCGCGCCAGGCGCAACGCCTCCTCGGTGGCCGCCTCCAGGGGCGCCGCATCAAGGGCGTACTGCTCGGGGATGGGGCAGGCGACGACCAGCCCGTGCAGACCCAGCTCCCACTGCAGGCGCGCCGTCGCGGCAATAGCAGCAACGTCGTCCGCGCGATGGGGCAGTTTGCGTCCACTATGGCGCACAAAGAAGGCTGGCAGTTCATCGGTCTGCCAGCCGATGACGGGCACACCCTGCGTCTCAAGATATTCCAGCGTCAGGTCGAGATCGAGGATCGATTTCGCGCCAGCGCAGGTGACTAAGACAGGCGTGCGGCCCATCTCGGTGAGGTCGGCGGAGATGTCCATGCTGCTCTCGGCCCCGCGATGTACGCCGCCGATGCCGCCCGTAGCAAAGAAGCGGATACCTGCCATGCTCGCGCACAACATGGTGCCCGCGACCGTCGTCGCGCCCAGCCGTTTCGTCGCCAGGGTGATCGCCAGGTCGCGCCGGCTGACCTTCTGTACGCCAGCGATCGTTCCCAGGCGTGTAATCTCATCCAGGTTCAGGCCGATGGCGATACTACCATCATGAATACCGACCGTCGCGGGCGTGGCGCCCTCAGCACGGATGGTCGCCTCCATGGCCTGCGCCACCTCGACGTTGGCGGGATAGGGGAGTCCATGCGCGATGACCGTCGATTCGAGCGCGACGACTGCGCGCTGCTCCTGTAATGCGGCCTGCACTTCGTCGGAGAGAAGGATATGGGGATACGTTGTCATAGAAACGTCCCTTTCTGGAAACCACGCCATTTCAATGGCAGTGAAGGGAAGAAAGACGGTCCGCAGACCGTTCTCCCTGTTCATATGTGATAACTATAGCCATCGCAGTGATGGAGAACTGTACAGAAGCGATGGCTAATCCCCTGCACGGTTCTTGCGGGTGTCGTGATATTGAATGAGCCAGTGGTACGAACCGCAACCTTGCCCACGTAGGTTCCAGCCTTCACGCCACTGCTTACCACTGCTCGCACGATATCGCCCGTTTGAAATCCCTTTACACGCTTTGCCTGTTTTGGGCCAGTTCGTGGAAAGCCGTACATATCCATCCTGCACATCTGGCGGCTTCCTTGTCCGGTTGCTTTGATGAGCAAGGGAACCATCCCCTGTGTATCAAGCTCGGTTGGCGTACTTTTGCCCACGCAAGCAGCATCCACCCAGTGTGCTTTCTCAAGATTGCGGATGGTTCGATTGAACTTTGTTCGTCCACCGCTGCCACATTCAACGGGGAGGCCCAACGCTTGTACGCATTCAAAGAGTCTCCAGCGTGTGCCAGTAGGCACACCGACGCCCCCACTTTTCTAGCAGGTACTCGCGCAGTTCATAGCCTGCCAGCGTTCCCTGCTGATACTGGCATCCTTCAATGTCTGGTTGCTCCATCGCTTGCATATCGAAGCGGACCAACTCCATACTGATTGCTGCAATTGGGCACAGACGCATCAAGCGTTTGACCCAGGTGAGGACGTTACAGACACGGCTCTCTAGTGAAGGTGCAAGCCATCCTTTGTGCCTTCTGCGATTCTCGAAACGCGGCTTCCTATATCGGGTATGGCGTGATCGGCGTCCTCTCCTGATCGCCCGACGAGTATCAAGCGCGCTCGTAATGGCTTGCCCACGATGGATCAGTTCAGCGGCAAACACCACCTTGCCCGTCGTATCGTTCACGACGGCGACCCCTGTGGTGCGGCTGCCAGGATCGAGCTTGACACGCAGAGCTTTCACCTCTGGCATCTCACCTTCCCTTTTGAGCACAATCGTAAAGGGATAGCGTTTGAGGACTGCCGCCTTTCCTGAAGTGAGCAAGAACCGCGCTTCCCCTGGATGAACAGGAGTGAGCGGCTTTTTGTTGGTATCCACGACAAAAACGTATGACAGAGAAATTGCTCCTTCGTACACTCCGTATTCAGAGTACCAACGAAGCTATCGCTTCTAACTCCGTTCAGGTGCTCTGAGAGGAAGTGCCTCTGGTTTCCCAGGTAATGTTTGCCTCGACAATGTTACGAGAGCGGTTTGACGTGCAACACACGGGCTTTCCCCTTCAGCCTGTTTAATGCGGCACCGTAGCGGTTGGGACTGGCAACGTATCCCAACGTACCTATTTCGCTCGTAACGTAGCTAATTTCCTAGCTAAGTCTGGTCAGGAGGGCTTACTCACGCAAGCCCCTGAGTTTCAACTCAAGGGGTTCCTGACATGTGAGCCTCGTTGTGTAGCGAAAATAGCGGCGCAGGCTCGTAACGGAAGCCGCCGCCTCTGAAGGGAAGTATACACCTCGCGTGCTCAAAAGACAAATTCCGCTCTTGACAGGGGCATTTCTTTTTTTGCGTCATGGGGGAAAAGGAATCATCACCGAGTGTCATTCTGACCATGTAGGGGCGCGGTTCACAAGCCCGCACATCGGCCTGTGGAGCGCCACGGGCTTGTGAACCGCGCCCCTACAGCGGTCGGTTGGTCAGATCCTTTCATACAAAAAAGACAAATATCGCTCTTGACGGAACCGTGTTGAACGTCGTACTAATCGTTATCCTCGTCAACCGAGAAGACGTATCTGCCCTCGACGCAGTAATATTGCAGGTTGCCATCACTGTCCGTCAAAGGTATCGATTCGCTCTCGGGGTCTACCAGCAAGATACCCTCTTCGTCGCCGTCAGGACTGGGATGATACTTGATCTCCTCAACGTTCATGCTCTTCCTTCTTTCTTGAGCTGGCCTGTGTTGGCCGTCTCTCGCTCTGTATCTGCTCCGCTCCCCTCGCTTCCAGCCCGTGGAGAACGGATGCTGCAACGGTACACGTGCGAAACAGGCGCCTCCCGAGCTTGTCTGGTCTTACCGGTGCCACCAGGGCTCCAAAAGTCCCACAGGATAGAATGGCGCGCGCATGCTTCTTCCTATCCTCGATTGTTGTGGGCCTGTCCTGCTTCCCCCGGTGACTTTATATAATTTTTTTTTGATCCTCAACATTTATCAATAGAGCAAACAAAAAGTACTATAATATGGCATCAAAATATCGACACGAAGATTCTTATTTCCCACACTAAACGATGTATGTTCTCTCTTTTGTATGTTGACTATTTTACATAACGATTTCAATGTTGTCATATCTCAGAAATCGGCGTGTTCTGTTCCTATGTGTGTAGGCTGTTTGCACCTTGACGCCGGCGCATGTTATAGTATCCCTGAGGCTGGGAGGTGAAACGGTGGTTCCTCGTGTGAGCGCGGTTTACGGACCGACGGGGATCGGAAAATCCACAACTGTGCATGGCAAAAAGCCTTGTGTTGTCCTTTGTATAAAAGACGTTTCTGAACGATAAAAACAAAAAATTTAGGAGTCAATTCCATGGCATTTACAAAAAAGTTGCTGACCACCGGTCTTATCGTAGGGGGAGCATTGGGGGCAATGGCGGCTTATAACAGGCTAACGGAGTCTCTGGCTGGCGAGCTTGATACCGTCCTGACGGGGGAGGAGCGGCGCTATCCATGGAAATACGGCGATATGTTTTACGAGGTAAACGGTCCGCGCGATGCGAAGCCGCTCCTGCTGGTGCATGGCTTTGGCCCCGGCGCTTCGTCCTACGAGTGGCGGAAAAATATCGATAACCTTACGGGCTATTTCCGCGTCTATGCGATTGATCTGCTAGGCTTTGGCCTCTCCGATCACCCGGCTATCGACTACAGCGCCGAGCTCTACGCGGACCTGATCAGCGATTTTATCAGGGAAGCGATCGGCAAGCCTACCATTGTGGTGGCGCGCGGCCTCTCAAGCGCCTATGTGATTGCGGGTGCTTATCGCCGGCCCCAGTACTTTGAGCGCCTGGTCCTGGTCTCGCCGCCTCCTACCATCCTACAAGAGCTCTTCCCCGGCGCGTTCAACACTGCGATAAAGACCGTGCTGCGCCTGCCGATCGTGGGTCAGTTTATCTACAACCTGCTGACCTCGCGCGGCGCGATCCGCGGCTACTACGACGACCAGGGCTTCCACAATCCCGGCCTGATCACCGACGAGCTGGTCGAGTATATCTACACCAGTGCGCACCAGGCGGACAGCCGTTATCCCGCCGCGTCGCTCTTCAGCGATGGGCTGGTGCTGGACGTGCACGAGTCCCTCGCCCGGCTGCAGGTTCCCGTGATCGCCGTGTGGGGCCGCGAGGGCGCGCTTACGCCGTCCGAGGCCAGTGGCGCCTTCAAGCGTGTCAACCCGCGCATCGAGGTGCGCATCCTGGATAAGAGCCGCGCCCACCTGCAGGAAGAGCAGGCCGCCGAATTCAATACTCTGGTGCGCGATTTCGCTGCGGCTGCCGTAAAATAGTACGTGCATACATCGGGGTAGGGACGGGATAAATCCTTCTCTCACTGACACATTTTTTTGATCAATCATGTGATCGAGGTAGGGACCAGCTTCCAGCGCATCCGCGATTTACCGTTTTCCTCTCCTGACATATAGATATGCATGTATTCATGTATAATAAACGTTTCTTCATATGGAACGTGTAGGAATATGATAAATCCGGACGCGCTGGAAGCTGGTCCCTACCCCAAAAAAATCTCCTTTCTGAAAAAGTGTCAGGGAGAGACGAGTGGCACATCGCTCTCTCGCAAGTAAGCCTTACGCTGTAGTCAAGGTCTTCAGGGTCCTGGTCTGGTGCGTGTCCTGTATCACCTCTTCATTCGGAACCTCTGCACTCACCACTTCTGTATTAGAGACCTCTGCATTCACCACCTCTTCACCGGAGAGGCAGACCCGGTTGCGCCCGCTATGCTTGGCAACGTACATCGCAGCGTCGGCCCTCTCGATCAATTCCTTGCGCGTGATGCCATCGAGGGGATAGACGGCCAGGCCAAAGCTCGCGGTGACGGGAATAGCGACCGAGGATTGTGTCTCGTTTACCTCCCAGATGTAGGGCTGTGCTGCAATCGCATTACGCAGGCGTTCGGCCATCTCAAAGGCTTCGTGCTGCTCGATATCGGTGAGCAGGATCGCAAACTCTTCGCCTCCATAGCGCCCAACATAATCTTCCTGGCGCACACAATCGCGCAGTTTCTGCCCAACGAAGTGCAGGACCGCATCCCCTGCGCCGTGGCCCCAGGTATCGTTGACGCTTTTGAAGCGATCGACATCCACAAAAATGATGGCGCAGTCTCGTTGCGTGGTGTGGCACTGCGCGATCTCCTTATCAATATGGTCCATAATGGCACGGTGATTGGGCAGGCCTGTCAGGGGATCGGTGGTCGCGAGGGAGTTCAGGTGCTCATTGGCGATGCTGAGGGTCTCGTTCTGTTCCTGAATACGGGTGTAGAGGCTTTGCAGTTCCTGACGCGTCACTTCGTAAATATCGCTCATATTCTGGATAGTAGCCATCATCGTATACAAAGATTGCCCGATCTGCCCGATCTCGTCCTGACCTGCGTAAAAAGATGGCAGTTTCCTCTTGCTTACAGGTACTGACCAGTCGCCCTGGGCGAGCGCTACCAGGCCATCCGCCAGTTCCATTAACCATACGCTGGAGGCCAGCCGCGCTA
>WNGE01014874.1_pt1 | contig 12397 bp, 14 predicted proteins | sample 5400651 | NCBI WGS metagenome assembly WNGE01 (sample SAMN13153370, study PRJNA577476) | soil metagenome | isolation source: 60 cm soil or saprolite under grassland replicate 2 | place: USA:California | collected 2016-06-15 | reverse complement strand
GACCTCGCGAGGATGACGCGGTGGTCAGCTATCACCCGGACCCGCCGCAGCCGCTCCGCGCTCGCCTACGGCTCGCGCTCCACTGCCGCGGCGAAGAAGACCTCAACCCGCTCGTACACCACGAGCAGGGACGCTACTGTCGCTGGCGAAAGCACGGGCGATGAGACGTGTCCCCGGTGGCACTCTCGAACCGTCGGCTCCTCGCTTGTTCCAAGTCACGGTCAAAGCTGTCGAGTAGTACGGTTGGATGAACCCCGGAGCCGAAACGGACGTGCTGGCGATCCGCACAGGGTGTCCGAGAAGGTAGAGATTGACCACGGCCGACGATCGAGGCCCGGGCAACCGGGCCTCTTTTATCGGGAACCCGCATCGCTGCTACGGTTCGAGCGTCGCGGGGCGTGGCGCAGCCTGGTTAGCGCGCTAGTCTGGGGGACTAGAGGTCCCGAGTTCAAATCTCGGCGCCCCGACTGAGATACGCACGGCGGGAGGCACCGTGGCGAAGAGGGACTGGGCGGCGGACGCAGTGGCAGGCGCGATCGTTCTTGTCGCCGTCGGCATGGCATTGGGCGCGTTGGTGCTGGGGTTCTTCGTCGGACGGGACACAAAGCACATAACCACGACACCGGCTGCGATCTCAGCGGCGCCGGTCGACCCGCACGTCGCCGCCGGCGCACACGACTTCGTGCAGTTCGCGTGTGCCCAGTGCCATGGCGACCAGGGACGGGGCGGAGTCTCGGCGTTCGTGCCTGCACTGACCGGCGCGCGCACCCTGACGGCCACGCGGCTCCGCACGATCATCGACCACGGCCTCGGCGAGTCGAAAAACCCGGTGCGACCGTACATGCCGGTCTGGGGCGCGGTCATCTCGGATCGCCAGGTCGGCGACCTGGTCTCGTACATCCATGCCGGGCTACCAGCCGTGCCGACTGCGACGCCGCCTCAGATACCTACAGGGCAGGGGCTAGCCGTCGAGGGATCGACCCTCTACGTCACCTACGGATGCATCAACTGCCACGGTCCGAACGGGCTCGGTGGGGTTCCCAACCCGCGTTCGCCCGACAAGTCGATCCCGCCGCTCTCCGGCGCGGGGTTCCGGAGCGAGTTCAACACCGACGCCAAGATCATCGCCGTCATCCGCAGCGGAAGCGTGATCGGCCAGGCGCCGATCGTCAGCATGCCGCACTGGGGCGGGATCATCCCGAACGATCGCCTCCGCGCGCTCGCGGCGTACCTCGCGACCCTGAAGTAGCTCGCTACCCACAGCGGCCGCAGCACCGTTTCTGCCCGAACCAGCGGACAGTGCCGCTGTTCGCCAGGACGACAGCGGCGACTTCCAGCGCCTGCCTCGCGGCGTAGACGTTTCAAGGCGGCGCCTTCTCGTTCGGGCGCCTGCCGACTACCGTGGGAGACGTGAACGATCGCGAGCTGCAACGGAAGGCGCAGATCGCCGAGCTCCTGCTGGAGGCCGGCCGCCGGCTCGGCGAGACGGAGCCGCTCCGCGTCTACGACGCATTCCACGCGCTGCTCACGGACATCGTGCCGCACGACGGGATCGTCGTCTCGTACTACGACGAGCGCGACGGAATGATCCGCGCCGAGTACGTCTGGGTCGAGGGTGAGCTCGTCGACCCCGACAGGCTGCCGCCGCTCGAGTTGAACCGCGAAGGCGCCGGCATGCAGAGCCGTGTGATCGTCGGCGGCGAGCCGCTGCTCGTCAACGACGTGGCCGCTGAGGTCCAGGACACGCGCGGCACCTTCTACGACGTCGACCGAGAAGGGACGATCCGCAAGCTGCCCGAATCGGGGCCGCCTGGGACGTCGGCGGCGATGATGGTGCCGGTGCGGCAGGAAGGCCGTGTCGTCGGGGTCGTGCAGTTGATGAGCGACCACGGCACCTACACCACCGATCAGCTCGAGCTGTTCGAGGCGCTCGTCGGGCAGCTGGCGGCGGCCGTTCGAACCGCGCGCCTGCAGAGCGAGCAGCGGCGCCTGGAGGCGGCCGAGGCGGCCGCTCGCGCGGTCGCAGCGGAGCGCGAGCAGGCCGCGCACGTGCTCGAGGTCGTCGGTGACGGGATCTTCCTCGTCGACGACGCGGGTGTGGTCCAGCTCTGGAACCGCGCAGCCGAGCTCGCCACGGGCCTGCTCGCACAAGATGTCCGGGGCAAGCCGGTGGCCGACGTCCTGCCGGGTTGGAGCGCCCTCGCCGACCGTATCCCGATCTCGCCTTCAGACGTCGCGGCTCCCTCGGTGACGGTCCCCGTCGAGGTCGAGGGGCACGATCTCTGGCTGTCGGTCGTCGCCGTTCGCAGTGCCGCCGGAATCGTCTACGCCTTCCGTGACGTCACGGGTGAGCGGCGCCTCGAGGAGGAGAAGAACGACTTCATCGCGGTCGTCTCGCACGAGCTCAGGACGCCGATGGCCGGCGTCTACGGCGCAGCAGAGACCCTCCTTCATCGCGACGCGGAGCTCACGCCCGTCCAGCGCCGGGCGCTGCTCGAGATGATCGCGACGCAGGCGGAGCGCCTCAGCCAGATCACCGAGGAGGTTCTGCTCGCGGGAAGCCTCGACCGTGGCGACATCCGGGTCGATCGCCAGCCGGTCGACGTGGCCGCGCTCGTGAACGACGTGGTCGACACGACACGCGCGCGCGTGTCCCCGAGCAAGCTCGACCTCGAGATCGCCGGGGACGTCGGCGCGGTCGCCGGCGACCCGGACCGCATCCAGCAGGTGCTCGTCAACGTGCTCGACAACGCGGTCAAGTACGGCGCAGAGCCGATCACGATCCGGCTGGAGCGGAGCCACGGCAGCGTCCGGATCTCCGTCGCCGACACCGGTCAGGGCATTGCGCCCGCCGACCGCGCGAGGATCTTCGAGAAGTTCTACCGTGCAGACCCGCAGCTGACGAATGCGCCCGGCGGCACCGGTCTGGGGCTGTACATCTCACGCGAGCTCACGCAGCGCATGGGTGGACGGATCGACGTCGAATCCGCGCCCGGCGAGGGAGCCACATTCGTGATCGAGCTGCCGCGCGCAGAGACTCCGTTCATGCGCCGGTTCGCCCGCGGTCGCCGATAGCCGATACGGCGTCGTCGAGGCCCGCATGCACCGAGCGGGCGACATACACCGTCCAGGGATGCGGCCGCGTCTCGCCTGCATAGACCACGACCGGGAGGCCGCGCGCGTGCGCGTACCACGCCTCCATCGCAGTTCCCTCGTCAGGTGCAGTGAAGTCGGCGAGCACGACGTCGCACGAGTCGATGTCGTCGAGATCGCCTTCGACGATCTCGACCTCATGGCCTTCGGTTCGACCGCGGAAGTCGCGGCGGAAGGGGTCGAGGGGCTCGTGGCCCGCCTCCCGCAGAAGCTCGGCGGCAAAGCGCCGATACTCGTCCGCCGGCGGCGGCCCGGCCAGATACACGCGCGACACGGAACTAGAGTACGCGGCGATGGAGCAGGAATTCGTCGCCCTCGGGCAAGCGGGCAGCGAGGCGTACGCCGGCCTCGAGACGTTCCCCAACCCCGGCGTCGAGCGCGTCGAGCTGGTCAGCGACGAGTTGAGCGCCGTCTGCCCGATCACCGGCCAGCCCGACTTCTACACGGCGACGATCGCATACGAACCCGCGGACCTGTGCCTCGAGTCGAAGTCGCTGAAGATCTACCTCTCGCGTTTCCGCGACCAGGGTGCGTTCTGCGAGGCCCTAGCGGTGCAGATCCGCGACGAGGTGGCGGCGACGCTGGAGCTCGCCACCGCCGCCGTGCACGTGACGCTCCGCCAGAAGGCGCGCGGCGGCATCACGATCACCGCCTCGGTCTGACGCGATGGGCCAAAAGGCCCATTGATCCGTCAGGAGAAGGTGAGATGATCGCGAAACCCCCTCGGTATGCGGCGCCTCCTTCTCTGCACGCTGCTCGTCCTCGCCCTGCCCGCAGTCGCGCGGGCGGCCCCGGCGCGCGTAACGGCGTTCTACTACCCGTGGTACGGGACGTCCGCCCAGGACGGCGCCTACCGGCATTGGGCGCAGGACGGGCACGCGCCGCCCAACGACATCGCCTCGGCGTACTACCCTGCGGTCGGGCTCTACTCGTCGAGCGACCACCTCGTCGTCTGGGCGCAGATGGGCGAGATTCGCGCCGCCGGCATCGACGAGATCGCAGTCTCGTGGTGGGGCAGGGGCTCGGACGAGGACCAGCGGCTGCCGCTCGTGATCGCGGCCGCGCGCTCCTACGGGATCGCGGTCGCGGCCCACCTCGAGCCGTATGCCGGCCGGACGGTCGGGAGCATCGTCAACGACGTCGCGTACCTCCGCTCCCTTGGGATCACGACCTTCTACGTCTACCGCGCGCTGGAGCTGCCGATCGGCGACTGGGCGACCGCGCACGACGCGCTGCACGCCGGCGGCTCGATCCTCTACGCGCAGACCGGGATGACAGGTGGCGCGGCGGCGGCGGGCTTCGACGGGATCTACACCTACGACATCGTCACGTACTCGGGCGACAAGTTCGGCCGCCTCTGCGCCGAGGCGCACGCGTTGCATCTGCTCTGCGCGCCGTCGGTCGGCCCCGGCTACGACGCGCGGCGCGGCAGCGGCGATGCGCGTGTCAAGCCGAGGCGGAACGGGCTCACGTACGACTCGATGTGGCGCGCAGCCATGGCGGCAGGCGCAGACGCCGTCACGATCACCTCGTTCAACGAGTGGCATGAGGGGACGCAGATCGAGCCCGCGGCCGTGCCGCAGCGACACGGCCGGTACCGCTATCTCTCGTACGACGGCGCGTGGGGGCTGCACGGCGTCCTGGCCGAGTACGCGTACCTGTTCCGGACGCGCTACTGGTCGGACGTCTTCCGCAGCACGTCGCCGGTAGACCCGAAGACCAGCGCCTCGTAGAGCCCGGTCTCGTCGACGCCTCGCAGTTGGAGGTGGTCGAGGTCGACGACCGCATCGGACCGCGACTCGAGTCCGAGCGCCGCCGCTCCCTCGTCGGAGCCGAAACAGAGCAAGGCGTCGACCGAGATGACGCCGCGCTTGCCGGTCTGGCGCCGTGCGATCGCCTCGAGCTCGCGCAGCTCCTCGAGCGGGTCGATCCGGATGTTCGAGTCCGAGCCGATGCAGATCCCGATCCCCCGGTGACAGACCCGCGCGACCGGCAGAAAGCCGTCGCCCAGGTTCGCCTCCGTTGTCGGGCACGCGCAGATGCGTGACCCGGCGTCGCGCAGCAGATCGAGCTCGTGCCCGTCGGCATGCGTCGCGTGGATGACGGTCGTGCGCGCGCCGAGGCAGCCTTCGCGGTCGAGCAGCTCGATCGGGCGGAGGCCGTACTCGGCGACGCACTCGTCGATCTCACGCGGTTGCTCGTCAACGTGTACATGCAAGGGCAGCTCGTGCTCGTTCGCGTAGCGTCCCAGCTCGCGCAACGCGTCCGCCGGGCAGGCGCGCACGGAGTGGGGGGCGACGCCGACGCGGATCCCGTCCGCTCGTAGCGCCTCGAGCTGGCTCAGGTAGTCGGCGACCGACTCCTGCCGGAAGCGCGCGGAGCCTCCGCGCAGGTAGCACGCGAACAGACAGACGAACGCGATGCCTGCCTGTTCAGCGGCCGCCGCGGCGGCGCGTGCCTCGTCGAGACCGAGGTAGTGGAACTCGCCGACCGCCGTGTACCCGTTGGCCCGAAGCTCGCGGTAGACCTCGACGTATTCGCGGCGGATCTCAGCGACGGTCAGCGACTCGGCAAGCGCGATCATGCCGTCCCGCCAGGCCCAGAAGTCGCCGCCGGGAGCCCGTCCCCGCAGCGCACGCTGGAAGGCGTGGCAATGCGCATCCACGAAGCCGGGAATCGCGAGCGTGCTCACGGTGCGACGGTAACCCTCGAACCTGGTTCCGCGCTGTGGAACCTGGTTCGTGAGTGAAACGCTGCGTCCGCCGTATCCTTAGGAACGTGGCTGCTCGCACCGTCCCTGCTTCGCTCGCGCAGCTGCCGAACGCCCTCACCCTGGCCCGGCTGGCACTGATCCCCGTCTTTGTCGTGCTGATCACCACGAGCGACGGCGGCCGCTCATGGCCCGCCGCGATCGTCTTCGGCGTCGCCGGCGTCACCGACCAGGTCGACGGCTTCCTGGCCCGGCGCTGGCACGTCGAGTCCGCGTTCGGCAAGATCGCCGACCCACTCGCAGACCGGCTGATGATCGACGCGGCCGTGATCCTGATCGTCTATGCGGGCCGGCTGCCCTGGCCCGCGCTCGTGATCCCACTCCGGGACCTGGTCGTCCTCGCCGGCACGCCAATCGTGCTCGGGCGCGGCTACGAGTTTCAGGTCAACCTCCTCGGCAAAGCTGGTACGTGGCTGCTCTATGCGGCACTCGGTTTTGTGATGGTCACGCACAAGGGGTCACAGTGGCCGCTCTGGCTCTTCTGGAGCGGGCTTGCGCTCGCGCTCGCGGCGCTTGCCGAGTACGCGGTCAAGGCGAGACGTGAGGTGAGCTCGGCATGAAGGCAGTAGTCATGGCTGGGGGCGAAGGGACTCGGCTCAGACCGCTGACGTCCAACCAGCCGAAGCCGATGGTGCCGATCGTCGGCAAGCCATGCATGGAGCACATCCTCGAGCTGCTGCGCCGCTACGAGTTCACGGACGTCGTCGTCACGGTCGCGTTTCTCCCGCAGGCGATCCGCTCCTACTTCGGCGATGGCGAGCCCCTCGGCTTGAACATCGAGTACTCCGTCGAGGAGAGCCCGCTCGGTACCGCCGGCTCCGTCCGGCTCGCGAGCGGCAGGCTCGACGACACGTGTCTCGTCATCTCCGGTGACGCGCTCTGCGACTTCGACCTCTCGCGCATCGTCGAGTTCCACCGCGAGAAGAAAGCAGCGGTCACGATCGGGCTGAAGTCGGTCGAGAATCCACTGGAGTTCGGGATCGTCGTCACCGACGAGGACGGCCGCGTCGAGCGCTTCCTCGAGAAGCCGTCGTGGGGCCAAGTCTTCTCCGACACGATCAACACCGGCATCTACGTGATCGAGCCCGAGGTCCTCAAGCACGTGCCGACCGACCGTCCGTACGACTTTTCGAAGGAGTTGTTCCCGCTGCTGCTCGAAATGGGACGGCCGATCTACGGCCACCTCTGCGAGGGGTACTGGCAGGACATCGGGAACATCGACCAGTTTCGGCAGGCGAACTTCGACGCGCTCGACGAGAAGGTTCAGCTCGACATCTCGGGGCTCCGCATCCGCGGCGACGTCTGGATCGGCGAGGGCGTCGAGATCGACGACGTCGAAGGCGTCGAAGGGCCCGCGTTCATCGGCAACTACTCCACGGTCTCGCCTGATGCGTCGGTCGGGCCGTACTCGGTGCTCGGCCCTGGCACGACGCTGCGCGAGCGCGCGCGGGTGTCGCGCTCGGTGATCGACGCGTCGACCTACATCGGACGCAGCGCGATGATCGAAGGCGCGGTCGTCGGGCGCAACTGCGACATCAAGGCGCACGCGCGCGTGCACGAAGGCGTCGCGATCGGAGACCAGGTCACGCTCGGCGACCAGTCGGCGATCTTCCCCGGCGTTCGCATCTACCCGTACAAGGAGGTCGAGTACGGCGCGCAGATCCACGAGAGCGTGATCTGGGAGTCGCGCGGCACGAAAGCGCGGCGCGCGGGTGGTTGCCAGCCGCGAGAGCGCACCGGCGTACCGGATGATCAAGCGCGCGCTGATCTCCGGCCTCAACTCGACGGGCGTCCAGGTCGCCGACCTGCGCACGCTGCCGGCGCCGCTCGGCAAGCACCTCCTGAAGACGCAGGGCTACGACGCGGCGTTCCACGTCGGTGCGGCGACGCACGACCCCGAGGCGGTGCAGATCCGGCTCTTCGAGCGGCCCGGGATCGCGCTCTCGCTGGCGCTGCAAAAAGAGGTCGAGAAGCACTTCACCCGCCAGGAGGTGCGCCGGGTCGGGTTCGCCGAGATCGGCTCGATCACGTATCCAGCGCGCGCCCGCGAGAGCTACGCGACCGATTTGCTCTCCGGGCTCGACACCGACGCGATCAAGGGGCGCGGCTTCCGGATCGTGGTCGACTACGGCTACTCGGCCGCGAGCTACGTGCTGCCGCTGGTGCTCGGCCCACTCGGCGTGGAGGCGATCACGGCGCATCCGTTCGAATCGGACGCTGCGTCGGGCCCGGTTCGGCTGCAGGAGACGATCGAGCAGGCGAAGCGCCTCGTCGGCGCCGTCGACGCGAGCTTCGGAGCGGTGTTCGACCGCTCCGCCGAGCGGCTGTACCTGCTCGATGAGACGGGACGCGAGGTGCCGGTAGACCAAGCGTTGTTGCTCTTCCTGCGCCTGATCGGCTCGAACGGCCATCACGGCAAGGTCGCCGTGCCGATCAACGCAACGAGCCAGGTCGAGCGGCTGTTGCAGGATGGGCTCGAGGTCGTGCGGACGCCGGCGTCGCTCTCCGAGCTGACGAGGGCTGCCGCCTCGGATGGGTTCATCTTTGCCGGCGCGGTCGGCGGCGGCTACGTCTTCCCGGACTTCCTGCCCGCCTACGACGCGATCGCCTCCCTCTGCAAGCTGCTCGAGCTGCTGGCGCCCGTCGAGCAGCCGCTCTCGCAGCTCGTCGGCGAGCTGCCGAAGCCGACCCTGGTTCACACCCAGGTGCAATGCCCGTGGGCGCTGAAGGGCACCGTGATGCGCGTCCTCAACGAGCGCTTCGCCGACGCACGCGTCGACCTGCGCGACGGGATCAAGGTCTTCGACGACCGCGGCTGGGCGCAGGTGCTGCCCGATCCCGACGAGCCGCTGATCCACGTTTACGCCGAAGGCGACACGAAGGAGGTCTCCCGGGAGCTCGAAGCCGAGCTGCACACGCTCGTCGCCGAGGTGATCGACCGGGAGGAGATCGGCAGCCGGAGCTGAAACCTGAACCTGAGGTTGACGGTTCCGGGTACGTCTGCTGGAATTCCTCGGTCCAGGTTCAAGCTAACGAAAGGCGGCACGGTGGAACCGCTCCCTGATTTCGGCTCCCTCTCCGACGACGAGCTGAAGCGCCTCATCGGGCAGCTCGAGGCCGACGAGCGCGAGGTCAGCTACCAGCGGCGCCTGCTGCACGGCAAGATCGACATCCTGCGCGCCGAGCTGGTGGCGAGGCTGCAGAAGTCGGGCGGGCGCAGCGTCCTCGACCAGGTCGACGTCGACCGGCTGACCGAGATCCTCGCCGGAAAGGCGAGCCCGCAGCCGTGAGCTTCGTTTACTGCCAGGAGTGCGGCTTCCAGAACCCGGAGGCGGCCAACTACTGCTCGCGCTGCGGTGCGCTGCTGCCGAAGCAGGAGCAGTCGGTGGAGACGACGCAGGCGCTCTCGCCCGAGGAGGTCGGCGATCTCGAGCACGACGAGTTCGGCGGCATCGAGGGCCCGGCACTCGTCGTCCGCTCCGGCGGCGGCAGGGCGGGGGAGACCTTCCGGCCGGCCCGCGAGCGCACGCGGATCGGCCGGTCGCCGGAGTGCGAGATCTTCCTCGACGATGTCACCGTCTCCCGCAACCACGCGATCCTCGTCGAGCGCGACGGCGCGTACGTCGTGGAGGACCAGGGCTCGCTGAACGGCACGTTCGTCAACCGCAGGCGCATCGACAACGCGCGGCTGGAGAACGGAGACGAAGTGCAGATCGGCAAGTACCGCCTCACCTTCATCGCATGACGTCGACGGCTGCACACCTCCCGCGTGAGCGTCTGCTCCGGATCGGAGAGGTCGTCAGGCGGCTGGGGGAGGAGTTCCCCGACATCTCGATCGCGAAGATCCGCTACCTCGAGGACGAGGGCCTGGTGATGCCCCGCCGGACCCAGGGCGGCTACCGCCTCTTCAGCGAAGGCGACCTGGAACGTCTGCAGACGATCCTGCGGCTGCAGCGGGACGAGTTCCTGCCGCTGCGCGTCATCCGCGACGAGCTCGACGCACCCGGCCAGAAGGAGCGCAAGCGGCGCCGGCCGACCGCCCTCGGGACCGCCGAGGACGAGATCGCGCTCGCTGAGCTGTGCGAGCGCGCCGCGATCCCGCCCGAGCTGGCAAAGGAGCTCGAGGACTTCGGCCTGCTCGGCCCGCACGGCAGCGGCGCCGAGAAGCGCTATCCGGAGTCGGACGTGGACGTCGCCGCGACCTGCGCGCAGCTCGCGCGGTTCGGCGTCTCCCCGCGGCACCTGCGCACGTTCCGGACCGCGGCTGGACGCGAAGCCTCGCTGCTCGAGCAGCTGATCGGGCCGGCGCTCCGCGCGCGCAACCCGGAGCGCCGCGCACAGGGACTGCGCGACCTGCAGCAGCTCGCTGATCTCGCCAGCGAGCTCTCATCGCTGCTCTTCTGGCGCGACCTGCGAGACTTCGCGCAGTGACGACCGCCGACCTGCGCTCGAAGATCCGTGAGGTTCCGGACTTTCCGACGCCGGGGGTCGGCTTCAAGGACGTGACGCCGCTGCTCGCCGACCCGGCGACGCTACGGGCGACCGTCGGCGAGCTGGCGGACTGGGTGAAGACCAAGCAGCCGGACCTGGTGCTCGGCGCCGAGGCGCGCGGCTTCTGGCTCGGCTCCGCGATCGCGGTCGAGGCAGGCGTCGGCTTCATCCCCGCACGCCGGCCGGGCAAGTTGCCGCCGGAGACCGTGAGCGCGCGCTACGTGCTCGAGTACGGCGAGAACTCGCTCGAGCTCCACCCGGACCTGATCCCGGAGGGCGCCCGGGTCGTCATCCACGACGACGTGCTGGCGACGGGGGGCACGGTCGAAGCGATCTGCAAGCTCGTGCACCAGCTCGGCGGCGTGGTCGTCGGCGCGTGCTTCATCATCGAGCTGACGTTCCTCGGCGGCCGCGAGCGGCTCGCCGACACGGATCTGCATGCGCTCATCTCGTACTAAAGCCCTAGCGCCCGCGCAACGCCAGGTGTGCCGTCCGCGTTATCGGTTATGACAACCGTATGTACGACGCGCTGACGACCTCGTACACGTTCCCGTGCCCGCTGCACGGCGAGACCCACGTGCGGCTGTCGCGCTTCCGCACCCTCGAGCGCCTGGGGGGTGCACAGCATCCCTCCGTCTACCGAATCGAGTTCGCCTGCGGCTGCGGGGCCGAGCATCCGGCGCTCGTCACCCACGACGATCTCGACCTGGCGCCGCTCGGCCTCCAGGACGAGACGACGTTCGTCAACCTGATGACGTCGCGCGTCGAGGGGACAGCCGGCGAGCTCGGCGACCTCGCCGCGACGCGGATCAAGGCGGGGGAGTGGCCGTGGAGCTTCTTCTGCTGGCCGGAGGACCGGCCTCGCCCGGTGTTCCCGTCGGCGTTCAAGCTGCTCGCCCCCGCCGTGACCGGCGACCGCGTCGGGCTCGCGGTGCGCTGTCCGGTGTGTGGCAAGGTGTCGGTCAACCTCGTCTCGCGGGAGCACGTCGACCTGCCGTTCGTGAACGACCGCGAGGTGGGAGTGGTGGAGCATCTGTTCGAGCAGGACCTCGCCGCAAGGCTCGATGAGTTCCGCTCGGAGCTCTACTCCGGCTCCTTCGACGCTCGCCGACTCACCCTTGAGTAGCCGGTTCACTCCCGCAAGGGATAGTGGGACCCACCGGGCCCCGCCGATAGGTCTGCTGGGTCAGATGTTTCCTCTCCAGCCGTACCCCCACCGGGGAGCAGGCTTGCTCCTCTCGCACTGCGCCGCTCTCTGCGACGAGCGTCCGCGGGCCTACGACCGCCTCGAGCAGGCGTTGGGCGGAGACCTGACGCGGCTGCTGCTGCGGGCCCTGACGGGCTCTCAGGGGCGCCGGGGCTCGTCCTCGCCGTAGACGCGGACGAAGAGGAAGATCAGGAAGCCGCCGACGCAGCCGGCGATGAACGAGATCCCGCCGGCGATGCCGACGGCGGCCCCGCCGATCCAGATGAACAGGCCGAGGAAGAGGGCCCAGAGGAACGACGTGACACCGTGGTCGAGGGCGGGCATGCGCAGATGCACGAGTGCGATCCTAGCCAGGAGCTCGGCGCGAATGCCGGCTGTGCTGGCATTCGCTCGCCACCGTCCCGCCGAAGCCACCAATCCGGACGAAGCCCGGGGAGGGCGAGGACCAAAAAAAGGCAAAAAAAATTCACCGAGCCGGTTGCGCTTTCGTCCACCTTCCCCGGGAACCTTCGGCTTCCGCCTACGGCCCTCGGGAGCGGCTTCGACCTACTCGCGCTCCGTGCTCGGTGCAAGGGGGAAGGTAGTGCCTCTGCAACCGGTGCGCAAGGGGACTGGAACGGCAATTCCCGCAATTTGCGGAGAGTTCCACGAGGACAGCGCGATCTAGCGATTCGTGCTCCACGCTACAAAGATGCGGGACCAGAGATTCGCCGAGCCGGTAGCGCTTTCGTCCATCGCGCCCGGTGACTTTCCGCTTCCGCGTACGACCGCCTCGA
>WNGE01012381.1_pt1 | contig 12398 bp, 10 predicted proteins | sample 5400651 | NCBI WGS metagenome assembly WNGE01 (sample SAMN13153370, study PRJNA577476) | soil metagenome | isolation source: 60 cm soil or saprolite under grassland replicate 2 | place: USA:California | collected 2016-06-15 | reverse complement strand
CATCGGCCTCTCCGTCGGCGAGGCCCTGTCGGCGCTGCTTTCAAAATACCTGGATTGCGTGGTCGCCGTCGATCAGCAGGAGATCGAAGCCTTCTTTGGCAACTTTGTTCCCCGCTCGCGGGTGAAGGAAGCAGTCAATGCGTTGCTGAACGCGCGCGAGCTGACGTTTACCCATATCGGGAACCGATCCCTCCTGCAAATCACCCCTCCCAAAGCCGGGCCGTCCGAGCGGACTGCTGATAGCACGAGGGGGACACTTTCGTGAGACCTATGCCGAAACACCGGTTTCTGAACCACGATTCTGGTCCAGCCGATACGCCTCCTCCGCCAGCGCCAGCGCTCCCAGAATTCCTGCGCGATTGCCCAGACCTGGCGGAATCACGTAGTGATCTAAATCTTCCATCAGCTCGCGGGCGCGAACGTAGCCATTGAGCAACCGGGCCAGTTCGGCACGGATCATCGGGAACAGCCATGCCTGCTGCATTACTCCGCCGCCAAGCAGAATGCGCTTCGGCGAAAGGGTGCAAACCCAATTCGCCAAGCCCAGAGCGAGATAGCGTGCCTCCAGTTGCCATCCGGGATGGGCCGCTGGCAAGTTTATGCCTGCCACTCCCGATCGCTGCTCGATCGCGGGACCCGATGCCAGTCCTTCCAGGCAATCGCCATGAAAGGGACAGCAGCCACGATAGGGGTCGCGGTTCAGGTCGTGCGGCACCCGGATGTGCCCCATCTCTGGGTGAACCAACCCGTGCAGCACGCGGCCACCAACGATGGCGCCGCCGCCAATTCCAGTTCCAATAGTTAGATATATAAAATCAGAAAGACCCTGCGCCGCTCCCCATCGTGCTTCGCCCAAAGCAGCCGCATTAACGTCCGTATCAAACCCTACGGGCAAGCTGAGGGCCCTGCGCACGGTGCCGACAAAATCAAAATTCCGCCAACCTGCCTTTGGGGTGGAAGTTATGAATCCGAAGCTCGAGGAACCTGCGCGCAAATCCACCGGGCCGAATGAGCCGATGCCCGCCGCTTTCAACTTGCCCGCAGAATTTTCCTGCAGGAATTTGACAGCTGCGGCCACAGTGCATTCAGGAGACGTGGTCGGAATCTCAACCGTCTTCAGATCGTCGGGCCCGCTTCCAATTCCACAAATGAATTTCGTTCCACCGGCCTCGATTGCGCCAAACATGTTCATTTGACCCGCAGGGAGTCTGCCACAGGAGCCGCGAATTGCAAAATTCGAGTCCCTGCTGCGTGGACGTTCGTGTTTCGGTACTGCGTGTACAATCTCCTGTTCTCCGAATGAGCGACTCCTCCTCGCGCAAACTTATCATCGCCATTGATGGCCCGGCGGGCGCCGGGAAGAGCACCATTGCTTCCCGGCTCGCTCGCAAACTCGGCTACGTAAATCTCGAAAGTGGTGCGATGTACCGTGCCTTGGGGCTTAAAGCCATCGAATGGGACGTGTCTTTTGAAGATGAATCCGCACTCCTGAACCTGGCGCACAACTCACGCATTCAGCTTGAGCCGACGCTTACCGGAAATCGCGTTTTATTGGATGGTCGCGACGTAAGCCAGCGCGTGCGTGAGCCCGATGTGACCGACGCTGCCTCGCGAGTCTCTGTACATCCTAAAGTGCGCGAATGGATGGTTGCCCGGCAGCAGGAGCTTGGCGTCGGCGGAGGCATCGTTATGGAAGGCCGCGATATTGGGTCGAAAGTCTTTCCCAATGCCGATGTCAAAATCTTTCTTGACGCCGACCCGGTCGTGCGAGAGCAGCGGCGCCTGCGGCAGCAAAACGTGAGAGACGTTTCCGCTGAATTGACGGCCGCCGAACTCCGCGAACGCGACCGTCGGGATCGCACGCGTGCCGCTTCTCCTTTGGTGCCTGCTCCTGATGCGCTGATACTAGATTCCACCAGCATGTCTGAAGATGAGGTCCTGCAAAGGGTGGAAGAGTTCGTGAAAACGAAGATGGAGTCTTGAGGCAAGGTCAATGTTCCTGGGGCGAGTATCTTGATCGCCGCACCCCAATGCGAGATTGACTTGCGGGTGTATGCCTCCGAACATGGCCCAGTTTTATCATTGGTCAAACCATCTCGCATTACCGCATTGTCGAGAAGCTGGGCGGCGGCGGGATGGGCGTGGTCTACAAGGCCGAGGACACCATGCTCGGTCGCTTTGCGGCGCTGAAATCTCTGCCGGATGAAGTCTCCCAAGACCCGCAGGTCCTTGAACGCTTCCGTCGCGAGGCGCGGGCCGCGTCCGCTCTAAACCATCCCAATATCTGCACCATATACGAGATCGCGAACCACGAGGGGCAGTGGTTCATCGCAATGGAGTACCTGGATGGCATGACTCTCAAGCACCGTGTTGCCGGGCGAGTGCTTACTGACAACCGGTGAAGCCAAGTGGCGCCGCAGTGACGGGGGTCCCAGCCGTCACCGACAAGGTTGCATTTGTATCCGTCACGCTGGTCTGCATATTCGACGGGCTGCAATCCGCCTGACCCGCCGATCCGGGGATGAAGGCGTTTGCGCCCACGGTGTAGTCCACTTCTGTTAAAGCGGGAGCCGCCGGCGTTTGGTTTCCACCCGAGTTAAAAGTCCCAATGCTCGGGTTAGCCGCGGGAACAGAGAGCGTGTAGCTCACGCAGTCTGTGCTCGGCGGACAACTCGCGCCAGCCGCAGTAGTCAGGGTGGCAGTCGCGGCTGACTGTTGCGCCAGCGGAACTGTAATAAACATGCTGTTGCCGATGGACTGCAGCGCAGAGACGGATAGATCAGCCACTGTCCCTGTGCTCCCCGTACTGGTCGTGACCTGACCGCTGATCGAAGCCGGCAGCCCCGCCGTTGTGAGTGGAACCGTACCTAGTGAGTCGCCTGCTTTGACGCCGGTAATTGCGGTAGCCGCATAGGCATTTCCCGAACCATCGATCGCAACCGCGACCAGGTTATACATGCCGTCCGCAACCGGGCAGAAAACGAAGCTCCCGTTGGAGGCCGGCACTGCTTCCATCACCACGGTGCCATCGGCTTGCTCAAGTGCCACGACGGTGTTGCCACCAACGACCGCCTGCTGCGACGAGCCATCGATAATTGTTCCGCTGATTGAACTTGACGCCGACTGCAACGAGACTTCGCCAGCATGCAGCACCGGCTTCAGCCGGTACTGCGCGCTGCCTTGCACTACGACGGAAGCGCAGGCGTCGAAATCTATATTCAAATCTTTTGTCTGGCCCGAGCCTACCGTGAAGCTTCCGCCTGCAATTTGCCCGGATGGAATTTTGATTCCGGTCTGCGTCTCCGACGAAAGCTGTAACGCTTGCGGCGTGTTGGAAGGATCGCTGGTTAGCATCAGGCAGTTTGCGACGTTGCCGCACTTATTGTTGTTTACGCTGGCACTGTTCGGCGCCAACACCACCCGAATCTGCTGGTACGTTCCCGGCTCGATTTCGGCCGAGCCCAGCATGGCGAGGAAGCACTGGTTTGCCACTCCGAGCAAATCTACTTGCAGCGGATTGTCCTTCAAACCCGAAGCGAGGTGTATCCATCCGGCATCGTTGGCCGAGGCGCTTGCACTCTGGTGAATCAGCACGTCGTTCACGGTCACATAGACGTGCCGGTACGGACCTTGTGGTGCTGCGCAGGTGGGCGGATCACTTATGCTCGTGTTAACAGTCCCGGGCTTGCTGCCGCCGCTACAACTCATAAGAAAGATTGCCAGCGCGACGATCGCCAGCAGTAACCCGATATATATGCGCAAACGCATTACTCCTCCTGAACTTCAAATTAGACGACTCTAATGTCCCATGATCGAACCTGATCGCGCAGGTTACCTTTGTTCACCAGGAGGGTCATTCCGTGAGGACGGTGCGTGAGGTTCGTAGCAGCGACAAAGAGCAAAATGAGGGGGTTGCTGACCCACTTAAGGAAGCCTAACAAAACCGGAAGGAGGTGGTGATGCTGCCATCGTTTGCGGTATGGGCTGTGGCACATCTAGCACGCGAAAGCGCCGTCTGACGGGGCATTCAGGGCCCTACCCGCAATAATTTGACTTGACACCAGCCGTTTTGAGAATAGACTTCTCCTGCTCAGCGCACCGCATCCGCTTTTTGCCGCTTCGCAGTGGTTCGACTGAACGGGCCCCTCGGCTCCCAGCCTGCACATCAGAGGAGGCAATATGAAATCCAGAACATTGAAGTGCATTACCGCCATCACCTTATTCGCCGCGCTGGCGGTCCCCGTTCGACTGGCCGCGCAGCACACTCGACACAAGCCCAGAGAAATTCGTACGTCCGGCGGCCCCTCAAGCGGATCTGTCGCCGTCGGAACGCACCCTCTGAACAACGCCGTTGCGAGAGGGGGCGCGCATACGCCTACTCCCGATTCCAATGCTCCGAACTGTTTCGGTGAATGCTACAACAGCGGGGCCAACGACATCAATGCAAACGGAGTCGTTACTGGGATTTCACAGGACGGTGCAATCAATCCCATAACCGGCTTGCTGGAGTTCGACACCGTCGTTTGGAAAGACGGTCAGATCATCAATCTCGGGACGTTCGGGGGAAATTGGAGCTATGCGAACGCTACCAATAACCGGGGCCAAGTAGCCGGATTTGCACTGAATACGACGCCCGACTCAATAACAACCGGCGTGCTGGCGACCGGCAACGGCTCTTCTGGCGCTCGCGCGACACCCCCCTTCGCCGCGAAGCTGAGCTCCGAGACGCTGGCTGGAGCCCGCGGAGAGCCCGGCGATGGTCGGCACGGTGACGACGTTGCGCCGAGTGATTCCGAGCAGGTGGACGTCTTCGGGGCGGCGCAGCAGGATTACCTGCACCGCGCCTATCCCGCGGCCGAGGTGTCCGTCAAGGACACGCTGAATGCCCAGAAGGCGTGGACAAACATCAAAGCAAAGGGTCTGGCCATAGGCCAGAACGATCCCGGCAGCTGGACACTGATCGGGCCCAGCATCGCCAACTTCCCGGCGATCCTGACGTTCAGCGGCCACGACTACACGACGTCCGGCCGCGCGAGCGCGCTTGCGATTGCGCCGAACTGTAGTCAGGCGCAGTGCCGCATCTACGTCGGCGCTGCCGGCGGCGGCATCTGGCGTGCCGACAACGGCCTTGCGACCTCGCCAAACTGGATTTTCGTCTCCGGCAGCTTCACCACGAACGCGATCGGCACGATGACGCTCGACCCGAGCGATCCCACGGGCAATACCCTCTACGTCGGAACGGGCGAGCCAAACGGCTCCGGTGACTCCGAGGCCGGCTTCGGCATCTACAAGACGACGGACGGCGGCAACACTTGGAGCCATCTCGCTGCGAGCACAAGTGTTGCCAGCCAAGCTGGCTGCGGCGCGACGCCCACCATCGGTCCCTACAGTGGGCCGGCGTTCGACGGCCGCTCGATCAGCTCGATCGTCATCAACGGCAGTACGATCTACGTCGGCTCCGCGCGGGGCGTCCGCGGTGTCGCGGTGCCGACGGGCGGCTCGTTCTCGCTCAACCCGAACTTCCCCCCGATCGGCATCTGGAAGTCGACCGACGGCGGCGCGAACTTCACGCTGATCGGAAACCCAACAGCCGTCTGCCTCAACCCGCTTCTGCCAGGGGGCGCGGTCATCTCGAGCTTCGGCTCGGGCCGCGGCGTAAACCACGTAGAAGTCGACCCGAACACCGCGAGCACCATCTACGCGGCGGCTTTCGGCAAGGGGATCTTCCGTTCGCCGGTTACCGGCTCCAACTGGGATAAGATCTTCAACCCGGGTGCCACGTCGAGCTCAGGCCGCACTGAGTTCGCGGCGACGGCTCTCGATGCGACGCACACGCGGGTGTACGTCGGCGACGGTGCCAACAGCTCGACGCTGACGGCGTTCTACCGTTCCGATAATGCGACGCGCCCCGTGAACGAGCTCTTCGACGGCACGAGCAACGTCGGCTGGAAGAACCTGACCAGCTCCGATCGGACCAACCCGTACTACGCGACGTTCAACTTCTGCACGGGACAATGCGTCTATGACAACTTCGTCGTGACGCCGCCGGGCCATCCCGACGAGGTCTTCCTCGGCGGCTCGTATCAGTACGGCGAGTACGGCTTCCGTTCGAACGGCCGCGCCGTGCTCCGGTCGACGAACGCCGGCGAGAAATTCACCGACATGACGTGGGATGCGACGACCGACCCGGCGCCTGCGGGTTCCTGTTGCGACCCGACACCATACGCACCGAACGGAATCCACCCGGACCAACATGCGCTCGTCGTCAATCCGAACAACACCGGCATGTTCTTCGAGGCTTCCGACGGCGGCGTGGTCCGCTCGAGCGGCAGGTTCACGGACATCTCGTCCCAGTGTGACTTGCGGCCGCTTTCGGCGCCAAGCCTCGTCACCTGCCACAACCTGCTATCGAGCGTTCCGTCGCACCTCTACAGCTCGAACAAGGGACTTTCGACGCTCCAGTTCTCGACCCTGTCGGTCGATCCGACGAATGCGAAGCACCTGATGGGCGGGACGCAGGACAACGGAACCTTCGAGACCTACGGCTCCGCCGTTACATGGCCGCAGATCATCTACGGCGACGGCGGCGAGTCCGGCTTCGATTCCGGCAATCCGGCGATTCGCTTCAACCAGTTCTTCCTTGGGTTCACCGACACGAACTTCCAGAACGGCGATCCGACCAAGTGGGTCGTCATCTCCGGTCCGATCCTTCAGAGCCACGAACGCATCAACTTCTACTGGGCGGAGCTGATGGACCCAAAGGTCTCGGGGACGATGTACACCGGGCTTCAGCACGTCTGGCGTACGCTGGACAACGGCGGCAGCCAGTCGAACTTGGAGGCGAACTGCCCCGAGTTCACGACCCCTGGCGACGACCCCGCGTGCGGCGACTGGGTCCAGCTCGGCGGCGCCAACGGCGACCTGACGAGCTCGTACTGGGGCGACCGCGACCTCACGCTAGGGGTCGGGAGCATCGTTTCCCAGGTCGAGAGGTGGCCCGGCGACACCAGTTCGATGTGGGCGTCGACGGATTCGGGTCGCCTCTTCATCACCAACAACGCGGACGCGACGAATCCGGACGACGTGACCTACACGCGGCTTGACTCGCTCGCGTCGAACGATCCGAACCGGTACATCAGCTCGATCTATATTGATCCGGCAAACAAGAACCACGCATGGATCTCGTACTCGGGCTACAACGCCCATACCCCGTCGACTCCGGGCCACGTGTTCGAGGTGGTGTACGACCCGGGTGCAAGTACGGCGACCTGGACGGACCTCAGCTACAACCTCGGCGACCTGCCGGTCACAGATCTCGTCCGTGACGATAAGACGGGTGATCTGTACGCCGCGAACGACTTCGGTGTGACGAGACTTGCCAACGGCGTGACGGCGTGGACCGCCACGAATGGTATGCCGATGGTCGAGGTTTCGCACCTGACGATCGTGCCTGGCGGACGCCTGCTCTACGCGGCGACGCACGGCCGCAGCGCTTGGTCGCTGACGCTTCCGTAAGTTTAGTTTGCAGCTGGGCGGGGTAGTGAAAATCGATCCCGCCCAGATTTTCAATGAGGTAATGTATTGTTCCTCAAGTACCTGATTGTCGGCTGCTTTTTCTTGATTCCGGTCGGCTGCAGTGCGTCGAATAATGCTGCGCCGCCGGGTTTCATGCAGGGACACCTGCATATCGTTTCCCCGAAACCGATTGAGCTTGCGGATGGAAACGCGCCGGCAGTCACGGCAGAAACTTATACTGAATATCCGCTGATCATCTTCAGCCAGGACGGGAAAAAAGAAATCGCGCGGGTTGCGGCCGACGGGAATGGAAACTACCGCGTTGCCCTGCCGCCCGGCGCCTATATTCTGGATGTGCAAGACCGCGCACGCAAACATGTCCGCGCCAAGCCGCAACGGTTCACGGTTGTCTCGAATCAGACCGTCCGCGTCGATATGGATATTGATACCGGCATTCGCTAGGCGGTCTTTATCGATTTTTCTATCTGCGCGGGTGACGCGGCGTGAAAAAATAAAAATCCTTGACGTTTTCCTTCGCTGTTTCGCCAATCTCACTACGAGAACTCTAATACCTAATTGGCAGTTGTGAGGCCGGGGTTCTGTTAGACGCTAAGGGTAAGGGAAGAAAACACGGACTAGGATAAGAAGCGCACAAAGAACGGCTGCCCGGCAACTGCTCGTCGGACCGGCAACTTAGGAAGACGGCGAGGCCTCGATTTTCTGCACGTGAATCGTATTGTTCTGTTTCTCCAGGCTGCCGGTTACTTTTACGCTTCTGCCCTCATAGCGTCTGGCTTCGGTCTGGTCATCGAGCTTGTACTTCAAATCGCCGGCTCGAAGGAAGTAACCGCCATTCTCATGAACCACGGTTCCCATAAAGGGCCTTATCTTGGTGTCCGGGGCGGGCGCACTCGATTCGTCTGGCCCTCATCCGGGGGCCGCTTGGCGCTTGGTGAAGTCGGACTGGCCGGGGCCGGAGATGCAGGCGATTGCGCCGTAGGATCCTGCGGTTGCGCCGGCGCGGTCTGTGCCAAAGATATTGAAGCCAGTGCTATTGTCAGAGTGATCGTCGCGAACACACCAATACACACTTTCATAGCGAGGTCCTCCCTCAGCGACGAAGCGTATGCGCAGATCTTAGGCGCCGTAGGTGCCGCTGGCCGGTTCCGATTCTTTGGAGAAGCGCTCACGGACCCGGTCGCCATAGTACTCGGCCTTGCCGGCGATGTTTCTACGAGTCTGCTCGCCGCTGGCCGGCGCAAAAAGCATGCCCACGCCTACGCCGATACCAATTCCGATCAGCAGTGCTGCCGCTGTGCCGATCCCACTGTGATCTTCCCCGGTAAGCACATCGCTAGCCCGGCTGACGCGGTCGGAAGCAGTGTCATAAGTATCGCGTGCGCGGGAACGCACCTCATGGACCGTATCCGATAGCCGATCCCGCATCGAATCAAGCAGATAAAGCCCAGCCCCAAGTAGCACGTCGGTGAGAATCTTCTCTTTTCGCAGCTTCATTCCTCAAACTCCTTCATCAGTTATATTCGCAGCTTACGGAGATGCAAAAACACGATAAGGCGTTGGTGGGATTTCCACAAGAAGACAGAACAAACGTGCATGGCAGCTCAATATACGGCGCCTCGGCTGTTTTGAAGAATCAGCAACACTCGTGGCAGCGATCTTCGCCGCGAATGCCCTGGAGACCCTCGCGCGCGATGATGGGTGTCATGATCAGGGCTGCCAAAGGATCGGCCCACCACCAACCCAAGGCTGCATTCAGCAACAAGCCGCTCAGAAGAATGGCGGACAAATAGCTGCAGAACTGGCTTTGCTTGGCATCAGCATTCATTGCCGCGCTTCCAAGTTCAAGGCCCACTCGCCCTTTTGCCTTGGATAAAAGTGGCATTACGATCAGCGAGACAATCGCGAGAATGATTCCGGCAACGCTGTGCTCCGGCCCTTTCTTACCCAGCATGTCGGTAATTGATTCAAACGCGATGTATGCCGCCAGCGCCAAGAAAGAAATACCAACGATTCTTAAGCTCAGTTTTTCATTTCGCTCTCTTCGGGATAGATCGGCATCGACTGACATGCGCCACAGCAGCGTGGCTCCCGATATCACTTCTATGAAGCTATCCAGGCCGAAGCCCACAAGCGATATGCTTCCCGCCATCGCGCCGGCAATGACAGCAACTAGCCCTTCAAGCGTGTTCCACGCGATCGTGAAATACTCAAGCCGTTTGCCACGCTGGGCTATTAATCGCCTATCGAGCGCTGCTTCCGGCATGAACGAAGGATAGCAAATGCGGCGGCTCGCAGGGCCTTAGCGAATTGAGGTGCAGGGCTAATTAGTCCGGTACCCGAATTGAGGTGCCTGGTCTTCGGCAGCAGATCAGGAGCGAAAGAGAGTTTCGGCAGTCTCACATGATTCCGGCACAGTTTGAATGCCTATCTTACTGCGGGAAGTTCACGCGCCTCAGCAAGGCTTGAAACCGCGGTTCAGGTCGCAGGGGACCCAGGAACGGCCACACCTTCAAATAAAACAGCGCTGGGTCTTGTTCTTCGCTCCAAATACGTGAGTGCTCGATCCTTGTCGCCTAAACCCAAGACGTGAGTGCTCGATCCTTGTCGCCTAAACCCAAGTATGCATACGCAAAGACGCTCGGGAAAACATAGTGATGACGAGACCTCTCTTTTAGTTCACTGATTATCTTCCGCCCCTCGCTTTTTCTTCCGGCAAGGCCATAAATTAGCGCCAGCAACCCGAGACTATCCGTTTGCCGCCCGGTTCGGGCTATACTCTTTTCGAAGTTGGCAATTGCTTCGGGATACATCTTTTTTTGCGCATAGCACACGCCGAGGCTAAAAGCCCATTCGTCACCCAAATTCTCAGCCAGCTTTATGGAAAGATCATACTGGCGTGAGAAGAAGGCGATCGCGGCTAACCAATTTCGATACAAGCTGCTGAGTGGGTCCAATTCAATCGCTTGGTTGGTCTGCGCGGTGGCCTCGTCCTCTCGGCCCAAGCCTGCGAGCAGAACTCCATACTCAAAATGACAATCGGCACAGTTCGGATTTAATCTCAGTGCGATCCGGTACTGGTTCTCTGCCCCCGACCAATTCCATTCAGAACCCAATAGAATCAAGCCCAGAGCCAGATGCGCACGCGCAAGCGACGGATCAAGTTGCAGCGCTTTTGCGACAGCCGCCTTTGCCTGCGGCATAGTCTCCCTTGCAGAAGGGCCTCCCTGCTCAGGATTTCCGAGCCAAAAGTAGGCCATCGCCAGCTCGGCGTAGGCCGTCGCAAAAGTCGGATCCTTCTCGATGGCCTTCTTGAAGTGAGCTATCCCCTTTTGGTAATCAGATTCGCTCCTGAAGGAGGGCGCGACGAAATACAGGCCGTGCAGGTAATTATCCTGCGCTTCCGGGTTCACGGAGCGACTGATCGCCAGCCGAGTCCGCTCCTCCGGCGTCAGCTTGACCTGGATTTCATCGGCGATGGCGCGTGCAATCTCGCCTTGCAGACTCAGAACATCGCGAATGCTGCGATCGTATTCTTGGGCCCACAGCTGGCGCTCGGGGAAGGCTTGAGCCAGGTGGATCGTCACCCGCATCCGCTCCCCGGAGCGTACGACCGCACCCTCCAGGACAGCATCCACCTTCAGTTCCCCGGCGATCTCTTGTAGCGACTTTTTGCTGGCCTTGTACTGCATGACTGACTGGCGCGAGATCACGCGCGGGCTGCTGATCTTTCCCAATTCCGTGATCAAACTTTCCGTCATACCATCGGCAAAGTATTCCTGTTCCGGGTCGCCAGACAGATTGGTCAACGGCAACACAGCTAACGCTTGAATCTGCGGTTTTGGCGCTGACTTTAAGAGCCGGTCGCGCCAACCGCGTACGTTCAGTCCCACCAGCACGGCCGCCGTTGCAATGGCGGCCAGCGCTCCCAAAGATCCCGCCCGGCGCACCAGTCGCAGTCTGCTGGTTGACTTGGCTTCTGCTACAGGAATCTGCCTCGAACCATTCAGGGATCCAATAAACCGATAGCCGTGACGCGGCAGCGTTTCGACAAACCGTGGGCTTTCCGCCGAATCATCCAACGCCGCCCGCAGCCGCTTCATGGCGTTGTTCAGGCCTTGCTCAAAGTCCACAAAGGTGTCGGCTGGCCAGAGCTTCTTTTGCAGTTCCTCTCGGGTGATGGTCTCGCCGGGACGCTGCAGGAGCATGGCCAGGATTTCCACCGGCTGCCCCTGCAGCCTGATCTTCATGCCATTTTTGCGGAGTTCCCCAGCTTGAGGATCAAGCTCGAACACGCCAAAACGGAGAGTCGGCGGAACTGAACTGGAAGTCTTCACAGCTACTCCCGAGCGGCTAGAGTGTAACACTCCTGCTTCACTCACAGGATTTTCCTGTTACACGGCCCGGTAACACGCCCGCGCTCAACAAGTTGACGTGTTAGCCACATCTCTCGAAGGTTACAGGTCCATTCCATTGAACGTTCCTAGAGCTCGCGCCAGACTCCGCGCCAACGTGCGACGAAGCGCCGCCGAGCTGTACCAACCGGCGCTTGCTCACAGCGGAAACCTTCCGCCTCGCACGAGAAATCGTGGCGAGGAGATTCCCAGTGAAGCATCCGCACGCCTTAGTGTTCTTGATATGTCTGATCGTCAGTGGTTTTTTGCCGAGCGCCTTGTGGGCTGGAGACTCCGTCATCATCGGCGCAACCCCGCAGCAAGAACGATTTCTCACCTGCGTGGCTCAAATATCAGCCCACGATCTTCGCGGCACCCCACACTCCAATGAACGGCTGTCCGTTGTAATTCTCGAACACCACAAATTTTTGGAAATGCGCGAGGCCTTCCATGCGCACAAGACGAAACTTG
>WNGE01021609.1_pt1 | contig 12399 bp, 10 predicted proteins | sample 5400651 | NCBI WGS metagenome assembly WNGE01 (sample SAMN13153370, study PRJNA577476) | soil metagenome | isolation source: 60 cm soil or saprolite under grassland replicate 2 | place: USA:California | collected 2016-06-15 | reverse complement strand
GTGCGGCCTTGCGGTAGGTTGTTCTGCACGCCGAAGTTAACTTCGTTGTCTTGGAATGAAATGCCCGTCGGGCAGGCATTAATGGTCGCCCGGGTACACGTCGGGAAAGATCCACCTTCAAACCCGAAACCTGCCCGGGAGAAACTATACCGCGCCTGATTCAGAAACGTAACGCTAAAGGTGTGCGTCCAGTCCAGGGCAATCTGCTGGTCCCTCGCCGGGATGTCCACCCAGGCACCCGCAGAAAACCGACCGGTGGCGCCGGTAAGGATGTTCTGCTGAAATATGTATCGGGAGCCAAGTCGGTCCTTGCTGGTAATCTGCAGATCCACTCTGCCGGTGAATTCGCGGTCGTTGAACAGAGCGGGAACGCTCCGGGTTATTGGAGCAAAATCGATGGTAGCCGTGGTAGCGCCATCCGTGACGACGGTAGGAGTCACACTTCCCGAAATTTGTGGATTACCCACCTTCACCGAATATGGGCCGATGGCATTCAATGCCGCCACAGCGCGATTGCCAGGGAACGCCGCGGCTAACTGGGTCAGACCGTTCGGGGTCGGCGTGAATGTGGTCGTCGTGGAGGGAGAACCTGCCGAGCGTTCCCGGTCAAAATAGGGCGTGAAAAAGAACCATGCCTTGTTGCGCTTGATTGGTCCGCCAATCGAAGCACCGAATTTGTTCTCAACATACAAGGGGACTGGGCTAACTGGAGTGCATCCTGCTTTGGGGTTTATTGGAGCACAAAACCCGAACACGGGGTTCTTTTCTTCATTGTCATGCGAATCCGCGAATGATCCCAAGTAATACTCGAACCCGCTGCCGTGAAATTCGTTCGATCCGCTCTTCGTAACATAGTTCACTACGGAGCCGGATGCACGGCCATACTCTACGCCGAAGTCGTTCGTAATTACGGAAACTTCTTCCAGCGCGTCTTGATTCCCCAGGAAGATGGACGGGCCCGCGACAGAATTGTCATTGTTGGACTGCCCGTCAATTTGGAAATTATTCGAACGGCCACGTAATCCATTCGAGGAAAATGAGGCGCCGTTGCTGTTGCTGAAGGAGTTGTCACCGGAGTCGGCAACGCCGGGAATAAACAGGGCCAGCGCATCGAAACTACCGCTCAACGGTAAGTCGGCAACTGCTTTCGTATTAAAACTTGTCGTTACCTGTGATGTGCCGGTCTCGACCAGTGGCGTTCCGCTCTCAACCACGATGGTTTCCCCCACCTGTCCCAGTTCCAGTTTGATGCTGCCCAAGGACGAATCTTGGCCAACTACGACCTCTACCTTTTCGAGCGCGACCGTACGGAAGTTCTTGGTCGTAATCGTCACTTTGTAACTACCCGGAGGAAGTGAACGCAACGCTACTATGCCAGCATCGTTGGTTTCCCCTGCGAATGTCTGGTTCGTTGCCGTGTTCACGGCCGTCACTTTGGCGCCGGGAACGATTGCCCCCGTCTGATCTGTTACCGTGCCAGACATCGAACCTGTGGCAATACCTTGTGAGAAGCCAGAGCTGGCGAGCAAAAGACAAAAGACGCTGACCAACAACACTGACCACAATTGCTTCCGACCAATCTTCTTCATAGTTGAAACACTCCTCAGTAAGAACCGAGAATTTGCAAACAGCTTCATATCGTTTGCCCCTGTCAAAAGCAGCTAGAGAATGGAAAAACCCGTCGACGACCACAGGTCCGGAAGAAATGATGCAAGGTGCTCTCCAATCTCTCATTTAGGTGATTCATCGATGAAATCTGGCTAACTCCTTTGTTTAGTGCGTAGGTACTAGTACTTTAGACTCGATTTAAGGGCCCATTATTCCATAAACTGTATGTGTACGCCAAATTATCTACCAGATTATGAAGCCCAAAAGAATTCCTTATAGCGTGCGACTCAAGAGCTAGAGTAGGTCAGGACGAAGTTGATTGGAAGAAGCTACTTGAAATGTACTAACACGTCCACGAACCCACGCGAGAAATCCGCCTCGGCGGTGATCAGGCTGAGGACCAGATAACCATCGGACGGAAAGTCGTAGAAGTGGCCTGGATGCACATAAACGCCCTTTGTGGTGAGAAGTTCGATCGCCAGATCCTCGTCGGAACGCGTTGCCGGGACGCGCAAGACGGCGTACCAGCCGCCTTCCACCGTTAGGCGTGTGCAAGCTTTCTGCGCTGCAAGTTGGCGGTCGAGTTCCGCAAGACTTCGACGAACGCGCGACATCAACTGCTTCTGAAATGCGCGGCGTTGTTCGAGAAAGCGGGGAATCGCCAGTTGCACTGGCGCGTTCATGGAGAGATAGGTATCCGCGATGACTTCGAGCCGCGCCAGCGCTTCCCTTTTCCATTCTTGCGGCCCGCTGACGACGACCCAGGCGGCCTTCATCTGCGGCAGCCCGGAAATCTTTGAAAGCCCGCTCAAGGTAAAGGTCAGCACGCGCTGATTCGCCGCAAAACTCTCCGGCCGATTCTCTTCGAGCGAGAAATCGAGGAACACTTCGTCGGCGATGATGGCCATCTTCCGCCCGGAACAAATCGCATTCAGCTTTGACATTTCGGCGCGCTTGGTGAAGTGCCCCGTCGGATTATTGGGATGAACGACGATGACTCCGCGCGTGCGCGGCGTAACGGCCTGCTCCAACGAATGAAAATCGGTCTGCCATCCGTGGTCGTAAAAGAGCGGGTAGCGCGCCAGCTTCACGTCCTGAATTTCCGCGAGAAAGTTGAAGAGCGGGTAGCTGGGCTCGGGGATCAAAAGCTCGTCGCCGGGATTACACAGAGTTCGAAAGACGTAGGAATACGCTTCGCTGGTGCTGGTGGTCAGAAAAATATCCTCGGACGAAACGTCGTCCTCGCGCGCAGCGTAATAGGCGGCGACGGCCCGGCGAGCCGACTCCAGTCCTTTGGGATTTGGTTCGTAGGCGAGAGCCGCAGGGTTGCTCAACGCTTCCAAAATTCCAGGGCCATCATAACTGAAGCCGCATTCCGTGGGATTCGAAATGGTCAAATCGAGAAGCGGCTTCCCTGCCGCGCGATGCGCTGCCAGAGCTTGGCTCAGCCGGTTCGGCGTCAAATTCCAATTTGTTCGTTGCGCAAACATAGCCGATCCAATCGTGCGGCAGCATTATATCCAGCACAGTAGGAAACCCCCACCGCGCCCTGCTCACGTATACTGAATGCGGCGTACATGAATCCATGAGCACGCATCCGCAGCCCAATCCAATTCCTGAACCGGTGCCACAGCTGGATTTATCCGCGCAGTACGCGGAGATCGGCGCTGAGATTCGAAGCGCAGTCGAGCGCGTGATGGCCTCACAGCAGTTTGTATTGGGGTGCGAAGGGGCCGCGCTGGAAGAGGAGATTGCCAAGTTCTGCGGCGTGGCCCACGGCGTTGGCGTTGCTTCCGGGACGGACGCGCTGGTCTTGGCGTTGCGCGCGTGCGGCGTGCAGCCCGGCGATGAAGTCCTCCTACCGCCGTTTACGTTCGTGGCGACGGGCAGCGCGGTGAGCGCGCTTGGCGCGAAGCCGGTCTTTGCTGACATCCGGCCCGAAACCTACAACATCGATCCGGCACAGCTCGAACGGCGTGTGACGCCGCGCACGCGAGCGATTGTCGTCGTCCATCTCTATGGCCTCGCGGCGGACATGGACCCGATCCTGGCATTCGCAAGGTCGCGCAAATTGCCGGTGATCGAGGACAACGCGCAGGCAATCGGCGCGTCATACAAAGGCCGGCGGACCGGCTCTCTTGGCGACGCGGCGTGCATCAGCTTTTATCCGACAAAGAATTTGGGCGCGTACGGCGACGCGGGAATGGTCGTTTCGAATTCTGCGGAAATCGCCGCGAGGATTCGAACGCTGCGGAATCACGGTCAGGCTACAAAATATCTGAGCAGCGAGCCGGGCTGGAACAGCCGCCTGGATGAGATGCAAGCGGCGATTCTGCGCGTCAAACTGCGCCACCTTTCAAGCTGGCAGCGCGCGCGCCGTTCGAACGCGGCGGAGTACACCCGCCTTTTCAGTCAGGTTCCCGGCGTCATGCCGCCGATTGAGCCGGAAGGCTGCGAACACGTTTTCCACCAGTACACCATTCGAATCGAGCGGCGTGACGCTCTGCAGCGGCATCTCGCGCAGCGAAAGATCGGGTGCGCGGTTTACTACCCCTGCCCGCTGCACCTCCAGCCGCTGTACGCGTCGCTCGGCCATAGAGCCGGCGACTTCCCGCACTCCGAGCGCGCCGCGCAGGAAGTGCTTTCGCTTCCGATGTACCCGGAATTGCGCAAAGAGCAGATTGCGCGCGTCGTGGAGACTGTTACTGATTTTGTTATTTAGTAAAATAAGTTATGCAGCTATATAGATTCGCGCAGGAAAATCCGCAAACTATTTCGTCGTGCAAACCAGCCAAAATTTCCCGCCTCCTACTTCCCCAGATAGAGCAGCGCCAGCAGGAAAATCCACAATGAAACGTACAGCAACGCTCCAACTCCTCCGAGAAGATGGATGGCGTGCGCGCCCGTGAAAATGTAGAAGAAACTGCTCGCCTGGTTGCTGGCAATGTATACGCCTTGCGCTACGAGCTGACGCCAGGCAATCACTTGTCCGGCAACAAAAAGGAAGCCCAGGCTCGTGGTAACCAGCCAGAGCTTTCGAAAACCAGCCAAGTTTGCAACGGAGAGACGGCGCCGCGCCGTTTCGAGCGTCAAGCTGCTCCCGAGAAGAACGCAAGTGTTCAACCAAAGAATGCGCGGAAGGTGCACGGTCACCCACACGTCGCTGCCGCGCCGCAGAACGATGAAGGCGCTGCTGAGGGCCATGAAGAACATCAGGATGGACACGAGAGCGATGGCAATTCCTGTGGAGTAGCGTCTCGGCGATGGGGACCGCTTGCGGCGCTTGCCGTAGTCACCATCATCGCCGCCATCCCCGCCTGCCGGAGGCGTTCCGCCGCCTCCTCCGCCTACGTTTTCAATGATGAGTTCGATGTCTGGAGTTGCGGTTGTGCCCGGCATGGCGATCCTCCTTCTTCTCCAGTTAGCGAGCCTTGACCACCTGCTCGGGCGCAAGGTGCTGCGGCACGAAATCTTCGGCTACACCCGGCACGCTGAATTCGTAAGCCCCACGATACACCACCGGTTCGCTCGGGCCAAAATCATCGGCAGGCGGAGGCGATCCGACGCTCCATTCGAGTGTGGTGGCGCGCCAGGGGTTGCATTCCGCCACCTTTTCTCCACGAAAAAGGCTCCAAAGAAAATTGATGAGGAACAGTCCCTGGGCAAGAACGGTGAGGAGCGTGGCGACGGTGATAAAGATGCGAAGCGACGAACCCGCCGCGACAATTGCGGCCAATTGCCTGCCCGATGAAACGCGCGAATGCGTCATCAGGCCGAGCCAGTGCATGGGCATGAAAACAAAATAGACCCCGGCAAAGGTGAGCCAGAAATGGATCTTTCCGAGCGATTCATCGAGTCGGCGGCCAAAGAGTTTTGGAAACCAGAAAAACAGCGCGCCAAGAATGGCAAAGGTCGCCGCCACTCCCATGACGAGATGGAAGTGGCCGGTGATGAAGTCGTCGCTGACGGCCGCGGAGGCAGGATCATGGCGCGCGAGGAAAATCCCGGAGAGCCCGCCGGCTAGAAAAAGTGAAATGAAGCCAAGCGCAAACAACATCGAGGTGTTGAGCTGAATTCGCGCGTTCCACAGCGTCCCGAGCCAGCTGATCAGGAGGATCGTGGCGGGCAGGCCAAGCGAGGAGGCAAGAAGCGAAAAGACGAGAGGCGAAAAGGGGTTCATGCCGCTCGAAAACATGTGCTCGCCCCAAACGCAAAAACCAAACAGGCCCACGCCGCACAGCGCCAGTACCACCAGGCGCTCCATCCAGACGGGCTTGCGCGAAAACGTGGAAATCAGATGAGTGGTGAGCCCGAAACAGGGAAGCATGGCGACATAGACTTCGGATTGCGCGAAAAACCAGAAGAGGCGCCGCCAAAGCACGGGCAGAGCGTTCGCCACAACGTTTGGCGGCTGGCTGGCGAGGAAGTTCAGAGGCGAAAAAAAGTGTGTGCTTAAGAGACGATCCGAAAGCAAGCAGACGCACGCTGCCAGCAGAATGCTGAAAATCAGCATTCCTAAGATGGCGTTGATGAACCAGGCCCACACGGTGAGCGGAAGCCGCGGCAAGGTCATTCCTTTGGCGCGGAACTCGATGGTCGTGACGCTAAAATTGAGCGCGTTGAGCAGGGACGCGGCGCAGAAGATGGCAACGCTCAAGATCCAAAGCGTGATTCCGCGTTGGGGAGCAATCAGAAAAGCAGCCGTCATTCCGATGAGCGAGGCGGCCGTGGTCCAGAACGAGAGCAGGTTCAGCGTGGGAAATGCCATCTCGCGCGCGCCAATCTGCAGCGGCAGAAAATAATTGCCGAAGCCGGCCTGAGGCGCGGCGGTCAGCACCAGAAAAACCATCAGAGATCCGTGAAGCGTGGTGAGGGCTGCGTAACGATCCGGCGTGTTGTTGAGAGTGGAGAGGAACGGAAGATGCGCGCCGGGCCAGACGAGATGGATGCGCATGAGCAGCGACATCGCCATGCCAAGAAAAACACTGAACAGTGCAAGCCACAGATATTGCAGGCCGATGGTCTTGTGATTGGTGCTGAAGACGTAGCGGGAGAAAAAACCGGCCTCTGGCTTCTCCGGCTGATTTGCTCCGCTGTCGTAGGTAACCATGCAATTCGTCACTCGTGAACCCGGCAAGGTCGGGGCAGCCTTTCTACTTGACCGCAGCTAAGCGTTCCTGAAGCATTTCCGCCTGGATTCTCAGGCGTGCCTCGAAGCGCGATGCCGCTACTCGTCCCCGAAGAAGTCTTCGTCCATTTTCTTCAGATACAGCGTCTCATCAATGCGAACACCGACATTGTGCCGAATCATCAGGGCAGCGAGGCGTTCGCCATCAATGAGTACAATTTTGAATGGATGACGCTCTGCGAAGTTCTGTGCTGGTTGAGTGAAATACGAGGTGGTCACGAACACGCCTTTATTTGCTTTGGCCGCTCCGAGACTCCCGCTGAATGCCCTGATCTCCGGTTCGCTAACTGCATTATCTACGACGTAGCGCTTTGCTTGAACATAAACCCGGTCAAGCCCCAAAGCATCTTGGTCGATTACACCATCGATGCCTCCGTCGCCAGAACGACCAACAATTTTCCCGGCCTCTTCCCGCGAGCCGCCGTAGCCCATTGCGAGAAGCAGTGCGACGATGAGGCTTTCAAAAAATGCCGGAGGCGCGGTGAGGATACGATCAAGAAGTTCTTTTTTGAGTGCTGTTTCAATTTGCATCACCGTGCCGCGCAGCAACTCATCTGGAGTTGCCGCTTGCAGGGTGCAGGGGCGGTCCCACCTGCACTTGCGAATGCCTCGGTCCCCGGCACCTTGCCGCGTTCCTTAAATTGAATGAATTCGGCAAACTGCGACAAGTATTCGCCGTCAATGCGCGACGGATTTCCTGCCAGGGCTTTCTTACCTCGGTCGGTGATCTTGAAATGAGCCCTTTTGGTAGCCTCTAACAGTCCTGCTTGAACGAGGTAGGTCTTCGCCCAGCCCACGCGGTTGGCAAAGGTAGCTTGCTTGCCGCTTGGTAAAATCTGTTGTTTTTCTTCCTCTGTCAGTCCGAAGTCGCGTGCGAGTTGATTAACTACGTTGCCGATTCGATGCTCTTGACCGTCGCCAGCGACTTTCAATACAGGCAACATCAGCGTCTCGTAGTCTGGTATGGCCATTCAGGACTTTCCAACCTTTTATTTTTGGAACCCCGTGAAACGGAATCATACCACTCCGGCAAGCAGACTGCGCCGCGCATCCTGCCATTGTGCGCGGCCAACGGCGCACCTGGCGCGTGGTAGAATTGGTTTTGGAAGGCTTTCGACCCTCATTCCCGGCGTCAAAGCAAAATGACTTGTTTACCTCAATCTAGCAAGTGCGAAAAGCCGGGTGCCCCATACGCGGGTTTGGCGTGTGGGGCTTTTCACTTTTCCTCAGACTTCTCGCAACGTAGGTGCCTCATCTTTCGCGCCCCACGAAATGCGGGATTTTGATTTTCTTCCATGAGTCGGGCCGCTTTTTCGCACGCTTTCCTTGTGGTCAATTAGTACCACATTTATGGTAAAATATGACCATGATGCTCGACTTCCGTTCTAAGGCGCGCCAGCGGCTGCTGGCCTATTACTTCACGAACCCAACGGCGCGTCATCATCTGCGGGATTTGGCGGAGCAGCTGAGCATTGATCCTTCTAATCTATCGAAAGAGTTACGGCGTCTGGAGCGCGAGGGCTTATTTCGATCGGACGTAAGTGGGCGTCAGAAATATTTTCAACTGAACCGTGAGTATCCCCTGTTTGATGAGGTGCGCAATATCGTGGCGAAAACGATTGGTGCCGTGCCTCTGATCGCACAATCCTTCAAGAAAGTTCAGGGAATAGACGAGGCATATCTGTACGGTTCGTTTGCGCGTAGCCAGCAGGACGCTGCCAGCGATATAGATGTGCTCGTGATTGGTGCCCCTCGCGAGGAGGTCTTAGCGGAGACTGTGCGAAAGCTTGAGCGGCGACTCGGACGCGAAGTTAACTACACGGTTCTAACGCCGAAAGAATTCAAGTCGCGCCGCGCACGAAAAGATGCGTTTCTAGAAAACGTCTGGCACAATAAGCGCGTTTCGCTCATACGTTCGCATGAAAAAACTCAAACCTCACGCCGTTGACTGGGCGCAAATTGACCGCTTCCTTGCGAGCGCGGATAAGAAACTCGCCTCCGCCCATAAAATTCTCGCCTTTGATGAGGAAGCCTGTCTTCAACAAGCCTACGAAGCAATGCTCAAGGCTTCCCTCGGGTTCATGTTCAGCTACGGGCTTCGTGCCAGAAGCCAACCAGGACACCACATCGCAATGATCGAATTCGTTCGGGGACGCGTTGACAAGAAACATGGTGGTTTGCTGACCGTCTTTGATCGTCTTCGGAGGAAGAGAAATTTGGCCCTCTATGACGATACCGGATTTGTTTCTCACCACGATGCCGAGCAAGCCCTCAGATCCGCCCGCCAGTACTTGGATGTGATTCGCGCTCACATCGCAGGCCGGAAACCTTAGCCTTACTTCCAAATCCCACCCTCCCGCAAACCCTTTCACCGGCCAACTTGAACCCCACTGTGTCCCGTTTGCCACATCCATTCAAATCACTAAATAGTTATTCTTGACATTGGTTACTTTCTGTGGTACCATGTTTTTTGAATCTGACGCTACAACCCGCCGTCCTATCTCCCCAAAGACCTGTTGCCTCTTTACTTCCCTACTTCGCCTTTTTTAAGCTCTTCTCTTTCATGCATTTACACACTCTTCCAAGTTCCGTATCTTGTAAGTCCTTTGCTTGCCACTCTTACGAAAACTGCTGGGGTGTGTACCAACAATTCCCAATCTGGAACGCCCCGCGCCCGTCCAGGGAAACGCGGCCCTGCCGAAATCCTTCTATCCTCCACTTTCGTCTCTGTGAACTCTGTGTTCTCAGTAGATTCTGTGTTAATTCCGGCTTCTCCTCACTCGCCACGGTTCACGGATCACTGTCCACTTTCCCCTATCCCCTTTCTTTTCACATTCTTGCGGACTCTTTTGCACGGTGCAAAATCATATCTCCTTTCTTTTCATGCAATTCTGGGCTCTTTGTACAAAACACCCGGGGGGAGGGTCCATTACAAAAACGAAGAGAAAGATGGCGCCCTCCCGACCTAGTCGGGACAAGTTCCGATTTGCCACGCAGATTAAGAAGGGAACGATCGCGACCGGGTCGGGACAAGTTGTATCGTGCCCCTACGGGAAAGAAGCTGAGTCTAGGGCTTTGCGGCTGACGCCGTCTGCGCACCCGCCGCCTGAACCCTGCGGAAGGCGTCGAAATCCGCCCAGACATGCTGCACGGTCTTCTCGTCGAAAGCCTTGACGGTGGGATCCCCGCCCTTCGAGGAATAGATTTCCAGCTTCACCTGGCCGCAATCCGGTTTCACGGCGTCCGGGGAATACACGTACACTCCTTTGTAGGTGGAATCATCCATCTTTACGACGCGGTTTTGGACCGACACGGTTACGGGAACCCTGCCAGGATGGATCGGCAGCACTTCCTTGTCTCCGCAAAACAGCTTCATCGCCTGGAAATCGGTCTTGAATTTGAGTTTTGCAGCCGAATTGAGGCTGAACGAGCGGCCGAATGCCGATCCGAGGCCTTCCTTGGCCTTCGGCATCACATATATGGCGAATACTGCCGGATGTGCGCCGGCTTCCCCTTCCCACTCCTTCGGCTCGTCGGAACCGCCGGTGCTCTCGTCCGCGCTTTGTTGTTTCTTGTTGCGCTTCTTATGCTCGCGCTCGGCCTGGAGCCGCCTCTCCTCCTGCTCCCGGTAATCCAGGGGAGGCGTGGAAAGAGCAATATTGAAATCTCCGGCGGCGAAATAGGTAACGCTTCCTTGAGCCCTAGGATCGGATAAGGAGTGAGAGGCTCGACGGGAAGGAGCGCGCCCGGCGGCGGGGTGCCCGTGGCCCTTGCGCGATTCTGGTCGAGCAGCGCAAGTGCCTCCTCAATACGCACCGTACCCGACACACCCGGACCGTCTACCCCACGTGTGCCGAAGGTAGTCAACCCTATGACCTGACCCGCGCTGTTGAACAACGGCCCGCCGGAACTGCCTGGGTTAATGTTGATATCCGACATGATGGTGTGCGGCTCGACCTTGCTGACGATGCCGGTGGTGATGATCTTGTCAAGACTGAGCGGGCTGCCGATGGTGAACACGCGCTCGCCTTCCTGGACTGGGGTTCTGCCAGCTCCGGCCCGATACAGCGGCGCGGGTGAAGCGTTGGGTAGAGCGGCAATGTTGACCGACAGCAATGCGACATCCTTCTGAGGATCGGCGGCAATCAAAGCCCCTTCCCGTCCACGAAAAATCCCGTGCCGTGCCCCGATTCGCTCCTCACGGTCACCACGGTGTTCTTCAGCCGCTTGAACTGTCCGGTGAGGTCATTGGTGGCGACTTTTGCCGACGATGCGGGAGCAGCAGTCTCCTCCACCTTGGCGTTGTCATTGGTCAGGTCAATGTTCTGCTCGCCGCCGGAAAGCGATACCTGAATATTCCAAGAAAAGCGCTTGCCGCTCAGTTCGGCGGGCTTCGGCGACGAAATCGTGCACCGCCCCGGCGGGAGCTGTGCTTCCGCAGTCCCGTCCAGGTTGGTCTTCACCTCCGCGGCCTTGGCCCCGCTCTTGAGCGATACAACAAAGAATGGCACCGGCTTTTGATTAAGATCTTGGTCCACCAGGATCACCCGGACCCGAACTTTGACCAAAGTGGGGTGTGCCGACGTTGCCCAAGCGGACACGAGTCCCAGCAAGACCAACGATAGGTAGCGTTTCATAACCTGCCTTTCGACGAAGGAGCGCTGTATACAATGATCGGGCGACTTCCGGCACGGATCAACAACCGAAGATCACTGCTATTCCAATGAGTTAATCTGAATCCTTGGTGAAAAATGGGGGAAACGCTGTTTGTTTAATGCTCTTTTGGGTTTGCCTTCGCCAGTGTTCACGGGGCGGCGAGGCGAGGAAGAAAGAAGCGGAAGAAGGCGTCGGGATTGGAATCGAGGCAGACTTGAGCGTTGGGTGCATTCGGCGAGTTGGGGGGATTCGGGGCGTTAGGGATATTCGGCGCGTTTGGAGGGCCTGGGTCGGGGCGGGTAAAACCTTTTTCGTCAACGCGGATGCGCATAGGCTGAACGGGGCAGAGGCTGGGATTCACAAGGAAGGCGATGGTCATGGGGTCGAAGAGGGTCGGTGTTTGCTGTCCCCACTGGTGATAGAGCAAAGTGAGGACATCGGTGAACGGGTTGCCCTGGCTGAACAGGAAGGCGCGCTTGACCTCGTCCAACTTCAATTGGGTGGAATCCAGCGGCATGACAAAGAGAGGCACTCCCGACGCAAAGAGCTTCTGGGCGGAAGAAATGTCATTCAAGATATTCCATTCGGGTTGCGGCCCGAGGGGAGGCGTATAGCCAAGATCGCCGTAGCCGCGCTTGATGGAGCCGCCCATCATGACCACGCGCTTGAGCTTGCGAAACGTGGCCGCGTCTTTGTCGATGATGGCGCCGACGTTCATCAAGGGTCCGATGGCGATCAAGGTGACTTGGCCCGGGTAGCGGTTGATCTGTTCCAGGACGAAGCCGACGGCATCAGGATGAGATGGCTTCGCATAGTGCCCGCCTTCGGCGTAGCGCCGTTGCGTGAACGTCCCTTTGCTCACCGTGGGCGTACCCGCTGCCACAGGGATATCCGGACGGCCAACTTCGGCAAGGAAGCGATCGACAAGCTTGGCGCGCGTCTCGGTG
>WNGE01014385.1_pt1 | contig 12399 bp, 10 predicted proteins | sample 5400651 | NCBI WGS metagenome assembly WNGE01 (sample SAMN13153370, study PRJNA577476) | soil metagenome | isolation source: 60 cm soil or saprolite under grassland replicate 2 | place: USA:California | collected 2016-06-15 | reverse complement strand
AGGTAAAATGCAACAAAAGGTCACAGCCCAAATTGGGGCTAATCAAATCTCCATCGAAACCGGCAAAATCGCCAGGCTCGCCGACGGCGCGGTCGTCGTCACTTGCGGCGATACCATGGTGCTGGCCAGTGCCGTCTCGGCAACCGCCATCAAAGAAGGCCAGGATTATTTCCCGCTTACCGTCGATTATCGCGAAAAAGCGGCAGCGGTGGGGAAATTTCCCGGCGGCTATTTCAAACGCGAAGGCCGACCGGCGGAAAAAGAAACGCTCACGTCGCGCATGATCGATCGGCCCCTGAGGCCACTCTTCCCGCAGGGATATTTTTACGACACGCAGATCATCTCGATTTTGCTCAGCGCCGACGGCGAAAATGATCCTGATATTCTGGCGATCAACGGCGCCTCCGCTGCTCTGTGCGTTTCAGATATTCCGTTCGCTGGGCCAATCGGTGCTGTGCGCGTGGGCCGGGTGAAAGGCGAGTTTATCGCCAACCCGGCACACACCGAGCGCGCCGAGAGCGATCTGGATCTGGTTTACGTCGGCACAGAAAACGATGTCATAATGATCGAAGGGTCGGCCAGGGAACTGCCCGAAACAGAGTTCGTAAAAGCGCTCGAGTTCGCGCACACGCATGCGCGCGAAATGATTCGCATCCAAAAAGAACTCGCAGCGATCGTGAACAAACCCAAACGGGACGCCCAGTTGCTTCAGGTGAATCAGGAGCTGCTTGATATTGCCTACCGCGTTGCAGGCAACCGCATCGAAGCGGCACTTTATACCGAAGGCAAGACCGCGCGCGCTAAAGCGGTCGATGCATTGCGGGAGGAGGTGAAGGCGGCAATCCTGGAAAAAAATCCGGAGGCTGATCCCTTCGCGATCTCGCAGGCATTCGATTACGTCCAGAAGAAGGCGTTTCGCGTTAGCATTTTGGAAAAACAGAAGCGCGTCGACGGTCGCGGGTACGGGGATTTACGGCCGATCACTTGCGAAGTGACCGTTCTACCACGCGCGCACGGCTCGGCGATTTTCCAGCGCGGCGAAACGCAAGCGGTGGCGCTTGCCACACTGGCGCCCATCGAGGAAGCGCAAATGCTGGATGCTTACGGCGGCGGCGAACAATCGAAGCGGTTCATTCTGCACTACAATTTTCCGCCATTTAGCGTAGGCGAAACGGGACGGACCGGCGGGCCGGGACGACGTGAGATTGGTCATGGCGCACTCGCGGAGCGGTCGCTGGAGCCAGTGGTACCAGGTGAAGGCGATTTTCGTTACGCCATCCGCATATCGAGCGAGATCATGGAATCAAATGGATCGACCTCCATGGCCAGCGTGTGCGCGGGCACACTTGCGCTCATGGACGCTGGCGTGCCACTGAAAACGCCGGTTGCGGGAATCTCGATCGGACTCGTGACAGAGCGCGACGATGATCGCGAAATAAAGCGATACGAATTACTCACCGACATCATCGGCTCGGAAGATCACTTTGGCGACATGGACTTCAAACTTTGCGGAACAGACACAGGCGTCACTGGCTTTCAGCTCGACCTGAAGCTCCCTGGCATCAGCCACAAGATCATGTCGGAAGCAATTCAGCGTGCAAAGGAAGCACGCGCGAAAATTCTCGGTATCATGCGCAGCACACTGGACCAGCCGCGGCCGGAGCTATCGAAATACGCGCCGCGAATTGAAACGATCAAAATTAATCCGGAGAAGATCGGCGCGCTCATTGGCCCTGGCGGAAAGACCATCAAGGGCATTGTCGCTGAGACCGGTGCTGAGATTAATATTGAAGACGACGGATCGGTGCACATCTACGCCACCAGCGGCGAAAGCATGGCGCGGGCGAAGGAAATCATTGGCGGAATGACGCGCGAAATTGAGATTGGGCAGACCTACCAGGGACGCGTGGTCTCAACGAAGGAATTCGGCGCGTTTGTCGAGGTTTTTCCGGGCAAGGATGGGCTTGTTCATATTTCGGAGCTCGCAGATTTCCGCGTCAAACGGACCGAAGATGTCGCCAAAGTGGGCGATATCATTTGGGTCAAGTGCATCGGCATCGACGACAAAGGCCGAGTAAAACTTTCGCGCAAAGCGGCGCTGAAGGAACGCGCAGAGAAAGAAACTGGTCAGGCAGCGTAGGCTGGAGTCCAGCCCGAAGCTGATTTCATCACGCGAACGCGGCAGCTTGTGTGAGACTTCACACTAACTGCTGAGCGCTTGCACTACATTTCATCTTCGACGAAGCATCTGGTTTTTCGATGCCCAAACACACGCTGACCGGAAACATCAAACGGCATCGCGCCTTTCCATCGAAGATTCTCGGGAACCGTCGCGACGTTCTGGTTTATCTGCCGCGGGGCTACCGCCACTTCTCGCGCCGCCGATATCCGGTGCTCTATTTGCAGGACGGCCAAAATGTTTTCGATGCAGCCACTTCGTTTGCCGGTGTGGAATGGGGAATGGACGAAACAGCGGAACGCCTGATTCGCGCCAATCTTATCGAGCCGCTCATTATTGTGGCCGTTGCGAACACGGGTGAGGACCGCGTTCACGAGTATGGACCGACAAGAGGAATCATCGACACGAGTGCGAAACGCAAGCGACGCAGCAAAGGTCTTGCCCCTGAATACGCACACTTTTTGATGGACGAACTGAAGCCTTATATCGACTGGAAATATCGGACGAACCCTGCGCCGGAATTCACGGCGCTGGGTGGCTCGTCATTTGGCGGCCTGGTTACGCTTGCCATTGGCGCTTTGTACCCGGAGGTGTTCCGCAGGCTCATCGTGATGTCGCCATCGGTCTGGTGGGACGATTTCGCGCTCTACCGTCTGGTTGATTCCATCGAGCAAAAACCACCGTTAAAAATCTGGCTGGATACCGGCACAGCCGAGCCGGGCTGGGAACAGACGCGTGAATTGGGTAATCGCCTGATCGAAAAAGGCTGGAAACTGCACAAAGATATTGAGTACTTGGAAGCGCAAGGTGCCGATCATAGCGAAGGAGCGTGGGCAGCCCGCGTCGAACCGGCCCTACGATTCTTGTTTCCGCCCGCGAAGTAACATTATCATCTTCCCACCGGCGGAACCGGCGTGGGGTTCGGTGGCAATGGCTCAGGAGGCGGCGTGGGTACGGGCGGGGCTGGTTTGGGTGGTGATGGACTCTCTGGCATCGCGTGCTTCCTTTAGAGAATCGTTTTTACTGGAGCCATTTGCTGTAAACCTGGTACACGCGCACAAAGCCGCCGACAAAGTCCCAGTCCTTTTGAAAAGAAAAAGAGCGCGTTTTGGGAGACCAGACCAGCTCGCGAGGCGATTCTGGATGATTAGGATCGTAAACGAGATAGCGTTCCACTCCAGGATTCGGCGAAAAAGACGTGCGCTTATAGGCCAGCACCGAGTGATTGATGCTGAGACGCGGATACGTTGTAAGGAAGCCAACGAACACCTGGCCGCGCGCCAGGGCCGCATTTAAATGAGCGTGCGTTTCCTCCTGATACCGGGCGCTCTGCTGGAACATCATGCGAGCGTTGCTGATTCGGAAGTAGCTTGGCCAGCCATGACCGATGGTTTTTTGCAAAAGTTCGCGACGTGCGTTGCTCATTTCCCGCAGGTCCTTGTATCCCGGAAAAACAATTCGCTGATCTTTTGGCGATGGCTGTTCCCAAGCCGATCGGTGTGTCACGGCGCGAACCCGCGCGCTCAATGACGTATCATCCAGTGGAGCACTGTGCGGATCGAATCGCGCGAACTTTTTAAATTGCATCGCTGTTCGGCACATCACGAAGCAGTGGCGATTATATGCATCTTTTTTTACCGACGACGGTTTCCGCAGGGAAGCGTGTCCCTCATGATATTCAAACACTGTTTGATTAGCGAAGTCAAACGTGTCGCGATCGAAGTGGAAATCCGACGGTACGGCGGCGGCGCGCGCCGAGGTGAGAGCAGCGACTGCGCTTAGCCACCAAACAACCCCTGATCTGCCCCACCTGCCAATCATCACGTCAAGAACCACTCGAGGCACCGACGTTCTTGCCTGCGGAGAAGACTCCAAGTCGTCGAAATTTTTGATATCGTTTTTCCAATAGCTCGGGAATTGGAACCTGAGAAAGCTTCTGGAGAGCACGGCGCAGCGCTCTGCCAACATCGGCGGCGACCGAATCATAGTCGCGGTGCGCACCGCCCTCCGGTTCTGGGACAATTTCGTCCACAACTTCGAGTTTCAATAAGTCCTGCGCAGTTAGCTTGAGCGCCTCTGCCGCTTCGGCTGCATGCCGCCGATCTCTCCATAAAATCGCCGAACACGCTTCTGGACTGATTACTGAGTAATAAGCGTTCTCGAGAATCAATACGTGATCTGCAACGCCAATCCCCAACGCGCCGCCAGATCCACCTTCGCCGATCACTGCGGCGACGATCGGCACTCGCAGCCTCATCATCTCACGAAGATTCACAGCAATTGCTTCTGAAATATGGCGCTCCTCCGATCCAATCCCGGGAAAAGCGCCCGGCGTATCGATCAATGAGATCACTGGCATGCCAAATCCCTTCTGATGAGTGATAACGACGCACCGCTGGCCGTCCAGCGTGGCGAGACCACACGGCATTGCTCTATCATCGGCAAAGCGCCGGTCGCCATGCAATTCAATCCAATCCGCAAAACACCGTTCCAAGTAATCCAAAGCGAACGGCCGTTGGGTATGGCGCGCTATTTGAACACGTTGCCAGGCCGTGAGATTGCCATAAATGCGGCGGCGCGTTTCGCGAAGCTTTGTCTTCAAGTCTTTTATTGCGGGATCGAGATCGACGTCGTGCTTGTCAGAATGATCCTTCAAATCTTCCAAGCGCCGTTCCAATTCAAAGATCGGTCTTTCAAAATCCAGCGGTTGCCAGTCCATGAGCGTTAGAGGGTTAAAGCGTTGAACCGTTGAAGCGTCAAGTAAGCGCGCAGATTGGCACGCTTCGACGGACTACGGTCCGGTGGTCCAGGATCTAGTCGACAATTGTGACAGGCGTTCGGCTGTTAACAAGGCTGCTTAGCTCTTCTACGTCAGTGGCCGCCAGACCAAGGCCCACCGGCGGGGGCGGTTGGTCGAGATTGGGGTGCGAACCATCCGGCACCGAATACAAAGTGTAACCCGAAGCGCCGGCAAGCCGGATCCATTTGGTGCTGGCAAGATACTCCTTGCTCCCCAGACCGACACGTTTCCCGGCCTTCCAAGCCATTATTTCGGCAACTTTTGCGTTGATTTTGGCCGGCTGTTTGGGCGCTAGCTTTGCCTCTTGCACATGATATTGCTTGAAAAACGCGCCGTGATTGAGAAGCACAACCAGATTCACCTTCCTGTGAATCACGATCGACAAGTCGGGGTGCGAAATCAGCAGACGCTCCCCAATGTGCAACATCGTTCCGCTCATATTGTTCATGCGCATGATGAGCTCGGGTGTCGTCTTTAACTTCCGCGAAATCTTCGCCAGCACGTCTCCCGGTTTCACGATATACTCGGTCTTTTCGGGAGATGGATGGCGCGATAGCAAAATGTCGACGTTGATTTCCCCGAGCATATCCCGCGCTTCCTCGAGATGTTTTCCAGAAGGATATTTTTGGATAAACCCGACGAACGCATCACGAGCTTCGGTCAGTTTTCCATCCTGGCGTAGTTGGACCGCCGCCTGAAATTCCGGCAGGCTGATGTCCACTGCCGGTGGTGGAGTGACTTCGCCGCGCTGCTCCTTTTTCACCGCGATTTCTTCTTTGACAAAGGTGTTGTAGCCAAACCACGCGGCGCCACCGAAGATGAGCAGTGCCAGCAGTAATACGAAGAGCCATCTCATGGCGGCAAATGACGACCCATCACAAGAAGAATCGTGTGCGACGAATCAAGCGCCCGGAACAATAAAATCGATCCTCTATGAGGCTTCGGGGCTCGACTCGCTTCCGGGAAAGAACCGATGCCACAGCCGTCCGATCGTAGGCTCTTCCTGATTGCTCCAGGTAAAGTGGCAATCCTGGCAATAAAACTCCTTGGGGATGATCTTCAGGGCACAAAGCACACCGACAAGCGCTGGAGTCATGAATTTTCGAGTCATCTGCGGGTACTCGATATTTGAAGAGCCGCATTGCGGGCAACGAATGAGAGCGGCGGAGATGTCCGGGTCTGTGGCCTCCCACTCGATCATAAGCTCCTGCGCCTTTTCGAAGTCGCTGTCTTCCACCATCACCTTCGCGTTCGCCTGCGGACGTGACATGAAGCCGACTTGTTGCAGCGGCGCCTCATTATGAACATCGGCCTTTATGCCGGCCTCCTGAAAACGTCGTTTGAGCTGCCGCGCTTTGGCCGCCTCGTTGAAGGTCGCAATAGTCACCATAAATATTTCTTGGATACGCAGCAGGGCGCGTCGTTGTGATGAAACATCAAATCATTGCCGTGTGCAAGATTGGCGTGTGCTGGCATTTCTAGCTCTACACTCCCGGAGGAAACCATTTGTAGAGCATTAAATATACAAGCACGCCTGTGAAGGAGACGTACAGCCAAATCGGGATCGTCCAACGCGCGATTCGCTTGTGGCGATCCCATCGGCGACGAAAGACCTGAACAAGCGTCAAAATCACCAAAGGCAACGTAACAAAGGCAAGCAGAACGTGCGAGGCCAACATTGGGAAGTAAACCGCGGCGATCCAACCTGTGTAGCCAGAGGATTTTTCACCGACGTGTGCGTGGTAAATGATGTAGCCAACCAGGAAACAGGTCGACGAGATGACGGCGATGATCATACACGTCATATGACGCCGCCATGCGCCGTGCCGGATGAAATACCAGCCCATCGAAATGAAGATGGTGCTAACCAGATTTAATGACGCATTAAAAGCGGGTAAATCGGAGATTGAAATCACGTTGAACCGTTAGAACGTTACATTGGCCTATCGCTTCAACGCTTCAACGCTTTAACGAACGCCATGCCACCCGTCCTTGAACCACCGCAGGTTCGGCGTTTTACAAAATATCGACGACACACGTGGGGGCGCCGAATCGCCCTTAGCGTTATTCGCCTGGCGGTTCTCGCGGCAATCTTGGCCACGATCGGCGGCGGCTATTATCTGGCGCGACGTGGATTCGGGCGTGAATGGCGCTATCGCGTGGTGGAAGAATTACACAAACGCGGCGTCGAGGCCTACATCGGGCGGCTGACGCTGGATCCGTTTCGTGGTTTGGTTGCAAGAAATGTAAGAATTTTCGATTACAAAAATCGTGAGAACACGCTTGCCCTGATTAGCGAGGTCTCGCTCGACATCAATTACGCCGCACTTATCCATCGCCAGCCATTTCTCAACGCTTTGGATGTGCGCGACGCGCAAATCACGCTTCCTCTCAAGACGGCGGAAGGAAAGGCTGATAAAGCGCAACTCACCAACTTCCGTGCGCACGTTTATTTTCCGCCGGAACAAATTTACGTCAGTCAGGCGGAGGGAATCTTCTGCGGAATTCGGATTTCTGCGACAGGGCAATTGATCAAGCGTGAGAATTACCAGCCGTCGCCATCCATTTCTCCCGAGGAATGGCAAAAACGGCTATCGATTGCGCAGCGCGTATTGAACGAATTGAAAAAGTTCGCATTCCCGGGTCCGCTTCCCTCGCTGCAATTAAAGTTTAGCGGAGACGTCGCAGAAATCGAAAAAGCGCACGTAGAGGCGACGCTGCGCGGCGACCGATTGCAACGCGGCCGCTACGAAATGAGAGATTTATCCGCTGCTGCCGAATGGAATGACCATCACTTGAACATCGCACATTGTGAGTGGGGGGATTCCAAGGGCAATTTTGCCGCCCGCGCTGATTGGAACCGCGAAACCAACCGCGCAAACGTCCAAGTGCGCAGCAGTGTGGATTTGAAAGCCTTTCTCGATGCCTTCGGCCTAGGCGAACCGCTTGCCGGCATCGAGTTTCACTCGCCGCCCCTGGTCGAAATTTCTGGCTCGATGATTTTCGGCCCGAATCGATTTCGGCCCAATGTCATCGGGCACGCCGCTTTTGGACAGTTCAGTTACAAGACGATTCCGTTCTCCGATCTTGCTGCGGACTTTTCCTGGGATGGTGAGCGTACGTTCGTTCGCGACCTGCGCGTACGCCATCAAACCGGACTGCTGCGAGCTGATCTCTTCGAAGCGCCGGACGATTTTCGGCTGAATATCGAGAGCACCATATCTCCAGGCGCGCTCCGTCCAGTTGTGCCGCGGGAGCTGAATGAATTTCTCGGTGACTGGGAATGGCAGCGTTCGCCTGCAATCCGCCTGGCAATTCGAGGCAAGGATCGCAATCCGGGGAGTTGGCAAGGCGATGGAACCGTCGCTCTTGGACGTACCCGCTTTCGCGGCACATGGATGAACAGCGCCAATACTAGAATTCGTTTCGCCGATGGCGCGCTCACCTGCGAGGACATTCACGTCTCACGCGATGAAGGCGTCGGTTCAGGCAGTTTCACCTACGACTTTAAGAAACGCGAAGTCCGCGTTTCGAACATCCGAAGCTCATTGAATCCGGCCGAGGCAGTTTTCTGGATCGACCCAAAGATTTCGAAAACAGTCGCGCCGTACAAATTTCGGCGGCCGCCGAACATCACCGCGAATGGCGTTTACCAATTTCGCGGCGGCAAGAACACCCGTCTTGAGATAAACGCGGATGGCGCCAACGGAATGGACTACGTTTTTCTTGGGAAAACAGTGTCCTTCGATCACATTTCGGCCCGATTGCTGTTTACCCCCGATCGGTTGCAAATCACCGACGTTCGAGGCGCTCTCCTCGCCGGGGCATTGCGGGGAAACGCTGATATCTCGCTTGCGCGAAACGATCCCCGTTACCGGGCAAGCCTCGCGCTTAGCGGTATCAATTTTCCGCTGCTGACTGATTTATACTATAACTACAAGACCGCGCAGGGTGTGTTGAGCGGAACGTATGATTTCAGCGGACTCGGCACTGATTGGCGCAGCATGCGCGGGCGTGGAAAAGTGGAAATAAGCAACGGAAATGTTTTCGCCATCCCAATTTTCGGTCCTCTTTCGGGAATTCTGAACCACATCGTCCCCGGCAGCGGATATAGCATCGCTCACGAAGCGACCGCCGCTCTCAAGATCGAGAACGGAATTATTCATACTGACGATTTCGAAGCAGCCGGCGCACTCTTTAGCATGCTGGGCCACGGAGACGTTCATTTTCTCGACGACAAGCTCGATTTCAGCCTGCGTCTGAATATGAAAGGACCCGGCGTATTGCTGACACCGATGTACAAGCTTTTCGAATACGCCGGCACTGGGAGCCTTAAGAAACCCGATTGGCACCCCAAGGTTTTTTAGATTTGCGATTTTCGACGGAAGCAATGAGGCAATCGAAAATCGGCGATCGCAAATCGCAAATTCTGCTAGGCGCGCACATGTCCATCCGCGGCGGCGTTAGCATGGCGATTGAGCGGGCGCGTTCAATCCGCTGCACCGCCATGCAAATATTCGTCAAGAACAACATGCAATGGTTTGCGCGTCCGCTGCGGCCGGAGGAAATCCGCGATTTCCTCGGTCACATCCAGCGAGGAGAGTTGTCGTCGATCTTTGCGCATGCGAATTACCTCATCAATCTTGCGGCGACGAATCCGCAATTTCACGGGAATTCTATTCGCGCTTTGTCAGAGGAACTGATTCGCGCAAACCAGCTTGAATTGCCGTTTCTGGTTGTGCATCCGGGTGCACACCTCGGCGCAGGCGAAGAAGCAGGACTCGAGAAAATCATCGAATCAATTGACCGCGTACTTGGTGGTCTTCCCAAAATCAAAACGCGGATCGCGTTAGAGACTACTGCGGGCCAGGGATCATGTCTGGGAAACAAATTTGAGCAGCTTGCATACATCATCAACCGCGTGCGCGAGCCCGAGCGTCTGTGTGTTTGCCTCGACACCGCGCATGTTTTTGCTGCGGGTTACGACATCGGCAGCGAAGCCTCGATGCGAAAGACCTTGCGCGAATTCGATTGGGTAATCGGTCGGGATCGTCTCGTCGCCATTCACCTTAACGATTCGAAAACCGCCCGCGGTTCGCGAGTGGATCGGCATGAACACATCGGCAAAGGCCGGATTGGTCTGGATGCGTTTCACTTCATCATGCGGGATCGCCGTTTTCGTAAAATCCCGAAAGTGCTCGAAACACCCAAAGGGAACGACTTACGCGAAGACGTAATGAATTTAAAGACGTTGCGGCGACTGGCGGAAGCGTACAGCTCCTGCTGAAGGGCGTCATTCTCACCGGAGCGCAGCGGTCGCCCGATTTGGCTCAGGCTGACGACACGGAATCAGCTGATGAACCGAATTGTAAAGGGATAGCGATAGAACTTCCCCTCGCTCGCCTTAACCGATGCGATGATAACAAACACGGTGTTCAGTATCCAGAGGGCGATCAAAATCGGAATGCCAATGAGCACGATGCAAAGAATCGCGGCGACCGCATCGTAAATCAGCATCGAGATTTGAAAGTTGAGTGATTCTTTTCCATGCGCGTCGATCTCAGGCGAGTCGCCGCGTTTCATCAGCCAAACGATCAGTGGTCCACCAAGATGGCCCAGGAAGTGAAAAAACAATCCGAGTAATGCGCTGGCGTGGCAAAGAACGCACCACGTTCGGACATCGGATGAAGTGGACGGAGTTGGTGACGACGGTTGATCCATGTTTATCCTTTCGCTTGCTTAAGATAACGACTGCCCGCTTGCCACTCGAAGAGCAAGAAAAAAGATCAGATCATGCTTCTTTTACGCGCTCGATTTGCGCGCCGAGTTCGCCCAATTTTTCATCGAGATGTTCGTAGCCGCGGTCGATGTGATAGACGCGGCTCACTTCGGTAATTCCGTCCGCCTTCAATCCCGCAAGCACCAGCGCGGCCGACGCGCGTAAGTCGCTCGCCATCACAGGAGCGCCAAAGAGATGATCGACGCCCTGGATCACCGCAGTCGCGCCTTCAAGATCGACATGTGCGCCCATCCGCTTTAATTCAGCGACATGCATGTAGCGCTGCGGAAAAATGTTCTCTGTGATGACACTAATGCCGTCTGTCGTCGAGAGTAGCGCGCACATTTGCGCCTGCATGTCGGAAGGAAAACCTGGATACGGCTCCGTCGTTAGCTCCAGCGCACTGGCATCTCCATTCGGCAAGATCGAAATCGCATCATCTTTGACGTCGATTGGAAGGCCGCATCGCGCCAGCGCGTCGGTGACCGCGCGAACATGCTCTGGATTTACGCGCTTGACGGTTACTTCCTTACCGGCAATTGCGCCCGCCACCAGAAATGTTCCCGCTTCGATCCGATCGGGAATGATGTCGTGCTCGACGCCGTGCAATTCTTCCACCCCTTCGATGATCAAACGGCGCGTGCCAGCGCCTTCTATCTTTGCGCCCATCTTGGTCAAAAAATTTGCGAGATCGACAACTTCCGGTTCCTGCGCTGCGCCTTCGATCACGGTTGTTCCCTCCGCCAGCACCGCCGCCATCATCACGTTATCGGTGCCGAGAACAGTGGGCCCAAATTTCCCGCGTAAGTTAATCACCGCGCCGCGCAATTTCGGGGCAAAAACTTTTATATTGCCGCCTTCCACGCGCACGGCGGCACCCAGCGCCTCGAATCCTTTCAGATGCAAATCGATTGGCCGATCGCCAATGATGCAACCGCCCGGCATCGATACGGTCGCTTCTTTACAACGGCCGAGCAGCGGCCCGAGCACGCAAACCGAAGCGCGCATTTTGCGCACGACATCGTAAGGCGCGACCGATTGGATCTTTTCCGCCGTGACGCTGACGGTGCCACTGGCGCGTTCCACTTGCGTGCCGAGATGGATCAAAATTTGCAGCATGTAATGCGTGTCGCTTAGGTCGGGCACGCGATGAACGATGCACGGTTCGCGCGTGAGCAACGTCGCGGCCAGAATGGGCAGCGAAGAATTCTTCGAGCCGCTGACCTTGATGGAACCAGAAAGCGGATGACCGCCGTGAATGAGAATCTTATCCATATCGCGCGAATAGGAACCGGGTCACCCCTGAATAATCGGTTTTTGAATAAATGTCGCGGTAATTTTTTTCCGCCAGGGCCGAAAGAAGGGCCTCGCTTTGGCCGATTCCTATTTCCAGGGCCAGCATTCCACCGGGCCGGAGCCGCGACGGTGCCTGCGCAATCAGTGCGCGCACCAGCTCATCGCCGAGCGCACCGGCGAACAACGCGATCGCCGGATCGTGCAAAACCTCGCGGGCGAGACTGCGACGGTCTTGTGTCGAGACGTAAGGAAGATTCGCGACGATGAGATCGAAGGTCCCCTCCGCGTTTTCAAGGAGATTACTTTTCACAAACCGGACTCGATCGCGAAGGTTTAGCTTGGCCG
>WNGE01007006.1_pt1 | contig 12399 bp, 8 predicted proteins | sample 5400651 | NCBI WGS metagenome assembly WNGE01 (sample SAMN13153370, study PRJNA577476) | soil metagenome | isolation source: 60 cm soil or saprolite under grassland replicate 2 | place: USA:California | collected 2016-06-15 | reverse complement strand
ATTTGGTAGGGCGCGACCGCCGGGCGCGCCGTTCCTACTGCATGATCTCGCGCACAAAGACGTTGAGCTGTCCGTCTCCCTGTTTGCGCACTTCGGTGACCTCGTAGGGCCGCTGTTCATCGCGGTTCACTTCCGCTCCTTGCCGCGGTGGCACGTAGCCGGCTGGAAATTCGACAATGATACGCGTAGAAGAACCCCCACCGAAGTGCAGCATCTTCTCCGTCAACTTCGTGCGGGGACGTAGCACTGCCTTGTTGGCATCGGAAAAATTCACGACGAACTGTCCCTTCAAATAGACGCGTTCGCCCGCGAGCCCGTGCTCAGCAACGTCACGCAGATCGCCTGTTCCTATAAGGCGGCCAAGTGGCATTCTGCCTGGCGGAAATGTCTTCCAACTGCCACCGCCAGCGTTTGAGGCCAGAGCTACGTTGGACGCGTCCGCCGGAACGGGCTGAGCGGGCAGAACTGGCACTGGTGTCGCTGTTGGAACGGATGGGGCCTGGGCGGCCGCTGGCGCTTGAGCATTGGAGGCGTTCGCGGCTGGCGCTGGTGTGGCCACCGGAATGGTTGCCGGCGTCGCTGCAGATGCAACGGTGAACGGCGTCGCACTTGGCGCACTTGGTTTCTGCGCGATCACTGGCGCCGGGGTGTTTGCTGGAGGAGGGGATTCGAGTTTCTGTTTCTTCCCCCATCTTCTACCCTTTGGCGGCGGCGTGGGGTTAGCCAGCTTTTCATTCTTTGCTACGACTCGCCCGGCCGACGGTGTTCCAAGGGGGATCGCTTGCTCGACGCGCACCAATTCATTAGCGGCGGGCGGAGGCGTCGCACTGGGGCTGATGCCGGCTATGGATATCGGCCCTCCTTGCGCTACTGCCGCTTTTTTCTGGTACTCTGCGTAACGCTGTTCGATTGAATTGCGCTCTGGCGCCTTAAACAATGGCCAGCCCGCGGCGAGGTTAAGACTAAGCGGTGGCTCAAGGCGAAATGTCCCCAGACCACGTGTGACCGTATAGCTTCCATAAAGCAGTGGCACGGCAGTAATCATCATGCGGCCATCGACCAATCGCTCGGCGTGAATCACCGATGAAATGTCATGTGAGCGCTCCAGCTTGATTTCCAATCCAACATTAAGCGTCTGCTTCATCAACGGCAGGGCCTCCGGATTCGCTGGGTAAAGATGTTCCATGAGCAACTCGCCGTTATCGACAGCATTGGTTAAGGCAACCATGCCAGAGGTAAACACATCGCCGGGCCCAAGCTCTCGTGCCGCAACAATTTTGTACCTGCCTACCACGTACGGAACCAGGCCGCGCACCATCTGATAATTCCGAATATAATTGCGCGCCAACTCGGCGTTCGTCCTCGCGAGCTCGGCGTTGCCCATCTCCGAATAACGCTCGTAGAGGTCCTTCGGGTTTAGAAATTCACCTGCCGGCGCTGCGGTCAGTTCAAAACGCTTGGGTGGCTCGATCTTGTGCAGTCTTTGTAAAATCCGGTAGCTGTCAGGGCGTTCCGGTTGATTGAAGATGTAAAAACTGCCGAGCCACGCGGCTAACGCGAACCCAATCAGAAGTAAAATGGCAACCGTCCAGGCAAAATAATTGATGCGTCGTCGCGGACGAGCGTACGGCTCGTCGTATGGGTAGACACCATAGTCCATCAAGCCAGCGCGAGAATATTACCTGGTTTCAAGGCGATTGTGTCGTTTCGAACGACGAACCGCATCCGCAGGTGCGCGATGCGTTTGGATTAAGGACCTGAAAACCGGTGCCAGTCAAGCCACCGCTAAAATCCAGGGTCGCGCCGCGCAGGTAGGGAACGCTTTCGCCGTCGATAAAAAAATGCATTCCGTCCCGCTCCACCACGGCGTCGCCTTCCTTTTTTTCGTCTAAAGTCATTTCATAATGCAGACCTGAACAACCGCCCTTCGCAACCTGGACGCGCAGACCTCTTTGCGCATTCTCTCCAAGCGCCGGAAGCAGACTTTGCAGCTGTCGAACAGCGTTCTCCGTAACATTAATCATAGCTCGACAAAATACGGCTGCAGCGTAACCAAGTCAAAAAGGATGCGATTGGGCGGACAATGATTGACCTCGTCAGAGTCACCGTTGTAGGGCAAGCGCTCCGCTTGCCTTCCTTATTGTGATTGGCAGGCGATGCGCCTGTCCTACAATTTCTTCGCAATTCCCCAGCCCAAAACTACAATTAAAAATCGCATGAGCCGGATCCGATTGTTGGCAGAGACCGTGGCTAGTCAGGTGGCCGCGGGCGAAGTCGTGGAGCGCCCGGCGTCAGTGGTCAAGGAACTGATTGAAAACAGCATCGACGCTGGCGCCCGCAAAATCGACATCCTCATTCGTCGCGGAGGAATCTCGCTGGTCCGAGTAGTTGATGACGGCTGCGGTATGGATCGCGATGACGCGTTGCTGTCGCTGGAGCGACATGCCACGAGCAAGATTAGGTCGGCTGCCGATCTGCAAGCAGTGGCGACATTGGGATTTCGCGGCGAAGCATTGCCGAGTATCGCCAGTGTGTCGCGATTTCGTCTGACTACGCGAGAGGCCGGCGCAGTCGCAGGAACCGAGATCGTCGTCAACGGTGGTAAGATTGATATCGTGCGCGATGGCGGCGAAGCGCCAGGAACCCAAGTCGAGGTGCGCTCGCTTTTTTATAACTTGCCCGCGCGCCGAAAATTTCTTCGCTCTGAAAACACTGAAAGCCGTAACATCGAGCACCAGGTTTATTTACAGGCGATCGGTCATTTCCGGATCGGTTTTTCTTTGTTACGAGACGACCGCATGTTATTCCAGCTGCCGTCGGCGGCGACACTGGGCGATCGAATCCGAGACTTATATGGTATCGAGTTACTGGAGCGCCTTGTTGAAGTAAACGGCACACCTTCGCGAAATATTCGCATAGCTGGATATATCGGGCAGGCAGGGCTAAGCCGGCAGACAAGGTCGCAACAGCTCGTCTTTGTAAATGGCCGCGCCATTGAGAGCGGGCTTCTCACGGCAGCACTTCGTGAGGGTTATCATACCGCTCTGATGAAAGGCCAGTATCCGGTAACATTTCTCTTTCTCGAGATCGATCCCGCGTCTGTCGACGTAAACGTCCACCCGGCAAAGCGCGAAGTACGTTTTCGCGATCCGACTGCAGTCCGTGAAGCGATTGTTCACTCCCTCCAGCAAACTTTGGAACGCGGCCGGGCGGGGTGGCAGGAAAAATTCCGCGCACCTATGACCGCAACCGCAGCTGTTCCAGGGAAACAAGCCTCCGATCTGAGGTTACGACCCGAGGTAGCAGCTCCAGAAGAATCCCATCGCGAATTACCACACCTGGGTCCGGCGCTTGGCGATCGTGTTTTCGCTGGAGTCAGTACCCCTAGCGGCGCGCCAGTCTCGGACATTGTAGGGCAGGCGCTCCGCCTGCCACCCTCGCGCGTCGATTCGGCAAGTGATGTGCATGCCCTACAACGGGAACCGGACAAAGCAGCTCCTCAGCAGTTTCAGATCATCGGTGTGTTAAACAAGCTTTACGTCTTGATGGAAAACGCCGATGGACTTGTCCTCGTCGATCAGCATGCTGCGCACGAGCGAATTCTTTTTGAAGAGTTGCGGCGAAGAATGGAGGAACACGGGGTCCCCACGCAAAAGCTGCTCTTACCTCACACATTTGATGTGCCGCCGCGCGATGCTGACTGGATTGAACGCAACATATCGATCCTTCAAAAGATGGGGATCGGCATTGAGAGTTTCGGGCCGGGCACGTTCAAAATCGATAGTCTCCCTGGTTTCTTGAGCGTCTCAGATCCGGCCCAATTCATGCGCAAAGTGATTGACGACCTAAAAAGCGCTGGCAACAGCACCTCACCGATGCGGTTAGGTGAAGAAATAATCGCCAAGACAGTTTGTCGGCACGCCGTCAAGGCCAATGATCCGCTGCGTTACCCCGAGATAGAGAAACTGATTCGTGATCTGCTTGAGTGTGATTTGCCTTATTGCTGTCCGCACGGACGACCTACCATGATTCAGATTTCGCTTGCCGAGTTAGAGAAGAAATTCGGCCGCAAAGTCTGACGATTACCGCCAACCCGACAAGAAGAATTGTTGCCCGCGAATCACACGAATAGACGCAAATAAGAACGGGCTGGATCTTAATCCATTTGTGTTAATTCGCGTGGTTCGCGGGCAGTCTTTGGCTACAAGTTCTTATTGATTGCTCACCATCTGCGGAGCTGCCTTGTTCGCTTCAATCTGGGCGCTTACTTTCTCGATTCTTGCCTCTTGCCCTTTCAAGCGTTCGTTTACTGCCTCGAGCGCGGCTTCCAATTTCTGAACGTTGTGTTGCTCTTCTAAGAACGCCTTATGCTCTTTGAGAAATTCATTGAGCAACATGGCGTTCACCGCGTCGTAACGCACGGTGTAAATCTGGTCGTTCTCGTCCCGCACCACCAGATCTGGATTCACCTTGGCTACGTCCTCCGCAATTAAGCCAAATTGCGCCGTGCTCGAGTTGTCGGTCTTGTAGTGAAACGTGACCGGTTTGAGTGCCAGAATTGCATCGCTGGCTTCGTCCATCGGTCTAATCTCCTTCTTGAATCGGCGCGAGGAACTCATGGTGCCGAGCTGGCCGTTTGCGTCGATCAAGACTGGTATCGCCGCGCCAGCCGTTGTCGCCCCATGGATGCCCGCGATAAAGGTTTTTGTCTGTATGCCTGGAAAGCCGATGCGGATGGTGCCAGACTCGCCGGCAACACCGTTGTGATAGATGTCGATATTGTCATTGCCCGTTGTAAGATTTGAACCGGCACCAAACCCAACCCCGATGTTGTCGAAGCCCGTTGCGTTGTCTGATAGTGCCCCTTTGCCAACTGCCGTATTTTGGAATCCCCCGTTATTGCTAAAGAGTGCTTCCTGTCCAATAGCGACGTTGCCGTCGCCACTGAGGCTGCTTCGCAACGCCCGAATGCCAACAGCGGTGTTGTTGTTGCCAGTTACGTTGAAAAAGAGGGTCTGAAAACCGGCTGCGGTATTCCCACCACCCGAGGTGTTACTGCCCAGTGCATTCTCTCCGGTAGCCGTGTTATCATTGCCGTCGACATTACTAAAGAGCGCATTATGACCGTCCGCTGTGTTGCTGCTGCCAGTGGCGTTGCTGGATAGCGCGGTAAATCCAGTAGCGGTGTTGTCGTTACCCATGGTGTTGAAAACGAGGGCATCAACACCATTCGCCGTGTTGCGGGTGCCGCTAGTGTTGTTCAAAAGCGCCTGATATCCATGGGCTGTGTTGTCGCTGGCGGTGTTAAACAGCAGCGCTTGAAACCCTGTCGCCGTATTGTTGCTCCCGACCTGGTTGCTTTGAAGGGCTTGTCCGCCAATCCCTGTGTTTGCGAAACCGGTGGTGTTATTTTGGAGCGCGAGAGCACCGTTGGCCGTGTTTGCGTTCGTGTTGTTGTTCACAAGCGCCCCAAACCCGGTGGCCGTATTGAAAGCGCCGGTGGTGTTATCAAGGAGCGCATCGGTACCAATGGCCGTGTTGCCTTGACCGGTGCTGTTAGAAAAGAGCGCGAACGTTCCGTTGGCAGTGTTGCCGAAGCCGGTGGTGTTGCTTAAAAGCGCTCCAGCGCCGGTGGCCGTATTTGAGTCGGCGGTGTTGAGAAGGAGCGTCCCGGCTCCGACACCCGTGCAGAAGTTGCCGTCGGTGAGGCTCAGGAGGGAATATATCCCGACTGCCGCGTTGTATAGGCCGGTTGTACGACTCAGAAGGGCGTTTTGCCCCTCCGCAGTGTTGCCTCCGGGATAACCTCCATCGGGCGCTGGACTAAGTGCCTGCGCTCCGGGTAAAATTACAAAGCAGAGGAGAGTTAGTGCGATGACGATTGGTGAAGTTGGTGGTTTCATAGCGGGGAGCTTCACAAGAATCTCGGCGGCTTGTCGAGGTCAAAACGTGCTTGCGACTTGAACCTTGAAAGAGGACACGGGAATGGTCGCCTACAGGCGCGCGAGATGACGAGCTCGTTGGAATGACGAAGTCCAAATGCGCGCGGAGCTAATCTTTTCGTTATTCGTTCATTCGGGCTTCATTTGCCATTCGTCATTCGGATTTCGTCATTTTTTCCGCAGCACCGGCCGCAGCGCCACGGTAGATTCGCCCGGGAGCACCCATTCTTCAGGAAGAGCGGTTATGGCCGCACCTGACGCACCGTAGCGCGAAGACTCGCTCGTCCAGAGCGTTTCCCACGTGCAGCCCGATGGTGGCGCAAGGAGAGGTTCTGAAGCAGGATGCAAGACTTGGCGCTCTCCGAAATTTACTAACAACAGACGATCGTCATCCGCCTTGGAAAAATATCTGAGGACGAAACTCGTCGTACCCAAGACTGCGCCATCGATGCTGCCAGATATTTGCTGGCGAAAGCGCGGATCTTCCCGTCGCAATTTCAAAAGATCGATATGCAGATCGTAAATCTGGCGATTTTTTTCGCGCTCGGAAAAATCCAGTTTGCAGCGGGCGAATACTTCCGGATCGTCCGGCGCCGGCAAAGTTGTTAAAGCTTCTTCCTCCGTAAGTGAGAGGAACGGCGCCAGCCACTCGGCGCGGCCTTTCCGAATGGCGTCGCGCACGGATGCATCGCCTATGTCGGCAAAAAACATGAACGGGCTCGACGCGCCGAACTCCTCTCCCTGAAAGAGCAGGGGTGTCCAAGGTCCAAGTAAGAGAAGCGCGGTCATCGCGCGATAACGCGCGGGTGAAGCTTGAAAGCTCAACCGTTCACCTGGTCCGGTGTTTGCGATTTGATCGTGGTTTTCGATGAAACAAACGAAAGCTTCCGGGGCGATGCCGATACTGGGAGATCCTCGCAACGCTTTCCGCCATGAGAGCGCCTGACCTTGGTAAAGGAAACCGTATTTGGCGGCGGAAATAAACTCCTGTGGTGCGCCTTGGTAGTCGCCGAAGTAGGCTTCCTTGCGACCGGTTAAGGCCACCACAGCGCTGTGATGAAAATCGTCGTTCCACATTCCATCCAAATCGTCCCCGCTTTCGCTGCGTGGTCGCACCATCCTGGCTTCCTGCCGATCGTTCTCGGCGATCAGAAGAATTGAGCGCGCGCCAGCCGCCTTGCGCGCCGCGCGCCCGACTTCGCCGATGATGTATTCATTTGATCGGTCCCGGACGGCGTGTAACGCATCAAACCGAAACCCATCGAAATGAAATTCCTCGATCCAGTAACATGCGTTGGTGATGAAGAACTCGCGGACCGGTCCAGAATTCCGGCCATCGAAATTGATCGAGTCACCCCATTCATTTTCGTTTCCACGGATTAGATAATCGTCGGAAAAAGCACCGAGATAATTTCCATCAGGTCCAAAGTGGTTATAGACGACATCGAGAATCACGCCCAAGCCTAACGAGTGAGCGCGATCGATGAATGACCGCAAATCATCCGGCGTTCCGTACAAATGTGAAGGCGCGAACAAATCAACGCCATCATATCCCCAGCCAAACTTCCCAGGAAAATCCGCGACCGGCATCATTTCGATCACGGTGATTCCAATGCGCGCCAGCTCCTCCAATTGTTGCGAAGCTGCGCGCCACGTTCCCTCCTTTGTGAACGTACCGATGTGCATTTCGTAAATGACCTGGCCTTTTAGCCCCGCGCCCGCGGGGCCGGGCCACTGCGAATCGCTCCACTGAAACCGCGTCGGATCCACAATGCAGGACGAACCGTGAGGTCCATCAGGTTGAAAGCGCGACGCAGGATCCGGGTAGCGTTTCTCGGCAGTGTCGACGCGGAACCGATACAAATCGCCCGCGCCAGCTTTAGCATGTCCGGAAAAGTAGCCTCCTTCTTCGGCTTCCAGCGCATGAAATGTTTGCCCTTGGCTTTTCGCCGCGCTGTCTTCCAGAACAAGATCGACACGCCGGGCCTTTGGCGCCCAGACACGGAAGTGGGCTTGGTCAGGCCCGATTAGTTCTGCCCCAATTGGGTAACGACGCTGCACCTGGCGCATTTTTTGCGTGGTATAGGACATGGGTCATCAAAGATGCAAGCGCTCGGGTACGAAGCAACCAAGGAACACAACACGTCTGACCCCGAATGCTTTCGAGGTTGATCGCACTGGTCGAACCGTTTCAGAATAACGTCATGAATGGTATGAGACCCAAGATCGAAATCTTCAGACCTTTTGGCGAGGCGTTCGAGCTGACGAACAAGATTCTATTTCGCCCGTTCGACCTGAAAAAATGGTTTATAATTGGTTTCGCGGCGTTCTTGTCCGGGCATTTGGCCGGCGTTGGCTTCAATTTCCCATCGCCGTTTGGCAATTTTCAATCACACCGGACGACTCCGGAAGTGATTTCACCTCACTTTGAGCAATGGAAACCATGGCTCGTGGCGGTAGTCGTTTTGGGTGCGCTGCTTTTTTTCGCGTTGGTAATCGCGCTGACGTGGTTGAAAGCACGCGGCAATTTCATTTTTACAGACTGTGTCGTCCGAAACCAGGCGGCAATCGTGGAACCATGGCGCGAATATCGGAAGGAAGGAAACAGTTACTTTTTATTCCTGCTCGCGGTCATGTTCGCCGTATTGCTATTGGCAGGGTTAATCCTGGCAAGCTTTATCGGGCTGGGCTGGTTGAAACAAGGCGCGAGTGAAACCCGATCCATTACCTTCATTGGATTTCTCCTGTTCCTTTGTGTGCTTTGGGTTTCGATTGTCATTCTTGTCAGTATCGCCACCTACTTCATGGTGCCGGTGATGTACCGGAGGCGATGTCGAGCAGTAGAGGCTTTTCGCGATGTCACGCTTCTGATGTGGCAACATCTTGGCTCTTTCTTTTTGCTTTGCTTATTTGGGATTGTGCTGATTCTGGCTGTGCTAATGATTGGCGCGATCGTGACATGCGCGACCTGTTGCCTGGCTGCGCTTCCCTACGTTGGGACAGTTGTATTGCTGCCATTATTCGTATGCTTGCGCGCGTTCGGGCTCGTGTTTCTTCGCCAGTTCGGTCCGGATTACGATGTCTGGGCGAGTTTCATGCCACCGGAATTTGTGCCTATCTTGTCAGGAGCGCGGCCTGTGCCGCCCGAACCGCCTTTACCTCCTACAGCGTGAAAAGGATGATTAAAGTCACGCGTTCGCTAAGACGAGTCGGTCCTTTGTCGAGCCAGAAGGCAGAAGAGCAGAAAGGATTCGACCGTGTCAGCGTATGGGGCTAAAAATCACTAATGAAAAAACTCGAGGTAGCGAGTAGCCAAGTCACTGAGGAGTACGTTCACGGCTACGCGACCGCCGAGCAGGAACGTTTGCTGCGGCAGGCCGAGCATTGGCGGGACGAATTGATTCTTGCGGGGACGACACTTGCCCCCGGAACGCGCTTGCTTGAGGTCGGCTGTGGTGTCGGTGCCGTGTTGGGCATCCTCGGCACGGCTTTCCCTGGGATCGTGCTGGCTGGCGTGGACATCGAAGCGCGCCAGCTCGAAGCAGCTCGCGCCCACCTCGCTCGGCTCGGTTTGGAGGCTGACCTTCGCCAAGCAGACGCACTCGAGCTGCCCTTCACAGAAGCGTCTTTCGACCACGTTTGGATGATGTGGTTCCTCGAGCATTTGACGGATCCGGTCGCTGCTCTGCGGGAGGCCCGACGGGTGCTGGTGCCGAGCGGCACGCTCACGGCAATTGAGGTAGATTACAATACTATTTGGGCATCTCCAACCAGTCAGGCGCTCAAAGCGTTGTTCGTTACTGTGGCCCACGCAATGGAGGCCGCGGCTCGAAGCGACGCTGGCACTCGCCTCCCCGAATGGTTAGTGGAAGCAGGGTTTACGTCCGTCGATCCCGGCGAGATCCGGCTTGCTTATTCCGGCGCGGACCTTACCCGCCAAGTCCCGTACGTCGCCGGAGTGGTCGAGAGCACGCTGCCAGCGCTTGCTCAAATGTCCAGTGCGTCCGCACCACAGCTCAAGACTGGATTCGCCGAGTTGCGTGCTCTGCCTACTATCCCGAATGCGACACTTGGCTGGGTAATACACAAGGCAAAGGCGGTGCGCTAACCCGCGACGCAGCGTCGTGTGCAAATCACAACGTGCCCAAATAACTCGGCGTGATGTCGCGATCGATTACAGCGACTCGGTCATCGGTCAACTAGAGATCAGCCGTCAGGCGGCCAGAAAACAGTCGACCACGTCAGCCGACTGCCCTATGAATCCCTTATGAAAAGACAATTTGCTGTTCACTGTTTCAGCCTGATTGCAGCTGCTTCGATTTGCTTTGGTCAGGAAAGCCCGAGTCCAAGTCCGACTCCGTTCAAGACGATCAGATCAGCAACTAAAGAGGCCACGATTACGAAGTTGGAAAAGTCGGTCACCGATGCGTTTAAGAACAAGCAAGCGAAGGCGTTCAGGGACTATTTGGCGCCCGAGTTTAGCGCGGTCGACGCGGAAGGAGTGAAAGATGCGGACGCCGCAATTGCGGACATGCAGAAGACCGATTTAAGCAACTACTCGTTCGCGGATATGAAAGTGGCGCTCCTGAGTCCAAAAATGGCGGTAGCTACGTACAAAGTCACTACCCAATCCACCTCATCCGGGCGGGACACGTCAGGTACCTATTACGCGGCTACAGTGTGGAACAAACGTGGCCCAAAGTGGCTAGCTGTCTTGCACACTCTTATTAAAGCGCAGTGAGGCTGAGGGGTCCGAAAGACGGAGCTGAATTCAATTCCTTCTACTTATTTGCCGGATATCCTATCTCGTTCTAAATCCAGCATGAAAACTTTGAGGCTTCTTTTCGCCGTCTATGCGGCAATGTTCGTAGGCGCTTTATTAGCGCAACCGCCCAAGCCAACGATGAAGGCAATTATCGTGCATGAGTATGGTGGCCCTGAGGTATTGAAGTACGAAGAGGTTCCGCGGCCCGAGCCAAAAGAGGATCAGATTCTCGTGCGCGTGATCGCGGCGGGCGTGAATCCCGTGGATGCCTTGATCCGATCGGGAATGTTTGCGAAACATGAAAAGGACGCTTTCCCAATGACTCCAGGCGCGGACATTGCTGGAGTTGTTGCCAAGGTTGGGAGCAAGGTCACCAAGTTTAAGGCAGGTGATCCGGTGTTCGCCTACGTCAGCTTGAAGGGCGGTGGCGCCTATGCCGAGTACACATTGGCTTCGGAACGTGACACGGCAGCCAAGCCCAAGTCGCTCACTTATGTCGAGGCTGCAGCGGTGCCGATCGTTGCATTGACTGCCTGGCAGGCCTTGATCGACGCCGCCAGGACCGGCGCAGGCCAGACCGTACTGATCCACGGTGGGTCGGGTGGCGTGGGAAGTTTCGCGATCCAAATCGCAAAAGCTCGCGGAGCAAAAGTGATAGCGACTGCATCAACCGCGAACCAGGATCTGCTCAAACAACTCGGCGCAGATGTGGCGATCGATTACACGAAGCAAAAGTTCGAGGATGTCGCCAAAGACGTTGATGTTGTGCTCGATTCAGTCGGGGAAGATACGCTGATGCGTTCCTATGGGGTGGTAAAGAAAGGCGGATTCATTGTGTCACTGGTGGCACGCCCGGATCGGGCTGAGCTAGACAAACGCGGAATTCGCGGGGCAGCGCTCAGCGTGGAGCCGAATTCAGATGAGCTCGCCGAGATCGGCAAGTTGATCGACCAGAAGAAAATTGAAGTAATTGTGTCGCAAACGTTCCCGCTTGCAGAAGCGACGAAAGCCCAGGAACAAGTCGCGACTGGTCACACGCGCGGCAAGGTTGTCCTAAAAGTCACTGACGAGCCGCGATAGCAGGCCGCGATTGCGTGTAGAGGACATCGCATTGAAAAGGTTGTCATTTTGAGCAAGGCGAAACATCTCTGGTTTTTCGAAGAGTCGCTCCAAAAGTAATCAGAGATTCTTCGCTTCGCTCAGAATGACATCGTGAGATCGGTTGTGGTATAACATAGAGATGAACTGGGACGCGATCAGTGCCATCTCGCAATTAGTCGGCTCGATTGCTGTCGTTTTGTCGGTGTTATACCTAGCGTTGCAGGTCCATCGAAGCACGCGTATTGCCAAACTTGCCACCCAAGACGCGGCGGCCACGGCCCTGCGCGACGTGACCAAGCCATTGATGGAGAACGCGGAACTGGAACGTATCTGGCGGGTAGGCTTGGAAGATATCGGCGCGCTCTCCGTCGAAGAGCGGGCGCGCTTTTTCCACGCTACCTATCAATGGTTGAAAGCGTTCGAGACAATTCACTTTCATTATGTTTATGGGCTGATGGACAAGCAGCTTTGGGAAGGCTGGTATGGACTTCTCCGGCATTACGTCGCCGCGCCCGGGATCGCTTATTATTGGAAACTTCGTCCTGAAGTTTTCTCCGAGCGGTTTCGGAAATTCGTTAACGCACTCGAACC
>WNGE01032328.1_pt1 | contig 12400 bp, 12 predicted proteins | sample 5400651 | NCBI WGS metagenome assembly WNGE01 (sample SAMN13153370, study PRJNA577476) | soil metagenome | isolation source: 60 cm soil or saprolite under grassland replicate 2 | place: USA:California | collected 2016-06-15 | reverse complement strand
GATCACGGACCAACTGGTCAAGGGCACCCCGGTGATCTACTGCGACTTCGTCGACTACGACGAGGTCGCGCACCACGCCGGCCCGACCCGGCCGGAGTCGCTGCAGACGCTCGAGGGCCTCGACCGCGTGCTCGGCGCGCTGCAACGGATCATCGACATCCTGCCGCACTCGTACGAGGTCGTCGTACTCTCCGACCACGGACAGAGCCAGGGCGCGACCTTCCTGCAGCGGTACGGCCGGACTCTCACCGAGGTGGTCGACGATCTGGTCGACACCACCAAGGAGCCGGTGGCGGCGGTCGGCAAGACCGAGGGCTGGGGGCCGGTGAACGCGTTCCTGACCGAGCTCTCTCTTCGCCGCAGTGTCGCCGGATCGGTCACCCGAAGGGCACTGCACGCCGGCCAAGGGGAGGTGGAACTCGGCCCAAAGGATTGCGAGCCCGTGATCGCCTCCGATGAGCAGATGGTGGTCACGTCGTCCGGCAACCTGGCGTTGATCTACCTCGCGAGGACGCCGGGCCGGGTGCCGCTGGAGGAGCTCGAACTGCTCCACCCCAAGCTCATCCCCGGCCTGGCGACGCACCCGGGCATCGGCTTCGTCGTGGTCGACTCGCTGGCCGAGGGGCCGGTCGCGATCGGCCGGGGGGGTGTTCACGTACTACGGTCCGGTCGTATCGAAGGTGTCGACCCGCTGACGCCGTACGGGCCGCTCGTGGTGGCGTCGATGCTGCGGCAGGCGGAGATGCCGCACAACGGGGACATCGTGGTGATCAGCCGGCTGGACGACTACACGTACGAGGTCGCGGCGTTCGAGGAACTCGTCGGGAGCCACGGCGGTGTCGGCGGCTGGCAGACCGAGGCCGTACTGGTGCACCCGAGTCGCTGGGTGGTGGACGAACCTCCCGTAGGCTCCGATGCGGTCCACGCGCTGCTGATCAGCTGGCTCGAAACCCTCGGCCATCGCAAGGACCTTCGCGAACCGGTAGAGACGAGGCTGGAGGCCTGACGCGTGCGGATCACCTGGTGGGGGCACGCCACCACCACCATCGAGGAGAACGGCACGCGGTTGCTCACCGACCCCGTTCTGGTATCCCGGATCGCCCATCTGCGCCGCCGCCGTGGGCCGGCCCCGCTGCCCGTCGCGGCCGAGTGCGACGCCGTACTCGTCTCGCACATGCATGCCGACCACCTGCACCTGACCTCGCTGCCGCTGGTGGCGCCGGGCGCCGCGCTGGTGGTACCGCGGGGTGCGGCCCGGCTGATCCACCAGGAGTGCGGCTCCAGCCTGTCGGATCGCTGCATCGAAGTTGCCCCAGGCAATCAAGTGCGGATCGGCGCGCTCGACGTCACCGCGGTCACCGCCCACCACGACGGCCGTCGGCTGCCGTGGTCGTCGTTCAGCGGACCCGCCGTCGGCTACCGGGTGGACGGCTCGCCGAGTGTGTGGTTCGCCGGTGACACCGATCTGTACGACGGTTTGGCCGCGGAAGCCGGCCCCGTCGACCTGGCGTTGGTGCCGGTCGGCGGTTGGGGTCCGTCGCTGGGTCCGGGGCACCTGAATCCGCTCAGTGCGGCCGAAGCTGTTCGCCGGGTCGGAGCCGGTGCGGCGATACCGATACATTTCGGGACGTTCTGGCCGATCGGATGCGATTGGCTGAAGCCGGAACTGTTCCTGCCACCGGGGGACAGGTTCAAGACCGCGATGGCTGAGGTGGATCCCGCGGTGAAGGTGGAGATCTTGGTGCCAGGGGAGTCGACGGAGGTGGTGGGCCCGTGAACGGTGATCCCCACTTCGACCTTTGGTACCTGTTCGTGCTTGCTGGTGCCGTGCTGATCGGCGCCGTACTGCCGGTTCTGCCGACGGGCGCTGCTGTTTCGGCGGGCGCCGTACTTGCGTCGCACAGCAACCCGATCGGATTGGTCGGTGTGCTGATCGCGGGTGCGGGTGGTGCGTATCTGGGCGACCTGATCGTGTACGCCGGTTGCCGGTTCGGCGGCGAGCGGCTGGCGAAACGGATCGGCTGGTTGCGCGACAACGCGTCCCTGGACACGCTGCGGGACCGATTGGCCGAGCACGAGATCGGTGTGTTGCTGACGTCCCGGTTGATCCCGGGTGGACGGGTGCCGGTGCTGCTGGCCGCGGGGCTTGCCGGATACCCGTGGGAGCGCTTCGCCCTGGTGGACCTGACCGCGTCGTCGCTCTGGGCGGCGGTCTACATGGCGATTGGTCTGCTCGGCTATGCGCTCTTCGACGAGCCGTGGCAGGGCGTGCTGGCGGCGGTCGTGCTGGTGCTGCTCACGACGGTTGCCAGCAGCTTGATCCGGCGCGCCCGGCGAAAGAGCTCAGACGCCGAATGACGCCGTACGGAGCCGCGCGACGGTCTCCTCGTCACCATCCAGCTGTACGTCGGCCACCTGCTGCCGGCCGAAGCAGAACAGCACCAGCTCCGACGGCTCGCCGATCACAGTGACCGAGCCCAACTCGGTGGGCTTCTTCGCTACGGACGTCGTACCGTCCGGCAACTGCAGGACCAGCCCGCTCGGCGCTTTCCGCGTCATCGCCTTCGCGGCGACCCGGACCGCCTTCCACAGCCCCGCGCTCTGCTCCGCCGGCAGCGTGCGGACGTCGTACGACGGTTGCGCGCGGCGGACGTCCTCGTGGTGGACGAAGTACTCGGTCGTGTTCAGCTGGCGACCGAGCTTCGGGAACGAGTAGATCGAGATTGTCGGCGGCCCGTTGCGGACCTTGTCGACGACCTCGGTGAAGCTGTACCGCGCCTTCGCCTGGGCCATCCGCCGCTCGGTGGTGTCCGACAGCGCCGGGATCACGAGCCCGGGACCGGCCATCGGGTCGGCCTCGCGTACATACAGATGGACGGCCAGGTCGTACGTCGACCACCCCACGCACAACGTCGGCTGATCCGGCCCGAGCCGGTCGAACAGATCACACAGGGCAAGACGCTCAACCCGGCTGTAGTCGGTCACAAACCCGATCGTAGTTGTCGGTGGCCAGTGGCAGAATGTCAATCGTTGTCATGCCTGTGCCTGGTCTATGCACCTGACTGTCCTGGAGAGCGTCTTGCCCGTGCCGAAAGTCCCTGACAAAGGCAGCGTGACCCGACGAGGGTTCGCGGTTCTGCGGGTGGCGATCTGGGAGGAGCCGTGGGTCTTCGCCCTGTCCGTGCTGGCGAGCACGGTGTACGGCGCGATGACGGTGGCCGACGGCTGGGCCCTGGGGTGGGCGACCGATCACGTGATCCGGCCGGCGCTGGAGCGTGGCGACACCACGTTCGGTGCGGTCGCCTCGCTGATCTCGCTGTTCCTCGGCATCGCCGTACTGCGGGCGATCGGTGTGGTCGGGCGACGCATCGGGGCCGGGGTGATGCAGTTCCGGCTGCAGGCGACGTACCGGCGACGAGTCACCCGGCAGTACCTGAAGCTTCCGCTCGAGTGGCACCACAAACACCCGACCGGCATGTTGCTGTCGAACGCCAACGCGGACGTCGAGTCGACCTGGTTCGTGATCGCTCCGCTGCCGATGGCCGTCGGCGTGATCGCGATGCTGGGGTTCGCGACCGTCGCGATGTTCCTGGCCGACGTCTGGCTGGCGGTCGTCGGCTGCCTGGTGTTCCCGCTGGTGTTCGTGGCGAACGTGATCTTCCAGCGCTACCTGCAGCCGCTCGCGACCCGCGCGCAACAGCTGCGTGCGGATGTGTCCGAGGTCGCGCACGAGTCGTTCGACGGCGCGCTCGTGGTGAAGACGCTGGGCCGGGAGGCCGCCGAGACCGAGCGCTTCCGGAAGCCGACGTACGCGCTGCGGGACGCGAACATCGCGGTCAACAAGGCCCGCGGCATGTTCGACCCGGTGATCGACGGATTGCCCCGGGTGGGGGTTCTCGCCGTACTGCTCGTCGGCGTCGGCCGGGTGCGATCGGGTGCGGCTGATGCGGGTGACGTCGTACAGGTGGCGTTCTTGTTCACGCTGATCGGGTTCCCGATCCGGGCGCTCGGTTGGGTGCTGGGTGAGCTCCCGCGGTCCGTCGTTGGCTGGGATCGCGTGCAGCGGGTGCTCACGGCCGAGGGCGGGATGGAGTACGGCGCCGAGAAGCTGACTTCGACGAAGGCGGCGCAGCTCCAGGTGTCGGATGTTCGGTTCGGGTACCTGCCTGAGCGGGACGTGTTGGCCGGCGTCGACTTCGCTGTCGTGCCCGGCCGGACGGTCGCAATGGTTGGTCCGACCGGCGCCGGGAAGTCGACGATGACCACGCTGCTCACCCGGCTGGTCGATCCGGAGGAAGGCGCGGTCAAGGTCGACGGCGTTGATCTGCGTTCGCTGACCCAGGACGAGTTGGCGGGTTCGGTCGCGCTGGTGGCGCAGACCGCGTTCCTGTTCGACGACACGATTCGCGGCAACATCACGCTCGGCGGCGACTACGCGAACGCGGTACGACGCTGTCCGGTGGGCAACGGCAACGAATCGCCCTGGCCCGGGCCTTGGTACGACGACCGCGGCTGCTGATCCTGGACGACGCGACCAGCGCAGTGGATCCACAGGTCGAGGCGCGGATCCTGGCCGGGCTGCGTTCCGCCGTACAGGACTCGGACGCGGCGACGACCGTGCTGGTGATCGCTTATCGGAAGGCGACGATCTCGCTTGCCGACGAGGTGCTGTTCCTCGACGAGGGCCGGATCGCGGCGCACGGGACGCACACCGAGTTGCAGGAGAAGTCGGCCGCGTATCGGGATCTCGTCGACGCCTACGAGAAGGACGCGGCCCGGCGCCAGGAAGAGGCGGAGTTGGCCGCCGAGATAGACGACCTAGACGCGGAAGGAGCCTCGGCGTGAGCGCGGCAGAAGCCACCCGACTTGATCACGCTGATGATGCGGGCGGTCTGGAGACACTGCGGCAGGGTCTGCGGGTCTCGTCTGAGTTGGCGCAGGGCTGGTGGATCACCGGGATCCTCGCGTTGATGATGACGGCTGGGCGGATCGTCGTACCGATCGCCGTACAGCAGACGATCGACAAGGGCCTGACCGGTTCGGGCGGGCCGGACATGTCGTACGTCGCCTGGATGTGCGTGGTCTGCGCGATCGGCATCCTCGTTACCGCGTTCGCGTCGTACCTGACGACCGTGCGGCTCGCGACCAACTCCGAGCGCGGGCTTGCGACGATGCGGATCAAGGCGTTCCGGCACGTGCACGACCTGCCGGTGCTGACCCAGAGCACCGAGCGGCGCGGCGCGCTGGTCAGCCGGGTCACGTCGGATGTCGACACGGTGTCGCAGTTCCTGCAGTTCGGCGGGTTCATCTTCCTGGTCAGCATCGGGCAGATGCTGCTCGCGACCGTGGTGATGTTCGTCTACTCGTGGCAGCTCGCGCTGGTCGTGCTGCTCTGCTTCGTCCCGCTGTTCGCCAGCCTGAAGTACCTGCAGCGGCTGATGTCCGCCGCGTACGGCGTGGTCCGGGCGAAGGTGGGCGAGATGCTGTCCGCGATCGCGGAGCCGGTGGTCGGGGCGCAGGTGGTCCGCGCGTACGCGATCGAGAAGCGGACCCAGCAGCGGATCGACGCCTCCATCGAGGACTACCGCCGTACGGCGACCCGCGCGCAGGCGATCACGGGTATCACCTTCTCGACCAGGTGCTGACGGATGCGCAGAGCGCGTTCGCCGGCTGGCGGCGGGTGCTCGGCGTGATCGCGACGCCGGCCGACGTGGTCGACCCGGGGGAGTCGGGCGTCGTGCAACCGCGCGGGCCGATCAGCGTGGAGTTCGCGACCGTGGACTTCGCCTATCCGGATGGTGATCTGGTACTGCGGGATGTCGACGTACGGCTGGAGCCGCATCGACGGGTCGCGGTGGTCGGCGAAACGGGTTCGGGGAAGACCACGTTCGCGAAGCTCCTGACGCGGTTGATGGATCCGACGTCTGGCGCCGTACTGCTGGATGGGGTGAATGCGCGGGAGATCTCGTTCGCGTCGCTGCGCGAGCGGGTGGTGATGGTGCCGCAGGACGGGTACCTGTTCGACGCGTCACTGGCCGAGAACGTGCGGTTCGGGCGGCCTGAGGTGACGGACTCGGAGTTGCTGGAGGCCTTCGAGTCGCTCGGCCTGACCGATTGGCTGGAGTCGTTGCCGGACGGCCTGGATTCGCCGGTCGGTCAGCGCGGTGAGTCGTTGTCAGCGGGTGAGCGTCAGCTGGTGGCTCTGGTACGCGCGAACATCGCCGACCCGGACCTGCTGGTCCTGGACGAGGCGACGTCGGCAGTCGACCCCGGGACCGAGGTCCGCGTCAATGCCGCTTTGGAGCGATTGATGGCCGGGCGTACGTCGGTCACCATCGCCCACCGGCTGTCGACCGCCGAAGCCGCCGACGAGGTCCTGGTCTTCGACAACGGCGAGATCGTCGAACGCGGCCCGCACGCCGACCTGGTCGCGGCAGGCGGCGTCTACACCCACCTCCACAACAGCTGGATAGCCCAACGCACCGCCCTCTAGTACTTCTGGGCAGGCGAAAGACCCAGCTCGCGGAAGCCGACACGTGAGGCTGGGCACGCGGAACGGCCGGGACCGTGGAAAGGGGCCGGTCCCGGCCGCACGCTGGTTCTACTCAGGCAGTCGGGGCGGCACCGTTCTCCCCGCCGGCCCCGGGCTGGGGTACCAGCAGGAACTCGACGCCGCCCTTGTCGTCGACTGCCGCGTCCAGGATCTTGTCGTCGAGCGCGTTCGCGGCGTTCTCCTCGAGGAACACCCGAGCACCGCTCTCCTCGACCACCTGATCACCGGGCCGGGGCGCCTCTGTCGTGGTGACCGCGAGCGCCGGGTTGGTCGGATCCTCCTGCGAGATCCGCACCCCGGCACCGTCCGGCGCGCCCTCGACCCCCGTGATGCTCTTGATCACCAGAGTCGCGTTCTCCGTCAGCGTCAGCACAACTACCAGCCCCAAGAACCCTCCCCGGGCCGGCCGCGCCCCCGCGACACGCCGCTGGCCATCGACCGCCGTACCGGTGAGATCAAGGCGACCTTGTGCACCCACCAACCACAATCGATCGCCGAAAGTGGTTGAACCGTGCCCAAGGTGAAGCTCCGGCGGGCTCCGACGGACCTTGAGCACGGATCGATCGCGAAAGCGCTCCGAAAATGGTTGAGCCGTGCTCAAGGTGACGCGGGTGAACCGAAGCGGGTGTCAGCGGCTCAGGCGGCCGGCGCGGTGATGGGCCAGAGAGTGGCGTCGTGACGATCGGGGGCACGCCAGGCCGGCGCTTCGCCGGAGCGGGACTGCCCCCGGCGGAAGGCTGCCCGGAGGCGCGCGGACAGGTCGGATCGGAGATCGATCGTGTCCTCCCAGCCGAAATGAACGAGTTCGACGCCCAGGTCGCTGAGCCGCTGGTCCCGACGATGGCTGAGGCGCATCAACTGCCGGCGTTCCTGGGCGCTGTCGCCCTCGTACTTCGCAAGTCCGTCGGCCTCTGCGATCGTCCGGAACTGTGGCCACCAGAAGTCGACGCGCAGCGGCAGCCAGCAAGCGCCGTCCCAAAACTGCGCCTGAAGTACAGGTGCGGGCAGTCCTGCGGCGGCGAAGACCGTCCGCGCGATCGATTCCAGTGCCGACTCCGACCTCGGATCACCGAATTCGATGCTGTCGCGTGCGCGCCGGATCCCGGCCCAGCGCTGCTGCCGTTCAGCAACCGCGTGCAGGTCGGCGATCGACGTACTCGTCCGCAAGGCGTGGTCGATCGTCACGATCGCCTCGCGGACCGGCAGCTCGCGGGCAAGGTCGACGATGGTCCTGGCGACGCTGGTGACCGGCAACCCCTGATGTCTCGGCGCCGAGGAGCGCTTGCTGTCAGTCCACGTCCGCAGCCCGGCCAGTCCAGCTGCACTGAAATGACTGATGACGGAGCCTGGGTATGCCGCGCAGGCGCAGGCGATCCGCGCCAACGCCTCGTCTGTCCCCGCGTCGACGTAGTGCCCGTGATGGTGTTGCAGATGATGATTCCGAACCAGCCGCCGGAGATCGGCATCGTCCAGCCCAAGGCGAAGCAGGGCCTGCCGGCGCTGCGGACTCCGGCGTACCTCCAGCATCCGCCTGCGGGTGTCCTCCTCGAGTCGATCCATGGAATCAGCGTGCCGCGTCGGCCCCCTCCGCCGCTCGCCACCGATCGCGAACCTGTGGATAACGCGTGCCACACCGCTACCGACCTTGAGCACCCATCAACCACTGTCGGCGGCCGAATGCGGTCGATCCGTGCTCAAGGTCGGTCTGGGGACCGCGGCGCGGTTCACGTTGGGCACGGGTCAACCGCATTCGGCCGCCGATCGTGGTTGGTTGGTGCTCAAGGTGATCTTCGGACGGCACGCCGGGAAAGTGGGGTGCGGAGGGTTGGTGGGTGGTGTGTGATCGGGGTATGGCGATTGTGATGGCGGGGCCGGAGGTTGGTGGGCTGGGCGAGGTTGTGGACGTGCTGAGGGAGTGGCAGTACGACGGAGGGCCGGTGCAGCTGCATCCCGGGGACGTGGGGTGGTACTGGCGGTTTGGAGTTGAGCAGACGGCGGCGGCGGTGCGGACGTGGAGCCGGGACGGGGAGATTCTCGCCGTCGGCATGCTGGACGAGCCCGACCTGCTGCGGCTGGCGATCGCACCCGAGGCTCAGCGTGACGAGGACGTGGCCCAGCAGATCGTCGAGGATTTGTGTAACCCCGAGTGTGGTGTGCTGATCGAGGGGAAGGTGTACGTCGAGTCGCCGACGGGGGCACTCGTCCAGGAGTTGCTGTTCAAGGACGGCTGGGAGCTCGACGAGCCGTGGACACCGCTCCGCCGCGATCTGGCCGAGCCCGTCCAGGATCCTGGCGTACGCATCGAGGTCGTGACGCCTGAGCAGGCACCCCTGCGGACCGCGGTCCAGCGGGCGTCGTTCGACGGGTCGACGTTCACCGACGAGCGGTGGCACGCGATGGCGGCCGGCGCGCCGTACGCCGACGCGCGGTGTCTCGTGGCCCGCGACGAGCAGGGCGACGCGGTGGCAGCCGTGACGGTGTGGTCGGCGGGCAGAGGCAAGCCGGGCCTGCTCGAGCCGATGGGCGTGCACCGGGAACACCGCGGCCACGGGTACGGCAAGGCGATCACAGTGGCCGCGGCACGGGCACTGCAACAGCTCGGCTCGTCGAGCGCGGTCGTGTGCACGCCCAGCTTCAACGTCGGCGCCGTCGCCACCTACAAGGCCGCCGGTTTCGAACCGCTTCCCGAGACCAGAGATCAATACAGGAAGGCCTAAGCAGCCACGTCGTCCGCGGCGCGCAGTACGCGAAGAATGTTGCCCCCGGCAAGCTTCGCCAGCTCTGTGTCGTTCCAGCCGCGGTCGGCCAGCGCCTCGAAGAGCACCGGGTACGAGGCGACGTCGGCGAGCTCGGCCGGGAACTCCGGGCACCCGTCGTAGTCGCCGCCGATGCCGATGTGGTCGACCCCGGCGATCCCGCGGACGTGGTCGATGTGCTCCACCACGTCGTCCAGCGTGACGACAGGCTTCGGCACGTCGTACAGCCCGGGCAGCTTGGCCTGGTCCACCGGGTTCAGCGGATTCAGGTCGGGCGCGGCCTCGCGGGCGCCCGCGACCCAGTCGACGTACGTCTGGGAGACGAAGTACGGAACGAACGTCACCATGCAGACGCCGTCGTTAGCAGCGAGCGTCTCGAGTACGTCGTCCGGCACGTTCCGAGGTACGTCGCACACAGAGCGAGCCGACGAGTGGCTGAAGATCACCGGCGCGCTCGTCACCCGCAGCGCGTGCCGCATGGTGTCGGCGGAGACGTGGGAGAGGTCGACCAGCATGCCGATCCGGTTCATCTCCCGAACCACGTCCTCGCCGAACGAGTTCAGCCCATGCAGCACCGGCTCGTCCGTCGCGGAGTCGGCCCATGACACGTTGTTGTTGTGCGTCAGCGTCATGTACCGCACCCCCAGCGCACGCATGACCCGCAGCACCCCGAGCGACTCACCGATCGAGTGGCCGCCCTCCATCCCCATCAGCGACGCGATCCGGCCCTCCTTGGCAGCCGCCTCCACGTCGTCCGCCGACGATGCCAAGACCAGCGACGACGGGAAGCGCTCAACCAGCCGACGCACGAAGTCGACCTGCTCGAACGTACGTCGTACGGCGTCAGTGTCCTGCGGCACCCACAACGACCAGAACTGCGCACCGACGTGGCCGGCCCGGAGCCTGGGCAGGTCCGTGTGCAGAGACGGCACCGACCCGCTCAGGTCGTGTGCGTCGAGGTCGTAGCCGCACAGTTCGTAGAACGCGATCGGCAGGTCGTTGTGACCGTCGATCACCGGTTGCTCACGCAACACTTCCCGGACCCGCGCCGCAGTCGTCGTCATCCCACCATCCTCGCAACGAGGGCGCGGTCGCGCAGTTCGGACCGTGGTCACGCAGCAAACCGCCATCGGCGACAATGGGTGAGTGAGTATCGACGAGCTGACCTTCGACGCGGCCGGGCTGATCCCGGCGGTGGTACAGCAGTACGACACGCGTGAGGTCCTGATGGTGGGCTGGATGAACGCCGAGGCGGTACGACGTACCGCGGAGACCAGGCGGAGCACGTTCTGGTCCCGCAGCCGGCAGGCGTACTGGGTGAAGGGCGAGACCAGCGGCCATCGTCAGCACGTCAGGCAGATCCTCGTCGACTGCGACGCAGACACGTTGCTCGTCCTGGTCGACCAGGAAGGCCCGGCCTGCCACACCGGCACCCGCAGCTGCTTCGAGCACGGCGAGATCGAGGTCAAGCCATGAGTCTGGAGATCGAGACCACCGTGAGCAGCCCGTCCCTCGAGACGTTCCGCGAGTACGCGAAGGACCGCCGTGTCATTCCGGTGACGCGGCGGCTGCTCGCGGACGCCGAGACGCCGATCGGGGTCTACGGCAAGCTCGCCGCCGAGCGCTCCGGCACGTTCCTGCTCGAGTCGGCGGAGAACGGCGGCGTCTGGTCCCGCTACTCCTTCATCGGCGTCCGCTCGGCCGCGACCCTGACCGAGCGCGACGGCCAGGCCGTCTGGACCGGGCACCCGCCGGTCGGGCTGCCGGACCATGGCGACCCGCTGCAGGCGCTTCGCGAGACGCTCGAGATCCTGCACACGCCGCGCCTGCCCGACCTGCCGCCGCTGACCGGTGGCATGGTCGGCTTCCTCGGGTACGACGCGGTCCGCCGGCTGGAACGGTTGCCGGACACAACGACCGACGACCTCGGCCTGCCCGAGCTCACCTTCCTCTTCGCCACCGACCTGGCCGCGCTCGACCACGAGACCGGCGAGATCTGGCTGATCGCGAACGCGGTCAACTGGGACGACTCCGACGAACGCGTCGACGAGGCGTACGCCGACGCCGTACGGCGACTCGACGCGATGGAGGCGGACCTGGCCCAGCCGACCCCGTCGTACGTCGTACGGGCGAATCGCACGGCCACGCCCGAGCCTCATCGGCAGCGGTCGAGTGCGGAGTACCGGGAGGCGGTGGAGCACGCGAAGGAGGAGATCCGCGCGGGCGAGGCGTTCCAGATCGTCGTGTCCCAGCGGTTCGAGCTGCAGACCACCGCGACCGCGCTCGACGTCTACCGGGTGCTGCGCCGCTCGAACCCGAGCCCCTACATGTACCTGGTCCGCCTGGACGGCTTCGACATCGTCGGCTCCAGCCCTGAGGCGCTGGTGAAGGTCACCGAGAACAAGGTGATCCTGCACCCGATCGCCGGCACCCGCCGCCGCGGCGCGACGCCGGAGGAGGACCACGCGCTGGAGCAGGAACTGCGGGCCGACGCCAAGGAACGCGCCGAGCACCTGATGCTGGTCGACCTCGGCCGCAACGACGTCGGCCGGGTCTGCGCGCCCGGCACCGTCGAGGTGGTCGACTTCATGGACGTACGGCGCTACAGCCACGTCATGCACCTGGAGTCGACGGTCACCGGGCAGCTCGCAGCCGGCAAGACAGCGTTCGACGCGCTGACCGCGGCGTTCCCGGCCGGAACGTTGTCGGGGGCACCGAAACCGCGGGCGATGGAGATCATCGACAAGCTCGAGGTGACCCGGCGCGGTGTGTACGGCGGCGTGGTCGGCTACCTCGACTTCGCCGGTGACGCCGACACCGCGATCGCCATCCGGACCGCGGTCCTGCGCGGTACGAATGCGTACGTGCAGGCGGGCGCGGGTATCGTCGCGGACTCCGACCCGATGGCCGAGGACCTGGAGTGCCAGACCAAGGCGGCAGCCGTGCTCAACGCCATCGCGGTCGCCGGAACGTTCAGCGACGTCTGATGCGCCCGCAACGACTGGTTGACCTTCTGGCGTTAGTAGCCCTTGCCCTGCTCGCGTTGTCGGCGTACCTGACCTGGTCCACGGCCGACCCGGGCAGCGGCCGG
>WNGE01017634.1_pt1 | contig 12401 bp, 6 predicted proteins | sample 5400651 | NCBI WGS metagenome assembly WNGE01 (sample SAMN13153370, study PRJNA577476) | soil metagenome | isolation source: 60 cm soil or saprolite under grassland replicate 2 | place: USA:California | collected 2016-06-15 | reverse complement strand
AGCGCGTTCGCTAGCCCGTTCAAGCGTTCGTATGACATCCGTTTCAACTCGGCGTGACTTCGTCGCAGATCAATACAGCGACTCCGAGAGGCTTCGAGTCCGCATCGAAACCCATCGCCGCTATAGCGAGGGCACCGAAGGGCTCGTGGATGGAATCCTCGCGGCTCTGAGGCTCGAGGAGGGCTTGCGCCTGCTTGATGTGGGCTGCGGCCCGGGCGAGTGGCACCGAGCTCTTACCCATAAGCGCGTCGCGGTCGTTGGAGTGGACCTGATGCCAGGCATGCTGCTTGAGGCACGCGCGGCCGGAAGTGCGTTCCAGCCGCGACCGATGCTGGCTCAAGGTGACGCGCAGGCGTTACCGTTGCGGTCCGCCACCTTCGACCGCGCTCTGTGCGCCGGAGTGCTCTACCACGTGCCCAAGTTCAGTGCAAGCTAGCCGCCGTACCCGTCTATTTCTGGTGGGCTTGCTCTGGCTGCCTAAAGAGAGACGATAACTGTACGAGTTTTAGACGCCGGCGCACGTTGAGAGCACAGCGCACAGGGCCGGATGCCTGCCAGGCAAGTGCTCTCCCGCTGAGCTAATGCCCCGTGATCAGGTGAGATTGTAACGATGTCGGCGGGTAGTGGACAATGAGCGCCTAGTCATGGGGGAGAAGGACGAACCTGGGTCGGCGGCGTTCTACGTTGGTCGGGGCGGGAAGATCGATTCGGTCAAGATCGAGGGCAACGTCGCGGGGCGGGACGTCAACATCACCGCCTCGGACGCGGCTCAGGTCAATGAGCGGGCGCAACTGCTGGAGCTGCTCGCGAAGCTGCAGGAGCAGGTGCAGGCACTCTCGGAGGCGCCCTCGGGGCTGAAGACGGACGCCGCGGACGAGCTTGGCAAGGCCCGCTCGGCGGGGGAAGAGGGGGATGATCAGCGGCTGGTCGAGAAGCTGGGGGCGGCGCAGGGGTATCTGGAACGGATCGCGGCCGCAGTGCCCGCGGCCGTTTCGATCGCGCAGACCATCGCGACGCTTATCCAGCGGGTGCCTGGGCTCACCTAAGACACGTTCGTGAGCGAGAGCTCGGGCATCCGCGTCGGCGACGGCGCCCACATCGACTCGCTCCAGGTGCATGGGGACGTCGCTGGGCGCGATATCGTCCACATCACCGAGGAGCTGACCTACGACGTCAGCGACCTCTCGGCCAATCCCTACCGTGGGCTGGCTTCGTTTACCTATGAGAACCGCGCCTTCTACGGCGGACGCGAGCAGCAGGTGCTCGAGGCGGTCGCGCTGCTCACTGCGGCGGGCGATGAGCCGCGGCTAGTCTTTGTCACGGGGGCGAGCGGGTCGGGCAAGTCCTCGTTCGTGCAGGCGGGCGTGGTGCCGGCGTTGGAGCGGCACTACGGCGCCGGCTTTGTGTGGCAAGTGGTGCGGCCTGGGCGGCATCCAGTCGCGGCGGTGGAACGCGCCATCGCTGCGCTCGGCTTGTCGGGGGGACTGGGTGGCGCGGGAGAAGCAGGCGGGACGGGGAGCGGGGGCGACGGGCAGCGGCTGGGCGAGGACGCGGGCGTGGCGGGCGGCGCGGAGGGTGTAGACGGGGCAGAGCGCGACGGCACGGCGCTGGGGCGTGGCAAGCAGGCAGACCCAGGGGACTTGGACGGGGCGGGCGACGAGCGCGGGGCGCAGCGGCGGGGCGAGGACGCGGGCGCGAGTGAGGGAGCGGAAGTTGAGGGCACGGGGCACGAAGGCGAGGTGGAGCGGCGCGGCGAGCAGGCCAGTGCGGGGGATGCTGACGCGGCGGACAGCGGGGGCGGGGCGCACTCGAGGGGCGAGGACGCAGGCGCGGCTAGCCACGGAGGGGAAGGCGACGGGGCAGGGAGTTCGCGCGGGGCTAGGAGCGGCGGCGGCGGGGGGCGGGGACTGGGTACTGGGCCGCGGGTTTTGGTGCTCGACCAGTTTGAGGAGCTCTTTACGCAGGCGGAAGCGGCGGAGCGCGCACGGATAAGTACTTGGCTGAAAACACTCGACAACACGAGCGGGCTGCAGGTGATCGCTACCTTGCGCTCGGACTACTTGCCGAGCATCTTCGATGAGCCGGCGTTGCTCAGGGCGTTCAAAACGAACGGCATCGAGCTGCGCGCCATGGACGCAGCCGAGCTCGCCAAGGCGATCCGGCAGCCGCTCCTCGAGCAGGCAAAACGGGACGGCAAGGACAAGCGCATCCAGCCGGCGCTGGTCGAGCGCCTCGTCGAGGACGTCGGCACCGAGTCGACCCTGCTGCCGCTGCTGCAGGTCACGCTCACCGATCTGTGGGACGAGCCGCCGCATCGGATGGTCCTGGAGCGCTATCGAACGCTGACCGATGCGCTCGAGCGGGTCGCGGAGCGGGCGTACGCCTACGACAAGTCCGGCAAGGCACGACCCAAAGAGCAACAGGAGCAGCTGATCCGCGTGCTACTGGACCTCGCCGAGGTGTCGCTGGACGACGATCCGCAGCGCGACGTCCGACGCACCGTCTCCAAGCGGGCGCTCAGGGCGGCCGACCCCGAGCGCGGCACGATCATCGACGAGCTGGTCGACGCGCGGCTGCTCGCCACCACTCTCGAGCACCAGGGGGATGAGCAGGTCGTCTACGTCGACATCATTCATGAGACGCTGCTCCGCAACTGGCCACGCCTGCGGGAGGCCATCGCAGCCGCGCGGGAAGAACTGCAGAGCTCCGCGCGGTTCCGTCTGGCACTGCACGAGTGGCTCGAGCACGATCGCGCCGACGACTACCTGCTCGAAGGGGTTCGACTGGCCGAGGCGCGGCAGCTGGCCGCGACCAAGGACATCGCCTTCGCCGAAGCGCAAGCGACCCAGCTGCTGGCCCGCAGCAGCGAGCGCGAGGAGCAGGAGCGGCAGCGCGAGCTTGCGCAGGCTCGGGCATTGGCCGCGGAGCAGCAGGCACGGGCCCAGGAGAGCGCACGTGCCGCGCGGACCTTGCGCAAGTGGCTCATCGCATCGGCCGCGGCGGGCACGGTCGCACTGGCGGCCGCCATCACCGCGGTGTTGATGTTCGTGCAGGCGGACCAGCAGGCGCGGATCAACGCATCGCGTGCGTTGGCCGGGCAGGCGCTGAACATCCAGAGCACCGACGCCGACCTGAGCATGCTGCTCGCCCGCGAAGGCGTGCGCACTTGGAACACGCAGCAGGCAGACGAGGCGCTACGAACCGTGTTGGCGCGCTCGCCAGCGCGGCTTGTGCTGCGCCAGCCCAACGCGGCGATCAGCGCGGCGGCGTTCAGTCCCGACGGCACGACCATCCTGTTGGGGGCGACAGACGGCTCCGCACGGCTCACCAACGCCAGCACCGGCGCGGCCATCCAGGAGCTCGGCAGAAGTGCCTCGCCAGTGAGCGTTGTGGCGTTCAGCGCGGACGGCGCACGGTTCTTCGCGGCGAGCGCAGCGGGCACCCGACTATGGTCAATGCGCGCACAGGGGCAGGCAGCGCAGGAGCTGCCGGGAGCACGACTCGCGGCGTTCAGCGCGGATGGGCGGCAGCTGGCGCTCGCAGCCACGGACGCAACGTACGTGGTGGATACCGCAAGCGGCGTGAGGCGGGGCGTACCGGCAACGAACGTCGCGTCGCTGAGCTTCAGTCCGGATGGCCGGTCGCTGCTGACGGGCGGGCTCGATGGCGTGGCGCGCCTGTGGGACGCCAACGGCCAGGCTCAGGAACTCCGCGGCCACACGGGCGCCATCGTAAGCGTTGGCTTTTCGCCAGATGGCGAGCGCATCGTGACCGCCTCGACCGATGGCTCCGCAAAGCTCTGGGACGTGGCCAGCGGTCAGTCGGTCCGACCGTTCAGCGGCCAGAAGGCGGTGTTGAGCCCGGACGGAAAGCAAGTGCTCGTGGCTGGCGCGGACGGCAAGGCGCAGCTGTGGGGCGACAACAACACTGAGATCAGCTTGAGCGGACACAGCCGAGGGATCCAGTCGGCGGCGTTCAGCGCGGACGGGCGGCAGATCATCACCGCCAGCCTCGACTACACGGCGCGGGTGTGGGACGCGGCCACGGGCGCGCCGCTGCTCGAGCTGCGCGGCCACGCTCGAGAAGTGAACACGGCCCAGCTCAGCCGAGATGCGTCGAAGGCGCTGACGACCAGCGTCGATGGCACCGCGCGCGTGTGGCAGATCGATGCGGGGCGCGATGTGCTGACGCTCGCTGGGCACACCGGCAAGGCGTACACGGCGGTGTTCAGCCCCGATGGGCAACAGGTCGCCAGCGGTGGGCGCGATAACACGCTGCGGTTCTGGACGCCTGGCGGTCAAGCGGAAGGCGTAGCGACAGAACCCGCAGCGGTCACCAGTGTTTCGTACAGCCCGGATGGGCAGCGTCTGGCGGTCGCCCTCGAAAACGGCCAGATCACGATCAGCGACGTTGGGCCGCGCACAGCGCCGGAGGTCCGAATACGAGCGCATGGTGAGCGGCTGTCCACGGTGAGCTTCAGTCCCGATGGCAGCCAGGTCGTGTCGGCGAGCGACGATCGGACGGCGAAGATCTGGTCGGCGCGGTCGGGCGAGCAGCAGGGCGAGCTCAACCACCCCGATCGGGTGATATCCGCGGTCTTCTCGCCGGATGGGCAGCGGATCGCGACGGGCGGCGCCGATGGGCTTGCTCGCATCTGGAATCTTGGCGCTGGGCAGCCGCTGATCGAGCTACGCGGACACACTGGCGCGGTCAATCGGGTGAGCTTCACGCCGGATGCCAAACAGGTGGTCAGCGCGGGCGAGGACGCCACGGTTCGAGTCTGGGACGCGCAGAGTGGGCGGGAGATCAAGTCGCTGAAGGAGCACCTGGGCGCCGCATACTCGGTCGACATAAGTCGAGACGGCAGGTTGCTGCTGAGCGGCGGCGCCGACCGGACCGTGCAGGTGTACGACACGAGCACGTGGCAAGCCATCGCCGAGTTGCGCGGCAGCAACGATGACGTCAACTACGCCGCGTTTTCCAACGACGGACGCAGAGTCATCACGGCCAGCTCGGATGGTGTCGTGCGCATCTATCAGCGCGAGCAGTTTGCCCCCCAGTCGGAGGTGCTCGATCTCGCGGTGAGCCGCGTCACGCGCCAACCGCCCGAGCTCACCGATGACGAACGGGCCAAATACCTGGCCCGCTAGCTCAACCCGGAATTAACCGGCTTCCGGGTTTTGTCACAACTACGTAAACACTAAGATGCGCGAGCGCTAAACCTCCCCCACCTGGGGGATGAAGCCAAATCTTCAGTAAGTCGAGTCTTGTTGTACAGAATGACGTTGTTTCGCACCCTTCGCGCACGGACTGCGCTGATTGGCCTGAGCACCGCCCTGCTGGCGATTGGCACGCTCGTCTCGCCTGCCGCGGCCGCCGCTCCGAAGACCATCCCGTTCACGCTGTTCACCGACCAGGACAACACCATCGTGGTGCCGTGTCCCCAGGGCACGCCCGCGAACATCGTGCTGTGCGGCTACGTCAAAGACGTGCCGATGGTCGCCGGGCACGATCAAGACCTCCAAGGGCGACATCTTCTGGGTCACCTCGGGCGGTAGCTTCTGCACGGTCACCGGTGCTGATGTCGAGCCGTTCACGATCATCGGTGGCACTGGCGCGTACAAGGGCGCGAGTGGTGGCGGCGTCGTCAACGCGCAGCAGATCAGCGCCACGGGCGCAATGGAAACGTTCACGGGGACACTGATCCTCGGGCACTAAACGCTCGTACAGCAGGCGAAGGGGCCCTCAGTGTTGAGGGCCTCTTCCTTATTTAACGGAAACCAGTTGGGCCTGGTCCCAGCCGGGCTTGGTCGGGTCGCCGCCGTTCTTGCCTTTGACGACGATGCGGAAGCTGACGTTGCGCGGCAACCGCACCGAGGTGCCCGAGCCGTCGAAGGTGTTGCACTCGCCCATGCACTGGCTGCTCTTCAACGTGAAGCTGCCGTCGGGCAGAGCCTTGCCATCCTTGTCGACGACGTCGATATCGATGAAGTCGTTGCCGTTATTGGTCCAGCGGGCGGTGAAGAACTCGGCCTCGTTGGTGTCGAAGACCTTGTTGCTCGGCGACATGAAGTCGAAGACACGCCTCGGCGACGCGGGCGGTGATCCGATGCGAGACAGCTTGATCTCCAGCCGGTCCTTGTTCGGCCCGCTCGCGAAGTCGGCACTGACAAATCCCCAGCGGTCGCCACTCACCGCAACCAGGTTGATTTTGTCAGGTGGCTTCTGATTGGCGCCCTCGGGGAACGAGTCGACCAGCCGGAAGAGGCCCTGCCCCTCCGACATCGTGCGACCTGCCCCGCCGAGCCGCCACACAGTGGCGCCCGAGACAGCCGCGCCACTGGCATTGACCACGTGGCCGACGTACAACCCCGGACTGCCGGGCTTGAACTCCTGCATATCCAGGTTGAGCGTCGCCGGTCCGACCGCCTGGACGTTCAGGCGGTACGTGTCGCTGACCTGACCCTTGGGATCCATCGCGTACAGGAAGTGCTCGCCAAGGGGCAGATCGCTGACGTTGTACGCACCATCGGCGGCGGTGGTGGCCTCGAGCGGCAGGTTCAGGAACAGCACGCGGATGCCGCTCTGCGCTGGCTTCACAACCCCAGACAACACAGTGCTGGGAACAGCCGCGGGTACGGAAGTCGCGGTCGGCGGAACAGGCGTAGCCGTTGGCGCATCCGGCACCGGGGTCGGTGTCGCAATGACGACGCCGGGGCCGCCCGTGCCGGGCTCGAAGGCAGCGGTCAGATCGGAGTCGGTCAACTCACCAGGTCGAGCAACCCAGCCGTTGGCACCAGGTGCATATTGACCGAAGAAACGACTGGACCGCATGTCGGCAGCGAGGTCGGGCGGCAGGTCGCGGCCGGTGAGCACCGTCTTCAGGTAGTCCCCGACCAGGATGCCTTCGGAACACCGACAGTCGGCCCGGTAATGCATGATCCCGCGCTGGAAGCGCTGGTAGACGAAGTCTCGATTGCCGGGATCGAACGCGGGCGGCGAGGTGGGCAGGCCCCAGATCTCGAGGTTCAACAGCGTCCGAATTTCTGGCGTAACGCCCTCCGCGGGCACCGTCGAGTTGAACAGATTGGAGAAGCCGACGGGTAGATCGTTCCAGCCATCGGGCGAGACACCGCCCAGGTACTCCACGACTCGTTGGGCGTAGGCGGGATCATCGGAGCGCGGGGCGTTGGCGGCCAGTCCCGCGTCCGGGGCAGGAAACGTGGATTGATTGGCGTGGGTTACGGGCAGAATGCCCGGATCGAGCAGATTTAATCGCGCGACGTTACCGCCTTGGAGCTGGAGAACGACACGCTGGTAGAACTGCACGCGGAAGCCTTCGAGTACGAACACGCGCGAGACGGGGAAGCCGAGGGTGCGCGCGCCCCCGCGGGCGGTGAAGTACTGCGCGAACGCCGGTTCATCGATGCAGTAGCCGGTTTCGTTGAAGCACTGCGGCTGGGATTGGGCGGCGGGTGCGGCCCCCAGGGCGGTGAGCGCCACAACAACGGCGAGAAACGCGCGCAAAGGACGTTTGCGGAGGAAACGCCTGGGCAGGCCGAAACAAGACCGGTCGTCGTTCCCTTCGGGGAAGGGTGTGGACCGGTCATCATGCCCTTCGGGGGAGGGGTTAGGGTCGGCACGCCCTTCGGGGAGGGGTGTGGGCCGGTCATCACGCTTCGCGGAGCCGGGGGTGTGCATAGCGAAGGGCATCAAGCGGCGGCCGCTACGGGGGTAGCGAGCACGCTCAGAGGATCGAAGCGGGCGGTCAGGACCGGCGTCGGATCGATGCCCAGATGATCCTGCAGGACGCCTGCGTAGACGGAGCGGAAGTCGGTGCTGAACTTGAGGTCGCCGTTGTCGTCGAGATCGGCCAGGTTGGGATACGTGCTGTACAGTCCACCGCGAACGCGATTGCCCACGATGAACATTGGCTCAGCCGTGCCGTGATCGGTGCCACCCGAGCCATTCTGCAGCGGCCGCCGGCCGAACTCCGAGAAGGTCAGCAGCACCACCTCGTCCTGGCGATTCTGCGCGGCCATGTCTTGCTGGAAAGCGGCGATCGCGGCGGCGGTCTGGTTCAACAGGGACTCGTGCTGCCCGCTCTGATTGGCGTGCGTATCGAAGCCGCCCATCTGCACCGAGAACAGCCGCGCACCCACATCACCGGCGATGACCTGCGCGACCATTTGCAGTTGATTGGCAAGTGGATTGCCACTCGGATATTCGACCGGTGAGCGGTACGACGCGGCGGCTGCCTGCAGCTGATCGGAGCCGGCCAGCGCCTTCAACGTGGCCTTGCGAATGAGACCTACATAAGCAGGCCAGTTGCCTGCCTGCGAGTAGATGTTCTGCAACGTCTGCAGTTGCACGTGGCGATCGTTGCGATAGTTCGTTTCGGTGCGGAACGTGAACGCGCCAATGTTGGCGACCGCTGGCACCAGCGTGGCATCCGTCCAGAACATGGTGTTGAGCTGATCGCCAACACCGATCGCCGGCAGCGCCTGGTCCTGCGTGCACTGGCAGGCATCGAGGTAGCGGCCCAGCCAACCGGAGCGGTCGAAGCTATCGGGTCGAGCGCTGTGCCAGATGTCCATGCTGCGGAGGTGCGACCGATTGGGATTCGGGTAGCCCACGCCCTGAACGATCGCCAGGTTGCCCTGGTCCCACAGTGGTTTGAGGGCCGGCAGCTCTGGGCTCAGCCCGACGCCAGCAGCGAGCGGGATCACACTGGTGGCTGGAACGGCGAGCGAAGAGCGGAGCTCGTAATACAGAGGGTCGCCGAATGGCACGAGGGTATTGAGACCGTCGTTGCCGCCCGAAAACTGCACCACGACCAGGATGCGCCTCGGATTGGCCGAGGATTGCGATAGCGCCAGCGCGGTGCGAGCGATGAAGGATGGCGCGACGAGGCCCGATGCGACCAGCAGCGCGCCACAGCTCAGCAGACTGCGCCGAGTGATCGACATAGCGGCGTTCCTTACTGCTCCTTGGGAGCCGACTACGCGAGCTGAAAGGTCGGCAGGCTCATGACCAGGTGCAGCGTGCTGCGCATCTTGTCGTCGGGCAGTCGCCCATCTTCGATGGCCGCGTCCGCGGCCAGATAGTCGACCAGCGCGCGGCGGGCCTCGACCGTCGCGTCGCCATCGACCAGCAGGCCGACGTAGTAGTTCAAGATGTCGGCGGCGGTCCGCAGATCGTGGCCGCTGATGTGCGAGCTGATGTCAGTGAAGTAGGGCTGATCGGGCGCCCGGCCACTGGTGAGCCGGTCGGCGAAGTTGAAGCGCTCGAGCAGCGTGCTCGAATTCAGCCAGTTGACACCACCCTTCCAGCCGCTCACATCGGGCGGGTTGAGGACGTCCTGGCCCATCTTGCGTACGACCTGCGGCAGGTCCGGCGCGATGTTGCGCACATCGAGCGCCTTGAGCGTGCCGAGGACCAGCTCGACCGGCTGCTTGACCTGGCCATGGAAGGCCTCTGGAGACAGGAACTCCGGCCCGCTCAGGATGTCACGAACCACGGCGCGCATGTCGAACCCGCTGGATCCGAACACGGAGGTGAGGCGGTCTAGTGTCGAGGCTGACGGTTGGTCGTGGACAAAGAAGCTGAACAGCTTCCGAGACAGAAAGCGCGCAGTAGCCGGGTGTCGGACGAGCGTTGCCAGAATGTCGTCGGCATCCCAGTTCTTCGTCTCGCCCATGAACGTCTTCAGCCCATCGTCGTGGTCATCCGGATTGAAGACGTACACGCTCTGCCGATCGGACGTGTAGCCAGTGAACGCGCGCGCGGCTTCCTTGATGTCTTCTTCGGCGTAGTTGCCGATGCCGACCGTGAACAACTCCATGACTTCGCGGGCGTAGTTCTCGTTCGGCGCGCCCTTCTTGTTGTCACGATTGTCCAGGTAGTAGAGCATTGCCGGATCACGCGTGACCTGGCGTAGCAGAACCTCGAGGTTGCCGAGCGCGTTGTCCCGAAACAACTGCAGCTGCTGCAGTATCAACTGCGCAGTGCGGACTTTGCTGGAGGCACTGACGAAGTGGTTGTGCCAGAACAGCGTCATCTTTTCCTGAAGTGGCCGACGCGTGTACAGCATCCGCGTGAGCCACCAGTAGCGCGCAGTCTCGAAGTTGCCGAGGTCGATCTGCATATCGACGAGGCGCTGCTCGAGCGCTGAATCGTCGACCAGCTCGAAGTTCAGCAACCGATCTACGCTGCCGGCAAAACCGAGGGCCGTGTACTCGTCGAGCTCCGCTTCGGTGAAACCGAAACCAACTCGGCGCAGCAGATGGGCGACCCTGGAACGCTCCGTGTCAAGGGCCATGCGCCGCTATCCCCCTTGTGGCCGTTGAGGCTACTTGTGAGGTCAGGCGGCGGTCAAAGAAGAAGTCGGATCGGTGCTCTGGCGCAGCAGCGTCGTGATGCTCTCAGCCGGCTGGGGCCGAGCAAACAGATAGCCCTGGCCGCGATCGCAGCCCAATGCGCGCAGGTGCGCCGCCTGCGCCTGGCTCTCGATGCCTTCGCCGATCACGTCGAGGTCGAGTGTCTTGGCCAGCGCGACCACGCTCTGCACGATGGCTGCGTCCTGCAGATCGTGATCGATCCCCTCGATAAAGGAGCGATCGATCTTGAGCGTGTCGATGGGCAAGCGCTTCAGGTAGCGCAGCCACGAATAGCCGGTGCCGAAGTCGTCGATGGCGATCTGCAGCCCCAGCGCTTTCAGTGCTTCGAGCTTGGCCACGGTCGCTTCGATGTCGAAGATCGCGACACTCTCGGTGATCTCGAGCTTGAGCAGGTACGGCTCGAGCCCGCTGGTGTTCAGCGCCTGCCGTATATCGTCGATCAGGTTCGGGTCCTGAAACTGCCGAGCGGAGAGATTCACGCTCACGACGAGCGGCAACTCCTCGTTCCATGCCCTGGCCTGCTGACAAGCTTGCTCGAGCACCCAGCGACCGATCGGCACAATCAGGCCCGTCTCTTCGGCAGTCGGAATGAAGCTGGTCGGGTACATCAAGCCGTGGCCCGGCCGCTCCCAGCGCACCAACGCTTCGAGCTCAGTCAGCTGGCCATCGGACAACGAATGGATCGGCTGATAGTGCACGCGCAGCTGGCCCTTCTCGAGCGCCTGGCGCAGATCGGTCTCGAGCTCCAACCGCTCGATCGCATGCTGTCGCAGCCGGGCATCGAACAGCGAATATCGAGCTTTGCCCGCGGACTTCGACTGATACATCGCGATGTCGGCGTGCCGCAGCAGGCTGTCCGGGTGATTCTGATCGGGACCGCTCAACGCAACGCCGAGGCTCGCACTGACATAGACGTCGCGGTCGGCGATCCGAATCGGCGCCTGGAGGGCCTCCAGAATGCGCTCGGCGACTTGCTGCGCCTCCGACTCCTGCTCGATTCGGGAAAGCAGCACGGTGAACTCATCGCCGCCCAGTCGAGCCACCAGGTCGGAGCCGCGCAGGCACGAACGCAGCCGTACTGCCACCTCCATCAGGAGCAGGTCGCCCGACTGGTGCCCGAGGCTATCGTTGATCACTTTGAAATTGTCGAGGTCGAGGAACATGACCGCGAGTCGGTCGTTGCGGCCGTGCAGGTTGGCTAGCGCCTTCTCGACCCGTTCGTAGAACAGCGCGCGATTGGGCAAGCGCGTCAGCGCATCGTGCAGCGCCTGGTGCTCGAGCGCGGCTTCGATCTGCTTGCGGGTGGTGATGTCGCTATTGATGGCCAGCACCGCGGAGGGTTCGCCGTTGGCATCGAGCTGCAGCGCCCAGCGACTGGCCACGACCACGGTCGGACCGCCGCGGCGGCTGTGGCGCAGCTCACCTTCCCAGCGACCATCGCGCACCAGCTCAGTATTGATCTCAGCGAGCGGCCGCGGGAACTGTGTGTTCAGGATGGCTTGTGGCGTTCGACCGAGGACTTCGGCGGCTGGCCAGCCGTAGAGCTCTTCCGCGCCGCGATTCCAGAAGCGGATCGCACCACTCTTCAGGTCCCAGACGAGGATCGCTTCATGGGCGAGATCGAGCAGGGCGGCCTGTTCGGCGAGAACGGCGGCCTGCGTCTCGGCATGACGCAGACTGGTGGCGAGCCGTCGCTGCAACAGGCCCAGCAGGCCAAGCCCGAGCAGCGCGCATGCGACCACGACGAGGATAGGAACGGACACGAGTCGGCGAGTTTTCTCAAAGGTTCACTCGTAACGCAAGAGTGGTGGGCCGAAAGGACGCGTCCAGTAGTACCAACGGATAATGGGTCGTGGTGCTCGACGTCGCCCTGGTTGGCACTGGTGGGATGATGCCGCTGCCCAACCGCTGGCTCAGCAGCGCGCTCATTCGCTTCAAGAGCCACTTGATCCTGTTCGACTGCGGCGAAGGCACGCAGATCAGCCTGCGGTCACTGGGCTG
>WNGE01007005.1_pt1 | contig 12401 bp, 11 predicted proteins | sample 5400651 | NCBI WGS metagenome assembly WNGE01 (sample SAMN13153370, study PRJNA577476) | soil metagenome | isolation source: 60 cm soil or saprolite under grassland replicate 2 | place: USA:California | collected 2016-06-15 | reverse complement strand
CGTAAACAGCTTGGTCATCGAACAATACAGGTAGACGGTCTCGGCAGAGGCGGCCGTTCCTTGCTCCAGGTCGCTCCAACCGTACCCGCGTGTAACCATCGTGTCATCGCTTTGAACGACTACCGCAGCCAAACTGGGCGAAATGCGGCGCTCTACGAGGGCTCGCATGCGCTGATCGAAGTGCTCAAGCGGTACCTGTTCTCTGTTCTGTCTCTTCTTCATGTGCTTTGTTCTTTTCTTCTTGCTTCAGCCCCGCCAGGAGGACATCGAGGACCTCGTGGTAGGCATGGCGAACGGTATGAACTCCCTCACGACGGGTCGCGAGAGGGACACCATAGAACATGGTCTTCAACAGCAGCACGACGGTCTCGATGGAGACAGAGAATGACAGCGCTCCTGTATGTACCGCCTGCTGGAGCAGCGCAGTGAACAACTCGTCGATGGACTGCGGTTCGACATCCTCGGCCCCTGGAAGGCCGGGAAACGCCAGGAGCCGCTCTGCGCGCGAGAGGGAGGGCGGCTGCGGTGGTTCCTTGGCGTGCGCAATGATGGCAATGATCTCGAACATCAGGCGCGGGTTCTGCTCCGTCTCGCGTGCCGTGTAGTCGAACACGGCGGCGATTGCATCGAGCACGGTCCCCTGGACGGCCACCGCCCGGCACTGCAGCGTGATGGGGATGCTCCACAGCCGCATGTAGTAGACGAGCACATCCTCTTTACTGGGAAAGTAGTTGAAAAAGGTCGCTGGCGCCACCTGTGCCAGCTCGCAGATCTCGCGAACCGAGATGTCAGCGAGCGAGCGCTCTTTCGTCAACCGCAAGACCGCGCTCAAGATCGCAAGCCGCACGCACGCAAACTTCTTTTCACGCAGGGAAAGGCCCAGGCCGGTCACCTCTCCCTCATGAGCGGAGGTGAAACGCGTCAAGGCATCGCCCAGTAAAACTATATTGTCATCTAATTTCATATTCATATATAAAATATATAGCATACTCTATATAGCAGAGTTCCCTGGTCTTCTCGGGATCGCTTCGTGGTTGCGGATGGTCAGCCGCGTGCGGTGAGCGTGGTGGTCATGATGATTTCTCCTGTGGCTCGGAGCCTGGTGCGTGGAGATAACTGTAGGCGAACAACGCTATTAACGCCGCTTGCAAAATCCACGTGGGAACCAGCGCACCTAACGCAATGAATCCAGACCAGACCGCCCATATCTCTGTGACCACTAATCCCAGAATGACCGGAATGATCGTGATGACAAGCACGCCCTTGCGCTCCAGCGGCCTGCGATTGGCCCACAGGAGCAGACACGTCCAGCCGAGCATCAGGGAGGCTGCCATGCCCGTCGCGTAACGATATTCGATACTGGGATGGAAGTCGGGAAGTTGGTTGGTGGCGGCGAAGATGTTTGGCAAGAGCAGCTGCAGGGCTGCCAAGCCATCAATGACGGCTCCCGTCCAGTAGCTAATGCGCAACCAGCGTATTCGTTTCTCCATCAGTTCTCCTCCATGTTGAAAAGGGTATTTGCTTCGCGCGGGTCATCGGTTGTCTGATCACCGTCCTCATCTTATCGGGTGCCGCTCAACACATAGTGGCTGTGGACTCGTGAACCAGCTGTTCCACAGTGTGGGCAAGCCGCGGTGGGAGCAGTTGCATGAAGATGGACGATAATCGTCTGATCATGTACCTTAATGCTATCAAGGCCCAGCGTTGAAGGGATTGCAATAACAGGGGAAAGTTCGATGGATATGCCTCCAGATGACTCCTATGGGTTTCACTGCTGGCAGTATATCACAGGAGAAGTTCATCTGTTCATCATCTGTCAGGTACCGTCTGCGGTGAGAAACGAGGCAGCCAGCGCGGAACCGTGCGCAGATACGCCTCATAGCTCTCCCCAAACCGGCGACGCAGCGATGGTTCCTCGTAGAGAACCACAAACAGATGCACCACCACCCCTATCAGCAGCACATAGCCGACCAGCAGAAGCGAGTGAAAGAGAATGGCCTCACCGCTAATCATCAAAAAGCCCGCAATATACATTGGATTACGCACCCACTGATAGGGCCCCTCTCTGGTCAGGAATACCGGTGCATCGAAGGGCGCTGGCGTCCCCTTGCCGATGAAGGTGAACGCCCCGGCACACCAGAAGTAGAGTACTACTCCTACGAGTAGAGGGAGCAAACCAACCATCCAGATCGATAGGGAAGGCATCACTGCCTCTCCGGACCATTGTAGCAGAAGCCAGGGAACGATGCCCACCACCGTCCCCGGAGCCAGGATCGTGAAAATGAGCGTTTTCAGAGCAACCATGAACGGCCTCCTTATCTGGTTTGAACAACATCAAGTCCTGACTGATTCAGGAGCGGCTGACTTCACCAGCACGAACGGCACGCCACGCCTCCGCAAGATCGGTCTGAAAGCCAGAGGAAACGCTAGCAGGGCTGTTTCGACATCGATCGGTTCCGGTTTCCCGACAGCATAGACGCTCCCATGCCAGAGCAGCGTACAGTGTCCAGCAGCCAGAATATTGCGATACCAATCCACCGACTCCCCATAGGTTAACGCGATCACAAAACCATCTCCCATTGGCCAAATCATGATCGTGGTCTCATACGGCTTTCCGCTCCGACGACCAACGTGACGAATGATTGCAAACGGGCCGCGGGAACAACTCGCAAATGTGTGCAAGAGCGGGTTAGTGATGTGTTTATTAAAGGTGCGTATGCGGTTGTGAGACATCTTATCCTCCTGGAGAAAAAGCAAAGGGACAACTCTTACGGTGTCAGTGCGCGCATGATCACCTCGACTATCGCGTCAGCGCGGTCGAGCGGGGGAGGTTGCGCCTCCTCTCCAACAAACATGAGGTTCATAATGGCATAGGTCAACAGTCCGCCAAGCAACGTGTGCGTCACGGCGTCGAAGTCAACGTCGGCAATAATCTTTTGCTCGCGGGCCTCTTTTAGCAGTGCGACGATGATAGTGAGGCCGCGCTGCGTGACGGTCGAGAAAAACAAGGGGCCGAGCTGCGGGAAGCGCGGTGCCTCGGCGATGATGATACGCACCAGGGCCAGATACCCAGGCTGGCTCATCATCGACAGGATCTCGCGGGCAAGCGTCGTAAGGGCCTGGCGCAGCGATGGCAGATCATGGGGCGTGGGTAGGGCTGCAAGCTTCTCGGAAAAGCCAGGCTGCTCCATCGTCAGGTGGGCCAGGACATCGACAAAGAGTGCCTCTTTGTTGGCATAGTGGCGGTAAAGGGTCTCCTTCGAGGAAATGCCAGCCTCAGCCAGAATGGCATCGATGCTCGTCGCCAGGTACCCCTGCTGAAGAAATAGCTGGTGGGCGGCGACGCGGAGCCGCTCGCGGGTCTGCTGGACGCGTCTGCTCTGTCTCTGTTCCATTGCTACTGGCCTCATTTTTAGTAACGTACTTTACGTTACGATTATAGCGCGGGGGACAGTGATTGTCAAGGGCCAGAGCGAGGTACGACTAAGATCAGACTTATGAAATTACTCCGGTAGAGTTAGTGGAAGAAGGTTGATCACATTTGGACGCGCAGAAGACTTGAGCGGTTGATAATGGCCCCTCTATCGGACAAATGACATTGTGACCTCCTTGTGCGATGATTCTTGCAATCTGAGATAGCAATGTGAAGGCAGCATTGTATTATCCATACTGGTACATTATCTGCTCTGATAGGAGACGGGTATTTCTGTTGGAGTACGACACTACACAAAGGAGGAACAACACCATGGCCATAAAGTTCGCCAGAAGATTGATAACGGTCAGTGCAGCCGCGCTGGGAGCCTATATCCTGCTCTTCCGCCCCTGGCAGCACAGGTGGGGAGCCACAGACGAGGAGGTCAAGCGCACACTTCCAGGAGATGAACTAGTACCCCATCCAGATGTCAACCTGACTCGCGCTATCACCATACGAGCCAGGCCCGCCGAGGTCTGGTCCTGGCTGGTGCAAATTGGGCAAGGAAGAGGGGGATACTATAGCTATGACCGGCTTGAGAACCTGATGGGCCTCAAGATGAAGACCGCAGATGCCATCAACCCTGAGTGGCAGCACATCCACGCGGGTGACATCATTCCAGCCGAGCCGGGTGGCAAGGGCTTCAAAGTACTCGTAGTCAAGCCTAAACGGGTGCTGGTAATCGGCAGCGTCGAAGCAAACGACGAGGGCGTCTTTGAAGGCTTCAAGCAGATGTTCCCAGCATTCACCTGGGCCTTTGTACTCGGTGAAGTCGATAGCGAGCACACGCGCCTCATCTCGCGCTTGCGCGGCCAGGCCCAACCGTCCCAGACTGCGGCAGCCAGGATAGCCGGTTTCTTCTTTGAACCAATCGAATTCCTGATGACACGCAAGATGTTGCTGGGTATCAAGCAGCGCGCAGAGCAGGTCAGTTCCCCCGCAGCCGGGAAAGACAGCCACGAGAAGTCGCTGAAAAACGGCCAGGTTGTTGCGACTCCAGCTCAACCGTAAGGGGCTGTCAAAGATTTTATGTGACAAATTTGGCGGTTCTATCCTTTGTGAATAGATGCGAAAAAGATGAGTTACAATGCCTCGGCACATTATGTGGCAGAGATCAATGCTCAAAAACCATCTCGACACCCTTCTCAAGCCAAGTATTGCGAGTTCAACTTGAGTTTGGGGCTCATCCCACAGGTTGCGCAACGAGATGCTAAGTGGTGCATTCCTGATTTTGGGCGGATGGACGAAGCAGCGATGCGAACGTGGTGGCAAGAAGCGGCGAAACTACCGGAGGATATGTACCCATCAAGTGAGAAGTAAGCGACAGGGGCAACATTCTGAGGTGTACGCCGCCAACACCGCGTCAGACTGTGTGAAAAGGTAGAACATGTCTGTGAAGCATGTATTGGCTCTTACGCAGCCTTGCTGATAAAAAGCTCAAGCAGAAAAACGAGGGAAGTGAAGACCTGCTCAACAAGCGACATTTGCGTTTGCCTCGTATCTCATCTGTTCTCGGAATCAGCGAGGCTGCGGAAGAACCATAATATGCTGCAAGTCACACTGTTGCACACCCTTCCCTGGAACTCCTGATCATCTGTGATGGCTCTGTGAGAATGAGGTCCACTCTTGTGATGTCCTCGAAACGTCCATGCATTACACTGCATAGTGGAAAGGTGTTTGCATTATGTAATGATGGGCACGACGAGGTGCAGATCGCAGGCTGAACGCCTTGCCCCATTGCGCCGTACTCATGCTGGTGTATTCGGTACCATCCTGGCGGAGCGAGCCCGCGTCGGGTGAGCGCAGCACGCCAGTGCTGGTGCCTACGCCAGGTGAGTGCGGCGTGAAGGAAGAGTATCAAGGTGAAAGCACACTTGCTTCGGCTCACGCCTATCGTATGAGTTGGGTCTATGTCCTGGAAGAGACGCAAGCCCATCACACTCGACTAATTACACGGGTGCGCCTGGGGAATGTACCGCTCTTGTCACCCACATCAGGGAAGCCCTTCCTCGCCCGCTTCGCGACGCCATCGGAGTTTCTGGAACCAATCATCTTGAAGTTCCCCAGACCAGTGAAGGCCTTCCTCATGCGCCTCGTCCATTTCATCATGCAGCAGATGACAGGAAGCACCTCGTCCTTTTTCAGGAGAATGTCAGCGAATTTTTGAGAAAAATCCCTCTCTCTCAAACTTGAAAAAAGCTCTTCTCCTTCTCGAATACAGTGAAAAGAGTTGTTTTCTCCGGCCTCTTCCAAAAAATTGTTCCAATCCTGCTCACACCCCATTTTTATCAACAACCTGCATCCTGGTCCTACCTTCAATACCTATGGTGTATGTCTTCGTAGCTCAAAGTAACCAGCCTGCATTTGAAAGTTCGTCCAACATCCGTGGAAATAGTCAAGAGCCTTTGGATGAGCTTCATCGCTGATATCATACATGTATCTGCCTGACCAGCTCGCATAGTAGGGTGTGGCTGCATTCTCCTGGGTTATAGAAATGACAACCAGCAACTCCGGGGGGCTGTATGACGACGGAGGACGCATACCAGATAACACCTGCACATAAAACGAGCCATTGTCGGTAGATGCAAGAAAAACACCATCTGACTGCTGCGTGAAATGCAAAAGAATGTGTTGATCGGATGACGTCGGAGAGTGACTCAGCGTATAGTTATAAGACAAGTCCCAGTCCCCCCTCAGATCAAAAGCCGATTGGGCTGAAAAGTTCCCTGTCCCTGCGGGGCCTGATGAAGCGTGCTTTCGTAACTCAAAACGACCCACGTTCATTTCGATATCGGCCCAATATCCCTGGACCACCCCGGTATCTGTCGGATGCATAGGATCACTGAGATCAAATTGCTCGGAGCCTGACCAGCTACCGTAGTAGGGCCAGCCTGCGCTATTCGTTTTATCCACACCATAAACCATGGAAATGGCCGTGAGCAAGCAGGAGGGGGTCTGTGGTGTCAGTGGACTTCTAGCAGAGAAGACTTGCGCACGTGCGGGGGCACTTGCAGGCGTGTTGTTTGCTGAGACGAAAACACCTTCTGACTGTCGTGTAAAGTTCAAAAGAATCTGCCGGGTGAATAGCCCGGTGAAGGTATCTACGGTAAAGTTCAAGTCCCATTCCCCGCTCAGATCAAAACTGGTCCCGGTCTGACCACAGGAGTAGGCAGGACTGGAAGTAGGAGTAGAAGTTGGGGGTGAGATTCTCGTTAGCGTAGGAGTGGGAACATTGGTTGGCGTCGCGCCAGATGTGTTGGTTAGCGTCGCGCCAGATGCGTTGGTTGGCGTCGCGCCAGGTGTGCTGGTTGAGGTTGCCGATATTTCGGCGGTCGCCGTCGGGGTGATAACGGGCGTTCGCGATGAAAAGTGGGTGGCAGCCCAGATAGCAGGCGCAACAAGGATGAGACAAGCCAGGAGCGGGAATACTACTTTCGCTGCCGGTACTTTTATGAGTGCCAGTATGCCACCTTTTGCATTGCCTGTCGCCATTGCACCAGAGCCGGAGGCGCTGGCGGATGATTGAACGCTGGTTGCTGGTGATACTGCCTGAGCACCTGCAGCCCCGGCAGTGCTTGAAGTCAGGAATACATTTGCATTGCCTGTCGCTATTGCACCAGAGCCGGAGGCGCTGGATGCACTGGAGGATGATTGAACGCTGGTTGCTGGTGATACTGCCTGAGCACCCGCAGCCCCGGCAGTGCTTGAAGTCGGGAATACAGACGCAGCCGCCTGTCGCCCAGCGTGAGCACTCTGCTGAGTCCCAAATTGATTCTGGCGACGCTGCTCTCTCAATTTCTGGAGTTCATTCTTCAGATGACAAGTACTGCAGATCGTCTTGTCATCTAGAATTTCTTTCAGTTTATGACATCTGCTACACTCTTTCTTCATGCACATCCTCCTTTATTTAGCCAGCCATGACGACCAGTCATCTCGCCACTTAGGGCCAATTGAGCCTTTGAGTAACCTCTGTTTGGAGTTGTGTCTTTGGGGCGACGGGAATGGACAAGGGGTTTGTCTGCTGAAGAAGCTGCTGCACTTGCTCCTCCAGGCATTGGCGAGCTACCTTCTCTTCTTCAAACTGCTGCTGAAGCGGTTCCACTATTTTCTCTGTCAGCCCTTTAATGATTTGTTCGTCTGTGTCTTCCAGGAGACGATTGACAAAATCCTGGGAAAGCTCTTGCAACTGCTTTGAGACCGCATCTAATGACTTGTGGACAGGCTCCAATTGTTTCACAGAGACGATGTTCTCCTCTTTTGGTTGGCTGTGTGCAACGAGCCGCACAATGAGCGAAAGAAAAATGAACGTCACGATGGCATACAAGACCAGTCGTTGATTGAGGTTCGGGCCAGATACCCAGCCAATAAATTGGACAATAGTTGTGTTAATGGCCACTTCAGGTTTATCTCCGAGCAGGTTGGTAGCGAGGGGAAGGACCACAGCCAGAATGAGCCCAACCCAGATCACCTGGAACACGCCCCACATTCCCTGAATGATGGCTCTCCGTATCTTTGTTTCTCGTAACTTCTTCCACGTCAGCAGATAGTGCTCGCCATCCTTGGAAAAACGCGCAATCCAATCTCGTGCAAACCATCGTATGATCCCTACCAAAACGGAAAGAGCAACAAAAACGAGATAGACAATGAGCAGAGACGCTCTTTGAGGATTAGCAGGACTGAAGAGCGAGCCAAGGGTGGGGAAAAGTTGATCTTCGGTTCCACTGAACAGACTCACTATCAAAACGAAAAGTACTCCCAAGAAAAAGAGGCACCATCCGATTCGTAAAGCTGTCGTTAAGAAATTCAGTACGAGTAGAACTACTGGTCCTGGTTTATTGCTGGTGCCTATCACACCATCGCCTGTATTCGAGTCACCCCACAGAGCATAGATACCTTCACTTTCTACAGGGGGTAGAAGCCCACTGGCCTGGTTGTTTTGATCGAGTTCATGTATGCTCATGTTTCCCTCCATTTCTCGAAGTGTAGCCAACGATTATGTTGGCGAAATTGTTTCACGCCTTTTTGAAAAGAACTGATATTTTGATATAATGATAAGCTCATCGTTTTTACGCTTGATGAGCGGCAAAAAAGGGCGATTTGGCACACACCATTCCAATTAGAGAGAACGAAAGACCTGAAAAAGTGTAACAAGGCACAGTCGCTGTGCAGCACATGACCTTTTGCACTCCGTCCAAGAGCGAGAAGATGCACGTATCGAGGGGATGCTCACGGAAAAAGGACTCACAGGGTCTCGCGCCACAGCTTGTTACTACGCATGTACAAGTAGACATTCCGCTTGAGCTATCTACTTGTAAACGCGTAGATAGCTATTACTGGCTCCCCCCTCACATTAAGTGAGCCTGCTTGCTTTTCATTGTGTAAAAAGGTTACGTAATCTTCACCAGATTGCTCTATTCATAATCACTTCTTTACCAATTCACAATCATATCATAACTGCTGCATGATGAAATGGCAAAGTATGAGTATACATTTCCCGTCAATCGGGCGGGATGTTCCTTCTGAGGTAGCGGATCTTTCTCTAGCAATATGGAGGTAGATGATTATGAAACTCGGCACGAAATACTGGCGCAGCAGTCTTGTGGTAGTCGGGGTCGTTGTGGCGCTTTTGGGATCGACGATGGTATTTGCAGATAATATCAACCCGGGCGTTCTCGCGATAAACGGCCAGGTCGGGGGGCTGACGTACGGCCAATGGAGTGCGCGATGGTGGCAGTGGGCGTTCTTGCAGACGACGTTTGATAACTGTCCCAATGAATCGGGTCAGGTATGGTTCCTGGTTGCGCCGACTACGAGCAACTGCACCATACCTTCCGGGAAGAATATTATGTTCCCGGTCTTCAACGCAGAGTGGTCGGTTGCGGAAGCGGCAGCGCAAGAAAAGAAAACAGGAACTTCATGTCCCCTCCCTGACATCAATGGTAACCCTATCAAGGGCATGAACTATACCGCATTGAGCGCCTGCGCCACAGCTTTTGCCCAGCACGGCACTGATTCGGATGCAACATTGACGGCTCAGGTCGACGGGGTGCAGTTGCAAAGTTTGACGAATTATCGGGCACTGTCCCCAGCCCCACCATTCCTCTTTACAGAGGTGGCGGGGAACCCTTTTGGACTATGTCCGACGATTCACCCATGCCCGCTGACCAGTCAGTCAGTAGCCGACGGTTTCTGGATTATACTGGATCCCCCCCTGAGTGCAGGTAAGCACACGATTGACTTTGCGGCGACGATCCCCTTCTTTGGATTCACTACGGGGGCGACATACGACCTGACGGTACAATAGGCTAGATAATTACCTCTGTAGCCTCATTCGCACGTGAAACTGGGAGCCTGGTAGAGACTACCAGGCTTCTTTGGTCTGACTGATGTTTAGACTGGGAACCCTATAAAGGGAAGTGACCGGAGACAAAGATGAGCTAATAGGCCATGATCCATTTCTGCCAGAAAAGGACACAAGCGCTTATTCATTTGTTTCATCACGAGGATTGCTTGATATGACTGCAAGCGTGCAACGAGAGGCACAGATCAGCTTGTTCTGCTCATCGCGGATTTGTATGTCCCAAACCTGAGATGTGCGCCCAACATGAAGTGGGGTTGCCGTTGCAGTCAACATCCCGTCACGAACCGGACGAAGATGGTTAGCGTTTATCTCCTGTCCGAATGCTACCATATCAGGGGGACAGTTCAAAAACGCCCCGAGCGTCGCGGCCGTCTCTGCGAGAGCGATACTCGCTCCCCCGTGAAGGTAACCCCAGGGCTGAAGATGATAGGCAGTGACGGGCATCGTCATCACCACACGATCAGGACTCTGCTCGACGATGGTCATTTGTAGGGTTTGACTCAACCCTCGCTCGGGCGGAACAGTATTCGTCGTGTACTCTTGCGTGCTCATGTCTCCTCCTTACACCCGCTTGATGATGGGGACAATTCTTTCTTGCTCCTCGGCCTTTTTACATGACGTTCATCATACATATGATGAATATAATATAAATCGATAAAATCCGTCAAGCGACATCTGAGTGTCTGAGTGTCTTTCACCGCGATCATCCTGCCACTGAAAGCAGCTCTTTCCTCAAATACCATTACATACGTCAACATTTACTTTTCATCTTCTCCCTTTGATTGTCTTACACTTCTGCCCCTTTCCTCTCCTCATGCGCCACACTCCTATCCGCCGGAGGCGGCGCCAACCTCGTCCGATACGCCTCCCCCAACTCCATCGCCCTCCTCATCTCATCATATACCTCCAAAATCACCCGCTTCGTCCGGTACTCCCCAAACACTTTCTCGTCCTTGCGCTTCACAATACCAAGAGAGCATTATCATAGGGCTTCAATCGCCTCTTTTGAGGCTATTTCATAATTTAGTTTTATCAATCGCACAAGGATATTTCGCTGCGTCTCATCTGAAATTGTGTAGCGTAAATTCCCACGGTCGTTCTGATAGAAGTTATGCTGCGGGTCTAGATCATCCCAATCATAGCAAGCTAACATAGCACAATCCATCTCAGCGTGTAACTCACGTAATTTCACTATATCATCATCGGTGTAATTTGGGTTATGAAACAGATTGTAGATAGCAGTCATACCAATGTTTCTTTCCTCCATGATACTTCTGCGATATTGAAGATACTCTTTGCCGAAACATTCTGCATGCTTTTTTGCTTCTAAGGATGGGGTTTGTGGAAAAGGGAAATTATCAAAACAATCAGTCGGTGAATAGTTGGTGTCAGTTCGTAGTGTAGAAGTAAATTTACGCATCCAAATTTCATGAAGATTTGACTGAAGGAGGGCAAAATGATAGTTATCATCAAAAGCAAACACTATTACTTTATGAGAACATATCCAGTCCTTTGGAACAAATGCAAGAGCATGGTGTGTACTAACCTCACTTCGTACAAGTATTTGTCGTAACGGAAATATAGCTTGTCGAAGTTCACCACGATAGCGAGCAAAGAGCCACCAATTTTCTCGTTCATGTTTTTCTCTGACTTTATCTCGCTCCAGCTTGACTCGTTCTGATAGGACTTTTAGAAGGTCAGGATAGCTCTCTGCTCTCGTCAAAGGCCAATCTTGGAAGCAGATGACAAATCTACTTGGTTTTTGCTCTGAATCACTATTGAGATCGTGGCCTCCAAGATAAGGGTAAATACAATCTGTGTTCTTTCGATCCTTCGCAATTAATTGTGCCGCTTCCCAGGGTTCCAGTATAAAGCCTAGACCTCGTAATGAGTCACCTACGAAGGCCTTATTTTTGTTCTGACGTAATTTGATAGGTTCCTCTTCCGGAGCATCGTCCAGTCGCGAGGAAATTTGTGCTACTAGCTGATTATCGAGCAGAACGGAACCAGGCCAGAGGCCTTTACCGGCAGCAATTAAGTTTACCTCTACATTCGCATCTCCAGACCATTTGAGAAAGCGGTTGGCAAAGTGTAAAGTTCCACCATCGCGAATGATTTTAGCTAGGCCTGCTTCACGAGTGTCCCCCTGTCCAATGGTATTGGTCACTACTAATCCAATCAATCCATCTGGTTGTATGAGGGAAAAAGCCCTACGACAGAATGCTGCACAAAGATCAGCCATGCCTTTGAACGGATAGTAGACTACGTTGAGATAGGAGCGAAACTTATTACCAAATGCACCGCTAATCTTCCATCCCCCAAGAAAAGGCGGATTCCCCAGCACCACATCAAACCCTCTTGACCACCCGGCCTGCTCGTTCTCAGGCTCCTCATCTTTCGTGGGTACTCTGAACACGTCGGGGAAGGCCAGGTGCCAGTGGAAGAACTGGTATTGCTCCCGCAGGCGGATGATCTCGGCCTTCATCCACGAGGAGATGTGATGAGGGTTCTTCTCGATGTTGCGAAAGACATCTTCGGTGATGGGATAGGCGAAGTCGCTGGTCTTCT
>WNGE01007004.1_pt1 | contig 12402 bp, 8 predicted proteins | sample 5400651 | NCBI WGS metagenome assembly WNGE01 (sample SAMN13153370, study PRJNA577476) | soil metagenome | isolation source: 60 cm soil or saprolite under grassland replicate 2 | place: USA:California | collected 2016-06-15 | reverse complement strand
GGACGGAGCTTCGACTTCCGCGATCTCGAGACCCTCGCGGAGGGGACCGGAAATGTCGAGGACTCGATCGAGCGGCTGATCCGCGAAGGGGTTTTCGAGGAGGAGCGGGAATCTCGCGGGGACCGGCTCGCCTTCTCGAGCGGAATCGTGCGCGACGTGATGTACGGCGCTCTATCGCGGCGCAAACGCCGGTCGCTCCATCGAAAGTATGCGGAGCTGATCGAGCGGCGTTACGCGGGCCGGCTCGACCGAATCTATCCGGACCTTCTTCACCACTTCTCGCAGGCCGACGTGCCGGAGAAGACGGTCGAGTATGGTTTGAAGCTCGCGCGCAAGTCGCTCGACGCGTTCAGCCCGGACGATGCGATCCGAGCGGCGAAGACCGCCCTCGAATACCTTGAAGACGAGGAGTGGCAGGGCGACCGGTCTCTCGAAGGAGAAGCGCGACTCGTCCTAGCGGAAGCCCACCGCATCGCCGGGAATCCCGAAGGCGCCCTTCGAGACGCGGAGTTCGCCGTGCGCCTGTTCGAACGGGAGGAGCGACGCGACTGGGCCGTGGCCGGCATGCTGTTCGCCGCCGAGACCGCCTGGCAGGGGCGCCGGACCGAGGAGACATGGCGGTGGGCGGAACGGGGAATCGAGGTAGCGCGATCGGTCGGGAGCACCGAGGCGCTCGGAAAGTTGCTTTCCCTCGCCGCGACCGTGGCGAACTTGCGGGGAGAGTCTGCGCGGGCCACGGCGTATCTGGGAGAGATCGAGCGGCTGACGCCAAAAGAAAAGGTCCAGGAGGAAGAGATTCCGCGTGGCGGGACGCTCGTCGTGGCGATGGCCAACCCGATCGCCACTGTCGAGCCGGGCGCCTACGATTTGACGGAGGAGCACGAGGTCATCGCCAACGTCTTCGAGACGCTGGTCACGACGGATCCGCAGGGAGGTCTCGTCCCCGCGCTCGCCGAGAAGTGGTCCCTCGAGGACGGTGGAAGGACCGTTCGCATCCGCCTGCATCCGCGAGCCGTTTTCTCCGACGGCACGCCGCTCGCGGCGTCCGCGGTCAAGAGGTGGCTCGAACGATCGATCCGCCTCTCAAAGGGGGCGACACCGGCAGCATTCGCCGCCATCACGGGGGTTTCGGCATTCCTGGAGGGAACCGCGGATTCCGTTTCCGGGATCGCGGCCCGCTCCGACAACGAGATCGAAATCCGGCTCGGCGAGGCGCTCCCCGTCTATCCGGCATTCCTGACGGACGGCCGGGTCTCCATCGGAGCCGTGTCCGGCGAAGGCACGGCGGAAAAGATCCTCGGCACCGGACCCTACGTGATCACTCATCATGCCGCCGATCGCGTGGTTCTCGAACGGAGCCCCCGCTACTGGCGGGACTCGCCCGCGCGGCTCGACCGCATCGAGTTTCATGCGTCGCTCTCCGCCTCGGTGATCGCCGCCGGGCTCAAGTCCGGCGAGTACGACATCGCCCGCGACCTCCTGCCGGAGGATCGGGAAGCGATTCTCCGCGAGCCGCGATTCCGGTCGGGCCTGGCCGAGACGCCGAAGAAGAACACCTACTTCGCGCTCTTCAACCAGTCCGGCGCGGCCGGATCGAACCTTACGCTCCGCCATGCGCTCTCCGACGCGGCGAGGGCGCGCGACTTCGTCTGGGGAACTCTTGGCCGCTTCGCGCTGCCGGCGACGGGAGTGATCCCACCGGGAATCCTCGGGCACGACGCCGGACGCCGGCTTCCCCACGTCGCGCGCGAGAAGGCGGCCGAAATGATTCGCTCGGCGGGGGTGACGCTCCCCTTGCGAGTGCGGGCCGCGATTCATCCGATCCTGCAGGACCAGTACGCCGCGCTGACGTCCTCACTCTTCGCGAGCTGGGCCGAGCTCGGGATCGAGGTCTCCGTTGTCACGAAGAACATGGCCGAGTATCTCGAAATGTGGAACCCGAGCGGGGTCGACTTGTGGGTCGGTCGATGGATCGCCGACTATGAGGATCCCGACAACTTCAGCTTCACTCTGTTCCACTCGGGAAACGGGCGGCTACGGCACTATTACTCATCGGCCGAGACCGACGAGATCCTGGAGGAGGCAAGGCGCGAGAGCCGTCCCGGCGCACGCGAGAGCCTCTATCGGAAATTCGAGGGCGTGCTGCTCGACTCCGCCTTCCTCGTGCCCCTCTTCCACGACGTGGACTACCGCATCGCGGCGCCGTCCGTTCGCGGGCTTGCGCTGCGCTCGACCGCGCCCTTCGTCAACTACGCCGAGGTCGGAAAGTCGTCCGCTGCCGCTCCCGCCGCTGCTTCTGCCCGCACAACGGCGGAGGGAGTCCTCAACGTGCCGATCGCCGGTGTCGTGCGAAGCCTCGATCCCTCGCTGACCGACACGGTCGAGCAGGCCGAGACGCTGCCCAATCTCTACGAGACGCTGACCCGGCAGGGCGAGAGTGCAGTCGTGGTCCCGTGGCTCGCCTCCGAGGTCCTCGTCGAAAACGACGGGATGCGGTTCCGCTTCCGCCTGCGGCCGGGCATCCGTTTCCACAACGGCCGGAGGCTGACGGCGCGTGACGTGCGCTACTCCTACGAGCGGCTGCTCCTGAACCGCGAGAGCGATACCCGCTGGCACCTCGCGCCGATTCGCGGCGCCCGGCGACTCCTGGATGGCGCCGGTACGGACCTCGAAGGGTTCCACATCGTTTCTCCGACGGAGTTCTTCATCGAGTTGGAGGAGCCGGTTTCGTTTTTCCCGGCCCTGATCTCTTACGCAGCGACCGCGATCGTGCCAGAAGGGACGACACACTTCGGCGGGAGCTGGCGGGAAGGCGCCATCGGAACCGGCCCGTTTCGCGCGGTTGCGTTCGAGCCGGGACGGCGGCTCGAGCTCGAGCGCAATCCGCATTACTGGCGCGAGGGATACCCGAAGAGCGAGGCGATCGTTTTTCGCTTCGGGGTCGCTCCAGAGGAAATCCGAAGCGAGTTCCTCGCAGGCAGGCTATCGATCGCATCCGATCTCCTCCCGGCGGACGCGGAAACTCTACGCCGCGATCCGCGCTTCGCGTCGAGCTACCGGGAATCGCCTCGTCTCACGACTTACTTCGTCGCGTTCAACATCCACCGGATGCCTCTTCAGGACCTGAAGGTTCGTCGCAGCCTCGTTCAGGTCGTGGACGTGCCGGGTCTCGTCCGGCGGACCCTGGGGAGAGTCGCGATTCCCGCGGCCGGGCTCATTCCGCCCGGGCTGCTGGGGCACTCCGCGGCGGCCGGGGCGCCGGCGCCGCGCGCGGCCGGGAAATCTTCGGCGGCCGGCTCCGGCGAGTACACGATTTCTCGTGAGACCGTCGAGCTTGCCGCGGCGGTGCACCCCGTCTTCTTCGGCGAGTACGCGGCTTTCTACGCCGACCTCGCGGCATCTTTCCGGGAGATTGGATTCCAGATCCGGCCGATGAACACGACCATGGCGGAGTATCTCGCGTTCCAGGATGGGCGAGCGGACCTCATGATCGGCCGATGGAATGCGGATTATCCCGACGCGGACACTTTCGCCTATGGAGTTCTCAGGTCTCGGGAAGGCATCTTCGGGCGCATGTGCGGGACGCCCGAGGTCGACCGGCTCTCGGAGCGGGGACGTGCCGAGATCGACACACGCGCGCGCCATTCGATCTACCGTCAGATCGAGGAATACGTCGCGCGCGAGGCGCTCCTTCTGCCGCTCTTCCACGAGCAGGTCTATCGCTTCGTCCGGCCGGAAGTGGAAGGGCTGCAGTTGAGCCTCTCCTGGCCGACCGTCGCCTACGAAAAGCTGTCGGTGCGGAGGTAGTCTTCCGCCGCTGGCCAGTCGAAAAAAGGGGCGGCTCGCGCCGCCCCGATTTCGTCAGATCGAGAGAGTTCCCGTTCGAATCAGGTAAGCGAGCCTCGCTCGCTGCGCCGGGTCGAGCAGCTCGTGGAGCCGGCCGAGCGCCGTCACGACGGCCGCGCGAAGCCGATCCGCGCTTTCGAGCCGCAGCTTGGCGCCGGCTTCCGCCTTCGCTCGATCGAAGGCCTCTCCCGAGATCGCGTCCGCGAACGTCGAGAGCGCGCGGCGATGGTCCACCGCGGCTTGCGCGCGTTCCGTCTTGATCTCGTCGAGTATCCGGGCGAGCTCGCCGATCTGCGTTTCCTCGAGCTGCAGCTTGTAGGCGAGATAGCGCAGCGGCCGCCGAACGCCGAAGGCTCCGCCTCCGAAACCGAAGGAGCCCGACTCTTCTTCGCCGGCCATGCCGTACTCCCAGGCTCGCCGCCATTCGCGACGCTCGCCGGGTCTCGAGCCCGCTTCGGCGCGGCTCTCGCCGCAACGCTGCCGTTTCCAATGGGAAATGAATCCGGGATACATGAGACCTCCTCTCGCCGGGGCATTCGCTCCCGACGGGTACCTCGAGCGTGGGCGAAATGCCTCACGCCGCGGCAGGAGGGTAGATCCGCCGGCCGGACGCCGTCAAGGGCCGCTCGATGACGGCTTCGAATCGCCGGTTAAGATCCGCGCGAACCGGATGAAAAGGAGAATTTCGAAGGAAGTCGCCGGACTGATCCTGGCGCTCACGGCGTTCGCCCGGCCGACGGCAGCGCAGATCACTCCGGCGCAGGGGTACACGCCGCCGGACGACACGCCGTCGGTGAAAGTCGGAGGCACGCTCTTCCTGGATTACACGTTCCAGGACGAGCCGGAGACCCGGGACGCGAACGGAAACCTGGTCCACAGCAACGCCTTCAACGTCGGTCGCGCGTACATCAACGTGACGGGGCAGCTTCATCACCTGCTCGCGTTCCGGATCACGCCCGACATCACGCGCGAAACGGGCTCCGGCAGCTCGCTTTCGGGCAGTTACACCTTCCGCCTCAAATACGCGTACGCGCAGGTGAACCTCGACGACTGGCTCCCGAAGGCCACGTGGCTGCGGTTCGGCCTTCAGCCGACGCCGTACACGGACTTCGAGGAGGGGGTCTACCGCTACCGGTTCCAGGGGAACGTCTTCGTCGAGCGCGAAGGTTTCCTCTCGACCTCCGACGCGGGCGCGACCGCTCACGTCGCTTTCCCCGCCGACTTCGGCGACCTCCACCTCGGCGTGTACAACGGCGAGGGGTACCAGAAGTCCGACCCGAACGACCAGAAGGCGTTCCAGATCCGCGCGACCGTCCGCCCGGTTCCGCGCGTTCCCATCGTCCGCGGCCTCCGGCTGACCGGCTTCTGGGACGAGGACCACTACGTCCGGGACGCGAACCGGGAGCGCGCGATCGGCTTGGTGACTTTCGAGCATCCCTGGTTGAACGCCGGCTTCGAGTACATCGACGCGAAGGACCGGCCCACGCTCGCGGACCACGAAGCCCATGCAAAGGGATGGTCGGTCTTCGTGACGCCGAGGACGCCGATCGGGCTCGAGGTTCTCTTCCGCCACGACGAGCTCGAGCCCGACGCCGACGCGAACGAATTCAAGAAGACGCGGACGATCGCGGGTGTCGCCTGGTGGTTCGCGTTCAAGCCGGGCGTCACGGCCGCGGCGCTGGCCGACCACGAAGAGATCCGCTACGACGATTTCTCCCCGGCGAGGCCGACGGAGAAGCGCTGGGCGCTGCATTTGCTTCTCACCTACTGACCGATTGAGAAATCCAGCTCCGGCTTGAACTCTCTGTCCGCCGGTTGCGAAGCGACCGCCGCGGACCAGTCCGCTTCACCCCGATTTAACGCTCCCTTCAACGCCGGTGTCCCGGCGGAAGACAGGCTGCCCTCCGCAAGGAGGATTCTGAATGCATTCGAGAGTGCTCGCCTTTCTGGCGACCGGCCTCTTCGCGAGCGCCGTCGCGATCGCCCAGATCACCCCCGCCGAGGGTTACACGCCGCCGAACGACGACCCATCGGTCAAAGTCGGCGGCACGATCTTTCTCGATTACACCTTCCAGGAGGAGCCGGAGAGTCGGGACGCCGGCGGCAATCTGATCCACCCGAACGCGTTCAACATCGGACGCGCGTACATCAACGTCACGGGTCAGCTCCATCACCTGCTCGCGTTCCGGATTACGCCGGACGTCACCCGCGAAACGGGCTCGGGCAGCTCCTTGAACGGCAGCTACACCTATCGGCTCAAGTACGCCTATGCGCAGTTCAACATGGACGACTGGCTTCCGCGCGGAACCTGGCTCCGCTTGGGGATGCAGCAAACGCCCTACATCGACTTCCACGAGGGCATCTACCGCTACCGGTTCCAGGGACAGATCTTCGTCGAGCGCGAGGGGTTCCTGGTTTCCTCCGATCTGGGCCTGTCGAGTCACCTCGCGTTTCCGTCGAACTACGGCGACATACACGTCGGCGTCTACAACGGCGAGGGATACAACCACTCGGAGGCCAACGACCAGAAAGCGTTCCAGGTCCGCCTGACGCTCCGGCCCGCGCCGGCGGTTCCCGTGCTGCGGGGATTGCGCCTTTCCGGATTCTGGGATGGCGACCATTACGTGCGTGACGCGAAGAAGGATCGCTTCGTCGGAGCGCTGACGTTCGAGCATCCGTTCGTCAACGCCGGGGTCGACTACATCAAGGCGAAAGACCAGACGCTCCTGACGGCGGCCGAGATCGAAGCCAAAGGCTGGTCGGCGTGGGTGACGCCGAGAACGCCGATCGGAATCGAAGGGCTCTTCCGCTACGACGAGGTCGAGCCGGACGACCGGAACGACTCGAAGAAAAAGCGGACGATCGCCGGCATCGCGTACTGGTTCAGGGTCTTCAAGCCGGGGGTCACGTCGGCCCTTCTCGCCGACTACGAGAACGTGAAATACGAGCGCTTCACGCCGGCTCGGCCGACCGAAAAGCGATACGCGCTCCACATGCTCGTGAACTTCTAATTCACTCTCGCTTAACGCTGAATTTACACGCCAACTTCACACTGCGAACGAGGTGAAGACGATGCGATTTTCCAGACTGGTTGCCGCGACGGCCCTCGCCGCCGCGATCGTCCGGCCGGGTGCCGCGCAGACGGTCCAGATCAACGGCGCCGGCGCGACGTTCCCCTACCCGATCTACTCGAAGTGGTTCTCGGAGTACAACAAAATCCACCCGGACATCCAGATCAACTACCAGTCGATCGGCTCCGGCGGCGGGATCCGTCAGCTCACCAACCGAACCGTCTTTTTCGGCGCCACCGATGGCCCGATGACCAATGATCAGCTCCAGGCAGCGCCGGGCAGGATCGTGCACTTTCCGACGGTGCTGGGGGCCGATGTGCCGGCATACAACATCCCCGGAGTGGACGCCGAGCTCAAGTTCACGGGTCCTCTTCTGGCCGACATCTTTCTTGGGAAAATCACAAAGTGGGACGATCCGGCGATCAGCAAGTTGAATCCCGGGGTCAAGCTTCCGCCGACCGATATCGTGGTCTGCCACCGCTCGGACGGTTCGGGGACGACCTACATCTGGGTCGACTATCTTTCGAAGGTGTCACCCGAGTGGAAGAAGAAAGTGGGCGTCGCGACTTCGGTCAACTGGCCGGCCGGCGTGGGTGGCAAAGGCAACGAAGGCGTGGCCGGCCTCGTCAAGCAGACGCCGGGCTCGATCGGCTACGTCGAGCTGATCTACGCCCTTCAGAACAAGATCGATTTCGGATCGGTCCAAAACATGGCGGGCGAGTTCGTGCGCGCGTCGCTCGATTCGGTCACGAAGGCCGCCGCGGCGACGAAAGGCAAGATGCCGCCGGATTTCCGGGTCTCCATCACCAACGCGCCGGGCGCGGGGGTTTATCCCGTCTCATCCTTCACCTGGTTGCTCTTTTACGAGAGCCCGAAAGACAAACGGGCCGCCCGGACCATGGCCGACTTCATGCGGTGGGCGCTCCACGACGGGCAGAAATACTGCGCCGATCTGGGATACGCGCCGCTTCCGGAGGAGGTCGTGGCAATGGAGATGGAGGCTTTGAAAAAGGTCCGGCTCTGAGTCTCGACTTGTCATCCCGAGCCCTTCGCGTCCGCTCAGGACAGGCTCCGCGAGGGATCCCTCGTCGCTTCGCTCCTCGGGATGACACCGGAAGGCCTGGGTGACGAAACCACAGCGAAAATCCGACGACGCTTTTTTTCGCGTCGCGACGGGCGCCGTGGCGGCCGTCGTGATCCTTCTCGCCGCGGCGATCGCCTTCGAGCTGCTTCGCCACTCGCGGCTCTCGATCGAAAAGTTCGGCCTGCGCTTCTGGACCGGAAAGGTCTGGGACCCGGTTGCCGGAGAGTTCGGCGCGTTTCCGTTCCTCTGGGGGACGCTCTATTCCTCTTTCCTGGGGCTCCTCGTCGCCGGCCCGATTGCGATCGGGATCGCCGTCTTCATCTCTGAGCTCGCGCCGGGTCGGCTGCGGAGGCCGCTCACCTTCCTGACGGAGCTCCTCGCCGCGATTCCCTCGATTGTCTACGGCCTGTGGGGCGTCTTCGTCCTCGTCCCGCTGATCCGCGGGCTCGAGACGGGCATGCCGGAGTCGCTCCGGAAGCTGCCGCTCTTCTCCGGCCCGCCGGTCGGCGTCGGAATGCTCGCGGCGGCGGTGATCCTCGCGATCATGGTGATCCCCTTCTCCTCGGCCGTCGCGCGCGAGGTCCTCCGGGCGGTCCCCGCCTCGCAGCGGGAGGCCGCCTACGCTCTCGGCGCGACCCGGTTCGAAGCGATCCGCGCGGTGCTGTTCCACGGTCGCACCGGAGTCGTCGGCGCGCTCCTGCTCGGCCTGGGACGCGCGCTCGGCGAGACGATGGCCGTGACGATGGTCATCGGAAACAACCCGCAGGCTTCGCTGTCGCTCTTCGCCCCGCAGCACACGATGGCGGCGGTCATCGCGAACGAGTTCACCGAGGCGGCCGACCAGCTCTATCTCGATGCGCTGGTCGAGATCGGGCTCGTCCTGTTCGTCGTCACGCTCGTGGTCAATGCTCTCTCGCGGCTCCTCATCTGGAGCCTCGAGGCGCGGTCGCGCGCGATTCCCGCGACCGCAGAGCCCTCGTCCGCTTCCGCCGTGGAGGCGGCATGAGCCGGGGCCGACGGCGCCGGGTCGTTTCCGCGCTTTTTGCGGGGGCGTGCGCGGCATCCGTCCTGCTCGCCCTGGTGCCGCTCGCGTTCGTCCTCCTGTATCTCCTGAAGAAGGGGGCCGGCGCCCTCGAGTGGGGATTCCTCTTCCACAACCCGAAGCCGGTCGGAGAGCCGGGCGGCGGCTTCGCGAACGCCATCGTCGGTACGCTCGTTCTGATCGGCCTCGCGTCGATCTTCGCCGTTCCGGTCGGCGTGATCGCCGGGCTCTACGTCGCGGAGTACCGCGGCTCGCGCTTCGCGTCGGTGGTGCGGTTCGCGGCCGACGCGTTGAACGGCGTCCCGTCGATCGTCGTCGGAATCTTCGCTTACAGCCTCGCTGTCCTGCCGGTCCGCCGCTTCTCGGCCCTCGCGGGCGGCTTCGCCCTCGGGGTGATGATGATCCCGATCATCGCGCGAACGACCGAAGAGCTCCTGCGTCTCGTGCCGGAGTCGTTCCGCGACGGCGCGCTCGCCCTCGGGGCAACCCGCGCAAAGGCGGCATGGAGCGTCGTCCTCCCGGCCACTCTCCCGGGAATCCTGACCGGCATCCTGGTCGCGCTCGCGCGCATCGCCGGAGAGACGGCGCCGCTCCTCTTCACGGCGTTCGGAAACCGCTTCTTCTCGACACGGCTCGACCAGCCGATCGCCGCCTTGACGGTGCAGATCTACACCTACGCCGTCTCCCCGTACGAGGACTGGCACCGTCAGGCGTGGGCGGGCGCATTTCTGCTGGTCGTGGTCGTTCTCGTGCTGTCCGTGATCGCCCGGATGGCGACCCGGCGCCTCGAAAGGATGCACGGATGACGGCGGAAACCATGACAATTTCAGAGCCCGTGAAGACCGCGCTGCCCCGCCCGGCCCTGTCCGTCCCGCCGGCGGAACCGCGACCCGCCGAAGGAACGGCCATCCGGGTCGAGACGGTTCACCTCGACTTCTTCTACGGAAAGAGCCAGGCGCTCTTCGACGTCTCGCTCGCGGTCCCTGAAAAGTCGGTCACCGCTCTCATCGGCCCTTCCGGCTGCGGGAAGTCCACCTTCCTGCGCTGTCTGAACCGCATGAACGACCTGATCCCCGACACGCGCGTGGAAGGCAAGGTGCTGCTGGATGGAGAGGACGTTTACGTGGGCAACGTGGACGTCGTCGGATTGCGACGCCGCGTGGGGCTCGTCTTCCAGAAGTCGAACCCCTTTCCGAAGTCGATCTTCGAGAACGTCGCTTACGGCGTGCGGATCAACGGGATCGGCCGCCGCTCCGAGCTTCCGGAGCGCGTCGAGAGAGCGCTCCAGCGCGCGGCTCTCTGGGACGAGGTGAAAGACCGGCTCCGCGCGCCTGCTCTGTCGCTCTCGGGCGGCCAGCAGCAGCGGCTCTGCATCGCCCGTGCGCTCGCCGTCGAGCCGGAGGTCCTGCTCATGGACGAACCTGCCTCCGCGCTCGATCCGATCGCGACCCAGAAAATCGAAGAGTTGATCTGGGAGCTCAAGACCGCGTACACGATCGTGATCGTGACGCACAATATGCAGCAGGCCGCCCGCGTCTCCGAGCGGACCGCCTTTTTCATGATGGGACGGCTGGTCGAATATGACCGAACGGACAAGATCTTCACGAATCCGGGGCAAAGAGTCACCGAGGACTACATCACCGGACGGTTTGGCTAGAGATGCGGTGAGCGCGAACCGGCGCATCGCCCTCGTCGAGGACGACGCCGACATCGCCTACACGATCCGGTTGAACCTCCGCAAGCACGGCTGGCAGGTGGACCACTTCGTCTCGGGTCTGCGCGCGATCGAGGCGATCGAGGAAAAGCCATACGACCTGGTGATCCTCGATCTGAATCTTCCCGACATCGACGGACTCGCCGTCGCCCGCGAGCTCCGGCAGCACGATGACACGAAGAAGGTCACGATTCTGATGCTGACCGCGCGCGTCGAAGAGCGGGACAAGCTGCTCGGCTTCGACGTGGGGGCGGACGACTATCTGACCAAGCCGTTCTCCATGAAGGAGCTGGTCGCTCGCGTGTCGGCGCACCTTCGCCGGGCGGCGTCGTTCGAAGAGGCGGACGGCGACGTCTTCGAGACGGACGGCTTGACGATCGACCGGCCGCGCTTCGAAGTCACAGTCGGGGGCCAGCCCGTCCGCCTGACCAAGAAGGAGTTCGACTTGCTGTGGTACCTCGTGAAGAACCGGGGACGGGTCGTCACCCGCGACGCGATCCTCGCGCGGCTGTGGGACTACGACGCCGACGTCGAGACGCGCACGGTGGACGTCCACATCCGCTCGCTGCGCCGTAAGCTCGGCGACCGATGGATCGATACAATCGTCGGGGTCGGCTACCGGTTCCTCGAGCGGCCGGAGGAGAAGTGAGAGCCCCTGGAAGTCGCTGCGGGGACAGGTCCTGCGGACCTGCACCCGCCACCTCATGAACCATGCGCTTTGCCTTCCGATTGAATCTCCTGCTCGCGCTTCTCGCGCTCGGTCTCGCTCTCACCCTGTCCGCGGTCGTCACCCGCGTCACGGATCGAGCCGTCGAGGACCGGGCGCGTGACCGGCTCCGGCGCGAAATCGACCTACTCGCCGACGAGGCCGGTCCGCGCCTGGGCGACCAGGCGCGGCTGGTGGACCTCGTGCGACGCGCTTCGAAGCTTCTCGGCGTCCGGGTCACGGTCATCGGCGCGGACGGTCGGGTTCTCGACGACTCCGACGTGCCGCGATCCGAAGTGGCCGGGATGGAGAACCACGCTGGCCGTCCGGAAGTCGTCGCTGCCCTCGCGACGGGCTACGGGACATCGGTCCGGCATTCGGCTACCCTCGAGACCGATCTGCTCTATCTCGCCCGCGCGCTGGGCCCGACTCGCTCGCGCGCGCCCGTCCTCCGGCTGGCGATCCCTCTCTCCGAGCTGCGCCGGGTCGAGGCGCAATACGAGTGGCTCCTTCGCGGCGCCGTTTTCGCCGCCTGCGCGCTGCTCGTCCTCGTCGGGGCAGTCGCCGTCGCCCGGCTCGCGCGTCCGATCCGCGAAGTCACGGACGCGGCGCTGGCGGTCGCGCGCGGAGACCTCACCCGGGAGGCGCCCGAGCGAGGTCCGGCCGAGATCCTCGAGCTTTCTTCGGCGCTCAGCCGCATGAAGAGCTCGCTTCTCGAATCCGTGGCGCGCGTCGAGCGAGAGCATCGGCTTTCGGACGCTGTCTTCGAGACGCTTCCCGACGGCGTCGCCGTCATCGACGCGCACTACCGGGTCATCAACGCGAACCGGAGCTTCCGGACCATGACCGGAACCCCCGACCCGGCCGGAAAGCCACTCGTCGAGATTCTCCGAGACCGCGCTCTCTTCGCCCCTTTCGAAGAGGCGATCGCGCGCCGGG
>WNGE01006998.1_pt1 | contig 12405 bp, 7 predicted proteins | sample 5400651 | NCBI WGS metagenome assembly WNGE01 (sample SAMN13153370, study PRJNA577476) | soil metagenome | isolation source: 60 cm soil or saprolite under grassland replicate 2 | place: USA:California | collected 2016-06-15 | reverse complement strand
CAGGCGGGTCACGCCATCCGGATGGACCGCGCACGCCAACGTGACCGAGGCCAGGTCGTGGCCGCGCCGCCGCGTTCGTCGGACATGCACGGCGCCTCGGCGCCCGGCCGGGATGGGCAGCTCGACCGCCGTGACGAGCTCGTCCCGCGCGAGCGCCGTGACCCCGGACCGGACGAACCAGTCGTCGATCGGGATCCGCCGGGGGCCGGCGGACCCGGCGACGACGACCCGGGCGCCATAGACGAGCAGCGATGGCGCCGTGTCGGCCGCCGGCGAGGCGTTGCTGATGTTCCCGGCGAGCGTCGCCCGGTTACGGATCTGGACGGCGCCGACGACGGCGGCCCCTTCCGCGAGGGCCGTGAAGTCGCGCCGGATCCGCTCGTCCGCGGCGATGGCGGTCATGGTCGTCAGCGCCCCAATCGTCAGCGTCCCGTCGCCCTGGCGAATCTCCCCGTCGAGCTCGCCGATCCGCTTGACGTCGACGACGATGCGCGGTCGGATCGACCCGTCGCGGAGGCGGATGATCAGGTCGGTGCCGCCGGCGAGGAGCCGGGCCTCGGGGCCGTCCGCCGCGAGCAACGCCACCGTGTCGGCGAGGTTCGTCGGACGCGCATAAGCGAAAGGACGCATCGGCCGGGCCTAGATCACCCGATCCACCTCGTCGAGGAGCACCTGCGGGGTGGCCGCTCGGACGAAGTAATAGGGTCGCTCCGAGAACCGCTGGACGAAGTCCGCCCGGGCGGCGCGGAGCGCGTCGGTGTCAACGGGTGGCATGGGCATGCCCGGGGCTAGCAGCTCGTTCAGCAGGAAGTAGTTCTGGAGGGAATGGAACGTCTGGAACTGCCGCTCGAACGGGATCATCTCGGCGCACGACGGATCGAAGTTGCCGTCGATCGCGGGAACGATGACGACGTCGACCTTGCTCGGCTCAGCGTAAACCTGCCAGCTCGGCATCTCCCCGAAGAACTTCGCGACGCCACGATCCGGCGCGGCCTTGTCCGCCCGTTCGGTGCCCTCCGTCCGCTTCTTGAGGAACGGCTCCTTCGACCCGACGACCGCGACCCCGCTCTCGTCGATGACCGTCGTCTCCGTCGAGACGAGGAGCGCCCCGCGGCGGCAGGCCTCGATCTGGCCCATCGACTTGCCGTGATTCGACTCGCCGCCGAGGAAGAGCACCGTCCGATCCCGGTACCGAACGGCAGAGGCATGGAACGGATGGAGGCCGGCCGATTCCATCCGGAGCGCGAGCATCGTCACGACGACCTTCTGGATCGGGCCTGCCGGCCACGCTCCGGTGAACGTCATCCGCCGGCCGTCGTAGGCGATTCCCTTTGGGGCGTCCTGCCGCCAGACGATGTCGGGCTCGTCGAGTGTGACCTCCGGCGAGAGCCGGACGTCGGCCAGGCGGTAGTTGAGGAACGTGAGGTCGTCGAGGACGTGCTCGAGCGGCTCCGTGCCGTGGACGTCGACGCGAAGACGGGCGGGACCCGCCGACATCTCCTCGGACAGCCGCAGGCTGGAGCTCATCGGTCGGATCGGCTTCGAGGGAGGTTCACGAGCTCCGGCGCCTCATCGTCGGGCCAGCGGCGGGCCATGTTGTCCCTCACCTCGTCGAAATGCCGCTCGATGGCCTCGACGACCGCGACGGGATCGCGGCGCTGGAGCGCGGCAAGGATGGGAGCGTGGAGGTCGGCCGACCACTGCGGGTCGGCCCCCGGGACGACCAGCGTGATGTACGTGCGGGAGAACGGTTCGAGCGAGCGCCACAGTCGCACGAGCGTGCCGTTGTCGGCGATCTCGATGATCCGCTCGTGGAAGCGGGCATCCGCCTCGGCCACGCCGTGACTGTCGTCGTCCCGAGCCGCGGACCGCATCGCTTCGAGGTGGCCGGCGAGCTCGGACAGGTCCTCGTCGGTCATCAGCGGAACGGCAAGCCGGGCGCCGAGCGCCTCGAGACTCGATCGGACCGCGTAGGCCTCGATGATCTCGCGTCGCGTCGGGCGACGAACGCGGGCTCCCCGGAACGGGGTGATCTCGACGACGCCGAGCGCCTCCAGGCCCCGAAGCGCTTCGCGCACCGGCGCCTGGCTCGTCCCGAGCTCTCGGGCGACTTGCGTCTCGACGATCCGCGAGTCCGGCGGGAACCGGCCGCTGAGGATACTTTCGAGGATCCGCTCCTTGACCTGGTCCGCAAGAACGCTGCGGGAGAGCGCCCGGGCGATGGTCACGTCGCCCCCTCGGCGCCTATCGCTGTGGTCGGGCGGCCGGTCGATTCGATCCGCTCGCCGCGCAGGATCTCCACCTTGCCGGCCGTCCCATCGATCCGCAGGCGGTCGCCGGTCACGATCCGGTGGGTCGCCACCGACGTGCCGATGACGGCCGGGATGCCGAACTCGCGCGCGAGCACGGCCGGGTGCGATGTCGTGCCTCCGGTATCGGTGACCAGGCCGGCGATCTTCGTGAACAGCACGACCCAGGCGGGGTTTGTCATCTGGCAGACGAGGATGTCGCCGTCGCGGACATCGTCGAATTCGTCGATCGTCCGGACCACGCGGGCGGTGCCCTCGATGATGCCGGGCGACGCCCCGAGACCGGTGATGAGTCGGACGTCCTCGGACTGTTGCTGGTAGAAGCGATCCGGGTAACCCCAGTTGACGAGATACGGGAACGCCAGCTGCGAAGGCGTCGCCGTGCCGACCCAGTCGCGCGGGCGGAGGCGCGCCGCCGCCTCGCGTTCCTGCCGGCGTGTCGCGACGATCGCGCGCGCTCCGATCGCGTCGGCGCTCCCGATGAGCGCCCGCAGCTCGTTGTAGCGAAGGAACAGCACGTCGTCGGGCTCGTCGAGGCGGCCGGCCTCGACGAGCTTGCGGCCGACCGCCATGAGGACGAGGCGCAGGTGAGCATTCACCCCCTGGTCGATGTAGAAATGGTGGTCGGGCGTCAGCGGCGCCATCCGCAGGTTGACGGCGTTGGCCGCTTGCATCTCCTCGAGGGCCTCGCCGCTCAAACCATCCAGGATCTGGTGCGACGCGGCCTCGATGTCGAGACGCATCGCCTCGATCGCGCTCGGGAAATCGTAGTCCGTCCGGAGGTAGTCGCGAACGAGCTCGAGCACCGGCTCCATCTGCTCGCGCACGGTGGGAAAGACGAATTCGTGGCTCCAGACGGCGTGCCAGCCGAACTCGCGCTGATACGGTTCGACCCGCGCGGCGATGAATTGTCGGCCGCGTTCGGAGCCGCCGAGGGCCCGGCGGATCTCGGCGACGTCCTCGGACGAGAACGCGGCCCGAAGATCGGCGTCGTCGCGTACCTCGTTCTTCATCCGCCAGAGGGCCTCGATCGAGTCCCAGTTGCGGTCGGACGCGGAATTCTGGAGCCGACCCAGGAGCTGCTCGTCCACGGTGCCGCGGATCCGTTCCATGACGGCGCGCAGGTTGAGGGTCGCCGACAGCTGGGCGAAGTTGAGCATCCAGTGGATCTTCCAGTGCCGATCGTGGATGTCGATCGCATCCTCCAGGAGGCAGGCCACCTCGGCCAGGCTCATCCCGTCGGCGGCGTCGAGACGCCCCTCGAGGTAGGTGAAGTTGCGCTCCATCTCGGGCCGCAGGCGATCCCGCCACCAGTCGGCGAAGTCACGGCCGTAGACCGGCAGGACCGTGTCCAGGTACGCCCCCATGGTGGCGGCGAAGCTCGGATCGCGCGGCACTCGCGCCTCGTACCGCGAGCTGTATTCGGTCCCCTCCATGCGGAGCTGCGGGTCGGCCGGGATGGCCGTCGTGTAGACGTAGCCATTGACGTTCTTGGCCAGCCAGTCGACGGCGAAGGGCGTGCCGAAGCGCCGGAACATGTGGTCGCAGCTCAGCCACCAGCCGCCGATGTCGAAGAACATGGGGCTGACCGGATGCGGGATGTGCAGATCGTCGTAGACCCAGAAGAAGTCCTTCTCCGCCTCGGACGCCCAGTTCACCGGAAACGACTCGTCTCCCAGGAACCGGCCGAGGATCTCCTCTGTCCCTGCCACGGGCTGGCTCCTCCAACAGTCGCGTGTTATCGATCATCGATGATGACACTTTCGGCGAGGTGTCGCCGGTGTCGGGCCGTCCGGGCGGCGCATCCAGGAGTGCGGGAGTCAGCCGCCGGTGCTCGATGTGGGCGGTCCGTGTTGCGATGCCGCGGGCGCGGTTCGAGGCTCCGTGGAAGGCGGCTGTGCCTGCTGCTCGCCCGGCTCGACGGGCGTCAACCCGGCGGTCTGATCGGCATTTCGCGAAGGTCGCGCCGTCTCAGCGGGTCAGGACGGGCGCGGTGGCATAGCCCACGGTCTGGAGAAGGACCGCAGAGATGCCACCCACGACCAGGAGCGCGCCGACCCTCCACAACATCGGGCGGAGGCCTGCGCCACTCAGGGCGGAACCGATGATGAGGCCGCCCAGCCCGAGTTCGACCGTCTGGCCGATCCACCACCCTGCCAGAAGTGCAGGGCGCACCGTCGAGATCGACCAGAGGCCGAGCAGGAACGCTCCCCACGCCACGGCACCAATCCCCCCCGCGATGATCCCCCCGTCACGACCGCCCTCGACCTCGAGCCGGGGGAGCAGCCAGAGGAGCGCGACTGCGAGGACGAGGAAGCCCACGTAGCCGAGGGGGATACGGACGAACGCCTCGCCTGGCGTAAGGAGGAAGGGGCTGCCCCAGTCGTAGAGCGGAGCGAGCAGGCCAGCATGGAGGAAGAAATCCACGCCGACCATGGCCAGCCAGCACAGGAAGACGGTCGCAACGGGTCGCGGGATCGTCCGCCTCACCGTTGCTGGTCGGGCGGCTGGCGAATGCATCAGTGCTCCTTTGGCCGGCTCGATCCGACGAGGATGCGGCCGGTGTTCGGGCACTCACAAGGGCCGAATGACCCCTGGGATGGAACGGAGGTGGCTCCGGGAAGCCGTCGGGACGGCCGCCTCCAGGGACGCCGGAAGCCACGCGTCCGACCGTTGACACTGCCAGTGGCTCCGCGCATCCTCTTGACGACGGATCCCACCGAGTTGTGGGCGTGCGCGCAGGGTCCGCGCCCAAGCCCCGTCCCGCTCATCCGCCTCGCACCAGCTGCCCGGAGGTGGCCCGGATGTCGGTCTCGACCACCCATCGGCCGTCGTCACGACGACGGCTCGCATTGCCGGCGATCGCGGCGTACCTCGTCTCGCTCCTGCCGGCGGCCGCCACACCACTCGGGCCACCCACCGTCCTCGCCAGCCACACGGCCGCGCCGGCGGCGGTCACGATCGCAGGCAGCCTGCAGAGCGAGCTCGGCTGCCCCGGCGACTGGCAGCCGGACTGCGCCACGACGCACCTGACATACGACGCCGACGACACCGTCTGGCAGGGCACGTGGTCCCTCCCGGCGGGCAGCTTCGAGTACAAGGCCGCGCTCAACGACGGCTGGGCCGAGAGCTACGGCCTGCACACCGGCCCAGGCAACGTGCCACTGGCACTCGGCAACCCGGGCGAGGTGAAGTTCTACTACGACCACAGGAGCCACTGGGTCACCGACAACAAGACCTCATTGATCGCCGTCGCCCCGGGCAGCTTCCAGAGCGAGCTCGGCTGCGCGGGCGACTGGGATGCCGGCTGCCTGCGGTCGTGGTTGCAGGATCCCGACGGCGACGGGATCTACGGCTTCGTGACCACGGCCCTGCCGGCCGGCAACTACGAGGCCAAGGTGGCGATCGGCGAGTCGTGGTCCGAGAACTACGGCCCTGGCGGGGTCCCCAACAGCCCCGACAACTACCACTTCACCGTTCCCGCCAACGGGGCCAAGGTCACCTTCACCTACGACCCGGTCAGCCACGTCATGTCGATCCTGGCCGGCCACGTCGCCAACAACGACGTGGAGTGGGAGGGGCTCCGCCACGATTCGCGAGACCCGCTGTACCGGACGCCCGGCGGCGCCGTGGCCGAGGGCACGAACGTCACCCTTCGGTTCCGGACATTCCATGCGGATGTGACGGGGGTCAAGGTCCGCTTCTACAGCGTCGACCGCAATGGTCAGCAGATCGTGACGATGACTCGGGCCGCGTCGGACGTGAGCTGCTACCAGCCCGGACTCGAGAGCGAGACCTGCGACTTCTGGTCGGTCACGCTGCCCGATGAGATCGTCGCCCAGCCTGACGTCCTGTGGTATCGCTTCATCGTCACGGACGGCAACGACACCGATTACTATGCCGATGATTCGGCGGCCCTCGACGGCGGCCTCGGCGCGCCGAGCGACGCCGTGATCGATCGCAGCTGGGCCCTGTCCGTCACGGCCGGGGGGTTCACCGCGCCGGCTTGGGCGAAGAACGCCGTCGTCTACCAGATCTTCCCCGATCGATTCCGCAACGGCCGGAAGGACAACGATCCCGGGACGGGGGATCTCCGGTACGACGACCCGGTCCTGAAGCTCGATTGGGGGACCCTGCCCGAGGGATTCTGCCGAAACTACTCCGACGCCGCGACGAACTGCCCGTGGCGGTTCGACACCACGCCCCCCGATTGGAGCCCGACGAAGGAGGGGCCGCGCGGCCGGGACTACATGGGCGGCGACCTCAAGGGCGTCGACCAGCAGCTCGACTACCTCGCGTCGCTGGGCGTCACCGCGATCTACTTCAACCCGATCTTCGACGCCGCCTCGAACCACGGCTATGACACGCAGGACTACACGAGGGTCGATCCGTATTTCGGGACGCAGAAGGATTTCGACAACCTCGTCAAGCACGCCGACGCGCTCGGGATCCGGCTCATCCTCGACGGCGTGTTCAACCACTTGAGCAGCGACAGCCCGTTCTTCGACCGCTATCACCACTATCCGGGAAACGATGGCGCGTGCGAATCGGCCGGCTCGCCATACCGCACCTGGTTCACGTTCCACAACGTCGCCGCCGGTGAGGGAACCTGCGTGAGCAGCACCGGCGTCGCGAACGCGGCCACGTACGACGGCTGGTTCGGCTTCGACTCGATTCCCGTCCTCATCAAGTCGAACCCCGACGTCCAGCGCTACTTCCTGACCGGCCCGAACGCGATCTCCAGGCTGTGGCTCAAGCGCGGCGCCGGCGCCTGGCGATTGGACGTTTCGGGCGACGCGTCGTTCCCGGCCGACTACTGGCCCACGTTCCGCTCGGTCGTCAAGGCCACCCGGAGCGATGCACTGACCATCAGCGAGACCTGGCAGAAGGACAGCACGCTGCTGCGAATGATCCTCGGCGACCGCCTCGACACCACGATGAACTACCGGTTGCGAGATGCGGTCATCGCCTTCCTGGCGCCGGGCTCGTTCGACTCGAAGGGCTTCGCGGACAGCGGCCACCCGATTCCGCCGTCGGCGTTCGCCGAGCGCATGGCCTCGCAGCGGGAGGACTACGCAGACGCCGCCTACTACTCGCTGATGAACCTGCTGGATAGCCACGACACCGAGCGCCTGCTGTGGACGCTCACGCCCGGCACGGAGAACCGGGCGGGGCGCGAGCTCGACGCGAGCAACGTCGCCGCCGGCAAGCGGGCGGTCCGGCTGGCTTCGGTCATCCAGTTCACCGTGCCCGGCATGCCCACCGTCTACTACGGCGATGAGGCCGGCGTCACCGGCGACGACGATCCGGACGACCGGCGAACGTACCCCTGGGCGGACCTCGGCGGCTCGCCCGACGCGAGCCTGCTCGCCCATTACCGCGCGCTGGGAGCGCTCCGGCACGACGTCGGCGCGCTGACCGCGGGCGACTTCCGGGTCCTGCTCGCCGACGACGCGACCGGCGTCGTCGCGTACGGCCGCAAGACCGGCACCCAGGCGGCGATCGTCGTCGTCAACCGCGGTTCGACGGCGAGGAGCGTGCACGTGCCACTGGCGGGCTACGTCCCGAACGGCATCGCGTTCACGACGATGCTCGCCGTCGGCAGCGACGGCTCGCCAGCCGCCACCTCGTCCGGCGGCGGCCTGGCAGTGGACGTACCGGCGCGCGGGGCCCTGGTCCTGGCGACCCGCACCGTCGACCTGACGCCACCCGCGGCGCCCTCCGGGCTGCACGTGACAGCCGAGCGGGCGAACGGCCTGGACGTCGCCTGGAACGCGGTCAGCGGCGCGACCGGCTACGACGTGTACGTCAGTCCGCTGTCGGGCGGCGGCTACGTCAAGGCGAACGACGCGCTCGTGACCAGCCTCTCGTTCAGCCTCGATGGCCTGCCGAACGCCCAGACGGCATATGTCGTGGTCCGCGCACGCGACGCCGCCGGCAACGCCAGTTCCGCGTCGAACGAGGCGTCGGGCCTGCCACACGTGACGATCGGCTGGTCCAACCTCCAGTGGCCGCCCACGCTGACCCAGACGATCAGCGCCGTGAACCGGACGGACACGGTCTACGGCCAGGTCTGGATCGACGGCGTCACGAGCCTCCCTGGCCCCGCTCCCAGCCTGCGAGCCCAGCTGGGCTTCGGACCGGACGGCAGCAACCCCAGCGCGGATCCCGACGCGTGGACGTGGGTCGAGGCGGAGTTCAACGTCGACGTCAACGGCGCCAACGATGAGTTCAGGGCCAGCCTGCTGCCGGATGCCATCGGCCAGTTCGACTATGCATACCGCTACTCGACGACGGCTGGACGCGACTGGGTCTACGCCGATCTCGACGGCAGCCCCAACGGCTATTCGCCGGCGCAGGCCGGAGCCCTGACGGTCAACTCCAGCGGCGATATCGCGCCGCCCGGTGTGCCGACCGGCCTCCACGTCATGTCAGCCTCTCCGTCGGACATCGTCCTGGGTTGGGACGCGATCACGGGCGATCCCTCCCTGTACGGCTATGACGTGCTTCGCTCCGACACGAGCGGCGGACCGTATGCGCTCGTTGGCACCGCGACCGATCCAACGCTCACGGACACGAACGTCAACGAGGGCGCGACGTACTGGTACGTGGTCCGCGCGGTCGATCTGTCGTTCAACCGGTCGGCAGTCTCGGCCGAGATCAGCGCGACGGCGAGCCCGCGGACGGTGACCGTCGTCTTCATCGCCGAGGTGCCGGCAACCACGGACGCCACCGGCCGGACGGTCAACATCGCCGGGACCCTGAGCCGCCTGGACGGCGGATTGCCGGACTGGAACCCGGGGGCCACCCACCTCTCGAGGCTGGACGCCACGCACTGGCGAATCCAGGTGACCGGGCTGGAGGGCACGCAGCTCGAATACAAGTACGTGCTCGACGACGGCAACGCCGACTGGACGTACGTCGAGAAGGACGGCGGCTGCGGCGAGATCGCCAATCGCCAGCTGACCCTCAGTTACGGATCGACGGGCACGCAGGCGGTCAACGACGTCGTCCAGAACTGGCGCAACGTGGCGCCCTGCGGGAATTAGCGGCCGGGGCGGCGGCGCCCGCCCCGCCTCGCTAGCTCCGCTTCAGGCCGGCCAGGCGCGCCTCCACCTCGGCGTCGTCATCGTCGTTTTTCAGAGAGGCGAACTCCTCCTCGATGGAGGATGCCGAGACCTCGGCCATGCCGCGGGCCATCGCCTCCTCGCGTCGGATCCGCTCCTCGAAGCGGTTCAGCTCTGAGGTCGGATCCATCACCGAAACCTCGCGCACGGCCGCCTGGACCTGACGCTGGGCGCTGGCCATCTTGGCCCGCGAGACGAGCTCGTCGCGCTTCTGGACCAGCTCCTCGCGCTTGACCCGAAGCTTGTTGAGGCCATCCTTGAGTTGTTCGGTCAGCGCCGTCTGCTGCGCGATCTGCGTGTCGAACGTCTTGACCTGGCCCTCGAAGCTGATCTGGCGGCGGATGGCGATTCTGGCCAGCTCGTTGAAGCGCGCGGCCTCTTCGCCGGTGCTCTCCTTGGCCTTGCGGGCGGCGGCGGCAGCCTTGTCGCCCCATTCGGCCGCTGCCTGCTGCGCCTCGTGCTGGTCTTCCTCGGTCAGGCGCAGGTTGCCGACCGTCTGGGCCACTGCCTCCTCCGCCTCCGCGATGTTGTTCGTGAAGTCGCGGACGAGCTGGTCCAGCATCCGCTCCGGATCCTCGGCGCCATCGAGCATCGCGTTGACGTTGGCTCGAACGAGCTGACCGATCCGGCCAAGAATCGTGGTCTGTGTCATCTGTGTGAACCTCCAGTGCTTCTAATGGATTGCGCGTGCTGTCCCGATTACGTGCCTCACCGAATGCCGCAGGCGGCCGTCACCAGCCGCCTCCGCGCGCTCTTCCCCCACCGCCTCCTCCTCCAAATCCTCCGAACCCCCCGCCCACGCTGCGTCCGCCGCCCCCGCCGCCGCCGAAGCCGCCAAATCCTCCGCCACGCGGGACGCCAAAGCCACCACCGCCTCCACGCCCCCCACCGCTCAGGATGCTACCGATGATCCCGCCCAGGATGGCGGTCCCGATGTCATTGCCCCAGCCCGGATCGCGCGTCCGCCCGGGCCACGGCCGGCCACGACCGACGGGGTACTGGTTGCCGTTGATGATCACCGTTCCACCGTAGCCGGCCGCATCCGTTTCGCCGAACTCGTCGCTCGCCAGGCGATACGCCTCATCGGCCTGAGCCAGGGCCTTCTGGGCCTGGCTCAGTGAGGTTGCGGGATCTGTGTCGCGCAGGTTGCGGGCCTGGTCGAGCGCGGCCTGCGCGTCTGCCAGCCGCGTCCGCGGGATGCGGCCAACGCCGTGGCGGCGCGCGGCGATGTAATCACTGGCTCGGTCGACCGCCTGGGCGGCGGCCATCACCGCGGCATCGGCCGCCGCAAACGCCTTGGCACGGCGCTCTTCGCCTTCCTTGATGCGGAGCAGCGACGCGTCCGCGGCCGCCTCTGCTTCCTTCGCCAGCCGATACGCGAGGACGAGGTCGTGCCCATCGCCGGACGCCGCATGCTGCGCGGCCGCCAGCTTGGCCTCCGCCTGGCCGACGTCGGGGTCGGCGGCTCCGTCCGTCGCGGTCGCCAGCGTCGAACGGGCAGCCGCCACATCCGTCCCGGCAGCAGCCAGCGCGTCGGGGAGCTGGCGCCGCGCCTCGTCCAGATCCTGGGCAGCCTTGTCGACGGCGTCGAGCAGCGCCGCCGCCTGGGCCGCCGCGTCCTGGCCGGCCTTGGCGCCACGCGCCGCGGCCGCCCTGTCGCCGCCCTGCACGGCCGCGGACCCGGCAGCGGCCGCCTCGCGGGCGAGCCCGATTCGCTTGCGCGCCTCCACCACGTTGCCGCGCACCGTGGCTGCGCTCGAAGCAGCCTCCGCCTGCAGGGATGCAAACGCCGTCTCAGTCTGGGAGAGGCGGGCCTCGACCTTCACCAGCTCGTCCGACAGGCCGGCCAGGATCTCCGGCGCTCGACGCTCGAGGTCGCGAAGCTCTCTGAACCGCTCGGTCTCCTTACCGACGAGCTCCTGGGCCCTCGCGCAGCGCGCGACGATGTCGTTGAGCATGCCTTCCCGCGTGGGCGGGTCCTCCGGCACCTCGTCGTCGAGCTGCTGGCGCACCTTGAAGGCAGCCTGGAGCTCGGCCCGAGCCTGACCAAGCGCCGCGCGGAACCCAGCGACCGCATCGGCTCCGAACTCTGCCTCCGCGAACCCGAGCTCCTGGTCGTCCTGCCGCAGCACCTCATCGGTCTGGATCAGGAGCGCATTTGCCTTGCGTGCGAGCTCGCCGGTTCGGCGATCCCGTTCCTCCGCCTCTCGGTGCGTCGCCCGCCAGCGGCCGAACCACCAGACCAGGACCAGTCCACCCGCGAAGATGAGCAGCATTGGCACGAACCAGGCGAGCCAGCCGAAATCGGGGGTCGCCGTTGGCTGGGTGGCGCCGCCTCCGTTACCGCCGCCGCCGATCGGGGCGCCGACCGACGCCTGGCCCAGCGCCGCCGCACCGTCCGCCACGGCCCGGCCCCAGGCGCCCTCCTTCAGGCGCGGCTCGATCGTGTAGGCGAGGATCGTGTCCAGCTCGTCGTCGGTCACCGAGTCCAGGAGGGGCCCGACCCAGATGGCATCCCGGCGGTCATTGACGGCGATCAGGAGCAACGCGTCGTTGCCGCCCAGCGCGTTCGCGTCGGCGACCTGGGTCGCGTAATCCGGGGCGCGGGCATCGCCCGTCGTGTCAACGACCAGCGCCCAGAGCTGGATGTTGTGGTCATCGTCCAGTCGCCGGATGCCGTCCTCCGCGGTCGAGCGATCAGCATCGCTCAGCACCCCGGCCAGGTCCGTGACGCGGTCCTGGAGCTTGGGCGCGTCCCGCGCGGCGACTTCCAGTGCCGTCAGCCCCATGGTCGCCACGAGCCCGATCACCACGGCGAGGCGAAGGAGCGCGTGAGGAATACCTCTGGGAGAAGACGGCATGACCACCTTCACAGGATATCCGCGGTGCAACGGCTGACTGATTCTCGGGCTCCCCACCACGGTAGGCTCGCGTGCCCGATCACGTGCGACAAGTGCCATCCGACATTC
>WNGE01008159.1_pt1 | contig 12408 bp, 9 predicted proteins | sample 5400651 | NCBI WGS metagenome assembly WNGE01 (sample SAMN13153370, study PRJNA577476) | soil metagenome | isolation source: 60 cm soil or saprolite under grassland replicate 2 | place: USA:California | collected 2016-06-15 | reverse complement strand
GTTCGTTCGTAATCGCTCATGATCGCCGGTTTTGCTGTCAATTTTGCTGTCAAGTTGGGAGATGAAAAATATGCTTTGATGCCCTTCACAGGTAGATTTATGGAATGAGTACGAATGGCTTTAAGCTGCAAATGGCAAGCTATTGAGAACGATGCCAAGGGGCGGATGTGGTCTTCTTCGTCCTCTGGCGTTCGTGATGCTTCTCAGTGTGCTTAAATAGCTGGTTGAAGTTCCTCTCTGTCCATGGTGGTTCGCTCCGTATCGTGACTTTCGCTGCCAAGCGAGCGTCCGCAGGTACTGAAGGAAGATGTGCTGGTCTGGGAGGACGGGCGAGGATGGGTTTGACGTTGAAGGATCAGGAGTCGATATGGTAGGCTTTTTCTTGGATACAGGCATAGTTCCCTCCATTGGAAGAAAATGATGAGATCGTTCATCTGGAACGATCTCTGCCTGTATTATCTCCTCGCCCTCACCTCTTCGAGACAGTCCTCTTTACACAACTTTCGCTATGGCTTCAGAACCCATCCCTGGATCTATGACCGCAGATGCCTATTTGCTCGCAGGCACAGAGCCATGAAGGAGTCCCCTCCCCGTTTGAGGGGGAGGAGATGTATGAGACAGGCTTAGCGTCCCGATCTCATTTTCTGTCTCCCAAACGGGTGTTCGCTTGCTTCATTTTCAGATCAGAACAACATCGACAGGAAAACACCTTAACGGATGAGCGAGAAGTCATGTCAGCAGACTGAGCCTACATTGACTAGCAAGCAGGTACACTGAATGTGAGAATGAGCCCGAAAACTAGGCCACTCACCCTCACATTGCCCTTGAAACAAGGCCACCCCCGTGTATTCTCAAGGCAGCAGCCAACCAGAAATGGGTGTTCTCCTTCCAAACCAAGTCCCTTTTTGTTGCACCGTCAGTGTGGTACACTGATCGACGGAAGATCTTTCACCATCTGTTTCACAAGGGTAAGACATGCTTATCCTCAACGACAACACACAAAGGAGGCATACCCATATGGCAGTCGCGTTTTTACACGAGTTTTCCGAGAGCACACAAGAGCAATATGACCAGGCTATGGAGAAGCTAGCGCGTAGCGGCATCAGAAGCGAGGGGCGAATCTTTCACGTTGCAGGTCCCATGGAGGCAGGCATGGAGTCACCGGTAGTCTTCTGAAGCCATAGCGAATTTTGTGTAACGCAACATAGCATAAAAGCCCAGAAGCTAGGTCTGAATAGGGTTTGGTGCCTTCTCACATTAAGCTATTACACAAAATTCGCTATGGTGTCAGCTATTTTCCATCTACTAGGGCTTTTTTGGGTTGTTCGCTCAGGCAATATAATATCAGATAATCTGGCCTAAAATAGCAAGCAAGCTATTCGAGGTTCAATACAAACGTAATTCATGAAGAAGTTATTCAGCTCCTTCTTACGCAATATCAAAATCGATGATCTTCTGGCAAATACGCTGTAGTTCTTCACTTACTGGTTGGTGTGCGGGATGAGGAGCATAGGCTTTAAAATGTTCACTGTCAACGAATCGTATGACAAAGCCGTAGGTATATCCCTGGTGAGAGTTGCTCATATTTCTTCCTGCTTGAATGTCAATAATGCCGGAAATGGCTTGTTGCAAGGCTTTCACGTGGTCGAGTGCGGTTGTGATCTGGTCTTCTGTCGTCTCCGGCCTGGGTTGAAGTAAGACAACATGGGTAAACATTTAATACACCTCTTCTTTTTGCTCTTGTAAAGCGTATCTGGCCGTTTTCTCATGCAAGGTGTCAAGGACGACTTCCCACGGAACGTTATTCATTGGAGGGTACTTTTGTGGCTCGTAGAGGACGAAAACACCGCAATCCTTGAGGAAGGTAATGCTTTTCGTGAAAGCAGGATGGTGCACCAAGCCCTCTGCGGAGACGCAAGGGATAGTGATGATTGGCGTCCCTAGTCCCATATGTTCACATAAGATACCGAGGGCGAGTGTATCGGTGATGCCTTGCGCCCATTTGTTGATCGTATTGAAGGTGGCTGGTGCAACGACGATGGCATCGGCTTTCGGCATGCTGTCTGGTTCTCCCGGGTGTCTGTATTCGCTGCGTATCGGATGGCCGGTGAGTTTTTCAAGCAAAGGGATATCGATAAAATGTGTTCCTTGCGGTGTTGCAATGACATAGACATCCCAAGATGCTGTCTGTGCAAGCCTCACAAAGTCTTGAATGTCCATTGGCTCTGATGAACGAGCAGCACAGGTAATCACGTACACTATGCCTTGCTTCTGCTGATCTGTTTCACTCATGTCTCTTTCCTTACCCCATCACGTTCTATGTGGAAGAGTTACAAGTTGTCCATCGAGGCTCTTCACATCCTCGGTCTGTTTCCAGGGTTCGAGTTCATGTCGAAGATCGAGGATACGCTGTAACACTCTTGCTGATCTCAATTGTATCACGAGAAGGAGTCCCTCTTTGGCAAGTCGACATGCCTCTTGAATTTCTCCTTGTTGGATATAGGTTCTTGCGAGATCAGCGAGCACAATGGCGTGGTGAATTGCTCGGGCTTCGTTGGCAGGATGTTAACTTTGACCAAGGAGTCTTCAAGTACAGAGTACTATTAGTCGTCAGAGAAAGAGAGGTATTGTTGAGTCTGAGCCGAAAACATCCAGGGGGAGGCGAAACATCATTTTGCCTTCCTTTGTTATCGATGTGCTCAAGCAGCATCGTACACGTCAGCTAGAGGCTCGGCTGAAGGCAGGGCCAGCATGGGAAGAAAGTAACTTTGTGTTCTGCCTGCGTTCGCGGCGGACTGAACTGTTTATCCCTTGACCATTCCTACCCTATCTTACATAGCACCGCCCCGGCTAGACATAGAAATCCCGTATCCAGCGGTGCTTCTTGAGCTTCTGTACTTGATCGGGTGGGAGTCCTCTCCCATCGCCTACAGCGGTGTTGCGTTCCACATTGCGAAGGGTGCGCATGCCTGGAATCACGGTCGAGACAACGGGATTACTCAAGACGTAGCGCAGTGCGATCTCTGGAAGCTCATCAACTGTAGCCCTCAAATCGGAGACAATGTTCTGGACGTGCTCGTACACTTCTTGCTTCCGATTGCCCCGGAAGTAGTTACTGCGGAAATCCTGCGGATCGAAGCGGCTTTCGGGGGTGACCGTGCCTGTCAGACCACCTTCGTCGAGGGCAACACGCACGATGACCCCGATGCGGTGCTGGTGGCAAGCTGGAAAGAGCGTGTCCTCTGGGCTCTGCTCAAAAATGTTGTAGATCACCTGAATCGTATCCACGAGGCCGGTTTCTATCAGTCGGAGCGCGTTGTCTGGCTGAAGATCGTTAATCGAGACCCCGAAAAAGCGAATCTTCCCCTGCTCTTTGAGTCGTTGGATGGTCTCAAGCCAGTCTCCTTGCCCAACCCACTCATCATTCCAGACATGGAACTGCTGAATATCAAGGGTCTCGGTCCCCAGATTGCGCAGACTCTGCTCGGTACATTCTTGGATGTAGGGGCCTGGAAAGGCCTCTTCGACTGGGACTCCTGCCGGTGCAGGCCACTGGTCATTCTTTGGTGGGATCTTGGTGGCCACGATAATCCGTGTGTTCAGGTTGTTGCGCAGAACCTGTCCGATAAGCCGTTCGCTGTGCCCCTCACCATAGGCCAGGGCTGTATCAATAAAGTTCACACCCAGGTCGATGGCTCTTTGGAGAGCCTGAAGCGATTCCTCGTCTTGGGCACCGATCCACCCCGATCCGCTAATCCCCCAGGCGCCATAGCCGATCTCCGAAACCTGTAATCCTGTTCTGCCTAATGTTCGGTAATGCATCATGCACTCCTTTTTCTTCTCTTGTGATACGGGGACTTACTTCGCACGCGCAGTCGGAGGATGCTGTTGCAAAAATTTTTAACGCAAGAAATGGAAGAGGGCGGTATTATCTTTTAGCCTTTAAAACCAGCAAAAAAGGTGCTGCTTTTCTAGCGTGATGCCCAACTTCTCTTACCTGCTCGTGTGATTTTCCCTCCTCAAAATTTTTTGCGACAGCGCCCTCCATTCTATCACGTTTTCCCTCAAGGAGAAGGCGTGGATGCATCCCATTGTCCTATCAATGAGGCGAAAAAACAATGGCAGTCGTACATTTTATACAACATGATGTTATAATACGGATATGCGTACAAGATATTTTTGAGATGAGGGGATTGCTGGTATTATGGCGAAAAAAATACTCATAATGGATGATGACCCGACTATTGCTGACCTGTTGGCAGAGGCTCTGGCGGATGAGGGCTATGAAACGTATATGACGACGCAGAGCCTGCGTTTTTATGATGCTGTACGTGAACACCAACCAGATCTCATCTTGCTTGACCTGATGATGCCCTATCTGGATGGACGTGATGAACTGCAGCTCATGGCTATGGGTGTAGAGCACCAGATACCAGTGATCGTGGTGACGGCTTTTTTGGGGGCGGGGAGCGAGGAGGCGGAGTTCCGCAAGGCCGGCGTTGTCCATATCGTGTATAAACCGTTCGACCTGGACAAGCTTGTGGAGCTGGTGAAAACGACCATTGGCGGGCCGGAGGAAAGATGAGCGCAAGCATGCGTGTCGCCCTGGATGCTATGGGAGGCGATCGTGCGCCAGGGGAGATTGTTTTGGGCGCTGTACAGGCTGCTCGTGAGTATGGCCTGGGGGTGTACCTGGTCGGGCCCGAGAATACCATTCAAGCGGAACTTGCCAGGCACAATACGCAGGGTCTTGATCTGCCGGTTGTCCACACAGACGAAGTCATCCCTATGGATGAGCATAACCCGGCGAAAGCTGTACGTCAGAAGAAAAACTCCTCGATGGTACGCGCTCTTGAGCTGGTCAAAGATGGTTCTGCTGTAGGAGCCGTCTCTGCCGGCAACAGTGGGGCTATGATGGCTGCCTCTCTCTTTATTCTCAAACGCATTCAAGGGGTAGAGCGGCCGGCCCTGGGAGGTCTCCTTCCTACAAAAGACGGCGCGTGCATGGTCATCGATATGGGAGCCAACACAGATTGCAAGCCCGAGTACCTGCAGCAGTTTGCCCTGATGGGTTCCATCTATATGCAGCGTATATTACATCTGAAATCCCCAAGAGTTGCGCTGCTCGCTAATGGTGAAGAAGAAGGCAAGGGGAATCTACAGGTGCAGGAGGCACATCAATTACTGAAAGCCAATGCGCCGACGCTGGGAGTGAATTTCATTGGCAATGTCGAGGGACGCGATATTTTTGCCGGAACGATTGATGTTGTGGTCTGCGATGGTTTTGTAGGCAACGTGGTATTAAAGGTGAGCGAAGGCTTATCTGAAACGCTTCTGGGCATGATTCGAGCCGAGATGACGAGATCTCTTCCTAATAAGCTCGCGGCAGCCGTACTGCGTTCAGATTTGCGTAAAATGGGCAAACGGCTGGACTATGCTGAGTACGGGGGTTTGCCGCTTTTGGGTATCAATGGTACGGCCATAATCGCCCATGGTCGCTCGAATGCAAAAGCCATCAAGAACGCGCTGTGCGTAGCCCGTCAAACAACCGAGACCGGTGTGGCATCGGCCATAGCTGAGGGGCTGGCGAAGTTGGGAGCAGGGGAGAGAGCCCAGACAGGTACGAGTTGAGTTTCAGAGAGACGTCATGCTGTCTACAAGCACAGGGGAGAGCTGTCCGACTCTTTCGTGCAAGGGACAGACGCGCTGGGGCAAGGTGAAATTTGGACGGGTATCGAGCAGGTGCAAAAAGGCACGCACAATAGTCGGGTCAAAACTGGTTGCTGACCCAAGCAACAGGCGCTCGCGGGCCACTGCCTCCGAGAGTGGAGCTTTGTAAGCTCGTTGCGACGTTAAAACATCATAGACATCTGCCACGGACAAAATGCGTGCGCTTTGTGGAATCTCTTCTCCACGCAGACCTGTCGGGTAGCCGTGACCATCCCACGCCTCATGATGATAGAGCACGGTTTCCACGTAAAAGGGGTGCACATCGCAGCCAATAAGAATACGCGCTCCTATCACCGGATGACGCTGCATCGTCCGCCGTTCATCGTCGGATAGTGCTCCCGATTTGTTCAGAATATCATTAGCAATCCATGTTTTGCCCAGATCATGGACCAGTGCGGCCAGGGCCAGGTCATGTGCCTTGCGCCGGCTCCAACCAAGGTAACGAGCCAGGCGTTGGGCATAGGTTGCCACCCTGCGTGAGTGCTCATAAGTTACAATGTCACGCTCTTGAATACTTCTGGCAAAAGAAAGGAGTATCCCTCTCGTTTCTCGCCATCTATCAAAGTGTGCTGCTACCGCCACTTCACTTCCTCCCTTTCTCTCCTTCTGTGAGTGTCTTCGAATGATCTTTCATCCAGGTGTGCCTCATTGCACGATGCTCAATTGATCGTACATCCCATACTGAGTAACTTTTCAGGTCTCTTCTTTTCTTGACTCCTCACTGCACTCTACAGCAGTTCGCAAGAGTGTTTTTGTTGGTTGCCGGCTTTGCCGCCGCAGGCGGCAAAGCCGGCAACCAACAGGTGAATGGGCGAGTCGCCGTAGGCGGCGAGAAGCTGTGAAGAGCTATCATGCTTATTATTTTTCAGGCTCATCAATGCGAGCAGATACTATAGTAATATGTATACGTAAAATCCGTCTATGCAACGCACATAATAGGTACTTTTGTATCATCCACCCGTTTTCTGCCTCTCCGGTTATTCTTGGTTATCCTAGCTATTCCCCAAATAGTCCCTTTTCCAGGCCTGTTCGTTTGTAATCTGCACCATTTGTGATAGACTCCTCTTGATAATAAAAAATTGGCCACTGGAAGTAGCAACGAAAGGAGCAGTAGCGGGTACCCGTATTACTTACTACCTGCTTGATATATATACGCATGACAGAGGAAAAAGTGGAAGATCTCCTGGAAGAACAGGACTTGTCCGGCAACCAACAGCAGGGTCGTGATGATATCATCACCATCGTCTTGACCGCTGACAATCATCTTGGCTCCACAACCTTTGGCCAACAGCTATCGCCAACGCTGCCAGCATGGAAACGTGAAAAACACCAGCTGCGGCTGCGTCACGCCTTTCAACAGGCAACAGATTTTGCTATAGGACAAGGGGTTGACCTTTTTGTGCAAGCGGGTGATCTTTTTGACACCACCAATCCGAGTGAGCGAGACCGCAGCTTTGTCGCTGGCCGCCTGGCGCAACTCCGGCAGGCAGGCATTCGCACCTTCGCCGTGGGAGGCATTCATGATACGCCAGCCCAAAGGTACCCAACTACAACTACCTCAGGGGCTCTTGAGGATGCCAGCATGCCCGCTCCTCAAATCAGCTATGCTCGCTTGGGAGCTCTCCACTACTTTGCTCCGGACACAGGTCTTGAACTTGAACCTGTCATGGTCAAGGTACGCAACATGCTCGTTGGTATCTGTGGTCTTGGTGTCCTGGCAGGTCAGGCAGGCAATCCATTAACGCGTTTTTCCGTACAGAGTGATATTGAGCGCGCAGCCATAGCGTTCCTTATTTTACATGCACCTATTGAAGGCCTATCCCAGCCTGGCACCCGCGCCCAGGTCAGCCGCAGCAGTATCGAGAATCAGTCAACGTTCCGCTACATCCTGGCTGGCTATCATCATAACCACCGTCATTTGCGCGTTGGCCAGTGCGATGTCATTGTTGCTGGGGCAACACAGCATAGCGACTTTCATGGTCTGGAACGTGTCGAGGGGCAAGAAGAGCCAAAAGAGCCAGGGTTTGTTTTCCTGGGACTTGCCAGCGACGGCATCCGGTGGTGTGAACACATCAGCGTTGATGCTCTCAAGCTCCAGCGCCTGGTAATACACACATCCGAACTCTGGCCAAATGACGCAGGAGCAGCTGCCACAACCCAGGGGGACGCGATAAATCTGGCCCCTACGGAGACTATTCTTGAGAGGCTGGGCCTTTTTTGCAGCCAGGATACCATGGTGCAACTGCGACTCGAAGGGCAACTGACTCGTAGCCAGTACCATCAACTTGATCTCAACCAGTTACGTCGCTATGGTGAAGAACACTGTTTTGCGCTGGTCATCGATGATAGCGGCCTTGACATCTTACCGGCAGTCTTCCCGAGTACATCCCTTGATGATGAAACGCAACGCACCTCTGGGCCGCCTGTAGGGGTGGAAGTGGGGGCGATGTTGGATGCAGGAACCCAGGAGGGAACGCTGTCTGAGGGACAGGTCACGCTTGAGCGCTTTTCTCCTCGCGAAGAACTGGTGGCCCTGGCGGATGAATGGATAGCCGCTACAAACGATGAGCAGGAGAAAAAAGCTTTGCGCGCTACCAAAGAAGAGTTACTGGCAGCCCTGGACAAGACGGAAGCCCGATTTACCCTGCCTTCTCAGCGGGAAATGGTCCATGGGGAGTCTCGTGACCCAGGGGTTGGGGGCGGGGACGCTGTCTGGGAAACAGGAAACCAATTGCCATGTTGAATGGAGTGAACTTATGATTACACTTAAACATTTAACCGTTGAACGTTTCAGGCTCTTGCGTGAGATAAACTTGCACTTCCCGCAACGTGGCAGCATCCTTATTGAGGGCCCAAATGAAGCTGGCAAGACTGCCCTGCTTGAAAGTATCTATTTTGCTCTCTATGGAGAGGCTCTGACACCGCTTGTCTCAAATCATCATAAGCGCACGCTGGATGACCTGGTGCTCTACGGTGCATCACAAGCGAAGGTAAGCCTTACGCTCTCGATTGGAGCCAGCGAACTCTCGATCACTCGCAGCATCGAGCGGCAGGCTGGCGGCATAGAGCAGCAAGTAAGCGTAGAGGTGCGCAGGCCGGGCATGCCTGCCGGGGAACCAATCACTCATCTTACTGCTGCCAATGAGTGCATCATCGCCGAACTAGGGTGCATCGATGGCGAAACCCTCCGCAACTCCTACTTCATCGAGCAAAAGGGCCTGAATCGCCTGGAAGAGTTGCCAGGCCACCAACGCGAAGTCACTATACGAAGGCTATTAGGGCTGGAAAAACTGCTCAGCTTGACCGAACAGTTCAAGCTTACGCCCGACGATGAGCGCAAGCTCCTCGAAAGTACCCAGCGTCTCAAGCTCGCTGAAATACAGGACCGTATCCCTGAACTCAGCCAGCAATTGGGGGAGGTCGAAGCCGCCCTTGATGCTGTCACCGTCTCTGAAGATCTGGCGGAGATCAGCCAGCAAGAAGCAGACATTGCAGAACAACACTTCTCGCTTGAACAACTGCACACCAAACGCACTGGACTCAAGGCACGTCTGGGTCGCATCCAGCACTTGCAGAAGGCGGATACCATCCTTGGCGAGATCATCGTTGCCTACGACGCTATCGCCGAAGCCCAGCGAGAACTTCCTGAGCTTGACCGGCAGATTGCTGAACTCGACCGGAGTGAGCGCGAAGAGTTACCAGCGCTAGAGAAACGTGTTAATGACCTGGTCGACCTCACCCGCACGTTTGGCACGCTTGAGCGCATGTCAAACGATCTGCTTACTATCGTCAGCACTATCAAACGACTCGAACAAGAACGCAAACAATACCAGGAATTGCAAGGTGATAATGACGAACTTGACGAACAGATTATTCGTGCACGCCTACCAGTAGACCAGGCCCGGCAAGCCTTGCATGAGCTAGAAGAACGGCGGCGCACTGGTCGTCCTCAATTAGAGGCCCGTCTAGAGCGCTTGCAGAAACTGCGTGAGCGTCTTGCCAACCTGCACCAGGCAGAAGAAGCCTATATTCAACAGGTAAATCACCCGGAAGTGTTTGTAGAGAAGAGCGCACAGCTCAACAAAATAAAGCACGACCTGCAAGAAGCTGAACAGCAACTAGCGCAGCTCAAGACCGAGTCGGACCGGGCTGAGCAAGAGGCTGACGGCCTGGAAAAGCACTGGCGCGAACTCAGTCTTGCGCGTCAACTTGAAGAATGGCAACGCCTGAAAGAACTATCTCAAGACCAGGCGGAAGCAGAGCAACAGGTAATGGCTGCCTACCAGAAACAGGAACGCTTAACCTTCGCCGCCGTAGAAGCCCGCCAGGCTGCCAATAAGTGGTTGATCATCGTTATTGGCGCCGCTGCACTTGGAGTGATCGTAGGTATTGCCGCCCTCTTTTCAGCCCCTCTCGCAGGTCCTGGTGGGCAGGTAATCCTCAGCCTGCTCGCACTGGTCTCTCTCGCCGTCGCTGGCTGGGGCTGGTTCAAGTATACCAGGGTCCATCAAGACGCACAGCAGGCTCACCAGCGCATGCAAGAAGCTATCAGCCAGGTTGGCAAAGTGGTTGCCGCACGCGAAGCAGTCATACGTTCGGGAAGTTATCTATCCTCCAGACAGAGTTTACCTGTCTCCCAGACAGGGTTCCGTGAAGGCCTTGCCCAGGTCGAGCAGGAAATTCGCGCTCTTGGCGGCACCGTACCTCGCTCTCGCGAAGAAGCCGAGCACCTCCTTCGTTCCATAGAGGTAGGGACTCCCGGGTCACATATCGTGCAACAGGATATTGGTGAAACCCTCGCCGCTATTCAGCAGCGCCTGGCCGAACAACGCGATGCAGCGCGAGCTATCGGGTCCCGGGTGAACCCGGCTATGGAAACAGTAGCCGCACTTCGCCAGGAACAGCAACGTTTAGAGGAGCAGCGCAAGAAGGAAGGGCTTGAAATACCTGTCTCCAACGACGCTGACGCTTGGGACAGGGTCACCACAAGGGATCGCCCTTCCAGTTCAGGAGGAAAGGAGGGCTGGGACGACTTTGAGGCCATACTCCGCAAAGAACGTATAGCTATCGAGGACAGGCAGCACGAAATTGCCACCCATGCCGGCGAGGAGGGACTACCCATCCCCACCTTTTTCGTTACCTATCCTCCAGATAGGGTTCCCCTTCGTCTCCCCTTGCCCGACGACAATCGTCTCCCCTTGCCCGACGACACTGCCCGCGAACAAGATGTAGAATCCAACCCACTATCTCCCGTCATGCCATCCCGTTACGCCAGCCTGGAAATCGCCCTGGCAGACACCATCCGGGGTACGGAACAAGAAATTGCCTCCCTGGATGGCAAATTCGATGACGCAGGCGAACTTGCCTCCCAACTCAAAAACTACCAGGACGTACTTGACATTCTCTTAGCGCGCAAGCGTGAAATGACAGAACGCCACGAACGCTTCCGGTTCGAGAACCCGGATCACCAGCTCGACCGCGCACGCGAACAGCAGCATGCCTTGCGCACTGCCCTGCAAAGTTTACAAGACTCCTTGCGCCAGCGCGTGAAACCCCTCGGTGTAACCTTTGGCCAGACCGCCGTCAGCAACGCTGAAGCTGCTGCACGTAAACAACTTGAAACCCTTCATTTTACCCTGGGCGCCCGCGTTGAACTGCAGAGTCGCCATGCCGGATTCGCTGCTGCCCTCAAAGATCGCCAGGACTCGCTTTCCGACCAGTATAACCAGCTCGCCAAACTCAGTGCCTCTCTCGGCAGTTGGATCGTCCCTCCCAATCCTTTTGCCGAAACGCTGGCTGCACTGCGCACTCGTTGCCAGCAAGAGGTCACCGACGCCAACCAGAGCCACATCCTGCACGAACTTGAGCAGTTGCAACTGCAGGAAAATGCCTCCCAGGCCAAAATAGCCCTTTGCCAACAAGAAATCGAAAATGTGCAGGAACGCATCGCCGGCATGCTCGTACAGCACAACCGCCCATCGGCCAAAGGCTACAGCTCCGCCGACATCATCGCCGTCTGGCCCCTCGTTGGCAACTATAGCCCTCACGACCGCAGCCGCCTCACACAGGAACGCGCCTCTCTCGCACAAGAACTGGAGCAACTTGAACAGCAAGAGTTAGCCCTGAGCACACAACTGCAGGCCGGCAGCCAGAAGCTTGACATCGAACAAGCTCGCCTCTGCCAGGAAGAGCAACAACGTAGTTACCAGACTAAAAAGTATGGTAGTCTCCTCCTGAGTGCCATCATCGAACGTTTGCCGCGCAAAATATTGCCACGCACCGAATACTACCTGCAGCACATCCTCCCCATACTTACCGCAGGCCGCTACCACGAAGTTCGCCTTGACCTGACCGGGCCATTCCAGCTGCGCGTCTGGGACCCAACAGCCTCCGCCTACATTTCCACCTCCACCCTTTCCGCCAGTGCAGCTGACCAGCTCTCCCTGGCCCTACGCCTGGCTTTTGCCATCGCTACCCTTCCTCGCGACCTTGCAGCTACCCCCGGCTTCCTCATCCTCGACGAACCACTCAGCTACTTTGACCGCGCCCGCACCCAGGCCCTCGTTGACGTTGTCACTGGCCCCACACTCGGCCAGCACTATGAACAAATTCTCCTCGTTTCCAACAGTAGTGCCCTCGACCCTGCCATGTTCCCCTATCACCTTTGCCTCGACGGCG
>WNGE01006997.1_pt1 | contig 12408 bp, 12 predicted proteins | sample 5400651 | NCBI WGS metagenome assembly WNGE01 (sample SAMN13153370, study PRJNA577476) | soil metagenome | isolation source: 60 cm soil or saprolite under grassland replicate 2 | place: USA:California | collected 2016-06-15 | reverse complement strand
GTTTCTGCGGGACTGTCGGTTCTGTTTCTGGTCGTTTACAGCGGTGCAATTGGATCACTGGGCAACGCGGCGAAGTCGGCTCGTTTTATTTTCAATGGGAGCGCGCCATCCCATTTGTTCCTTTCATGATTCTCCCCTACATGTCGATCGATCTCTTCTTCGTCGCAGCCCCGTTCCTTTGTCGAACGGACCAGGAGTTACGAATCTTTTCGAGGCGGGTCGTAGCCGCAATTCTCATTGCGGGCGTTTGCTTTTTGCTTTTTCCGCTGCGCTTTGCTTTCCCGCGTCCTCATGCCACCGGATGGCTCGGGGCGATCTTCGATTGGTTTCGCGGAATGGATTCGCCCTTTAATCTTCTCCCATCGTTGCACGCCGCGCTGCTGTTGCTCCTGGTCGATCTCTACGCAAGACATCTTCGCGGCGTTCTCTTGCTCGCGGCGATGCTTTGGTTCTTTCTCATCAGCCTCTCGCCGGTGCTCACTTACCAACACCACGTCATCGACATTGTTGGTGGTTTTGTCCTGGCCGGATATTGCTTCTACTTCTTTCGCGAGCCTTCGCTCGTGCTGCCAGTTGTGGTGAATCGCCGGATCGGTTCGTACTACGCAGCGGGAGCGGTAGTCCTCTTGCTCGTAGGCGCAGTCTTCTGGCCATGGGGTGTCCTGCTTCTTTGGCCGACGATCGCGCTCGGCATCGTGGCGATGGCGTATTTCGGAGCGGGTCCGGTCATTTTTCACAAAACGAAAGGCAAGTTGCCATGGAGCACGCGGTTTGTGCTGGCGCCTTGTTTGCTCGGTCAATATTTCTCTCTGCTGTATTACCGCAGCCGATGTCGATCTTGGGATGAGGTCACGCCGCGAATTTGGATCGGCGGCAAACTGGGTTCCCGTTCCGCGAACAAAGCTTTGCACTCCGGGGTCACAGCTGTGCTCGATTTAAGCGCTGAGTTTTCCGAAGCTAAACCGTTCCGCAAAATCAATTATCGAAACATCCCCGTCCTCGATTTAACAGCTCCTACCCAGGCGCAGCTCGCGGAGATGGCCGAATTCATCGGCAATCACTCCCGAAACGGCGCCGTCTATGTTCACTGTAAGATCGGTTACTCGCGAAGTGCGGCCGCAGTCGCCGCTTATTTAATAATGAGTGGGACAGCGAACACTGCGAAAGAAGCATTCGCGATCATTCGCCGGGTTCGACCATCCGTTGTTATTCGACCCGAGGTGATGTCCGCTGTGTCCGAATTCGAGTTTCGACTTCGTTCCTCTCCCGATGGCACGGACTCTTTTCTCCTCGCCTTGGATCATGGGGGGCGTTCATAATCGCGAGAATCTTATGAACTATAACGAACTGATTCAGCTTTACTTCGAGCGCTCGACTGCGATGCAGCAATACTGGAACCTCTACGTCATCATCGTGGGCGGTATCCTCGCGTTTTCCTCGCTGCGCAAACAGCCGGCTGCAATTACCACCGCGCTGGTCTGCATTTTATTCGCCCTGTTTGCCTACAAGAATCTCGATGCGATGAAAGACACGACCGCACAACGCTTCGCCACGATTGAAGCGATCAAACAATTTGATTCTGGCGGTGCCACCGCCCCTGTCTCGAAGCAAGTGCGCGATCTGCTCGAGCCGACTCTTACGCCCGCCACGTTTGGAAGCGTCAAGGCTACTCACATCATCAGCGACCTGCTTACAATCGCCGCGCTTTGCGCGATGGAGCTCCGAAGAAGAAGGCTCAAAGCTACCGCGAGCACGCCCTGAAGTGCTCGATCCCGAGAAAATGATTCCCTTCGTATTCCCTTCTTACTCTTTCTTACAGTAGGAATATTGTTTACGGGATGGCCGAAGCTCGTGCGCGAATTCACTATCAATGCGTGCGAGAGCGGCTGGGGGTTTTGGACTGGCCGGAACATGATTTTGCGCCGTGTGAAGAAGCCGGGCTGCTAACTCCGAAGCAATACTAACGCCACTTAACGCCGGTGACAGCTGGGCGATCACGAAACGGCAGGCGAATTCCACGACGATAATTTGCCAGGACATCTACTTCGTGAGCTCTTCCACGGGCGCAGCGTATGACAGCAATCACGATTGTTCCTGAAACAACTCGTTCAGGTCGACTGACGCAGCACCATTGGCCAAAAGATTGAATGTGCCGTTTTCTTTGATGTCTTTGGCGGCGCGTAGAAATGTGCCCCACGCAGCCAAGGCAAGGCCGGAACCGACAGAGACGCGGCGCACACCGAGATCGGCCAGCTGTGACAATGAAAGCTGGTGATTGAATCCGGAGACAAGGACGTTGACAGGTTTCGGCGCGACCGTCTTCACGATCTGCGCAATTTCATCTGGTTTACTGACGGCCGGCGCGTAGAGACAATCGGCGCCCGCTTCAGCATAAGCAGCGAGCCGGTCAAGGACCGTATGCAATGGGTCGGGATCGTGTACCAGCCAGGCTTCGCAACGCCCGGTTAGCACGACGCCACTGCCCGAGGAGTCGATCGCCGAGCGCGCGGCTCGAATACGTTCGATGGCCAATTTTTTCTCATAAAGCGGTGCGTCCGTCCGACCCGTGTTGTCTTCGATCGATAAACCGGCAACTCCTGTATAGACGCAAAGTCGTACATTGTTTGCTACGCCTTCTGGTTCGTCGGCGTAACCGGCTAGGAAGTCTGCATTTACTGGCAGCGACGTTGCTTCTACAATTTCCCGGATGTGGTCGAGCATTTCATCGCGCGGCACACCGCCATCGAGTTTTCCCCGCGAAAAAGCGAAGCCTGCTGAAGTTGTGGCGAGTGCTTCGAATCCGAGATGTTCCAAATAGATCGCCGTTCCGATGTCCCACGGATTTGGAAGCACGAAACATCCGGACTCGTGCATCGCGCGAAATTTTTCAATGACAGAAGTTTGTTGTGCTGAAGTCATGCCAGCAAGCTTACCCTGCTCCACCTCAAGCGCGAGTTTGCTTGAATGGAACGTTGGTTGCTTGCGCCTTGTACCGGTTCCGGGATGTAACTCCGGCATCCTGTCCGCCAGTCGGACGGACTCGTCCCGTGGCGAGCCTGATGCGTCACGCAGGCTTCCAGCCTGCCAGCCCTGCGGGCAAGATGCCCGCTCGACCTAACAGCCAAGATGGCTGTGTTACGCTTTCATGCGCCTTTCCAAATCTGTAGCAATGGACCATCGGCGCCATAAATCGGGTCGCTATCCGGTATTGGCAGCGCCGCGATATTGTGATCGGCTTTCGGGCGCTCGCCCGGGAGGCCCCGAAGTAAATCCCACTGGCGACCGCCGGGGTAAGCTCCGACCACACCGAAATCATCGCTGGCCCCGACGTTCTGGTGTGCTACACCGGCCGGGATGACTATCGCATCGCCCGCATGCACCTCGACGTTGTTGCCTTGCTCGCCGCCGAGTCGCAGTGTTGCAGCGCCACGATAGACGCCAAGCACTTCATGCGACGTGCTGTGATAATGAGGAAAGGAATACACACCGTCTCGCCACGAGTTGGTCCAGTCATTCTCGGCGAAACGCTGTTCGAAAATAGAAGCTGAATCTTTGGTGTCGGTCGTGATCGCGTGTCGATAAAACAGCAAGGGCAGGGGACTGTTTGGGAAAATACCGTCGTCCTGGAAATTCAATTGCTCGGGCTGAACGAAATCTTGCTGTCGGATCATAAGCGATACTCCTGTAACGCAAGAAACGTTGTACTCGGTCTTAGTAGCAGTAGAATTGCAACAGAGGCTACGTCGTAAATGAGAGGCGCCCGTGTCCTGGTAAGGCGACCGCTGGACGCGTCGAATAAGACGCCCGGCGGTCTATCCCTACCGATTTTCATCACCTGATTCCAAGCGATTGGAGTGTGGCGGTGTCCACCGTTCCCGTGACGCTTAGGTCATTGTCCTCCTGATAGTGGGCGATGGCGGCTTCTGTTTGGTCTCCTAGGTTTCCGTCAATTCCGCCGCTATAGTAACCAAGCTTCGCCAGCTCCGACTGAACCGCGCTCACCGTTGCATTGGCGGCGGATTGATCTGAACCTGCATAAGCAGACTGGTCATCGTTATCGTAAGGAGAGTAGTTATAGTAGTCGTAAGGGTTAGCAGAATAGTCATCGGGATTGTAGCCGGAGTAATCATACGGGTAACTGTTATCGTAGTAGGGATAGTAATCCCAAGGGTAATATCCGGGGTCCAGTCCCCACCAGAAGCCACCGATAAACACAAAGACCTTATTATCGTGGAAACGTGCATGGTGCCGGCCCCAGTCTCGGTGCCAGTTTCCGTCATGACGCTCGGAAGCATGGTTTTTGATGAATGACTGGCGATTTGCCGCAGTCTGTCGATTAGCTGCTGCCGAAGTCCGCGGATCGGAAACTCGGTTCCGCCCCGCAACTGAGCCTGCTCGATTTGATTGTTGATTTATCGCGGCCGAAATCCGCGGATCTGAAGCGCGGCTCCGCGCTGCGATTGAGCTTACGCGGTTTGTTTGCCGCGTAACCGCAGCGGACCTGCCGACATATGGGTTTGTAGACCGGGCGACTGAGCGAGTGAATCCATTCGGTGGCACGGCAGTCCTGCGATTACCACCGTAATAGAATCGAGGTGCGGCACTTGGTCTGTCAACACTTCTACCGGTAAAGTACGCACCCCGGAAAGAGGGCGCTGATCGAACTCCGCCACCCGAGAAAGCCGGCGCTGCGCGAGCGCCACCGCTGATGTGGCCGCCACCTCCAGAGCGACCGCCACTAGTAAAGCCTCCGCCACCGAAACTACGTCCACCGTCGCGAGGACCAGCAGTAGCTGGCAAGGCAAGACCTACGAGAACGGTGCTTATCAAGCCAAGAAACTTCATCGTTTTCATGCTGCAACCTCGTACCCGACGCATCCGACTGCCATTCCAATTCGGTGGGATTTTGCGGTGCTACCCAAGTGGTGCTCCTGGGTCTCTCTTTGGAGAGATGCAGCTTACCCGGAGGTGCGCCGCTGGCTTCGCCGCGTTGAATCGTTAAAGCGTTGAAACGTTGAATCGGATCCGATTAACGATTTAACGAATCTCACCAATCACGAGGGCCCATTTAGCCAAAGGCGTTCGCACGCGCCGGCAAACGGCCTTCAATCGCGTTGATCAACTCTTGAATATTGATTGGCTTGGCGAGAAATGGATGCCCATCGATATGGAGGTCAGTCCTGGCTTCCGCTCTTGTGACCAACGCGGTGAGGAAGATGATCGGTGTGCCGTGCAATTCAGGGTCAGCTTGAATTTGTGCCGCGATTTCACCTCCGTCTAGGTCGGGCATGACTACATCAAGGAAGATCAGATCCGGCCGAAAATTCCGTGCGGTCTGATGAGCCCTGGTAGAGTCGTTTTCTTCGAAAACGAGATAGCGGCCAGTCTTTTCGAGAAGAATCTTGACCAGATGAGTAGTGTTCTTGTCGTTATCAATAATCAGAATCCGCCGCGCGGAATCGCCAATTGAATCTAGCCAGGAGAAAGCGACATCCGTTTCCCTGGGAAGGAAGTCTACTTCTATTACCTTGTTCATATCGTTTTCGATAGCGCTGTTACTCTGTGGCCTCCTAGCTAGTCACCCATGTGACAAACCAGGCGCCGAGAAAGCCGATTATTAAACCGATCAAAGGGCTGGAAATGGCGAACCAAAGCGGAATTGCCTCGCGTAATGGAAGTGCATCTCGTCGTCGTAGATGCCAGTGTGCGCCTGTGATTTGAACTGTTGAATGGCCCGATGCTTCCTGCGGCACTAATCGATCAAGGGAGTGAGTGGATTTCATGCCTGCAACACTCGATGACGATTCCATTCCGGCTAATGCGCGTGTGTGGGATTTTGCGATGCCACCGAAGAGTTGGTTGATGCTCCCTCTTTCGAGTGAATGTGCGTAGCACAGCCATCTTGGCTGTGGGGCCGGCGGGCGTCTCGCCTGCCGGATCCAAAACCACGCAGAGCGGCCAGGCAAGATGCCCAGTCGCCCCACAGGCTGAAAGCCCGTGCTACATCTTAGCGATAACCGCCGGAGACGACCAGTGTTTCGCCAGTGATCCAGCTCGCATCTGGTGAAGCGAGAAACACGACGGCAGGAGCAACGTCGTCTGGCTGTCCGATTCTTCCGAGCGCGCTTTGTGCTTCAAACAACTTTTGGAAATCGCTTCCCACGAAGCCGCCTGCGTGAAGGCCCTCGGTTTCCACCATGCCTGGGTTAATTGCATTGACGCGGATTTTGCGCGGTCCAAGCTCCTTTGCCAGCGATTTGGTGATCGTATCCACGGCTGCTTTGGTCGCGCTGTAAACCGATGCGGTCGGCGGCGCCGACATGCTGGCGCTAGAGCTGATATTAATTACACTTCCGCCTTCGGGACCGAAGTACTTCGTTGCTTCCTGGATTGCTAAAAGTAAACCGAGAACATTCACGTCGAAGTGTTTGTGGAAATGTTCCTCTGTGACATTCTCCAGCGGAAGAAACTCGTAGACGCCGGCGTTATTAACCAGGATATCAAGCCTGCCGAACGCTTTTTTCGTTTCGGAAAAGAGACGTTCAACTTCGGCCTTTTTAGCCATGTTCGCGCGGACAGCGACCGCCTTTCCACCTTGTTTTGTAATTTCGTCCACGACGCGATCGGCTCCTTCCTTGCTAGAGGAGTAGTTAACCACCACGGCCGCACCTTCGGCAGCGAGATGTTTGGCGATGGCAGTCCCGATTCCTTTTGACGCGCCAGTTACAATTGCAACTTTCCCATCAAGTTTTTTCGTATTCGTTTGCATTTCGTTTTCTTTCTATTGATATCTTAACAGCAAAGGTACTCGATCCGCCTAGCGGGTGTCGCTCGGGTGAAGCGAACGCAAGGAGCTTGGCAAGACGAGATTCGTAAGATTCGCAGGTAGGACAATCTCCGTCGGGCTCAATCCAATCTGGATGCTGAACACGGAGAGCGTCATGAATTTCCTGTTGGAGTTTGAAGAGGCGCGTCTGACTACGGGTAGTCATTCTGTCAGTCGCATTGTCTTCGCCATTCGTCATTTGTTCCAAGTCATCTGTAAATTGTCTTTCTGAGCCCTTCAGCTTCGCTCAGGACAGGCTTCGCGAAGAATCTCTGGGGACTTCTCGATCGATCCCAACGGCAATAAATCCGAGATGTTTCGCTTCGCTCAACATGACAAATCGTTTAAAAAGTGAGTTGTTGTCATGCGTTGGCTAACTCCTCGATGGTGGAATCATCAAGATTGAGAAGCGCCGCCACAGCGTTTTCTTCGAGATGTTTTACCTTCGAAGTTCCAGGGATCGGTAGCATCACGGGAGACTTGTTGAGTAACCACGCCAGAGCTACCTGCGCAGGCTGAGCGCCGAGCTGCTTGGCGACCCTTGTTAATACTCCGTGCGGTTTCGTGAGATCGCCAGTCGCGAGCGGAAACCAAGGGATGAACCCGATGTTGTTGCGCGTGCAGTAGTCCAAGACGTCTTCCGAATTGCGGTACGCAAGATTATATTGGTTTTGCACGGTGGCGACTGGAACGATGCGACGCGCTGCTTCGATCTCCGCAACATTCACTTCAGAAAGGCCAACGTGGCGGATCTTGCCTTCCTTCTGGAGATCTCGTAGGGCTGCAAATTGATCTTCGGCCGGAACCTTGGGATCGATGCGATGCAATTGGAACACATCGATGCGTTCGACACTCAACCGACGCAGGCTCATCTCGCATTCCTGTCGTAAGTAATCAGGTCTTCCTAGCGGAACCCACTTGCCAGGGCCAGGTCGGGTAAGACCCGCCTTCGTAGCGATAACAAGTCCTCGTGGGTAAGGATGCAATGCCTCGCGAATCAGTTCTTCGCTTACATAGGGTCCGTAGGAATCTGCTGTGTCGATGAGGTTGATACCGAGCTCGACCGCACGGCGCAAGACTGCGATTGCTTGCGCTCGATCAGCTGGCTCGCCCCAAACACCAGGGCCCGTCAGTTGCATTGCGCCGTAGCCTAGCCGGTGAACGGAAAGGTCCCCACCGATTGCAAACGTGCCGCTCCTCGCGGCAAGTCTCGTTTTAACACTTGCCGCAGGAGTTAGTTTAGGAGGTCCCATGTGGTGCTGAATAACGTCGATAGTCTTGCTCGTAAATGTCCCTATTATTCTTCTTCTCCCTCTGTCTTAGTCTTACTAGTGCTTGTTCAAGCCGGGGCTTCGTACGTGCCAGGACTCTTAGGAGTAGCACGCCACTCCGGTTTGCGCTCCCTACTCGCTTTCGCCAACGCGTTTCGCACACCATCGGCGTCGAGGTCTCTGGCATAGACCGGCGTGTCGGGTTGTTGCCGCCAGGATTCATCCAGTCCACCAGCATCGACGCCATCAAATCCGAGCTCATCAATTAGACGCAGCACAACCGCCTTCGCTGCGGGATCGTCACCGGCGACGGGTAAGGCAATACGCCCCGGGCTGCCTGGAGGCCGCCCCAATTCGTAAAGGTGCTCGGCATAAGTGGTGTTGAACGCTTTAACTACGGGACGACCGAGTTGCTGTTCTACCCAGCGACTTTCGGTCATGCCTTTTTCGATTCCGTCAATGCGACCGTCACGTTGCTGCGGATAATAATTGCTCGTGTCCACCACGACCACGCTCTCTGGTGTTTTCGCGAACAAACCCGCTGGCAAGGAGGGAATGTTCCTCAGCGGTATAGTTACAATAACTACCTCACCAGCCTGAGCCGCTTGCTCGACTGTGACCGGAGTCGCGCCGGTCTCTGCTGCCAACTCGGCGAGTGTTTCAGGTCCCCTCGAATTTGCGACCAAAACCTTGTGCCCAAGCGCACTGAAACGACGAGTCAGTGTTCCGCCAATGTTGCCTGCTCCAATAATTCCGATTTTCATGTCCGTCTTTCTATTCAACTTCGCATCTGGTCAAGTTTCCTGACGTTCAAGTTAGATGAAATCTCCCGCCATTGCGCGTGCGAGAGATTTTTCGGTATCCCAAAAGTGACAATCTTCCCGTCACGCAGCATCGCAGGAGATCGGCTTTGCAATTTAGTGGCGCTGGAGAAAAGAAGCTTTTTGATCCGGCTGAGGATTTAACTTCACAGTTTTTCCATTTTTGCGGCGCCTGGAAGACTGGATGATCGTTCTGTTGGGACCAACAGCTGCGGTCCGCGGATCGCTCGTGTGGCTTGCTCAAGCAGGTCGATTCTGGCGTTAAATTTAATCTGATCAAAGATGAGGACCTCCGTGGCAATAACCCAGATAGTGAAACAAACCATGAGCGTCCGGAGAGGGAATGATCGGCGGTTTGAGACTGCCATTGCAGGGTCATCGGACGCGGTCGGAGACTCAGTTGTGTTCATCTCGCAACGTAGATCCGCCCGAGAAAGCGCCGCTATTTCGCGTGCGAGAGATCTTGTAGTGCCAAGAATGAGATAATGCTCGTTCCCTCGTTTGAGATACAAGGATGCCACGCGGCGCACACCGCATTTTGGTTAATTCGTTAAACGCCTGCTTCTGCTTCCATCACGACCGGTGGCGATTCGGTGACCTTAGAGCGGCGCTCTTTGAACCACATGATTACGACGTAGAACACCGGCGTTAGAAGCAGACCAAAGGCGGTTACCCCAAGCATCCCGAAGAAGACTGCGGTGCCGAGCGCTTGGCGCATTTCGGCGCCCGCACCTGTACTGAGAACTAGCGGGAGAACACCGAAAATGAAGGCGAAGGATGTCATGAGGATCGGGCGCAATCGCAGGCGGCCGGCTTCGACTGCCGCGGCGAAACGGTCCTTTCGATCACGGTCCTGAATTTGTTTGGCGAACTCGACAATCAGGATGGCGTTTTTGCACGCCAATCCGACAAGCACGACGAACCCGATTTGGGTGAAGATGTTGTTTTCCATCGAACGTAGCCACACGCCTCCTATTGCGCTGAAGAGGCACATCGGGACGATCAGAATGATCGCGAGCGGAAGCGCCCAGCTCTCATAAAGTGCCGAGAGTAGAAGGAAAACGAACAGAACGCACAGCGGAAAAATGTAAATTGCGCTATTGCCTGCGAGCTTTTGCTGCAGCGCGATCTCCGTCCATTCCGTTGTGAAACTGGTGGGCAGAATTTGCTTCGCGAGACGGTCAACCGCTGCCAACGCGTCCCCAGTGCTCGCGCCCGGCGCGGGCTGGCCGCTCAGGTCGGCTGAGGTGAACATGTTGTAGCGTGTAATCTTATCGGCGCCGCTCACTTCCTGCACAGTCGCCACGGAACCGAGCGGAACCATTCCGCCCGAATTATTTCGCGTCTTCAGCAAGCGAATGTCATCGGGAGTCAAACGAAATTGCGAGTCGGCCTGAGCTGTGACGCGATAGGTTCGGCCAAACAGTGTGAGATCGTTCACGTATGTCGATCCAAGATAAGTCTGAAGCGTCCCAAAAATATTGCTGAGCGGCACGTTCATGCTCTTTGCTTTGACCCGATCAACGTCGAGCCAAAGCTGCGGCACATTAGCGCGAAAGGTCGTCAGGTTGTTGGTCAGGCCAGGTGTTTGATTGGCTTTTATCATCATGGCGAAAGCTTGCGCTTGCAGTTCATCGAGGCCGGCATTGCCGCGATCTTGAATGAAGAGCTTATAGCCGCCGGCGTTGCCAATGCCGGCCACAGGCGGTGGCGGAAAGGCTATAACAAGGGCTTCGGGAATCTCGGCGCGAACGCGCGCGTTTATCTTCGCAAGGATGGCCGGCATTCCCTGGTCGCGCGTTTTCCGCTCCGAAAATTCCTTAAACGGCAAAAAGACGGCGGCGGTATTCGGTTGATTGCCGCCGAACAGATTGAATCCCGCGAACTCAACCGTGTTGAGCACGCCGGGTGTTTCAAGCGCGATCTTCGAGATCTTGTCGACGACCGCCTGAGTGCGATCGAGCGACGACGCGTCTGGTAATTGCGCAAATACGACAGCGTAGCCGCGATCTTGTGTTGGGAGAAAACCGCCCGGCACAACTTTGAAACCGAGACCGGTGAGACCGAGTAAACCTGCGTAGATGAACAAAATGACCACGGCGAGTCGGACAAGCCGCGCCACGGTGTTGCCATATGCGTTCGAGCTCCACGCAAACGCTCTGTTGAATCCTCTAAAGAGCCATCCCAACAGGCCATCGAGTATGCGTTGAAATAAATCCTTCTTCGCGCCGCGCGGCTGGAGAAGAAGTGCAGCGAGGGCAGGGGAAAGCGTGAGCGAGTTGAGCGCAGAGATCGCAGTTGAGACTGCGATGGTAAGCGCGAATTGTCGAAAAAATGTGCCAGTGATGCCGCTGATGAACGCGGTCGGGATAAAAACCGAGCAAAGCACGAGTGCGATCGCGACTAACGCTCCGCCAACTTCGGTCATGGCTTTGCGCGCCGCGTCACGCGGACTCAGACCATCTTCGATGTGATGCTCGATGGCTTCAACGACGACGATGGCGTCATCGACCACGATGCCGATCGCAAGGACGATGCCAAAAAGCGAGAGGTTATTGATCGAGAATCCGAAGCCTTTCATTGCCGCGAATGTGCCGATCAACGAAACTGGAATGGCGACTAGCGGGATGATCGCCGCGCGCCAGGTTTGAAGAAAAAGAAGCACAACCAGAACGACCAGCGCAATCGCTTCGAAGAGTGTCTTCTGCACTTCGTGGATTGATTCGCGAACCGAGACTGTCGGGTCGTACACAATCGTGTAGTCGAGCCCGGTGGGGAAACGCTGCTTGAGCTCAGCCATTTTCTTCCGCACGGCATCGGACGTGGCGAGCGCGTTCGAGCCTGGGAGTTGGTAAACAGCAATTGCGGTCGCCGGTTTCCCGCCGAGCCCGCTGTTGACGGTGTAATCGCGAGCAGCGAGTTCAACCCGCGCGATATCACGCACACGAGTGACTTGTCCATTGGAACCAGTCTTAACGATGATGTCACCGAATTCCTTTTCATCAGTGAGCCGGCCTTGCGTGCTGACCGTGTATTGAAATGCCGTTGCTCCTTTTGGCACCGGCGGCGCACCGATAATTCCCGCCGCGACCTGCACATTCTGCTCCTGCACCGCTGTCACGACGTCTTGCGCGGTGAGTCCACGCGAAGAAAGCTTGTCAGGATCAAGCCAGAGGCGCATCGAATATTCGCGCGCGCCGAAGACATTGATATCGCCCACGCCATCGAGGCGCGCGAGTTCGTCGCGAATCTGGAGCAGCGCATAATTGCTGGTGAATAGCGAATCGAGCGACCCGTCCGGCGAGACCAGATGCACGACCATGGTGATGTCGGGCGACTGCTTTTTTGTTGTGACGCCGATGCGCTGCACCTCGGGCGGAAGCACAGGGATTGCGATGGCAACGCGATTTTGTACCAACACCTGGGCGGTATCGAGATTGGTGCCGAGCTTAAACGTGATGCTCAGCGTCATGTTGCCGTCGCTCGTGCT
>WNGE01006996.1_pt1 | contig 12408 bp, 9 predicted proteins | sample 5400651 | NCBI WGS metagenome assembly WNGE01 (sample SAMN13153370, study PRJNA577476) | soil metagenome | isolation source: 60 cm soil or saprolite under grassland replicate 2 | place: USA:California | collected 2016-06-15 | reverse complement strand
CTCGAGGAAATAGCGCATGTTTTGCCGCACCGCGTCGGCGGTACCCTGGTACCATTGGGAACCGGTGGAGGTTTGCTGAGCAGCAAGAATATCCACAAAGCTGCGCGAGAAATTGTCGAATTTGTAACTGGCTTGAATATGTCGATGTAACGACATGCTGTTGAATTGCGTGAGGACATAGATCGAGCGAAGCCCGGAATTCAGGCAATTGCTGATGGGAATATCGACAATGCGATATTTCCCCCCGAGCGGCACCGCAGGTTTGGCACGATCTTTCGTAAGTGGGAACAAACGCGTGCCGGCGCCGCCACCCATAATGATTGCAAGCGTTTGCTGGATTGTGCCCGGCGGTAGCGCAGCAGTGACTCCTGTTGGAGTTTTCAGAAGTGAATCGCGCTGCGGCTGCTCTTGCATTGTTACCAATCAATAACCTAGCGGCTGCCCTCTGCGGCAACTTTTTTGCGTCGCGTTGCAAAGACGGCCGTGTTGGCCGCAGATGTCAGGCGAGCCGGTTACATTTTCTCCGTTTTTCACTCGCCTTCTCGCCAGCCGCGGCTGATCTTGTTTTTCTTAACCGAAATATTTTCACATGCAGGCTGAAATCTTCACACTTTGCGATGCTGCCACAGTCGCCGGCGGTAAGCTAAACATTCTGGGATCGTTTGACACGATCGGCGCTCACTCTTTTCCCTGTGATCATCCACTGTGCGCAGTCGCGTGTAAGCTCCGCTTTGATGTGGGCGAGGAGGGCCGCCACTGGGTCGAAATGCATTTCTGCGATCCGGACATGCGGCCCGTTCTCAAGCCGATACGCCAGGATTTTGAGATTCGGATTCCCGGCAACCAATCTCAGACGCACATTCACGTCTGGCAGCATCTCGGTTTTCACCTTGAGCGTCCCGGCGACTACTACTTCGAGCTCAAGGTTGACGGCGACACTAAAAGCCGCATCCCGTTATATGTAGTCCAGGCGCAGCGGCGTTGAGCTTCTAGCCAGCGCTGCGGCTAACGGCAGGTGTTTTGCGCGCCGGAACCTAGGCATGTTGCCTGAGCGGCCAACCCCGAAAGCAATCGGGGCTGTGCGGGAATCAGCGGAGCCAGCTCTGCTGACCGCACAGATTGGAAGTCTGTGTTCCGCAGCGCGAATCTTGCGGCTGAGGACAGCCGCAACTACACTCCAACCATGTGCGGAATCGTTGGCTACGTTGGTCGTGCGGAAGCAGCGCCCATTTTACTCGACGGGCTGCGACGTCTTGAGTATCGAGGGTACGACTCCGCCGGCGTTGCCATTGTAAACCGAGGCCATCTCGAGACGCGGAAATGTGCGGGACGCATCGCGGCACTCGCCAGTTTAATGACAAAGCAACCGCTTTCGGGTTCCTTCGGCGTCAGTCATACACGCTGGGCCACGCACGGCAAAGTGACCGATGAAAATGCGCACCCGCACTTCGGCGCCAGCGGTAAACTCGCGCTTGTGCACAACGGCGTGATCGAAAATTATCAGGCGCTCAAGGAACAGTTGATTCAGGGTGGCGATACCAATTTTCGCTCGGAAACTGACACCGAAGTGCTGGCCCATCTAATTGGGAAACTCTACGACGAATCGTGCGCGAGTACAGTGGACGCCCCCCAGAAAAAAGCACGGCTTTTGACCGCCGTTCGCACCGCGCTTCAACAAGTGATCGGCACATATGGCATTGCCCTTGTCCATGCGGAAGTCCCCGATTTCATGATCGGTGCCCGGCGAGGAAGCCCGCTGGTGCTTGGCGTTGGCAAAGAAGAAAATTTTCTGGCCAGCGATGTGAGCGCGATCGTCGCTTACACCCGCGACGCTGTTTACTTAAACGACTTCGATGTGGTCGCACTCGAGCGAGATAAATTCGAGATCAGCTCGCTGGCTGGAGAAATCGGCGACCATCGAGTCAGCAAAGTCGAATTCACGGCCGAGGACATCAAGAAGGGCGATTTTCGACATTACATGCTCAAAGAAATCTTTGAGCAGCCAAACACAGTGCGCGATGCGATGCGCGGCCGTCTTAGCTTGGAAGAATGCACCGCGAAACTTGGGGGCTTAAACATGAGCCCCGCGCAATTGCGCGATGTCGGGCGCATCGTTCTCACCGGCTGCGGCACCGCTCTGCATGCCGGCAGGGTGGGGGAATATTTGATCGAGCGGCTGGCGAACATTCCCACCGAAGTCGAATATGCGAGCGAGTTTCGTCATCGTAATACGCCAATAACCCCCGAGACGCTGGTGTTCGCCATCAGCCAGAGCGGCGAAACTGCAGACACACTCGGCGCGCTCCGTGAAAGCCGGCGCAAAGGCTTTCGCACGCTGGGAATTTGCAACAACGTCGCAAGTACGATCGCGCGGGAGAGTGACGGCGGCGTTTACATGCATGCCGGACCAGAGATCGGCGTCGCTGCGACGAAGTCCTTCACTTCGCAACTTGTCATTCTAACGCTTCTTGGTCTGCTTTTTGGCCGGATGCGGAATCTTTCTACCTCTGAGGGAAGCCGCATCATTGAAGCGCTCGAAGCATTGCCCGGGCAGATCGAGGAGGTTTTGAATCTGAGCGATCAGATCCAAGCAATTGCCCGGACGTATACCGATGTGAACGGCGTTCTTTTTTTTGGGCGACAATTCAATTTTCCAATCGCACTCGAAGGGGCCCTCAAAATGAAGGAGATCACTTATCTTTTCGCCGAAGGTCATCCGAGCGCCGAGCTCAAGCACGGCGTTATCGCGTTGGTTCGCCCGGATCTTCCCTCGGTTTTTATCGTGCCTGACGATGCGGTCTTCTCGAAAAACCTCAATAACATGGAGCAAGTCAAGGCTCGTAAGGGTCCCATCATTGCGCTCACCAGCGGGAACGGCGCGAATCAACTCAAGAACGTTGCCAACGAAATTATCTCCGTGCCAGAAGCTCCCGATTGCGTGATGCCGATCCTGACCGTCATTCCGCTCCAGCTTCTCGCGTATCATCTTGCCGTCGAGCTTGGCCGTGACGTTGACAAGCCGCGCAATCTCGCCAAGAGCGTGACAGTGGAGTAAAAGCTTCTGCGGAGACGAAAGAAGCGTCTCTTTCTGCCCTGCGGGGCTGATTCCTTTTAAGTTGCGCGATTTGCAGTAGATTGTCCGCTCAAGCATCTTTTCCCCCGTGCAACAGAGCGAAGATTACGTTCTCAGAATCCTGCAAGACGTGGGACTGGTGACACGGCCCCAGATTGAGAGCGCACGCTTGCGCTTAAACGGCGCAGACAACGTGGTCGATCTTTTAATCGACGACGGAACCGTTTCCGACATGGACGTCTCGCGCGCACTAGCCGCGCAGGCCCACATGGATTGGATCGACATCTCCTCGATTGTGATTCCGCCACAGATCATCAATCAGATCCGAGGCGAGGAAGCGCGCCGTTTTAAAGTGATTCCAGTCGCTTTTGGTGAAACCGGACTGGTTGTGGCGATAGGCAATCCACTCGACATCGATACGATCGATAGTCTTGGTTTCCTGCTCCAGCGCGAGCTGGAATTGGTTTGCACCAGCCCGAAGAAAATCCGTGAGGCGCTGATCAAATATTATGGCACGGCCGACGAAGCCTCGGACGTCCTGCAAGAGAAGATCGGAGAAGATATCGACCTTGGCCTCGAAATTGGCGACGGCGCGGGGACTTCGGGAGTGGATGAAGCTGACGCGCCGATTATTCGCCTGGTTTCAATGTTACTGATCGAAGCGCACCGCGCAGGCGCGAGCGATATTCATCTGGAACCGCTGGATAAAAAATTCCGCGTTCGGTTTCGCATTGACGGCGTACTACAGGAAATGCAGGCGCCACCCAAGCGCCTTCAATCAGCCATTATCAGCAGGCTCAAGATCATGACCGGTTCCATGAGCATCGCGGAGAAGCGTTTGCCGCAGGATGGCCGCATCCAGGTAAAAATCAAAAAAAAGCCGATCGATCTTCGCGTCTCGACTATTCCGACCAACCACGGCGAGAGCGTGGTCATGCGCGTGCTGGATAAATCCAGCTTGAAGCTGGGTTTGCCGGAGCTTGGATTTTTTTCCGACGACCAGGAAATCTTTGAGCGCCTGATCAAACTGCCGGATGGCATTCTTCTTGTCACTGGCCCGACTGGCTCGGGTAAGACCACGACGCTTTACTCCTGTCTCCATTACATCAACAAGCCAGACCGCAAGATCATCACGGTGGAAGAGCCGATTGAATATCAGATGAACGGCATCAACCAAGTGCCAGTGAATCCGGAAATCGGCATGACCTTTCCGGCGGCTTTGCGCTCGATGCTGCGCCAGGCGCCGAACATTATCATGATCGGCGAAATTCGCGACCTTGAGACTGCGAGCATCGCCACCAACGCCAGTCTTACCGGGCATCTTGTTTTCAGCACATTGCACACCAATGACGCTCCTTCTGCGGTCGCCCGTCTAATCGATATCGGTGTCCAGCCGTTTCTTGTTGCTTCCTCGGTGCGCGCGATGATGGCGCAAAGGCTTGTCCGGCGCCTGTGCAGCAACTGCAAACAACCGGCGGAACTTACCGAGACGGAATTGCGCGCTTTGCGAATTGAGCCTGGCCAGCTCCATGAAGCGCAGGTGATGAAGCCGGTGGGATGCGAGCAATGCCGTCAAATCGGTTACAAGGGTCGAATGGGCATATTTGAAATTTTCGTCATCGACGATGAAGTGCGTCATATGATCAACAAACGCAGCTCGACGTTGATGCTGCGGCAACGCGCGCGAGAACTGGGGATGCGGACGCTGCGTGAGGACGGTGTGCGCAAGGTCCTGGCGGGCCTTACCTCTGCCGAAGAAGTCATTTCCATCACCATAGGCGACGTAAGCTGATGGCTGCCGACTTAACGATTCCGCAAATCCATGAATAACAAGCAGGTTGCCGAGTTTTTTGTTGAGCAGCATGTCTTGCAGCCGTCGCAAGTGGAAGACGTGTTGAGCGAAGCTGACTTGAATGGAAAATCGATTGAACAGGCGATGGTCGATGGCGGCTTCGTCGATGAGATCGGTTTTTATCAAACAATTGCCAACGGACTTGGCCTCGACTTTATCGATCTAACGGCGCGCGAAATTGCGCCGGAAATTTTGCGTTTTATTCCGAGAGGCTTGGCACGGTTGCACGGCGCGCTTCCGATTGAAATGACCGGCAACGCGCTGCGTGTTGCACTGGTTGACCCGCTCGATCACCACGCGGCAGAGGATCTTCGCTTCGCGCTCGATAAAGACATCCAGGTAGTCGTCTCGCCGCCTGATCAAATCGAGGATCTGATCAAGCAGTACTACGGCACCGACACGACGAGTATGGAGGAAGTTCTCAAACAGCTCGGCGAGGCTGGCGAGCTCCTGCAATTACGCGAAGGCGACGGCGAAGCTGCGGTTGAAGCGGAAGCGAACGCAACCCCGATCATTCGGTTCGTTGATCTTATTCTCTACCAGGCGATCCAGGATCGCGCGAGCGACATTCACTTCGAGCCGTTCGAAAACGAATTCAAAATCCGCTATCGCGTGGACGGCGCCCTTTACGAAATGGCGCCGCCGCCACGTCATCTCGCCCTGCCGGTGATCTCGCGGGTGAAAGTGATGGCGAGTATGAATATCGCAGAGAGACGATTGCCTCAGGATGGCCGTATTCAAAAACACATCGCCGGTCGCAATGTCGATCTTCGAGTTTCGACTTTGCCGACGCAATTCGGCGAGAGCCTGGTGCTGCGCGTGCTCGATCGGAGCATTGTGAATCTCGACATCGAGGCGCTCGGCATGCCGGATTATATCTACAATTATCTACTGGAGATCATCAATCGCCCGAACGGAATCTTTATCGCGACCGGCCCGACCGGCTCGGGGAAGACGACCACGCTTTATTCCTGCCTGCGCAAGATCAACACCATCGATTCAAAGCTGCTCACGGCGGAAGAGCCGGTCGAATACGACCTGGAAGGGATCGTGCAAGTGCCGGTGAACGAAGCCATCGGTCTGACGTTTGCGCGCGTTTTGCGATCGTTTCTGCGTCAGGATCCGGATCGCATCATGGTAGGCGAGACTCGCGATCTCGAGACAGCGCAGATTGCCATTCAGGCGTCCCTGACCGGGCATCTCGTTTTCACCACTTTGCACACCAACGACGCCCCGGGCGCGATCACGCGTTTGATCGATATGGGTGTGGAACCATTTCTGATTTCATCCACATTGGAGGCCGTTCTAGGTCAGCGTTTGCTGCGTAGCATTTGCCGTCAATGTCGCGCGCCTTATCAGCCTGGTGAAGGATTGCTTGTGGAGCTGGGCATTGCGCGGCGAGACATTGGCGAAAAGCACTTCTATTACGGCAAAGGGTGCGACGCGTGTAACAACACAGGCTACAAAGGACGAAAAGGAATTTACGAGCTCCTGAAAGTTACTGACCCGGTCCGTGAACTGATCAATGAGCGCGCGCCAACAGTCACCTTGAAACAAAAGGCGATTGAGCTCGGAATGGTCACGCTGCGTCAAGATGGTTTGCGCAGCATCTTCGCCGGCGATACAACAATCGAAGAGGTGCTGAGATACACATAGCGTATTCGCGGCCTCTGGGTAGCGCACGCGTCTCGCGTGCTGGTTTCGGCGTCACGCCGAAACCATCTTTCTGTGGATTGCGTTCGCAGTGGGAGAGGAGAATTCAACAGAAAAGTTCGCGATCGCGGGACGCGCTCGCCAGCACGCGAGACGCGTGCGCTACCCAGACACCTAACACTCGACAGCGACCTTGGGATCGCTATCATCTGGCTGTTTATGCCGCAGTATAACTACGTTGCCCTGGATGCTCGCGGACAGGAAGCGACTGGACTAGTTGAAGCCGCTTCTACCAATGAAGCAATCGGTCAATTGCGCCAGGCCGGTTATTTCCCGACGAGCGTCTATGAGGAAGCTAAGAGCAGCCCTAACGGGAAAGAAGCGCGCCGCCGCGCGGCGAAAATCGCCCGGGCGACAAAACCGCGCGCGAAGACCGGTATTGTTCTTTTCCAGCGCAAGAAAATTAAGCCAAAGATCCTAATGATTTTTACGCGTCAACTGGCGACGCTGATCGATTCCGGGTTGCCGTTGCTGCGAAGCTTAAATGTTCTGGCGAAGCAGGAACGCGATAAGGTGCTGAAAAACACAATCAACAAGCTTGCTGACGCCGTGCAGGGCGGCAATACATTTTCCGACGCGCTGGCCCAGCATCCGAAGATTTTTAACGATCTTTACGTCAACATGGTGAAAGCGGGTGAGGTCGGCGGCGTGCTCGAGCTTGTGTTAACCCGGCTAGCGGAATTTCAGGAGAAAGCCGCGAAGATTAAAAACAAAGTTGTCGCGGCAATGGTCTATCCGATGATCGTGATGACGATGGCGGTGGCGATCATGGGTTTTCTCCTGGTCTTCATTGTGCCGAAGTTCGAAGCGATCTTCCACGACATGCTCGGCAATAAACCGCTGCCGGCAATCACCACGTTTGTGATTGAAGCAAGTAACTTGGTGAAGAACCATGGCCTGCTTCTGTGCGGCGCTGTAATCGCCGCGGTGGCAGCTTACAAATTCATTGCCCGCACGCGCGGCGGGCGATACGTGATCGATCGTTTCAAGCTGCGCATGCCGCTCTTCGGCGACTTAAATCGCAAGACGGCAATCTCCCGTTTTTCGCGCACACTCGGGACACTGGTCACGAGTGGTGTTCCGATTTTGCAGGCGTTAAACATCACGCGCGAAACTGCGGGCAACGCGGCCATTGCGGATGCGATCTCCAAAGTGCACGACAGCGTGAAGGAAGGCGAATCGATCGTGCAGCCGCTCGAAACCAGTCGCGCTTTTCCGCCAATGGTAATCAGCATGATCGATGTGGGCGAAGAAACCGGTCAGTTGCCGGAAATGCTTTTGAAGATTGCCGACGTGTATGACGACGAAGTCGACAACTCGGTGGCAGCGATTACGTCGATGCTCGAGCCAATCATGATCGTGTTTCTGGCGGTGATTGTCGGTACGATCGTGCTCGCGCTTTTCACGCCGCTCATCAGCATCATCAGCGGCTTGCAACAGCAGACGTGACGCGTGCGCCAAAGCTCTAGAGGCGGCCGTGCCGGCCGCAATTCTTTACGATCTGCAGGCGACACGCCCGCCGCTACACGCGCCTTCACTCTCATCGAGCTTCTTGTTGTCATCGCCATTATCATCGTGCTCGCTGGACTTATTCTGAGCACAGTCGGTTACGTGCAAAAGAAAAGCGCGCGTTCCCGCGCCGAAACCGAGATCGCCGCCATGTCCGCCGCCTGCGAAAGCTATAAGGCGGATAACGGTGTTTATCCACGAGACAATGCCACAAATGGATATACAGACACGTTAAACGCGCAGCAGAACCCCGACCCGACGCAAAGCGTTTATCAAAACGCCAGTTTATATCTCTTCACGCAGCTTAGCGGCTTAGATCAAAATCAGGCGCCAATCACCGGAGCGAAAAATTACTTCACGTTCAAACCGAATATGTTGGGTACGAGTCCGGGCACTACGACGGTCATTTATATCCGCGATTCGTTCGGCAACAGCTACGGTTACTCAACAGCTCAAGCTGCGAACCCAGGCAGTAATACCATCGGATATAATCCAACCTTCGATCTCTGGAGTACCGGCGGCGGGACAACTTTGAACGACGTTTCCCAGTGGATCAAAAACTGGTAGGGCGCGCCGACTACTAATCTGTAGCGGCGGTTTGTGACCGTCGCACTTCAAATGGAGCAGCGGTCTCTAGTCCGCCGATTAAAGTAGCCCAACCTTCCCATGTTGCGTTTAGAGGATCGCAAGCGAGGACGCTCGCGCTACTTTTGCGCTCGCGCAGCGGCAATTTACCCCTCGCTCGTATGCACCACGATCTCTACCCGGCGGTTCGGGCTTTGTTCTTCAATTGAACCATTCGGTGACGTACGGAATTTCGTCGCGCCGTAACCGCGCGTTTCAATTTGCGCGGGACTAATTCTCATCGCCTCGACTAAATATTGTTTTACGCTATCAGCGCGGCGTTGGCTCAGATCAAAATTGTATTCCGGAGTGCCGAATGAATCGGTGTAGCCTTCTACAGTGAATGTCGCCCTCGGATTGCGCTGGATGAGCGTGCCAAGCTTATGCAATTGATCGATCGCGCTCGACTGCAATGTCGCGCTGTCATATTCGAACAGTTGATCGTCGGGCATTCGCAATTTTGTGCCCGATCCGAGCGGTCCTTTTTGCGCTAGCAACTGATCCAAATCGCTAAAGCCCGGCGCGCGCCCTTTGTTCGGCCCAGCACTGTCGGCCGGCAATTTGCTCGTGAAAGTATTCGGCCGCTTGATTGTTGTGCTGGTGGCAAGCTCGGTGCCGCTCAAGGCCGGCTGTGGCCGGCCTGATGCCGAACTGTTGTTGAGCAACGATTGTTCATGTGTCGCGTTCGGACCGGTAGAGAGACTCTGCGCAGTCGAGCGGTCGATTTCGGTAAGCACGGAATCTACGTCCGGTTGATCTACTTTCGGTTGGTTAGGCAAAACATCGCGAATGTCGTCCGGCATCGCCGCGCTGGCCTGAATGTCCTGCAATAGCTTGTCGAACGATTTCTTTTCATCCGGCAACTGCACATCGGTGTTGTCCGGCACCGGCTTGGCAGCGGGCTTTGTCTGATCGGCGCTGGTCTTATCCAGGTTCGATTCATCGATGCTCCTGACCTTGAACGTAGGCGTCTGCTGGGCTTGGGGGATCACGGCCCCCGCAAGTTGGAAACGCGTCCGGTAAAAATAAGTGCAGAGCGCGAGGTGCAATCCCAGGGAGACGATTAATCCAAACCAGAGCCAACTGCGCTCTCTTCTGCCCGTGAGCAAACCTTCGGTCTCGAGGCTATCGAAATCGTCGAAGTCGGAAACTCTCATCGCGGCTGAACATATCACATTTGGCCGCGCGAGCCACGGCGCGTCGGAAGATAGCCATCTTGGCTGTCTCGGCAGGCAGGCTTCCCAGCCTGCTGGGTCGCGGATTCGACAGGCAAGATGCCCGTCTGCCGAGACAGGCTGGAAGCCTATCTTCCTGCGCCGCCGATCCGCGTTCGTTCGATAAAGGCTCTGGCTGCGCGCCGAATTTCATCTGCGACGCGCGCCTCGGGCGAAACAAACTTTGGTGTGAACCACGGAAATAACCCGATCAAATCATGCGTGACTAAAATTTGCCCGTCGCAATGCTCGCCGGAGCCGATGCCGATTGTCGGGATGCCGATCGTGTTCGTGATTTGCCTGGCGATGTCCGCGATCACGATTTCCAGCACAACAGAAAACGCGCCGGCTTTTTCTACTGCGCGCGCATCTGCAATCAGCGCGTCGGCTTCAGATTGTGTGCGGCCTTTGACTTTATAACCACCTTCGTCGCGCACACTTTGAGGCAGCATCCCGATGTGCGCCATGAAGGGGATTCCTGCCCGGGTGATCGCTTCGATTTGCGCGAGGTGGCTCACACCGCCTTCCAACTTCACCGCTTGCGCGCCAGCGGCGACGAATTGTTTCGCCGTTTCCACTGCCTGCCCGGGCGTGTCGTAGGTGTGAATCGGCATATCGGCGACGAGCACGGCCTGCTTCACGCCACGCACCACCGCGCGTGTATGATGGAGCATTTCTTCCAGCGTCACACGCGTGGTGTCCTGATAGCCGAGCACCACCATGCCCAACGAGTCGCCCACGAGAATGATATCGATCCCGCTTTCATCGAGCAGGCGCGCGGTTGGATAATCGTAAGCTGTGAGCGCGGTGATCCGCTCGCCGCGGCGCTTCATTTCCCGGAAATCTTTCATCGGACCTGCTCGGAAGATCAGCCGCTGATTTGAGAACGCAAGCTGCAGCCCCAAAAGCGACGCGAGGACGTCGCACTCCCAAAGCTGTCGCAAAACAGAATGCGCCTGGCCGAGCATTTCGCACGAAGTGCTTTGGAGTGCGTGCGCGTCCTCGCGTCGCTTTGGGGCGCCGGTGAGACGTACTCGAAGGTTACCACTCGTCCGTCAGCCGGACGACCTTGCCAGAGTCCTCAAGCTCCGCGAGCAAATCCCGGACAGTTTTCCTATGGTTAGGTAAAACCAGGTCCGGCCGAATGTCGGCCAGCGGCTGAAGCACGAACTTCCTCAAATGCATCCGCGGATGCGGCAATTGCAATTTTTTCCACTCAATTTCCGTGTCCCCAAAATAGAGGAGGTCGATGTCGATCTTGCGGGAGACGTTGCGCGGATGATCGGGCGGACGGCCGAGACCAACCTCGATTGCCGCCAATTGTTTCCACAAATTCACCGGATCGCCTTCATAGTCGAACTCAACGACTGCATTCAAAAATTTCTGCGCGCCCGGCTCACAATCGACCGGATCGGTTTCGTAAATCGCCGATGAAAGAATCGGCGGTCCCACATCTGTAAGATCGACAATTTGTTTTCGCGCCGAGCGCAAATTCTCGAGGCGATTGCCAAGATTCGATCCAAGTGCAACCGCGGCTCTCATTGTTGTAGCCGCCCCGAATGCATTCGCGGTTGATCGCGGCGGCCGGGGTCAACGATCCCGGCCACAGTTCTACAGTCCCAGCACATCTTGCATGCTGTAAAGACCTGCGTGTTTGCCGACGATCCATTGCGCTGCGCGTAAGGCCCCGCGCGCAAACGTCTCGCGGCTGCTCGCGCGATGCGTTAAGTCGAGGCGTTCGCCCGGTCCTGCGAAAATCACAGTGTGATCGCCGACCACATCACCGCCACGAACCGCATGGATTCCGATTTCCGTGTCCAATCGTTCGCCCATGTTTCCGTCTCGCCCATGACGCACTTTGTCGATCTTGCGCGTTTCCATCAAAATCTCTGTGAGTTTTTTCGCCGTGCCGCTCGGCGCATCCTTCTTGAGCCGATGATGCATCTCAACGATTTCGAGATCGAAATCGTCACCGAGCAGCTCTGCGGTTTTGCGCACGAGCCAGAAAAGCATGTTCACGCCAACGCTGAAGTTGGGAGAATAAACAACAGGCACGGACTTGGCGGCCTCCTCGATTTGTGCCCGTTGCTCGGAGGAATGTCCGGTCGTGCCGATGACGAGCGGGAGTTTCTTTTTCGTCGCTGCCGTGCAAATGAGCTCGGTTGCATCGGCTTGAGTGAAATCGATCGCGACATCGACATTTGTCATTTCCTTCTCGAGCGCATCGCCACGCTCGCAACGCGCCGCGATCACGAGATCAGACTCAGATTCCGCCGCGCTAGAAACAGCGCGACCCATCTGGCCATTCGGGCCGATAAGCAAAATGCGAACTTTGGATTTCATCGCTGTTCGAATTCTGCGAGCGATTTGCGGAGACGCGCCTGATTCGCTTCGCTCATTTCGCACAAGGGCAACCGGCATTC
>WNGE01006995.1_pt1 | contig 12408 bp, 4 predicted proteins | sample 5400651 | NCBI WGS metagenome assembly WNGE01 (sample SAMN13153370, study PRJNA577476) | soil metagenome | isolation source: 60 cm soil or saprolite under grassland replicate 2 | place: USA:California | collected 2016-06-15 | reverse complement strand
CCCGCTCCACCCGCCCCGTCACCACCGTCCCCCGCCCCGTGATCGTGAAGATGTCCTCGATCGGCATCAAAAACGGCTTGTCCACCGGCCGCGGCGGCGTCGGAATGTAGCTGTCCACCGCCTCCATCAGCTTCCAGATGCACTCCGCCGCCTTCGTGTCCTCCGGCTTCTCCATCGCCGCCAGCGCCGACCCCCGGATCACCGGCACGTCGTCCCCCGGAAACTGGTACTTCTTCAGCAACTCCCGCACCTCCAGCTCCACCAGGTCCAAGATCTCCGGATCGTCCACCATGTCGCACTTGTTCATGAACACCACCAGGTGCGGCACGTTCACCTGCCGCGCCAGCAACACGTGCTCCCGCGTCTGCGGCATCGGCCCATCATTGGCGGCGACGACCAGGATCGCCCCGTCCATCTGGGCCGCCCCCGTGATCATGTTCTTGATGTAGTCCGCGTGCCCCGGACAGTCGATGTGCGCGTAGTGCCGGTTCGCCGTCTCGTACTCCACGTGGCTCACCGCGATCGTGATCCCCCGCTCCCGCTCCTCCGGGGCATTGTCGATCGTCCCGAAGTCCCGCACCGCCACCCCGCTGTACTTCGTGTGCAGCACCTTCGTGATCGCCGAGGTCAGCGTCGTCTTCCCGTGATCGATGTGCCCGATCGTCCCCACGTTCACGTGCGGCTTCGACCGATCAAACTTCTGCTTGGCCATGATTCGCTCTCCTGTGAGAAGACTAGCGGGAACCGGCGCGCGGCGGGTTGCCCTCGTGATACATGACTAGCGGGAACCGGCCCGCGGCGGGTTCTTGCCGGCGACCTTCGCCACGATCTCCTCGGCGATCGGGCGCGGCACTTCCTCGTAGCGGGCGAACTGCATCGTGTACGTAGCCCGTCCCTGGGTCATGGAGCGGACGTCGGTGGCGTACCCGAACATCTGGGCGAGCGGCACATGGGCGCGGATCACCTGGGCCCCGGCCCGCGCATCCATGGCGACGATCTTCCCGCGGCGGCTGTTGAGGTCGCCCACCACGGCGCCCTGGTACTCCGAGGGGCAGACCACCTCCACGTCCATCACCGGCTCCAGCAGGACCGGTTTACCCCTCCGGCAGGCCTCCTTGAAGCCCATGGACGCGGCGATCTTGAACGCCATCTCGCTCGAGTCCACCTCGTGGTAGCTGCCGTCGGTCAAGGCCACCTTGATATCGACCACCGGATAGCCGGCCAGCACCCCGGTCTCGGCAGCCTCCTTGACACCCTTCTCCACGGCCGGCACGTACTCGCGCGGGATGGCCGGTCCCTTGAGCTTGTTCTCGAAGGTGACGCCCGTCCCGGACTCGGCCGGCTCCACTTCGAGCCACACGTCCCCGTACTGGCCGCGGCCGCCGGTCTGGCGGACGAAGCGTCCCTCCGCCTCGGCCTTCTGGCGGATGGTCTCGCGGTAGGCGACCTGGGGCTTGCCGACGTTGGCCTCGACCTTGAACTCGCGCAGGAGGCGATCGACGATGATCTCCAGGTGCAGCTCGCCCATGCCGTGGATCAGGGTCTGGTTGGTCTCGGCATCGACGTTGACCTTGAAGGTGGGATCCTCCAGGGCCAGGCGCGCCAGCGACATCCCCAGCTTCTCGTCGTCCGCCTTGGTCTTGGGCTCGATGGCCACCGCGATCACGGGAGTCGGGAAGTCCATGGCCTCGAGGCGAATGGGCCGGGCCGGATCGCACAGCGTGTCGCCCGTGCGCGTGTCCTTGAGCCCGACCACCGCCGCGATGTCGCCCGCCGAGACCGCCTCGACCTCCACGCGCTTGTTGGCGTGCATGCGCAAGAGCCGCCCGATGCGCTCCTTCTTCTCGCGCGTGGAGTTGTACACGCCGGAGCCCGAGCTGAGCGTGCCGGAGTACACGCGCACGAACACGAGCTGGCCCACGAAGGGATCGTTCATGATCTTGAAGGCCAGCGCGGAGAAGGGCGCCTTGGCGTCGGCCAGCCGCGTCTCGACCTCCCCCGTATCGGGGTTCACGCCGGTGATAGGCGGGACGTCGAGCGGCGAGGGGAGGTAGTCCACCACGCAGTCGAGCATCGGCTGGACACCCTTGTTCTTGAACGAGGCGCCACAGATCACGGGGAACAGCCTCATGGAGATCGTGCCGGCCCGGACCGCCGCCCTGATCTCCTCGGGGCTGATCTTCTCCTCGCCGAGATACTTCTCCATCAGGTGCTCGTCCACCTCGGCGAGCGCCTCGATCATCTTCTCCCGGTACTCCTTCACCTGCGCGAGCATGTCGGCCGGAATCTCCTGGGTCGTGAACGTCTGGCCCAGCGTCTCATCGTCCTCGTCCCAGACATAGGCGACCTGCTCGATCAGGCTCACCACGCCCCGGAACTCGTCCTCTCGCCCGATCGGGATCTGGATGGGCACCGGGTGGGCGCCGAGCCGGTCCTTGAGCATCTGGAGGCAGCGGTAGAAGTCCGCCCCCACCCGGTCCATCTTGTTCACGTAGACGAGGCGCGGCACCCGGTACTTGTCGGCCTGCCGCCAGACCGTCTCCGTCTGCGGCTCCACGCCCGACACGGCGTCCAGGATGGCGATGGCGCCGTCCAGGACCCGGAGCGACCGCTCGACCTCCATGGTGAAGTCCACGTGGCCCGGCGTGTCGATGATGTTGATCCGGCAGTCCTGCCAGAAGCAGGTGGTCGCGGCCGAGGTGATGGTGATCCCCCGCTCCTGTTCCTGGACCATCCAGTCCATGATCGCCGTGCCCTCGTGCACCTCGCCGATCTTGTAGGATCGGCCGGTGTAGTAGAGGATCCGCTCGGTCGTGGTGGTCTTGCCGGCATCGATATGCGCCATGATGCCGATGTTCCTGGTCCGCTCCAGCGGGTACTGCGATTCCACAGCGCTTCCTCTCCCTCTGCCGTCGCGCGTAGTCAAGAGAAGAGGGGGGCGAGGTGTCAGCCCCCCTCCTGGGATCTCGTCGCTACCAGCGGTAGTGCGCGAACGCCTTGTTGGCCTCCGCCATCTTGTGCGTGTCTTCTCGCTTCTTCACGGCGGTGCCGCGGTTGTTCGCCGCGTCCAGCAGCTCCCCCGCCAGCTTCGCCGACATGCTCTTCTCCGCCCGCCTCCTCGCCGCCCCGATCAGCCAGCGCATGCTGAGGGCGGTGCGTCGGTCCGGCCGCACCTCGACCGGAACCTGGTAGGTGGAACCGCCGACCCGCCGCGACTTGACCTCGACGGCCGGCTTGCAGTTGTCCACCGCTGACTTGAAGAGCTTGAGCGCCTCCTGCTTGGTGCGGTCCTCCATGGCGGACATGGCGTCGTACATGATCCGCTCGGCGACGCTCTTCTTGCCGCCATACATCATCATGTTGACGAACTTCGCCACCAGCCGGCTCCCGTGCTTGGGATCCGGCAGGACCTCGCGCCGCGTCGCTCCCGCCCTGCGCATCTCAGGCGCTGCTCTTGGGCTGCTTGGCGCCGTACTTGGACCGGCTCTGCTTCCGGCCCGCCACGCCGGCGGTGTCCAGCGAGCCCCGGATGATGTGGTACCGGATGCCGGGCAGGTCCTTCACGCGGCCCCCCCGGATCAAGACGATCGAGTGCTCCTGCAGGTTATGGCCCACCCCGGGAATGTAGGAGGTGACCTCGAGCCCGTTGGTCAGGCGGACCCTGGCGACCTTGCGCAGCGCGGAGTTCGGCTTCTTCGGGGTCGTCGTGTAGACCCGGATGCAGACGCCGCGTTTCTGCGGGCAGGCGTCCATGGCGGGCGTCTTGGACTTCTTCGGCGCCGCCTCTCGACCCTTCCGCACGAGCTGACTGATGGTCGGCATAGCTCCTCGTTGGGTGCTCCCAGGCCCTCAATGGGGCCAAAACTCTAACTTTATATCTGAACTCCCACCATTTGTCAAACCCACGTCCCACGACCACGACGCGCTGTCGAGGCCGCTGCCTCCGCGGCGCGCTCGACTGACCTCCGTTCGAGCCCCGGCCCTGCCGGCGGCGCAATCTCCGGATTGCTCGCCTCGGACGCACGGGGCCCAGCCCGTGGCCGCCCTGCGGCTCGCACCGCGTTCTGGGGGGAGGTTCGGAAGGGGGGCGAAGCCCCCCTTCCGAGTTCTCTCAGCCCGCCTGCGCGACGGCCTCGTCCTCGTCGGTCCCCTGGACCTCGCCCTCCGGCACGGGAACCTCCGCCACGACCTCCGGCGGCGGCTCCTCGCGGCCCTGACCCAGGAGCTCGACGCGCGTGTAGATTCCGAGCCCCGTCCCGGCCGGGATCAGCCGCCCCACGATGACGTTCTCCTTGAGCCCCTTCAGCTCGTCCACGCGACCGCTGATCGCCGCCTCGGTGAGGACCCGGGTGGTCTCCTGGAACGACGCGGCCGAGATGAAGCTGTCCGTGCTCAACGACGCCTTCGTGATGCCGAGGAGCACGGGCTGGGCGGTGGCGGGGCGCTTGCCGGCGGCGAGCGCCTTCTCGTTCTCGTCCTGGAAGGTGAACTTGTCCACCAGCTCGCCCACCACGAAGTCGGTGTCGCCGACCTCCTCGATCCGCACGCGCCGCAGCATCTGGCGCACGATGATCTCGATGTGCTTGTCGTTGATCGTCACGCCCTGCAGCCGATACACCTCCTGCACCTCGTTGACCAGGTACTTCTGGAGCTCGCGGTCGCCCAGCACCGCCAGGTAGTCGTGGGGATTCGGCGAGCCGTCCATCAGCGCCTCGCCCGCGCGGACGCGATCCCCCTCGTGCACCGAGATGTGCTTGCCGCGGGGGATCAGGTACTCCTTGGTCTCGCCGTCGTCGGCCCGGATGACGATCTTGCGCATCCCCTTGACGAAGCCGGCGAACTCCACCACGCCGTCGATCTCGGTGATGGTGGCGTGCTCCCGCGGCTTCCGGGCCTCGAACAGCTCGGCCACCCGCGGGAGACCGCCCGTGATGTCCTTGGTCTTGGTGGACTCCCGCGGGATCTTGGCGATGATGTCGCCCTGGAAGACCTCGGCGCCGTCGGTGACGAGCAAGTGCGCGCCCACCGGCAGCATGTAGCGGCCTCGCGTTTCCCCCAGCGCGTCCTCGGCGCCGGGCGCCTCACCGCTCGGGGCCTTGACCGACACGCGGGGCTGGAGCTTGCCCTCCTGGTCCTCGATGATGACCCGCTGGGCGAGACCGGTCACCTCGTCGATCTGCTCGCGGATCGTCACGTCGTCCACGATGTCGCGGAACACGACGGTGCCGGTCACCTCGGTGAGGATGGGGGTGGTGAAGGGATCCCACTCGACGAGCAGCTTGCCGGGCGTGACGCGCCCGCCCTCCTTCACCTTGATCCTGGCTCCGGGCACCACCGGGTAGAGCTCCTTCTCGCGGCCACGGTCGTCCTCCACCACCAGCTCGCCGTTCCGGTTCAGCACCACGATGTCCCGGTCCCGGTTCTCGACCGAGCGGATGTTGCGGTACTTCACGATGCCGGAGTTCTTCGCCTCGTGCTTGGACTCGGTGAGCACCTTGCTGGCGGTGCCGCCGATGTGGAAGGTCCGCATCGTGAGCTGGGTGCCCGGCTCCCCGATGGACTGGGCGGCGATGATGCCCACCGCCTCCCCCAGCTCGGCGAGGTGGCCGGTGCCGAGATTGCGCCCGTAGCACAGGACACAGATGCCGCGCTTGGACTCGCAGGTGAGCGCCGAGCGGATGCGCACGCGCTCCAGGCCCCCGTCCTCGATCTTCTGCGCCAACTCCTCGTTGATCTCGGTGTTGGCCTGGACGATGATCTCGCCCGTGAACGGGTCGCGGATGTCGCCGGCGGCCACGCGGCCGAGCACGCGCTCGCGCAGGGACTGGATGATGTCGCCGCCCTCGACGAGCGGCGTGGCCTCGATGTACTTCACGGTGCCGCAGTCGTACTCGGAGATGATCACGTCCTGGGCCACGTCCACCAGCCGCCGCGTCAGGTAGCCGGAGTCCGCCGTCTTCAGCGCGGTGTCGGCGAGGCCCTTGCGGGCTCCGTGGGTCGAGGTGAAGTACTCGAGGACGGTGAGGCCCTCGCGGAAGTTCGAGGTGATCGGCGTCTCGATGACCTCGCCCGACGGCTTGGCCATGAGACCGCGCATGCCGGCGAGCTGGCGGATCTGCTGCTTGGAACCGCGGGCGCCGGAGTCGGCCATCATGTAGATCGGGTTGAACTCGCCGCCCTCGGCGCGCGCCTCCATCTCCTTGAAGAGCTGGTCGGCGATCTGCTCGGTGACGTGCGCCCAGACGTCGACGACCTTGTTGTAGCGCTCCCCGTTGGTGATCACGCCGTCCTGGTACTGCTGCTCCACCTCCGTGACCAGCCGTCGGGCATTCTCGATGAGCCCGCTCTTGGAGGAGGGGATGCGCATGTCCACGATCCCGATGCTCAGGCCGGAGAGGGTGGCGTAGCGGAAGCCGATGTCCTTCAGGTCATCGAGGAAGGCCACCGTGACCTCGTTGCCGAGCTTGTTGTAGCAATCGGAGATGAGCTGGGCGATCTCCTTCTTCCTGAGCTCCTTCTTGAGGTCGTAGACGATGTGACGGAGCGGCTCGGGCACCACGTCGTTCAGGAGCGCCCGGCCCACCGTGGTCTCGATGATGCTGCCGTTCCAGCGCATGCGGATCCGGGCCTGCAGGTCGACGTCCTCGTTATCGTAGGCGATGCGCAGGTCTTCGGGGTCCGCGAAGAGGCGGCCCTCGCCCTTGGCGCCGGGACGCTCCTTGGTCATGTAGTAGATCCCGAACACCATGTCCTGGGTCGGGACGGCCACCGGCGCTCCGTTGGACGGCGACAGGATGTTGTTGGCGGACAGCATGAGCACCTGCGCCTCCATCTGGGCCTCCATGGAGAGCGGGATGTGCACCGCCATCTGGTCGCCGTCGAAGTCCGCGTTGAACGCGGTGCAGACGAGCGGGTGGATCTCGATGGCCTTGCCCTCGACGAGGAGGGGCTCGAAGGCCTGGATGCCGAGCCGATGGAGGGTCGGCGCCCGGTTGAGCAGCACCGGGTGCTCCGTGATGACCTCCTCCAGGATGTCCCACACCTCCGGGCGCTCCTTCTCCACGAACTTCTTCGCCGCCTTGATGGAGGACGCGATGCCGCGCTCCTCCAGCTTCCGGAGGATGAAGGGCTTGAACAGCTCGAGGGCCATCTTCTTGGGCAGCCCGCACTGGTGGAGCTTGAGGTAGGGGCCGACCACGATGACCGAGCGCCCCGAGTAGTCCACGCGCTTGCCGAGCAGGTTCTGACGGAAGCGGCCCTGCTTGCCCTTCAGCGTGTCGGAGAGCGACTTCAGCGGGCGGTTGTTGGGCCCGGTGATGACGCGGCCGCGCCGGCCGTTGTCGAACAGCGCGTCCACCGCCTCCTGGAGCATCCGCTTCTCGTTGCGGATGATGATCTCGGGCGCGCGCAGCTCCATGAGCCGCTTCAGCCGGTTGTTCCGGTTGATCACGCGCCGGTAGAGGTCGTTGAGGTCCGAGGTCGCGAAGCGGCCGCCGTCGAGCGGCACCAGCGGCCGCAGCTCGGGCGGGATGACCGGCAGCACTTCCAGGATCATCCACTCCGGCTGGTTCCCCGACTTGAGGAACGCCTCCATCACCTTCAGCCGCTTGACGATCTTCTTCTTCTTCTGGGCGGAGGTCTCCACGCTCATCTGGGCGCGCAGCTCACGGGCGAGCGAGTCGAGATCGAGGCCGCGCAGCAGCTCGCGGATCGCCTCCGCGCCCATCCCCGCCGTGAACGCGCCATCCCCGTGCTCCTCCCGGAGCTTGCGGACGCGGTCCACCGACACGAGGGCCTTCTTCTTGAGCCCGGGGACCTTGCCCGGGTCGATGACCACGTGCTCCTCGAAGTACAGGATCTTCTCCAGCTCCCGGAGCGACATGTCGAGGAGCTGCCCGATGCGGCTGGGCAGTCCCTTGAAGAACCAGACGTGGGAGACGGGGGAGGCCAGCTCGATGTGGCCCATGCGCTCGCGGCGCACCCGGGCGCGCGTGACCTCCACCCCGCACTTGTCGCAGATCACGCCGGCGAACTTCATGCGCTTGTACTTGCCGCAGGCGCACTCGTAGTCCTTGGTCGGGCCGAAGATCCGCGCGCAGAACAGGCCGTCGCGCTCGGGCTTGAACGTCCGGTAGTTGATGGTCTCGGGCTTCTTCACCTCGCCGTGGGACCAGTCACGGATCTTCTGCGGCGCGGCCAGCTTGATCCGGATCGCGCCGAACGTCATGGGCTTCGGATGCCGATCGAGGAGGCCCCACAGGTCCTTGACGGGCTTCTCCTCACGTACCAGGCTGCCGAAAGGCCGGTCCGTCAACATTCTTCGAATCTCCTTTACGACGGCTTCTTGCCGTCCTTGGGAACGAGCTCCACGTCCAGGGCCAGACTCTGCAACTCCTTCACGAGCACGTTGAAGGATTCGGGCGTGCCGGGCTCCAGGAAGTTCTCGCCCTTCACGATCGCCTCGTAGATCCGGTTCCGCCCTTCCACGTCGTCCGACTTGACGGTGAGCATCTCCTGCAGGGTGTGGGCAGCGCCGTAGGCCTCCAGCGCCCACACCTCCATCTCCCCGAACCGCTGGCCGCCGAACTGCGCCTTGCCCCCCAGCGGCTGCTGGGTGACGAGCGAGTAGGGGCCGATGGACCGGGCGTGCATCTTGTCATCCACCAGGTGGGCGAGCTTGAGCATGTAGATCTGCCCCACCGTCACCTGCTGGTGGAACGGCTTGCCGGTGCGGCCGTCGTAGAGCTGCGTCTTGCCGGTGGTGGGGAGGCCGGCCTCGGCGAGGAGCGACGTGATCTCCTCCTCCGTCGCCCCGTCGAACACGGGGCTCGCCACCCAGAGCCCGAGGGCCTTGGCCGCCCAGCCCAGGTGGGTCTCGAGGATCTGCCCGACGTTCATGCGCGACGGCACCCCGAGCGGGTTCAGCACGATCTCCACGGGCGTGCCGTCGGGGAGATAGGGCATGTCCTCCTCGGGCAGGGCGCGGGAGACGACGCCCTTGTTGCCGTGGCGGCCGGCCATCTTGTCGCCGACGGAGAGCTTGCGCTTCACCGCCACGTAGACCTTCACCATCTTGATCACGCCCGGCGGCAGGTCGTCGCCCCGGCGCAGCCGGCCCACCCGCTCCTCGAGCATCCGGTCGAAGAAGGCGATCTGGTCGTCGGCCAGGCTCTCGATCTTCTTGATCGTGTCGGCGAGCCCGTCGTCCTCCTTGATCTTGATCTTCTTCAGCTCGTGCCAGGAGAAGTTCTCGAGATCGGGCCGGTCGATCCGGTCGCCCTTCTTGCCCAGCCGGTCCTTGCGGATGGGGTCGCTGAGGTCCTGGGTCAGCGTCTTGCCCACCAGGAGATTCTTGAGCTTCTGGTCGCGCTCCATCTCGACCATGGCGATCTCGTCCTGGTAGTCCTTCTCGAGCCCAGCGACCTCCTCCTCCTCGATGGACTTGGCGCGGTCGTCCTTGTCCACGCCCCGCCGGGAGAAGACCCGCACGTCGACCACCGTGCCCTCGATGCCCGGCGGCACGGTGAGCGAGGTGTCGCGGACGTCGCCCGCCTTCTCGCCGAAGATGGCGCGCAGGAGCTTCTCCTCCGGCGTGAGCTGGGTCTCGCCCTTGGGGGTGATCTTGCCGACCAGGATGTCGCCCGCCTTGACCTTCGCCCCGATCCTCACGATCCCGGATTCGTCCAGGTCCTTCAACGCCTCTTCCGACACGTTGGGGATGTCGCGCGTCACCTCCTCCTTGCCGAGCTTGGTGTCGCGCGCCTGCACCTCGAACTCCTCGATGTGGATGGAGGTGTAGCGGTCGTCCTTGACGAGCCGCTCCGACACCAGGATGGCGTCCTCGAAGTTGTACCCGCCCCACGGCATGAAGGCGACGAGGACGTTGCGGCCGAGCGCCAGCTCGCCCTGGTCGGTGCCCGGCCCATCGGCGACCACGTCGCCCGCCTTGACCCGGTCGCCTTTGCGCACGATGGGCCGCTGGTTGATGCAGGTGTTCTGGTTGGAGCGCCGGTACTTGGTCAGGTTGTAGATGTCCAGCGGCAGGTCCTGCACCGGATCCGTCTTCTTCGAGCGCGTCTCCGCGCGCACGACCACGCGGTTGGCGGAGACGTACTCGATCACGCCGGGGCGCCGGGCGAGGACCACCGCGCCCGAGTCGCGCGCGACGATGTGCTCCATCCCCGTGCCCACCAGCGGCGCCTCCGGCTGGAGCAGCGGCACCGCCTGGCGCTGCATGTTGGCGCCCATGAGGGCGCGGTTGGCGTCGTCGTTCTCGAGGAACGGGACCATGGCCGCCGCCACCGAGACGAGCTGCTTGGGCGAGACGTCCATGAAGTCGACTTCCTCGGGTGGGACCATCTTGTATTCGCCACCCTTCCGGGCCGAGACGCGATCCCTCGCGAACCGCCCCCGTTCGTCGAGCTCCGCGTTCGCTTGGGCGATAACGTGTTTCTCCTCGACAAGCGCCGTCAGGTATTCGGGCTTGACCTCGAGGACGATACCATCCGCCACCTTTCGATACGGAGTCTCGATGAACCCGAACTCGTTGATCCGCGCGTAGGTCGAGAGCGAGGAGATCAGGCCGATGTTGGGACCTTCCGGCGTCTCGATGGGGCAGATGCGCCCGTAGTGGGTCGGGTGCACGTCGCGCACTTCGAACCCCGCCCGCTCGCGGCTCAGGCCCCGAGGCCCCAGCGCCGACAGCCTTCGCTTGTGGGTCAGTTCGGCGAGGGGGTTGGTCTGGTCCATGAACTGGCTGAGCTGGGAAGAGCCGAAGAACTCCTTCACCACCGCCGACACCGGCTTGGCGTTGATGAGGTCGTGCGGCATGAGGTTGGTGATGTCGGAGATCGACATCCGCTCCTTGACCGCCCGCTCCATGCGCGTCAGGCCCACCCGGAACTGATTCTCGAGCAGCTCGCCGACCGATCGCACGCGCCGGTTGCCGAGGTGATCGATGTCGTCGGTGGGCTTGCTCAGGAGTTTGACTTTCAGTAGGTGCCGCACCACGTGAACGACGTCCTCGCTCCGCAACGCCTTGATGTTGAGGTCGGCGTCGATCTCCAGTTTCTTGTTGATCATGAACCGGCCGACCTTGGCCAGGTCGTACCGGCGCGGATCCATGAACATGCCGCGGAAGAGAGCCCGCGCCGAGTCCACGGTGGGTGGATCGCCCGGGCGCAGGCGTCGGTAGATCTCCACCAGGGCCTCGTCGGGGCTTCTGAGGTGATCCTTCCTGAGCGTGTCCGAGATTGAGTAGTCCGTTTCGCCAGCGACCAGCACGATAAGCCTAAACGGTGCCACGTTCTTGGTGAGCATCTGGGTGACGAGGACCGCGGAAATGTCGTCGTTGGCTTCGGCGAGGATCTCGCCCGTCTCCGTGTCCACGATCCGGCTCAGGGCGCGCCGGGGGGGAGAGCCCGCGAGCGCGTCCGGCCTGATCTGGATCCGGTCGACACCGCTCTGGAGGAGCCGTTCGATGAGCCGCAGCGTGAGGGTCTGGCCCGCGCGCACAATCGCCTCCTTCTGTCCCGGAGAGCGGATCTCCTCGAGCGCCTTCGTTCCGACATGCGCCTTGGCCGAGAGCTTGGCCCACAGCAGTGGCGTCTCCACCCGGACCCTTTCGATCCCGGCCTCGCGCAGACGCTGAATGAGCTCGGACGTCAGCGTCGTCCCTGTCCCGGCCAGGGCCTCCTTCTGGCGGGGGAGCCGCACGTCTTCAGCGAGACGCTTGCCGTTCAAAGCAGGCGACAGCTCTTCAGAGGTCCGCACGTACTCGAACCACATCTCCTCCGGATCGTAAAACTTCTCCAGGATCTGCTCGTCGGAGAGAACATCTTGCGGCACGCGCGCCCCGCGCTCGAGGAACCAGAAGGAACGCAGGAAGGCGGTCGCCAGCATCTTGCGGCGCCGGTCCACGCGCACCCACAAGATCTCAGTGGCGTCGAACTCGAACTCCACCCAGGAGCCGCGGTAGGGGATCACCCGCGCCGAGTACAGGAGCTTGCCGGACGCCACCGTCTTGCCCTTGTCGTCGTCGAAGAAGACGCCGGCCGAGCGCTGCAACTGCGACACCACGACCCGCTCGGTGCCGTTGATGATGAAGGTGCCCTTGTCGGTCATGAGCGGCAACTCGCCGAGGTACACCTCCTGCTCGCGCACCTCGCGGACGGTCTGGGTCTTCGTCTCCTTGTCGTTGTCGACGACCTTGAGCCGGAGCGTCACCTTCAGCGGGATGGCGTAGGTCATGCCGCGATCGTGGCACTCCTCCACCGTGTACTTCGGGTCGCCGAAGTGGTAGCTGTGGAACTCGAGGGTCGCGTTGCCGTTGTAGTCGGCGATGGGGAAGACCGACTTGAAGACGGCCTGCAGGCCGATGTCGTCCCGCTTCTCGGACGCGATGTCCGT
>WNGE01011984.1_pt1 | contig 12411 bp, 11 predicted proteins | sample 5400651 | NCBI WGS metagenome assembly WNGE01 (sample SAMN13153370, study PRJNA577476) | soil metagenome | isolation source: 60 cm soil or saprolite under grassland replicate 2 | place: USA:California | collected 2016-06-15 | reverse complement strand
TCATGGTATCGCCTTGCCCTACAAGGTATTTCCCCCAAATCGTCTCTGCTTGATGGTTCGACTGAGGTACAGTTTTTCGCTACGAACGTTGGCCTGAGATGACGGTACGATAACTTGCTTTGCAGGATGAGTTTCGGACGTCGGTTCAACTGTCCACATCCAGCTGAGGTGGCCATTCTTGTCGACGGTCCAAGCTGCGCCACCACGTTTCCAGATCTCCATTCGCCAGTAATCGCTGTTGGCCGGAATTGTGAAAACAAGTGTAACCGCAGCCGCCATAATCACTCCGCACAGATTTCCAATGAGGAATGTGCGTATCAGTTTGTATCCCTTCATTTCCCTTCCTCTATAATCGAAGCTCGGCGTCATGCCGATTGTTTATTTGGCCGCGATTGAAGGCGGTAACCACGAATGGACACGAATCAACACGAATGTTGCAGCGCGGCCGGCACCGCGAACGCTAATTCGTCGCTCACAATTTATCCGTGTCGATTCGTGTCTATTTGTGGTTGAACCGTCGTCCGCGCGATCGCTTGCTTGAAATTGCATTGAGCTCTGGCACCCTTCGAGCGTGAGTCGTGCTGATCTGGCTGGAACAATTGCGAAACTGGAAGCTTTCTCCGATTCCCGCGCCAAGCGTGTTGTGTCTCTGATAGAGGATTCGATGGAGCTTGAAGCACTTGAAAACACGGCTGACTCGAAAGCGGCACGCGATGCCTTAGGCGAATCGGAAGGGCCTCTGCCGTGGGAACAGGTGAAAGCCAAGTTGGCTGCGCAATTCGATCTTACTCAGCCGACAAGCTCAGAAATTTCTGGCCAGCCTGCGGGACGCAAAGCTGTATGGCCGATTGCGGGCTGTGATTGATGAGCTGGCGCGAAATGCACGCCCTTCTGGTTGCGTGAAACTCGCGAGAACGGCTGGGGGGATAGCGCCAGAACTCTTCAACGTTCTGCTTGGCGTAGATGTTGCGGGACAGCCAGCCTGCGAAGCGACTTGACGCACGGGCGGAAATGGAGACATCTTTTTTTCGTGAAAAATACGTACAGCGTCAAAGAGCTTCAGCGAGAGACCGCCGCCGCCGTGCGAGCCGCGGAGTCGGGCACGCTTGTCACCATCACCCGGCACGAGCGAGCGGTGGTGCATGTCATCTCCGCCGAGCGGCTTGGCGCAATGCTTGAGACGATGGAATTGTTGGCCAATCACAAGTTTGCCGCTCAGCTCAAAAAACTGCGCACCGGCAAATTGAAGTTCCGCCCTGCCTCCAGCCTTGCCGATTAAAATCCTAGTCGCAGATCAGGTGCGCGACTATCAGCGCCGCCTGGCACCAGAGCCCCGGCGCAAACTCAAAGCCGCCATCCTTGCTCTTCCTGTTGGCGATACCAGAGCACTCACTGAGGAACTGGCCGGGCTGCATCGCCTGCGGGTAGGCGAGCACCGTGTGATCTATCGGCATACCGAAGAAAGCATCGAGTGCATTTTCGCCGAGGAGCGCAAAATCGTTTACGAATATCTCGCAGCCCATCTGAGCGAATTGCTGCCCTGAAGATATGAGTGAGCGAATCGTAAATCGTAATTCGAGATTCGTGATCCGCCTCGACGATTCAATGATGTAAGAATTCGAGGAATCACGTGTTAGCTCTTCAACAGTTTTGTGTTTCCACATTCGCGTCCATTGGCGCCTGCCTCGCCGTAGCAGTGCGAAGGCGGGTGATTCGCGGCAACACGAACGGCGCGCTCTCGCCACGGCGAGCAAGCTGTCGTCGCGCCCTACCAATGGGGAACACGCAATCATAGCCGCCTTTGCGAATCATACGTGAATAAATCGCGAGGCAGTGAAGTCGAACCCCTTGATTTCTCATTCTTATGAAAAAAATTCTGTTTGCATTAGCTATGCTTGTTTTTGGTGCGTCTGCTCTTCAGCAGGCGAGAGCCGATGTGTCGATTGATTTCTTTTACGATAATCTCTCCGGCGGAAACTGGATTGACGTTGAAGGTTACGGATACGGCTGGCAGCCCGACCTAGCCGTAAACGATCAGAACTGGCGCCCGTACGCGGACGGCTACTGGGCTTACACGGACGACGGATGGACATGGGTCTCTTACGAGGATTTCGGCTGGGCCACTTATCATTATGGCCGCTGGGCGAATCTTACTGATTATGGCTGGGTCTGGTTTCCCGGAGAGGATCTGGACTGGGGTCCCGCATGGGTCTCGTGGCGGACCGGCGGCGATTATGTCGGCTGGGCGCCTTTGCCTCCGCGCGGTCCGGGCGTCGTTTACGAAGGAAGACCTATTGGTCCTCAGGTAGACATCGAGTTCGATATCGGTCCGGAATATTACAATTTCTGCGAGGTCCGCTACATCGGTGAACCGGTCTTGCGCAGTTACATCGCTCCGCGAGTGCAGAATGTTAGCTATATTAACAACACGGTGAACGTCACGAACATCACCGTTCAAAATAATGTGGTCTACAATTATGGGCCGAGTTACGAGGTGCTAAGCGCGCACTCGAACCGGCCGATTCAACGGCTTAGCATCGAGCGTCAGTCGGCGGCCAATCTTTCTGCAGCCGCCAAATCCGGCGCGCTGACCAAAGTGCAGGGGAACAAACTGGTGGTGGCCGCTCCGGCCAAGCTCGCCAAGGCACCTCCTACTGCCAAGCCTCCGACTGTTAAGACCAGAGTTGCGCAGCCGAAGATCAACCGCGGCTGGGCCGGAGTTCAAAACGAAGCGCAGCTAAAACAGAAAATTAAGACTGAAAATCCGAAGACCGTTCCGCCGCCCACGGCAGCTGCAGCACGCGCGCCCGATGGCCCGTCACCCGCAGTTGGAGCGAGTCCAGCGTCGCCTGGCGGGGGTGCGCCGCCAGTTTCGCCAGGTCCAAGAGGCAAACCCAGTCGCGTGCCACCGGCTGCAACGGGAGCACCGGTGAGATCTCCAGCAGTCGGCTCACCTTCACCATTTGAACGAGGCAAGCCTGGCGGCCGACCGTCGCCCGGAGTGAAACCGACAGCAGCTGGGCCACCGCGGGGCGTCTCGCCTTCACCGTTTGAGCGAGGTCGAGGCAGACCTGGCGGCCCGCCTCAACCCGGGGCCACAACCAGCCCGGCTGGAGGGGCATCGCGCGAAGCGGTTTCGCCAAGTTTCCGAGCTTCACCGCCCCCGCCGGAATATGGCCAGCCATCAAGAGGCATGCGTCAAGGCGCAACTCCAGGCGCGGGGCAGCCTGGCGGGCCTCCGAACATCCCAGAGCGAGGCCGTGGTAGAGCGCCCGAGATCCAGCGCGGCGGAACAACAACGCCTCCAGCTGGCCCGGGTGCTGCAGAGCGTCGCGGCGGCACAGAGCGAGGACAGCCCGGTTACGGCCAGCCTGCCACGCCGCCTACGGGTGCTGGCCCAGGTGAATCGCGAGGCGGAAAAGAACGCGGACAACCCGGAGTCAATAGACCTCCGACCACACCGCCCCCCGGTGCAGGTCCCGGCGAAGCGCGAGGTGGAAGAGAGAGAGGGCAGGGTGCCTCTGGTCAACCTGGCGGCCAGCCAAGAGGCGGACCGCCTGCCCCAGCTGAGCGCGGGCAAGGGCAACCGGATCTTGTTAATTATCTCAATGGCCCCGGAACAAAAGTCCGGGGCCGTTTTGTTTGAACACATCTTTGTAGGGCGTTCGCCGCGGCGAACGTCAATTCAGAGGACCGCGGGTGGCACAGCGCGGGTCCGCCGCAACTGAAGGTAACTTAGGCTTCCTAGCCTGACAGGTCTGGCGGGCTTCCCAGCCTGCCGTTGCCTCGACCAGGCAAGATGCCTGTGCTACGGCACCTATCCGCTTGCTGGTTCAATCAATTCTATCGCTGGGAAATAGACGCGGTAACGCTCGACGTCGCGCGTCGCTAATTTCCAGCCCATCAACTCGGCATGCGCACCGATAAAGAAGTCGGACAACGGTATGTGAGGAGCCTCACCGCCCGCTGATTTCCGACGGGTGAGACAATAACGCGTGTACGCACGGGCGCACAGCGCAGAAGCGGCAGCGGGAAGATCGAGAATCGCTAGGCCATCCGCGCGCAGCTCCGCTTCGATTGCTTCCGGAGTCTTATGTCCGACACAAAGTTCCGCCAGGACGATCGTATTCAGCGCAAGGCCCTCGGTTGAGAGCGCATGTGCGAGAATATTCTGAGCCCATGGACGGAATCGCGACGCCGGATCGCGCGCATCAATGATGACGTTAGTGTCTATTAGAATCACAGCTCGCGCGTAAGCGTACGGAGCTTTTCCCAGTTCATCGCAGGCTTGAATTTCCACCTGCGAACTGCTTTGAGAGCCTGCGCCTTCGTAGGTTTCTTTGGCCGCGCCGGGCGACGATATACGCGCCTTAGGAGAATTCCGCCGCCAGTCTTTTCACAGGCGAATACATCCCCAGGAGCGGCCCCCGGAAGCACGACTCTTTTCTTCGCGTCGGCTGTCAATGTCATTTGTGGGATAATCCCACACGCCCGCCGGGCTGTCAAAGCTGCAGGACACTTGAGTCAGTCTACAATTCCCGGCATCTGGCATTACAGCAGCTCTGCGATCTGCACGGCGTTCAGTGCTGCGCCTTTTAGCAATTGATCGCCCGACACCCAAAACGACAGTCCATTTTCAAACGCGCAATCAAGTCGCACTCGACCCACCTGACAATTATCCTTTCCTGCCACGCCGAGCGGCATCGGATAACAATTGTTCTGCGGTTCGTCCACGAGTTCCAAGCCCGGCGCTTTGGCCAAGACTTCGCGCGCCTGCTCAACTGACACGGGCCGCTCGAATTCGGCGCTCACGGCCACAGAATGTGCTCGGTAAACCGGCACGCGGACGCAGGTCGCCGAGATTCGAAGTTCCGGCAAATGCATAATTTTTTGCGCTTCATCTTGCATTTTAACTTCTTCCTTCGTGTAACCGCTTTCAAGAAATGCATCGACATGCGGCAGAAGATTGAACGCGATCGGATGCGGATAAACTGTAGCCGGGGACGCCGACCCCGGCCCGGAGAAGAACTTTCTATCCTGCTCCGCGTCTGCCACCTGGCGCTTCAATTCTTCAATTCCGCGGGCACCACTGCCGGAGACGGCCTGGAAACTAGTCGCGAACACGCGGCGCACACCAAAGACGTGGTGCAACGGATAAAGCGCCATTAGCATGACAGTCGTCGTGCAGTTGGGGTTCGCGATTACTCCGCGATTTTGCCTGATGTCCTCGGCGTTGATCTCCGGAATCACGAGCGGAACATGCGGATCCATCCGAAAGGCCGACGATTTATCTATCGCAATCGCGTCCGACTGGCACGCCATCGGAACATAATTTCGGGAAACATCGCCGCCCGCGCTGAAAAAGGCGATGTCGATTTTGTCGAACGATCGATCACCAAGTTCTTGGACGGGGATCGGTTCTTCGCGAAAACGAACTGATTTTCCAACAGAGCGCTTCGAGCCAATCGGCCGCATGCTTGCCACAGGAAAATTTCGCTGTTCGAGAACGCGCAACAATTCCGTGCCCGCGGCGCCGGTCGCGCCCACTACAGCGATGTGGTAACCTTTCATTTACACGCGGATTTTATCGCTGCGTTCAGGTTATGCAAAGCAACAAGGAACGACCTGTCGAGCAAGCGGTGGCGACAGTGAGAATTCGCTGCGCGCTAACGAAGCGCAATTCGGCATCAAATTTGTGATAGCGAATTGTCCGAGCGGACCGACTGAAATGAAAGAAATACATGTGTCCATTCGATATCAGCTGCTCACCCTCAAGGATGATGAGACACAAGTCCGCACCTATCCAGTGTCCACTTCGCGATTCGGTATTGGAACCGAACAGGGGAGTTTTAAAACTCCGATCGGACGCTTTCGCGTAGCGGAGAAGATCGGCGGCGAGATGCCGGCTGGGACAATTTTTCGAAGCCGTGTGGCGCTCAAGCCCGGCGATCCGCTCCCTCCGACCGAGGATCTGGTGATGTCGCGTATTTTATGGCTCGACGGATTGGACGAGCACAATGCCAACACGCGCGAGCGCTTCATTTACATCCATGGCACCAAACATGAGGCCGAAATTGGCAGCCCCGCGAGCTGCGGCTGCATTCGAATGCGCAACGCAGATGTCGTCGAGCTATTCGATCTCGTGGATCGTGACACGCCGGTAATCATTGAAGAGTAGGCTGATAGCGGCGCGCGGTCTGCGGCTTTTATACATCCAAAAAGGATGAGAAAAACGTTGCTTCCCTGTAGTTCCCTGCCTAAACAGACCGGAGCAACCTGCTGCGAAAGGAGGCGAGATAGATTGAAATTTTTAAAAGTGATCATGATTGTGGCTGTTTTGGCCACTGCTTTGAGTTTTGGTGCTTGCGCTCAACGGAAAGAGACAGTGACCACGGGCGCGGGCACGACCGGTTACTCGAAGTAAAGTCCGGCGCCCGATTGTGACGCGTTCAAATAAATTGAGAAAAGCATTGCCTCCCGGGAGTTCCCTGTCTAAACAGACCGGAGCAACCTGCTGCGAAAGGAGGCGATATAGATTGAAATTTTTGAAAGTGATCATGATTGCGGTCGTAATGGCCAGCGCTTTGGGACTCGGGGCTTGTGCGCAAACGAGGGAAGCGCCGCCACCTCCGACAGCCAAAAAATAATTACAGCGGCTGGTTGTTTATTGTGGGCGGTTTTGCCCAAGAGGCCAGGTCGTGTTTCGACCTGGCCTTTTCTTTCTTGTGGGTCTCATGTGTGCAATGCGCCGAAACCATGTGGCTCATGGTCCGTCACCTTTTCATCTTCTCGTTTTCCCGCTAAGCTGCGTGAATGGAATTAAACGGCCAGGCATTGGCACTCACAGACATTGCCACCGTGGCGCTTGATGGGAAGGCAGTTGAGATTTCCTCTCTCGCGCAGCCGCGTATTCTCGCATCGCGCAAAGTGGTCGAAGAAATCATTGCGCGTGACGCCGTCGTTTACGGTGTAACAACGGGTTTTGGTAAACTCTCTGACGTTCGCATTCCGCGCGAGGCATTGAGCGAACTCCAGCTCAATCTTGTTCGCAGCCACGCCTGCGGCATCGGTGAACCGCTTTCGGAGCCCGAAGTTCGAGCAATGATGTTGCTGCGCGCAAACGTGCTCGCGCTCGGCTTCAGCGGTATTCGCTCAGAGATCATTGAAATGCTTTGTGAGATGCTGAACCGGCGCGTGCACCCGGTCGTTCCAGAAAAAGGCTCGGTCGGCGCCAGTGGCGATCTCGCGCCACTCGCACATCTGGCACTTACATTGATCGGGGAAGGCGAAGCGTTTCTCGACGGGGAACGAATGGAAAGCGGTGAAGCATTGCACCGCGCGAAATTAAGACCAGTACACTTAGAGGCAAAAGAAGGGCTCGCGCTATTAAATGGCACCCAGGCCATGCATGCCGTAGGTGGGCTTGCACTTCTTCGCGCGAAACGGCTATCACGTCTCGCGGATGTTTCAGGCGCCATGAGCCTCGAGGCGCTCAAAGGCACTCCCGCTGCGTTTGATGCCCGTTTGCAAGACGCCCGGCCGCACCCTGGACAAAAAGCCGCGGCGAAACATCTGCTGACGCTTCTGGAGGGAAGCCAAATTCGTCAGTCGCATCTAAAGGACGATCCGCGCGTTCAGGACGCCTACAGCCTGCGTTGCATGCCGCAAGTACACGGCGCTGTGCGCGGCGCATTGTCGCACTGCGAAGATGTGCTGCTGGTTGAATCTGCCTCGGCGACTGATAATCCACTCGTCTTTGCTGAAGCAGGAGATGTCATTTCCGGCGGGAATTTTCATGGTGCGCCGCTGGCCCTTGTGTTCGATTACGCGGCGATGGCAATTGTCGATTTAATGAGCATGAGCGAGCGGCGAATTGATCGTCTGGTTAATCCGGACAAGAACGAAGGACTGCCTGCATTCCTGGCCCAACGACCGGGCCTCGAATCCGGTTTCATGACTGCGCATGTCGCGGCGGCTTCCCTGGTCAATGCGTCGCGCGTGCTCGCACATCCGGCAAGCGTTGACAACATCACAACGTCGGGCGGAAAAGAAGATCACGTTTCCATGGGAATGACGAGCGCGTTGAAACTACGATCGATTATTGATCTTGCGGAAAACCTGTTTGCCATCGAATTGCTCGCTGCCTCTGAAGGCCTGGAACACCGACGGCCGTTGAAAAGTGGCACGGGCGTCGAACGCGCTTTTGCCATTGTTCGCAAATTCGCGGCGCCCCTAACGCGGGATCGGTCACTTGCGAATGATATCGCGCGTGTTGCTGAAGCGATTCGCCGCGGTGACTTTGATAGCGAGGACGAAAAGTTATGAGCGGAAAGAGAATTATCCACGCACCGCGTGGCAGCGAGCGAAGTTGCAAGGGTTGGCAGCAGGAAGCGGCGATGCGAATGCTCATGAACAATCTCGATCCCGACGTCGCGGAGGATCCTGATCGACTCGTGGTTTATGGCGGTACCGGCCGCGCCGCCAGGAGCTGGGAAGCTTTCGATGCAATTGTTCGGTCACTGCGCGAGTTAGAAAACGACGAGTCGCTTCTCGTTCAATCCGGGAAACCGGTGGGCAAATTCAAGACGCACGATGAAGCGCCGCGTGTTCTCATCGCCAACTCGAATCTCGTTGGTCAATGGAACAATTACACAGAGTTCAATCGCCTCGAGCGGCTTGGCCTGACGATGTACGGACAAATGACCGCCGGTTCCTGGATTTACATCGGCAGTCAGGGAATTGTGCAGGGCACGTTCGAAACTTTCGCCTCGGCCGGACGCAAACATTTCGGTGGTTCGCTCGAAGGAAAATTTGTCTTAACCGGAGGGCTCGGGGGAATGGGTGGCGCGCAACCGCTTGCCGCAACCATGAACGGCGCGGTCTTTCTCGGTGTGGAAGTGGATCCCACGCGAATCGAGAAAAGATTGAAGAGCGGATACTGCGATAAGATCGCGCACTCGCTTGATGACGCGCTCAAGTTGATCGACCAGGCGCGAAAGGATCGACAGTCGATTTCGGTGGGGCTTGTGGGCAATTGCGCCGATGTCTTGCCGGAATTAGTCCGGCGCGGAGTTGTTCCGGATGTCGTCACCGATCAAACTAGCGCGCATGATGCGTTGAACGGCTATGTGCCGAACGGAATGTCGCTCGAGGACGCACTCGCATTGCGCAAGAAAAATCCTGACGAATATGTCGATCGCGCAATGCAGTCGATGGCTGTCCATGTTGAGGCCATGCTCGCTCTGCAAAAGAAAGGCGCAGTCACGTTTGATTATGGAAACAATATTCGTGCGCAGGCTAAAAAAGCCGGAATCAAAGACGCGTTCGATATTCCGGGATTTGTCCTGGAATACATTCGCCCGCTATTTTGCGAAGGGCGCGGCCCGTTTCGCTGGGTGGCATTGAGCGGCGCTGCCAACGACATTGCCCGCACCGACAAACTCGCGCTCGAACTATTTCCGAAAAACCAAACGCTCGCTCGCTGGATGAAGCTCGCCCGTGAACGAATTCAGTTTCAAGGTTTGCCGGCGCGGATTTGCTGGCTCGGATACGGCGAACGCGCCGAGTTCGGTATTGCCATCAACGAACTGGTGAAGCGCGGCGAAATCAAAGCGCCGATTGTGATTGGACGCGATCATCTCGACGCGGGTTCGGTCGCATCGCCCAATCGCGAAACTGAAGGGATGCTCGACGGCAGCGATGCGATCGCAGATTGGCCGCTGCTTAATGCGCTGATTAACACCGCAGCAGGCGCATCCTGGGTGTCGATCCACAACGGCGGCGGCGTTGGCATCGGTTTCTCACAGCACGCTGGGATGGTTGTCGTCGCCGACGGTACCGATAACTCCACACGCCGCCTTGAGCGTGTCCTCACCAGCGACCCTGGCATGGGTGTTCTTCGTCACGCGGATGCCGGCTACTCGCGCGCGATCGAATTTGCAGCTGAGCACAACATCGAGACCCCGATGCACCCTCAACAGCGAGACTAGTATTGTGCTTTAAGACTTCATGCCAGAAAACAACATCCAATTGCGCGACGGCAGAATCGTTCGAAGCGAGGAGCCACTTAACTTGGAGATGCAGTTTGAAACGGTCGAGAGCTTCATCACGGCGACTAAATCATTCTACGTCCGAACGCATTTTCCGATCCCGAAGATCGACAGCGACGCGTGGTGGCTGCACGTGGAAGGCGAAGTCGAAAAACCATTCGCTATTAATTACGAAGAGTTGCTCAAGTTAGAATCGCTGACGGTCCCCGTGACGCTGGAATGCGCCGGGAACAATCGGCACTTTCTCGAACCGAAAGTAAAAGGAGTGCAATGGGAATTGGGCGCAGTCGGGACTGCTGAGTGGACTGGCGTGCCGTTATCGGTCCTGCTCCATCGCGCAGTTGTTAGGCCAAACGCACGCGAGGTTATTCTCGAAGGAGTAGACCACGGCTTGCTCGACGATCCGAAAAGCCCTCCAGGCGAGTTGAGGTATTCCCGCTCCATTCCATTGGAGAAAGCTCGACGCGATGTGCTGCTAGCCTACCGGATGAATGGCAACGATGTTCCGCCAGAACACGGGTTTCCGGTACGCGCGATCGTGCCTGGCTGGTACGCCATGGCCTCCGTAAAATGGTTGCAACGCATCATCGTCACGGACCGGCCATTCGCCGGCTATTATCAGACCCTGGATTATGCGTACTGGAAAAGGCGAGGGGACACCGCCGAGCTCAGTCCGGTCGCAGAACTGCAGGTCAAGGCAGAAATCGCCAAGCCGTCCCAAAACGAAACAGTTCCCGCGAATTCCACCGTGCGGATTCACGGTGCCGCCTGGGCAAGCGATGGCGAAATCGTTCGAGTGGAAGTGAGCACCAATGGGGGCTCGACGTGGAAAGAGGCGACCCTGCTCGGCGACTCGAAACCAAATGCCTGGCGATTTTGGGAATTCAATTGGCAAACGCCAACCGCGCCAGGGAAGCAAACACTTGTTGCCCGCGCGACTGATTCACTTGGCCGAACGCAACCGGCGCACCGTGATCCTGACCGAGGCACTTACATAATCAATCATTTGTTGCCGATCGAAGTAGAGGTGTGTTGAATCCGATTCCTGGGAACGCACGGTCTCGCGTACTGGTTGCGGCGTCTCGCCGAAACGGACTTTTCCTTTGATTTGATTTGCCAGTATGCGAGCGGGATACGGTCGCCGATTTTATTTTCGCACGCGGAGTAATTCCGATCTTATTGCAGTTCGCGGCTGGTTCGCGTTAAATGTCCTTGATGTCGCTTGTCTTCAAAACAATCCAGACCGAAGGCATCGCCGAACTTTCGTACTTGCTTGGCGACGACGACGAAGGTGAGGGAGCGATTTTCGATCCGAGAGCCGATGTTGAGGTTTATGTTGAGATGGCACGCGAAGCGGGGCTCGCGATCACGCATATCTTCGAGACGCATATTCATGCCGATTTAGTCAGCGGTTCACGCGAGCTTTCTGCGCGTCTTGAATCGGCAAAGATTTATTCCAGTGGAGAAGGCGGCGCTGAATACGGGTTTGGACCTGAAAAGATAAAGGATGGCGATCGTTTCACATTTGGCGAAGTGCTCGTTACGGCACGGCATACTCCGGGGCATACGCCGGAGCACATGTCCTACCTACTGGCCGAAGCAGATCATCCGGACGAGCCCTGGGCAGTGCTCACCGGCGATTCGCTTTTCGTTTCATCCGCTGGTCGGCCGGACTTGTTAGGCGAGAAACACACGAAGCAGCTGGCGGAACAACAATTTCATACCTTGCGCGACTTCTATTTAAATCTGCCCGATCACGTGATGATTTATCCTAATCACGGCGCCGGTTCACCCTGCGGAGCCGATATTGGATCGCGATTGAGCAGCACGATCGGTTACGAGAGAAAATTTAATAAATTTTTGCAATTCACCGACCCGAAAAGTTTCACAGATTACGCGATCAACAGTGCGCCGCCGGTCCCGCATTATTATCCGATCATGAAAAGAGTGAACGCGGAGGGGCCAAAAGTGCTGGGAAACCTTCCACGCGTTCCCGCTCTTCCGCCCAGGGCGTTCAAGGAAGCAATCGACAAGAAGGCTGGCGTTCTCGTGGATGTACGTAACATGCTTGCGTTTGGAGGCGGCCATATTTCCGGCGCGCTCAACATTGGCGGCACCCCAATTCTCTCCATCTGGGCGGGATGGATGCTTGACTCCGAAAAACCGATCCTTCTCGTCATGGAAAGCGATGACGATCTTGAACGAATCGTGCGCCTGTTCGTGCGCACCGGCTTTACAAAATTCGCCGGCTACCTCATTGGTGGAATGAAAGCATGGGACGCGGCGGGATTCCTGCTGGAAAGAATCGGCCAGATGAGCGTGCACGAACTGAACGAGCGGAAGACCCAGCTGCAGATTGTCG
>WNGE01006988.1_pt1 | contig 12411 bp, 10 predicted proteins | sample 5400651 | NCBI WGS metagenome assembly WNGE01 (sample SAMN13153370, study PRJNA577476) | soil metagenome | isolation source: 60 cm soil or saprolite under grassland replicate 2 | place: USA:California | collected 2016-06-15 | reverse complement strand
GGTGATGCACTCGCATGCAAAGACGCCAGCATCAAACCGAGTTTGCCGACTATGAAGTAGATGATGGCTAAGATGCCGATGAGCGGCAGCCCAGAGAAACGTCGCGTTTGCATCGCCAACCGCCTTTGCGCGTCGCCTACTTTTACGCTGACGTTAAGCTACGTCAACACGGCTGACTCGCTCGAACTCTTTAGGACGATCCGCTTGCGACCACGCAATTGCGCGCCCGATGTCCGCTTCGAGTTTTTCTAGCTTAATCCGCATCAACCGTAAGCGGACGCGCACAGGAGCCGCTCAAGTCACCGAACAAGACGTCAAGTTCGATGAAAGCGAACACTAATTAAAATCTTGGTGGGAATCGCGTACGTAAGGGTATTTCGACTCGTTACCGACCTCAGGCGGAAATTCCGCGTAGCCGGCATGAATGTAAGGAATATCCGGCGGCAGAATGGGGTAATAGCTTTCCCGCCAGATTGGAAACGGAAACGTCAAAATTTCGATTAGACCGGCCACGTGGCGTGCGCCCGCGCGCCCCAATCCGCGCCAAACACCATAGCCAGCCCCGGCGGAATTACCTTCCGTTTGGTTGACTTGGTTAACCGTCACAAAGAACTCGGTCGGAGCGATGACAAAATTCGAAATACCGCGACCAAGTTTGCGCGTTGGGCCATAATCGTTCGAAGGCGGGTCTTGAATATCGGCGAAGGCTCCGCTGGCAAGACCAGCAATGGCTGCGAGGGAAAGGATCGTTTTCATAGGCACTCCAAAAGTTAAATGATTTCGAACAGCCAAAGCAATACTTTATTTTTGGTTTTCAGTTGCAACGCTGTTCTGTGTTTTCAACATCGAAATCGCTATTGTAACCGCGAGAATGAGCACGATGACCCCGAGTGAAAGGGCCCGCGGCAGCGGTAAATAATCGGCGATAATCATTTTGATCCCGACAAAGCCGAGGACCAGCGCCAGTCCTGTTCGCAGGTAAATGAAACGATCCATCAAACCGGCCAACAGAAAGTAGAGAGAGCGCAAACCGAGAATCGCGCAAATGTTAGAGGTATAGGCGATAAACCTGTCGCGCGTAATCGCCAACACCGCGGGTATGGAATCGACCGCAAAGATCAAATCCGTGATCTCGATCACGATCATCGTCAGAGCCAGCGGGGTTAACATCCATCGCCCGTCCACGCGCACTTTAAAGTCTTCGTTATGGAATTCGCGCGTAATCGGAAGAACCCGGCGGCACATTCGCAACACCCAACCCTCTCTGAAATCGCGTGCTGCATGCTTCCTAAAGAGCATTCGCGCTGCCGTGATGAGCAAAAACAGACCGAAAAAATACAGGACGAAATGAAAGCGTTGCACCAGCGCGATACCGAACAAGATCATCGTGCCTCGCATGACCAGCGCCCCGATAATTCCCCAAACCAAAACGCGACGTTGTGCAAGCGGAGGAACGCGAAAATGCGCGAAAATCAACACAAACACAAAAATATTGTCCATGCTCAGCGAATACTCGATGAGATAGGCGGTGAGAAAATCGAGGCCGTGATGTGGTCCCTTGATACGCCAGACCAAGGCATTAAATGCCAGCGACACGAGCAGCCAGATCACGGTCCTTTGAAGCCCGGCACGCATGCTCAATTCGCGACCGCGACGCTTGGAGGCGAAGAGGTCGATCCCTATTGCGACGAAGACGCCAATGTGAAAGGCGATCCAAACCCACAGCGGCGCTCCGGCGATCGTCTTGCGCAGGAAACCGTCGAACTGAAAAACCATCCCAAATTGGATGCTCGTCGCCACGGCGGGCAGGTTTTCATGCCGCGAGGCGCGCGGCAATCGCAAATTGCAAGAGGCACTTGGACGGCCTATACGTCACACCGAGAGTTGTATGCTCCTATAGATGGATCCTGAACTACAGAAACTCGTTGAAGCCGGTAAGCTTACTTCACACGCCGCTGGGCAACTGGAGAAATTAAAGCCTGGCACATTTTGTTTGCATAAGAGTTGGGGATTCGGTCGCGTCCGCGAATGGAACCTACTGCTAAATCAGATCGTAATTGATTTTGCAGGCAAGAAATCGCATCCCATGCAGGCCCAGTATGCGGCGGAAAATCTCATGCCGCTCGCGCCGGGACATTTTCTGGCACGCAAGGCGACCGACCTGGCGTCGATAAAGAGTTTGGCGAGGGAAAATCCGGCCGAGTTGGTGCGGAACATTCTGGAAAGTTTGGACGGAAAGGCCACCGCGCAGCAGATTAGTGAATGGATGGTCGGCGATGTTTTCACTGAGGCAGAATGGAAACGCTGGTGGGAATCAACGAAGAAGATGCTCAAGGCGAGCGGCGCTTTTTCGATACCAGTAAAAAAAACCGAGCCAATCGAAATCCGCGGCGTAGGCGTGTCGCACGCTGACGAGCTGGTCGCCGCTTTCAACAAAGCGCGACAGCCGAAACAGCAAATCGCGGCGCTCGAACAAATCATAAAATTTCACGAGCAATTCAAGGAGCCTGAAAAACAGCTTCAGCCGATCATCGTCACCATCGAAAACACGGCGGTGCGCAACCAGAAAATACATCCCGAACTCGCGTTCGAGCTGATGATGGGACGGGACGATTTGCTTGAGCGCAGACCGACACTGCACACCACCCACGTTGGTTTGACTCTTTCGAAATTAATTCTTGAGGAGGAAAAGCGTTTGATATCGGTCCTGCCCAAGTTGCCTGCGGCAAAAGAGAAAAGAATCTTGCAAGCCTTGCCATCGGCACTCGGTCCCCGCTGGACAGAGCGCGCTTTACTCTTAATGCAAGGGAGTCACGGGCGTATGGTTGCCCAAATTCCGCGCATCTTGAGTGAAGCCGGGCAGCATGCCGAGCTTCGGACAATGCTGGAGCGGAGTATTCGTGAACACTCAGCTACGGGTGAGATGCTCGCGTGGCTGTGCAGCGATCGCGAAAACTGGAGTGATCTTATTACGCCGGAATTACTCGGCGCGATCTTGTCGGCACTGGAACGGGAACACCACAGAGCTCCTGGTCGGGCCAGCAAGTTGCATCGTGCTCTGGTTGAAGATCGGCACTTGCTTGGAGACATTTCGAAGAAAGGCGACGTTGCGCTCGCGCGCGATGCCATGCGGCGGTTTCAATTAAGCCCCTTGTTCGATGAATTGACGAAACGATCGCTACTCGCGCGGATCGTTAAAATCTATCCTGAACTGGAAAGCATGATCACCGGCGCACAATCCCAAGGTGAAACCGCGGCGCTAATCGTTTCCTGGAGCAGCTTGGAAAGACGCAAGGTTGAATACGAGGAGCTCATTAAGACGAAAATCCCCGAGAACAGCAGGGAGATTGCGCTCGCCAGGTCGTACGGTGATCTGAGCGAGAATTTTGAATTTAAAGCCGCCAAGCAAATGCAAAGCGTTCTGATGCGACGCAAGAGCGAGCTGGAACAGATGCTGCACAACGCGCGCGGCACTTCGTTTGAAAATCCCGATACGTCGCGTGTGTCCATTGGAACAATCGTCACCTTGCGCAACGTGGAGACCAACGAGGAAGAGACGTACACGATTCTGGGCGCATGGGACAGCGACCCCGACCGACACATTATTTCGTATCAGACCGCGATTGGACAAGCGCTGCTCGGTCATGCGCTCGACGATACCGTCTCCCTCAAGACTGAGCACGCGGCCTCTCGATTTGCGATTGTCTCGATCAAGCCTGCGCCAGCCGACGGGATAACGCCAGTCTCTGGTCTCACGAGCGAACCTGCTGTGGAAACAGCCACTGCGAAATAAGTCCAGTTCATTAGTTATCGCCCAACGCTAGGGCGTGAGCACCGGCTAAATGCGCTGCTAAACGAGCAATTCGTAAGACAGAACACTCAAGCAGTAGATCGCGGCAGTTTCCACTCGCAGGATGATTGGGCCGAGTGTGATTGGCTGACACCCGTGACGACGCGCGAGTGCAAGTTCCGCGGGCGTGAAATCGCCCTCGGGACCAACAAGCATTAGCACGCTTCGTGGACGACCTCGATGTTCACTTGAATAATCTGCAAGCACCTTCTTCGGGTGTTGCGCATCAGGCTGGAGCGATCCGATTAGCCGGAGATCGAATGATTCCGCTGACATTACAGAAAATAATTCCGCCAATCTTTTCGGTGTGTGCACATGCGGCAGCCAGTTCTGGCCGCATTGTTTGGCCGCCTCAATCGCGATTTGCTGCCATTTTGATTGTTTTTGCGTGGCGTCTTCCGGATCGAGCTGCACGATGGTACGGTCGGAAATTATCGGCGCAATTTCGGCTGCACCGATCTCGACTGCCTTCTGCACGATCAACTCCATGTTTTTTCCTTTTGGAATCGCCTGTCCAAGAATGATCCGGCATTTCAGCGGCGGCGTTTCCGCTTCGTGCAATCTTCGCAGTCGAATTTCGTCGCTAACATCGACAATTTCCGCAGTAATTTCCCGCCCCCGTCCATTAAACAGGACGAGTTTCTCCCCTTGTTTCATGCGCAAGACGTCGCGAGCGTGATGTGCCTCCGCTCCGCTCAATGCGAGTGCGCGAGGATTCCAACTCTCCGGCGAAACGTAAAAGCGATGCATGGGCCTATAGGACTAATAAGACCTATGGGACAAGCAATTCGATTTCTTTATTGATAATCGGACGCGATCAACGAGTTCATTGCCAATACATCCTTTAAACCTTTGCTTATTGGCACCTCTGTATTCCGCTGCTGAAGCGCGGCGATCACGCTTTCTGTAGGAATGTTTCCGACCAACGCGTCCTGCGCGAATGGGCATCCGCCTAGACCACCGATAGCGGAATCAAAGCGACGACAGCCCGCATCGTACGCCGCACGCAGTTTGGCGACAGCATCCTCGGGTGCGCTATGAAGGTGCACGCCAATATCATAGTTGGTGTATTGGCTCGTAACTGATTCGACTACACGTCCAATGAGATCACGGCCCGCGACCGCGACAGTGTCAGCGAGCGAAATGGATCGAATACCGACGCTGATCAATCTCTCAATTGCCTGCCGGACTTCATTCTCATCCCACGGATCGCCATAGGGATTTCCGAACGCCATCGAAATGTAAACGACCACATCCAGGCCTGCATTGTCTGCCTTTGTTTTAATTGATCGCAGCACTCGGTAGCATTCTTCGATTGTCTGGTTTTGGTTCTTGCGCAGAAATGTCTCAGAGATCGAACAAGGGTAACCCAACGTCGTAACGCCTTCGGCGGCAATACCGCGCTCGGCACCCTTCTCATTTACCACGATGGCGATGATCTCCACGTCCTGCGGCACATCGATTTGCTCCAGCACCTTTTCGCTATCGGCCATTTGTGGAACTGCTTTTGGGGAGACAAAACTTACAGCATCGATGTGCTTGAATCCCGCTGCGATCAACGCGCGCAGATAACGCGCTTTAAGTTCCGTCGGGATCTGGCCCTTCAGCCCCTGCCAGGCGTCCCGCGGGCATTCAATCAGTTTGACGCAATTGTGAGCCACGGAAACTGCAGCGCTTATTTAAAAAATTCCTTCGCCTTTTCGAAGAAACTTTTCCGGATTGGAGTGTTTTCCTCGCCGCAAAGGGCTGCGAATTCCTCCAGCTTGCGACGTTGCTCGCCATTCAAGCGCGACGGCACCTCGACAATCAGTCGAGCGAATAAATCACCGTGCCCACGCCCGTTAACGTTAACGATTCCTTTTCCACGGAGTTTGAACATTTGCCCGCTTTGCGTCCCGGCCGTCACTTTGAGATGCGCTTTGCCTTCCAAGGTCGGCACATCGATTTCGCCGCCCAAAGCCGCAACAGAAAATGGGATTGGCACCTCGCAATACAGATCGTCGCCCTCGCGTTGAAAGATTTGGTGCTCCTTGATGTGAATCACCACGTAAAGGTCCCCCGGCGGAGCGCCGCCGATTCCAGCCTCGCCATTCCCTAAGGAACGCAGTCGGGTGCCTTCTCTGATTCCTGCGGGAACTTGCAGCTTAACCCGGCTCAGCTTTTCCACACGTCCCTCACCCCGGCATTTTTCGCACGGTTTTTCAATTATCTCACCGGCGCCGTGACAGCGCGGACATGTCTGAGAAATCTGAAAAAATCCACGTGAACTGACGACCTGACCACGGCCGCCGCAGGTCGAACAACTGATCCTGCGCGAGCCGGGTGCGGCGCCGCTGCCCCCGCATTTCTCGCAAGTATCCAGTTTCTCGATCTCGATCTGTTTTTCCGCGCCAAAAGCTGCCTCCTCGAGTCTGATTTGCATGTCGTACCGCAAATCTGATCCGCGGCGCCGATCTTCCGCGCCTGCGCCACCGCCCCCGCCAAAGAACGTCTCGAAAATGCCGCCGCCAAATCCGCTACCGCCGAACACTTCACGGAAAATTTCAAACGGATCATGGAAAGCACCGCGACCAAACCCAGCACCACCTGATGCGAACGCTGCGTGACCGAACCGATCGTAGGCAACGCGCTTGTCCGGGTCCATGAGGACATCGTAGGCTTCCCCTAATTCCTTGAATTTCTCCTCGGCATGCGGGTCGTCGGGATTCTTGTCCGGATGAAACTTCACCGCGAGCTTGCGATAGGCGCGTTTGACCTCCTCATCGGTGGCGTTTCGTCCGACGCCCAGAACTTCGTAGTAATCGCGTTTTTCAGTTGCCATGTGGCCAATAAGCCCTGCGTGACTTATGAATTTGGGAAGCGAAGCAAGCAGCGAGCCTCACTTCTTTGCTGGCCCGCTCGAAACAACCACTTTCGCAGGCCGAAGCAATCGGTCTTTAAATCGATAACCGCGGCGAACCTGGCGCAGCACAGTGCCCTCGGGAAATTGGTTGCTCGGCTCATGAGCAATCGCTTCGTGCAGGTTTGGATCGAATGTTTTGCCTTCCGCCTCTATCGGCTGCAGCCCGTTTTCCGCGAGCAAATCGTTAAGTTGTTTTTGGACGAGAATCATTCCGGAATAAATCGGGGATTGGTCGCCCTGCTCTCTTGCGGCTGCGAGACCAAGCTCGAAGTTATCGATAATTGCTACCAGCTGCTCGAGTAACGATTTGTTGGCGTACTTGATCGCCTCTTCCTTTTCGCGCGCGCAACGCTTTTTATAATTCTCGAAATCAGCCTGGCTGCGTAATGCGAGATCGCGAAACCGGTCGAGATCGGCTTGCAAGCTAGCCAAGGCATCTTCCGTGTCGATTTGGTCGGTGACAGTTGCAGATGTAGGTGAAGCCGATGAAGACATCGCTTTTGCCGATGCCTTTATTCGTTCGTTTCGTTCAGAAACAGGAATTCTTTTCATGTTTTGCGGATAGCAATCAACGTTATGTCGTCGTTTTGAGGTGCCGAGCCGGTAAAGTCACGCACGTCTCCGATGATTTTCTTTACAATTGCCTGCGCGCCATCGTTTGCGCTAGCGCGCACGGATTGCATCGTACGATCCAAGCCGAATTCGTCGCCCTCAGGATTTAACGTTTCGGTCACACCGTCGGTGTAGAGGACAAGGCAATCATCGCGCTCGAGCGGGACGGCGAAGTCAACAGTAAGCCTATCAAACACGCTACCGCTGTCAATTCCCACAACCATCCCCGGCGATTTGACCGGAGTCACAGTTTGCGACGCCCGCTTGTAAAGCAGCGGCGCGTCGTGTCCAGCGCGCGCGAGGGTAATGCCATTGCGCTGATGGTCCAGAATGAGATAGGCCATGCTGATAAACATGTCTTCCTTAATATCAGGGTAAAGCTGACGATTCACCTTTCGTAAGACATCCGCCGGAGAAGGGTTGCGAGCCGCCTCAGCGCGCAAAACGCTGCGACAAATCGCCATGATGAGAGATGCCGGCACACCTTTCCCTGAAACGTCTGCGATTGCCACGCCCAGCCGCTCGGCATCCACTTGGATGTAATCGAAGTAGTCGCCACTTACCTGACGAGCTGGAACATTGATGCCGCTGATCTGAAATCCATTGATGGCAGGCGCTTCCGAAGGTAGCAAAATCCGCTGAATGTCCCTGGCGATCTCGAGATCGTGATCCAGTCGCTTCTTTTCGTTGGCCATCGAATAAATAATGGCGTTGTAGAGCGCAAACGCAGATTGCTCGGCGATAGATTTAAAAACGACGAACTCTCCCTGTGAAAACGGCGCACCCTTCGGGCCATTGGCGAGCGCCAAGACACCCAGATCTTGATTCCCATACCGCAATGCCGCCGCCATGATCGACCCACTGCCAAATGCGCTGCTGCGCAATTTCGCCAACTCCGGCACATCCGAGAACTCGTTCAAGCAAACAGATTGGCCTGTTTGCCAGACGCGTCCGATCAGTCCTTCACCTGGGGCGACCGTGTGCAGCCGTAGAAAACTTTCGAGAGCGATCGGGTTGGCGGCTGCCTGTTGCAAAGTATTCGGCGGAATATCGATTAGCGGTGGACAGCCTTTGGAAATAAAAGCCGGTGTGAGCTTCCCGCCCGTCCGATCAGTGACATAAAGCGCGCCGCCATGCGCATCGAGAACGCGCGTAGCGCCTTCGACAATAAGCCGATGAAGTTCCTGGGATCGAATCGTCTCTCGGAAGGCTTCGCCGAGACCGTGGAGGAAATCGAAAACCAGCGTCTCCTCTACTTGGATCTCCTCATGAGACCGCTCTAACCTGCGAATCCGCTGCGTCTGGAAATAGACAGTAACAATCCACCCGGCAACAGACGCGACAAGCAGTCCGAGGAGAAGAGTCGGCCACATCATGCAAGGGCCAGCTTACTTCGAAGGCGTCTCGCGATGAAGGTCTTGTCTTAAGAAATCGAGAACATCCTTAAATCGAAAGATATTTTCCGGTGCCGCCTCGCAAAGGGCCTCGTGCGCTTCGAGCATCGTTTCTGCCTGCTCCTGTTTTCGGGCCTCTGGCGAGCTGCCTCCGGGAGTGCGCTCTAGCGCTCCGCATTCAGGCGCGCGTGTGCCGTTAGCATGAATATCAAATATTTGATCGAGGCCGAGGCCGGAGAGGAGCTCCTGGCTGCGATTCCCACAGTGAACAATGTGCAAGTGACCACGGCCAAGTTCCTTCAACCGCAACGCCACGCTAGCCATGGTTCCCATGAATGTGGAGTCCATCATGGCGCAATCTGCTAAATCCACCACAAACTCGCGATAGCCGCGGTCCAACATCTCGCGTGCGAACTCCTTCAGGTTGCCGCTGTTGAGAAAACTACCTCTGCCCTCGACTTTCACCCATACGGTCGGGCCTCTGACCCCTACTTGAATAGATGAATCCACGGTTAGCTCCTTAAAGGATACCAGCCCAAAAGGCATACTGTCAAACCTCACACGACGCCAGAAGTTCTAGGAATTGATTCGAAACGCAGGCCATGAAGGGTCGCATTGATCAAAGCATCGCCGTGCGACGCCCGAGCACGAGTAAGAAAGCGGCCCGCCACCGCCCTATGTTACTCCCACATGAACGAGCGATTTTCCGCTACGATCCGGCCGTTTGAGATTAACAGACAGCGCCAGGCAATAACCTGGCCGTCGTCGAGGTAATCGTCTCCAATGACCTTGAATTCCGTCTTATGCGTACCATGCACGTTTCGGTACGTAATCTCCTGCGCCTGGACGTGCTCGTGCAATTTTTCCTGACGATACTCCAACCGTACTGTGACATCGGAGGGCCGCTTGACCCGCCAAAAAAAATCGAAATAATTACCGAGCCGCTGGCGTTGATCAACCAGCGTCACAGCGCCGAACATCCGGTATTGGCGCTCAAAGGTAATCGGGGCATCCTGGAGCGTCGCCACCTTCTGGCTCGGCGAAGTCGACTTTGAGCCAAGTGTGCTCGTTGTCTGCCGCGCTTTCCCACCCGCTTTCGGTGCTTTCTCACTCAAAAGGAAAAGTTTCGTTTTTCGAAACTCGAAATCTTTGTCTAACGCGACTGGGAGCGGCGTCACTTTTTCCACGATCCTTGGTTCCTCCCGAGCCCCCTGGCTGGAAACCCCAGCTGCCAGAAACATCAAAACGCAGCGTGCGACGGCAAATCTCATTTGGCTAATAAAGCCGGGTTTCGATTTGTGTGTCAACGAACAAAGCAGGGATCCCGTGCAGCGTACACCTGTCAGGGAACTGGTGGTTTTGCTCATGCCAATCCGAAAGTAAATTTCTTGTCAATGATTGAAGTTCATTACGACCGCGGGGTTCATCTGCCGCAACAGCACTTGTGGCTGGATCCCTGGGACGCAAAGCGCTTCGCTTTCATTTCGCACGCGCACAGCGACCACATAGCGCCTCACGAGGAGATCATCATTTCGGAACGGACAGCCCGTTTGCTTCAAAGCCGGCTGCCGGGTAATCGCACCGAACATGTTCTGCCGTTTGGTGAAGAACGGAGGGTACGTGGCATCGATCTGATGTTACTGCCCGCGGGGCACATCTGCGGTTCGGCACAGTGTTTCATTTTTGCCGGTGACGAGACACTTCTTTACACGGGAGATTTCAAACTGCGTCCTGGAAAATCCGCTGAAGAGGCACAGTGGCGCCAGGCTGATACGCTCGTTATGGAGACGACATTTGGTCTGCCGCGTTATCGATTTCCATCAACGGATCAAGTTGTTGCGCAAATCGTCGCATTCTGTCGCGAAACAATTGAGGATGACCATGTGCCGGTGCTTCTGGGCTACTCGCTAGGCAAAGCACAGGAAATATTGTGTTCGCTTGATGGAGCCGGCTTGATACCCATGCTGCACGGCTCCGTCTACCAGATGACGCGGATCTACGAGCAGTTCGGTCAATCGTTTTGCAAGTACATGCGTTACAACCCGAACGATGTTACAGGAAAAGTCCTCATCTGCCCACCCAGCGCGAATCGTTCGCGCATGCTGGAAAGAATTCCAAACAAACGTGTAGCGATGATCAGTGGCTGGGCGGTCGATCCCAATGCTGTCTATCGCTACCAGGTTGATGCAGCGTTTCCTTTGTCGGATCACGCGGATTACGATGATTTGATCCGCTACGTCGAAATGGTGCAGCCACGGCGAGTACTCACGCTCCACGGTTTCGCTGCTGCGTTCGCTGACGATCTCCGCGCCCGCGGCATCGAAGCCTGGGCATTGAGCGAGGAAAACCAAATGGAATTGCACCTACTTGCCGCAGGTAACGCACCGCCTGTCCGTCCATCTGCGGGTGTCTCGCGTACTGCCGAATTAACCCAAGGTTCGTTTCGCCAAAACGCGTGCGATATTCAATCCAAATTTCTCGTGTTTGCGAATGTGGGTGAAGCGATTGCTGCGACGTCATCGAAGCTCGATAAAATTCGGCTGCTCGCCGATTACTTGCGCAATCTGACCAGCGATGAACTTCCGGTCGCGACCCTTTACTTCACCGGAAGAGTATTTGCCCAAAGCGATTTGCGCACGCTGCAGGTTGGATGGGCCTTAATCTTCCGGGCACTGCAAGCCGCCACCGGCATTGAGGATGCGAAACTTCGTCGCATCGCCAGCGTCCATGGAGATGCCGGCAAAAGTGCATTCGAAGTTCTCAATGGACGGACGGTGGCGCAGCCGTTCAGCATCCGTGAATCGCGCGAGCTGTTCGAAGATCTCCATCGTGCGCGCGGCCCGGGCGCGAAGGCGAAGTTGCTGGAAAATCGATTCTCAATCTTGTCACCGCGCGAAGGTAAGTACGTCGTTAAAATTTTGACCGGCGACCTGCGCCTCGGACTGCGCGAGGGTTTGGTCGAGGAAGCCATTGCAAAGGCATTTGAGGTTCCACTCGAGCAGGTAAGGCAGGCTAACATGTTGCTTGGCGACATCGGTCAGACGGCAGCACTCGCTTCGCGGAAAGAACTGCATCGCGCGGAGCTGTCGATTTTTCGTCCGATCAAATGCATGCTTGCTACTCCTCAGCCGACCGCTGAAGCCGCATGGGAACGGTTTGTTGGATCGGAAGGCCCTGATAGGGACCCGACGCACGCCAGGGTTTACCTAGAGGACAAATTCGATGGTATCCGCGCGCAGCTTCATCGCAGTGCAGAGCGAGTTGAAATTTTCTCCCGCGATTTGCGGCGAATCACCGGGCAATTTCCGGAATTGGCAGATCAAGCCAGCAACTTCCAGGAAGAACTGATTATTGACGGTGAAATCATCGCCTTTGAGGAAGGTCGCAGGCTCACGTTTTTCGATCTGCAAAGGCGGCTAGGCCGCAAGAGCGACGGTGAAGATTTGTTCTCGCGCGCAGCAGCAGACGTACCGGTCGCGTTTGTTGTGTTTGATCTTCTTTGGCTTAACGGGCGGTCGTTCCTAACAACCCCGTTGCGCGAACGGCGAAGACACCTCGGCCGCGTGCGATTGCCGCCGCAATTTCAAATTGCGAGAGTAACCTCAGCCCATTCTGCGGCTGAGATCGAACAAACATTTCAACAGGCTCGCCAG